>OOAD01000303.1_pt1 | contig 38397 bp, 57 predicted proteins | sample 1671151 | NCBI WGS metagenome assembly OOAD01 (sample SAMN06348127, study PRJEB24527) | human gut metagenome | biome: human gut; feature: ankylosing spondylitis patient; material: feces | host: Homo sapiens | place: China | collected 2015-10
ATATTTTATTCAAAAATATGTAAAAAGTATAGACATAGCAGAAGACCTTGCACAAGATGTTTTTGTATATATCCTAATACATAAAAAGAATTATCAATTAAAAATAATAAATACGGACACGAAAATAGCCGGCAGATAAACTCTACCGGCTATGGTTTTATAATGATTCAAGACCTACTTTCCATGTATTCTTTCCAACAATTCCATCCGCTGTCAATCCGTGGCTCCTCTGCCATGTCTTGGTCGATGCTTCCGTACCTCTGCCGAAATTGCCATCTGCTGTCGCACCAATGATGATCTGCCATACCTTAACCACATTTCCTTTACTACCTTTTCTGATCGTAGTCATATTGTAATCCTCGCTTTCTGATTTTGATGTATTTGCTGCTGCCGCTGCTTTATTAAATAAAGCCTGCTCTGCCGACCTACGTCTTTTAAGTCCTGCAAGCACTTTCCCGTTTGCTTTACAGTACTGTGCCATCGCTGTAGAAATCTGCGATGTTGATCTGCCTGCACAAAGCTTTTTAAGATTACCAACTCCACAATTAAACGCAAATGACACCAGAGCGTCAAACTGATTCTGGTTGAGATTTGCGGTGATTGGCACATACACGGAATTATTAACGTATCCCTCAAACTTCTTAATATCCTGCTTTAAATATGCATCTGCCTGTTCCTGCGTGATTGTCATACCTTTTTTTACTCCGGCGGTATGTCCATAACCTATGGTCCATACTCCGGCAGCACACTGATAAGCAGATAAGCGGCAGCCCTCGAACTGCTTGATCAGATTAAGACCTGCCTGTCCAATTTTTCTATTTGCCATAAAAATTACTCCTCCTCTACTTCTGGAATTCCTGCCAAAGATGTAAGCCATGATACGATACCGGCTACAATTGCGGATGATACTACCATCTTCCAATCCACTGCTGAAATCACTGCCCCGGTACCGATTACTGCTACCGCTGTCTGCGCCATCGTCTTAATCGATCTGATTCCTGCGGCTTTCGCCCATTTCTGTGTGCTTACTGATGGTTTAAATACCGAATTTTTCAACATATTATTTTTCTCCTTCCAAATCTGCGATTCTGTGATTAATTACCTTGATTTGCTCTTCCATGACCGGGACGCGCTGCGCAAAATTATTATGTAAGCGCACCTCGCGCGTTAACTCGTCAATTTTGCAGTCTGTGACCGCCTGCGCGGTCTGAAGCTTCTGCTCTGTTTTTTTCTGCCCAGAACTGACTGTAAGCACTGTTCCAATTAAAGTCAGTCCTCCTGCCACTAAAGCAGATATAATCGATTCCAAATGACCAACCTCCCTCTTTCTTTATAAAACCATTATAAATCCGCCAAGCCTTGTATTTGTGCCATTTTGCAACGTAAAAAGCGCCGGACAATTAATCTGATAGACTAATCATTCGGCGCTATGGCACTGCTTTATTTTGTTGCTATTATTATACACCACAATTCATATAAATCAAAGCAATTTTAATCATCTGCACTCATTTAAAATCATAATTCTGTGATTTTAAGAAAATGTACCGATTTTGTGAATTTACATTTTCAAGCTATTGCATTATAATTTTAGTTTTATAGACCACGAACCAGAGTTTAACTGATAAAATGACATTTTATGTGTTATCGTCTAGCACTGATACTAGAGATGATTACTCTGTTGGATTTTTAATTGATAATAGCCTTATTGGTTATATGATTTTTAATATGGGGTGGGTACATGTACGTTATGAAGTTGACACTACTGGCGTAAGAACATATATTAAATACGGTTCTAATGAATGGTGGAGATTTAGTTAATATCAGCTTTTTCTTATAAAATGGGGATTAATTAAGAACAATAAAACCAGCTCCTAACGATCCGCCGCCACTATCATTAGTTTTAAAGCCGCATTGCGTGCCAGCGTAAAAATTCATTTTGACACCATTCATGCTAGTACCATTATCTCTATGTCCCATGACGCCATTTGAGTAAAAATCAATGTCACGTTTATTATATCCCTGCCAGTAGACGGTTGCTGTAAAGTTACGTTTCGGAACTATGCCATAACCGTTTACTGTAAAATAATTAGGATTAACACCAGTCCAGCCGCTTACCCATTGATTATTACTATAAGCATCAATTGACCGCCATCCTGCAATGCAGCAACCACTCACGCCTGTTAATGCTCCATCAGATTTTCCGGCATTATACCCATTATTATACCCAGTTTTGTAATTAGTGCTGTTTGCATTAGCACGGTTATCCGCATCCGTCACGCCTTGCGCATAGCCTTGGTCATATGATTTAAAAGGGGATACTGAACCAGCACCTCCTGTTCCACTTGCAAAGTATTTATATAAAGTACTGTTTTCTGCTGATGAGGTACGTTGTTGTACAATCCCCCAAACAGTCCTTCCGGCTACTAATGCAGTCGAATCCGTGGACAAAGTACCCGTAAACCAATCTGCGTTTGAGGCAACTACATCAAAATCAACTGTAGTTGCAGGAGATAATTGTCCCAGTAGATAATTTTTATTTATATAATCGCAGACAGTTTTTGCATCAGCCGCAAGGTTTGGCAGGACTAATCTAAGATACGTTTTCTTCGAATCATTTAAGTTAGTTAAACTCTGGGAGACATCCTCTATCGCTTCTTTATTATTGACTATCGCTCCGGTCACGGTACCGTCCCCGATTTTTGATATATCCGCACTTCCAAGCTTCGCAATAACACCGGACGTTTTATCAACAACCCAATTCAAAGCATTGACAAGATTATTTTTCACTTCTGTTTTTAAAGATTCCAACGTTCCGATCTGCTTTTGTAAATTTCCGGCTGCATCCTCAGATAACTGACCTTTTATATCATTGAACCATGTTATAAAATCTGCCTGCTCCGATGCTTTAAATCCGGCAAGATCAGCTTGTACTTGCTGATATAATGTTGTTGTATCAAATTCGCTGATTGCCGATATAATGCCGCATCTTGCAGTTTCATAACGTGTGTCCGTAATTCTCTGATTGGAAATAGCGGAAGAATTTTTATTTACAAATAAATCTGCTAATCCTAATTCCCAAATAGATTCTGTTCTTGTAAGCTCTGGTCTTAAAGGACTTGCTGCAGGTATGCCCTCTACAATATATAAATCACAGATTCTCTCCGAATCATTATCGTTCCATCTTAAGACTACAGTATCAATTCGATCATAATTAGAATCTGCTGCCTGAATTGCAAGCGTCCGCTGATTTTCTTCCAGTTTCAACCCTCCTGCACAAATTGCAAAACCAGGATTAACAACAACATTCATTCCACTACCTGCTTCGACCTGCAGATTGGTAGATGGGTTTGGTAAAATGCCATCCGTTAATAATTTGGCTATCAGTTTTCTGAGTGGTGCTGACGTAATCGCACGATCATACACCGGTGTTCCATCACTCTCAAATGTGACATGTGAATCAAAAGGAAATCCTATCATATTTTTTGTCCTCCTCTATCTTTTTAAAATTATTGGTGTGCCGAATTCCATTGTCATGCTCCACTGCCCGGACTTCATGACTTCATAGCAGCCAATTAATCTGGCTTGTGCAGACAAATCCATTTCCGGAATTTCTATGCTGCATAAATCTCCCAAATCAAAATCTGTTCCATATTCGTAACTACTCTCCATTGCGTCAAATTCAACATTAATAATTTTGGGATATCCAGTTAATGCATTTAGTGCTTCATTATCCATAGCAACAGCCAAATCGCTGCTTGTATACTCATTTCTATTTAATGTAGAACTATTTGATAAAAACCAATACTCATCATCGCCAGACGCAGCGTTAAAAGTAGCTCTCGAAACATACGTAGTGACATCATTATCTGTTTGCTCATTCGTATTCAGGCAAGCATTTTTATATTCTGTATCATCAATCAAAATATTTGGGTTCTTTATATTTCCGTATTTTGTCGAAAAAATAATTGGATTATTTCCATCTGCATTATTTTCCGTCCGGTCAGATCCACTCCATACTTCAAATTTCTTATTACTTTCCACGAAATCATAAAGTACTCTATAAGACATACCGGATGGTTTTAAGATGTCATAGATTTTCCATCCGAGCAGTTCTCCGTTACGATAATGCACAGAATCTTTTCCTCTTCCAAGCGATATTCCGGAAATAATATTTAGATCAGAACTTGCACTTGCTGTAGTTAACGTTTTAAAGGCATTGAAAAAAGCATATGCCACATCCTCTGCTTTTCCACTCTGGAATGACCATGAAGGGGCATTTGTCACATTTGATGCACCGTTCTGAAATATAACATGTCTGTCTAATGTTTTTTCCATGAAATACCCGCTCAACTGAATATATTTATACTGCTGTTGCCGGACGTAATTTATTTGTGTTATCTTTCCAAGTTCCGGTCTATCTTTTGTGTAAATATACCTCATTGACGAATTATACTGCTCTATCGGAATCTGTATGGAGAACGTTCCAGCTTCGTGGAATTTCCTGCTCCATTGTAAATTTGTTGACCGTATTAATGACACTATCTGATAATTTTTATCTAGTGCGATCGTATTAAATCCTTTCATGATTTCTCCTAAATTGCCCCATAAAGTTTATTATAATAAATCGAAACATTCATAAGATTGCTTCCAGTGTCTGCATCAAAAGAAACTTCCGAACTACCAACTGGAAGCTGCATATCATCAAATGCAGATGTTCTATCGCAGTGTCCTATAAAATTAACACCATTCTTTTTTACCGTTGGTGGATTCTGTGTGAAATCAATAATAATAACATCATTTGCTTTCATATTATCCAGAACCCTGACATAATTATCATTAATAATGATTTTAGGATTCACGACATCTCCGTTTGCTGATATTACTGCTTTGCAATAGGTATCTACATCTCCATCATTGTCGAGCAACACTTTTTTAGCAAAATTGAATTTGCCACCAGTGATTCCCTTTGGCGTGCCACTTGTTATACTGCACAAATATGGAAATCCACACATTCCGACAACAGAAGCAATGTTTTTGCCAAAATTATCATAACTTTTAAAAAATGGGTTTGGACTTAACAATGTAATGTTCATTTCCATCACCCGGTTTACATTTTGAGCCGGAATGCTAAATTTATAAATTTTACCTTTCACCCATCTAGTGATGCCCATGTACGTTATATACATTTTGTAATCGAATTTCGGGTTAAAAAATGATATTGCACTCTTCCTCAAAACATCATTCAGATATGGATTTCGTGAAATAGCAGTCACAGTCCTATCTTTCGGAGCAATTCTGTCAGAGACAATGATCCCGCCATCTCCCACGGCATTATCTACCGTGGTGATGTCGTTTTCATATGAACCAAATCCATCTAAACCTTTTGATGGAATTTTCCAATCTGTTCCATCTATTAAAAATTCTCTCTCATCACTTCTCACGAAGCGAATACACACTTTAGTATCCATACGCGCCCCTCATTAATCCCTGTTTACTTTCAACTCTTACTGCTCTTGCAAGTTCGTCTGGTGTTGAAATCTGCTGATTAACATTAATTGTCTGATTGAAGCTTCCTAATCCAGTACTAGTACCATTACCAGATATTCCAGCACTTACCGTTGAAATGCTAGCATTAATGTTCTTTGTAATACCGTCTGTGCTCATAAGATCCTGTATACCATCATCAAAACCAGCAACACACATCTCACCCAGATATTTAAACTTACGCGATGGTGAATGGATTCCAAGGGCATCTTTTGCAGCATTAAACAGATTTGTCGCAAGATTTTTTACATTTCCGGTCAACCAATCCCAGCCCGCTTGTATTCCGCTCCAAATTCCATCAATAATATTCTTACCGATACTTCCCCAATCCATCTCTTTAAAATTGTTTACAAGGCTAGTAAACAATTTCGGTACGGCTGCCAACAATTTTGCTGTGTTTGAAATCATAAATTCCGCCAATTTTACAAGGATATGAACAGCAGCCTTTAATAACTGCGGTGCATTTGAAATTAATGCCGATACCAACCGTGCAATGATAATTGGTGCAGCCTCTAACAATTTTGGAAGTGCATTTAAAATTCCATCCACCAACGAAACCAGCAAATTAATACCAGCCGTGATTATATTTGTCAGTGTACCAGGTTCTGTTATTGCCATTGCTAATGATATCACAGCATCAACCCCAGAAGATAATAAATCTGGCAGTTTTTCTGCTATACCATTCACAAGATTAAGCAATATCTCACTACCACTACTGAATACAGAATCCGCATTATCGGTGATTCCTGATATTAATGTTGTGATTATGTTATAAGCAGCCTCTCCAAGCATTGGAAGCAGTGATAAAATTCCCTCTGAAAGCGTATTAAGAATATCTGCCCCACCACTCAAAAGTTCCGGTAAATTTTCGTTCAAGCCAGTTACAATAGATGAAATCATGTTTACACCAGACTGTATTAAATCTGGCAGAACATCATTCGCCAATTCTGGGATTCGATCAATAATAATCGGAACTAATTCCTCAACCAGATTTCCGACACCATCCAGAGCGATTTCTACTCGTGGTAATATATTTTCTGCTACAGTTCCAACAGAATTAACAAAATCTTCTACAAGTTGGTCGAAATTCTGATTGTCATCAGCAACACCGATAAGCAAATTCTGCCATGATGCTTTCATGGCTCCGACACTACCTTGAATTGTCGTGCTTGCTTCTTTCGCAGTCGTACCTGTGATACCTAATTCATCCTGAATCACATGGATTGCTGAATATACATCACTCAAGCTGTCCAGATCATACTCAACGCCTGATAAGGCTGTTGCATCTGCAAGAAGTCGTTCCATCTCTGACTTCGTACCACCGTATCCCAGCTTCAAGTTGTCCAGCATCGTGTAATTCTGTTTTGCAAATCCTTGATAAGCATTCTGGATGGATTCCATTGACGTTCCCATCTTATTTGCATTATCTGCCATATCAATAACGGCTTGATCTGCAATTTGAGCCGCTTCTAGTTCACTAGATGTACTCTGTTTTAAAGATGCGGCAAACCCGGAAACTGTTTCCATGTACTCATTAGCAGACAGACCGGCTGTTTTATATGCCTTGGAAGCGTTATCCATGACCTCGTTTTGTGCGATCATAAGTTTTCCATATTCTTCTCGCACTTCATTTACACTTTTTCCAACGCTATCGGCATAATCCCATACGCTCTGGCCGCCAGCTCCAAATAAAGTCTCGACACCGCCTACAAGCTGTTCATAATCTGCATAGGCACTGACCGCTGCCGTTCCGATTGCAGCAATCCCTCCGGCTGCCGCCGTAACTCCGGCAGTTATTCCGGCAGTAATTGTTTTCATGCCATTGACTGTTATGCCCCCCAGTGCACTGACGCCCTTTTTAAATCCATCTGTTAATAATTTTGTATCAAAAACTAAAGATCCATCAGACCTTCACTGGTTCACCTCGCATTCCTAGTTGAAAAGATTGCTGAATTTTTCATCTTCTTCCAACTCAGTTTCTGTTTTCCTATCAATTTCCCATGCTCTACGCATTTCAGAATATATATCTCTATCTTTATCCTGATTCTTCTCATAACAGCGATACCCCATGACTTCACGAAGTCTCGTGCTGTCGTTAAGTCCTCGCATCAAAGCCAAAAACTTATGCCAGTGTAATTCGTCCACTTCAAATAAATCAATGCCGTATTGTCCTAAAACTGCACTGTATATGAGATCACTATCAAGCTCATAATCCAATGTGATTATGTTTCGATGATAAATATCTCTTGGTAATGGTGTTTCCGGTCTTGAAAAAATAAATAATTCATTCAAATTACAATGTGCCGGCATTTCATTTTTAAATAAATACGAAACATCGATATTTTCTCCACGCTTAAGCTTTGTAACTTCGATTTCAAATCGCATCCAGACACGATAATCTGTATATATAGAAAAATCACTACCGCCCACTCTGACGGTGTTTGGTAGTGATTTTCTTGTTAGATCAAGCATTGGCTGCACCCGGAAGATTAGCCATTGCTGTTGCGCTGTTTACCAGATTATTAATTTTATCAATCTGCGCCGAGTTCAACGTTGCTCTCATTTTCTCCATCTTATAATCGTTTAAAGGTTTATTATAAGCATCATTGATTTTCAGCACTCCGATGGATAAATCTGACAGATCGATTTCATCCAGATTGTCCGATCCTAAAATTTCTTTTGCATTCGCCTCACCAAGAATATCTTTTACAAATTCATGTAATTTTTCAAATTTCTGTCTTGCCTTAATATTAAGATTGTCCACCTTCAAAACATCATCCAGCTTATTCATAACTGAAACTGTCTTTTTCGGTAAATCATAACTTCTGTTGTTAATAATTACTGTGTAATCCATAAATCCTCCTAAGTCGCACTATCTGCGGTATATGTAGGTACTCCATCACTAACCGTAACAGTACCTCGATCAATGTGGTTAATTGAAAAACTAAAATAAATCTTCTCTGCAACGGAATCAAAATGATCCAGTGTTAAAGTTGCTTTTGTTTTCCATGCCTTAAATTTAGGCGTTCCCTCTGATCCAATATTTCCATCAAATACAATCAGTAGATCTTTCTTTACATCTTCGCCTGTAGGCAAATTGAAAAACATATCATACAGATAATCAAATGCCGCATCTCCCTTGTTTGCCTGTAACTCCTGCGCAAGTGATGGTTTGTAGTATTTAATATCTGTTGTTGGGATTTCATCCTCAATAAAATCGTTATCCTCGGTCTGTGCGTTCAAAACCAAGTCAAATACTGTGGATTTTCCAATTCTCGCCCACGAAGGTGTTAATGCCGATGTCTCGGCGGTGTTCAAAAATGGAATAGTTCTATGTTTTTTTAATCTTGTTAATCCTGACCTTATGATACCTCTCTTTCTCGTAAATAAGTGATGGACAATGACATCTGATATAATGTATCTTTGTCGCTTGCTTCCATCGGATATGGATTCCCGGTAATGGAAAATCCAGTCACCGTTCTATTTTTATCAAGTGCTGGAAATGCATATGTGTAAGCGAAATCATCTGCCCAATATGTCAAATCTTCTAACCATTCATCAGATTCTTTCCTCTCTGATCTTGATCCGGTTGACTGGCGTGCGATAAAATTATAATATTCTGTAATCTCGCAACTTCCGTCTGTCATTTCCTTTAAGTCTCTTGATGGTGATTTAAAAAGACCATACTGATCGGAGCCATCTGCTACATGGTTCATATCAATTGATAAACCATCATAATTGCTAAGCATTTTTACAATATATTGTGAAATAGTCATATCAACCTCCACTTGCAATTTTCTTTGCACCAGAAAGAATTTTTTCTTTATACTGCTGCTTCATGCGTTCGAACCAATAGTTTCCGCGCTCTGGTGCTTCATGGAATTTCGCTGGCATATAATACCATCGCCTTGCATAAGGTGTGCGGTACTTTATCTGTCCACTTCCAATTACAGTATTTAAATGACCGGATTCAATCAGAATATTCTCCCTCTTTGGTACTTTGGGTTCGCATAGCCGAAGACATTCTGAATCAATAAACTGTTGAACTTTTCCATTATCTTCAAGTCCTCGTTTTTTTATCACCGCAGGAATATCACAGATAAATTGAAACATATTAGGCATTACGCCACCACCACCTTAATGTTTTTACAAAAATCTCGATTGGAATTATCGTTTACTGACTGTATCATTCCTGATTTTGGATATCTCTTCATCAAATCAGAAATCCTTTGCCCTTTGACATCCTCTACAACGTCCTCAACTTCTCCATATACAAGGCAATCCTCTTCATTATAAGAATTAAGTGATAAACCATTGTAAGTTCCAACTGGAAACGTCACAGACGCATACCGTGCAATGCTGATTTTACCATTTTCATTTTTCTTTTCGGTTTTATCAGACCACTGTACGCCTTTTACAACTGTTCTTTTCCATTCTGAATCAGAAATTTTATTGTAAATCGTAACTGTATCGGTAAATAATCCACTCATAACGCACCTGCCAATCCCGTACCAGAAAGACCACTTCTTATAATTGATAAAAGCTGCGCTTCTTTCTCTGCAACTGTAGTAATCTTATATGATTCTGAATACCCGTCATTGCTTACAGACGAAACTCCTGTTCCCATCCCAGTAGATTCCTGCATATAAAGTGCATTTATCAGATCACAGACGGTATTCTGTATCTGCACATGCACCTGCTTCTGAAAGTACGTTGCCGATGCTTCGTCATAAGTATCTTCAAACTTTCTCGCCCTCATATGGGTATGTACATCCAGTTTAGCAGATGCTTTTTGCAGAAATGCTGGAAAATCATCTTCCGGAACATTCGTATAAAGGGAGCTGTAATGCTCCCAATCAATATAAGGCATATCAAGCTCCCTCTCTTTCCTTAGGCAGTCTTGCCTAATAATTTAATTCCTTTCAGCACACCAGCCATCTTGCTGTTTTTAAGTACTGCTCCAGCAATCAACTCGACTTCTCCTGTTTTTACAGCTCCAGGTGCCTGTAAATCTGGAAGGTATGTCTTAAGCATCTTGCTACCATCTACGGAAATTCCGTGGAATGCATCAAGTCCAAGTTTTGCTGCATAAATATCAGTTGTACCATACGTATCTGAACCCGGTGCTGATGTTGAAACAACATCTTCTGTAGTAGAACCGTTGTAATACTGTCCTGCATCCATAAGAATAATTCCATTGTATGTCTCTACAGTTCTACCGAAATCATCCTTATTTCTGTCATAATATCCTGCTCTACGTGCCGCAGACTTCACCTTTGTAAGCATCTTACTGTTCATCATTAACACATCTGGTTTTGCAGCCAATAATGCAATGAATGTATCTAATTCATCAAGCAATGCGTTGTAATTGCTGTCTAATAATGCAGATGTTGAAATGTCAATATCAGTTGTCATCTCGGTTGATTTTCCAGTTAAAATCTTTTTAAGTCCGTCAAAGGTATTAGGTACATATCCTGTACCAGTAGATGCCGATGTTCCATTAATAACCAAATTGTGGAAATAATTTGCTCCCGCTTTTGTTTTCTCTTTGATCTGGAAATTCATCTCATTAATAGCACCAGATGTCTGAGCGATCACACGGTCAATCTGGAAAGAGCCGCCAAGAATTACCGGACTTGCTGTACATTTGGTTCTCTTTGCTTCGTTTGGTGAATACTCAGAATTAATCTGACGTACCGATGCGGTAGATGGTGTCTCTAATCTCTGATATCCATATACCAGATTGCTACCGCCTGTTGGTGAAATGGTATCATCAAATGTCAGTTTATCGAGCAGGATGGACGCTCTTCTAAATTCATCAATCACATTCTGTTCTACTTTGTCTGCATAACCGACTTTTGCTTCTTCTAATGTTAATGCCATGATTCATTCTCCTTTACTGTTTATACTTTTCTTTTAATGCGTCCATCAGAGAAGAAACTCCTTCATCAGGTGTCTTTTTCACTCCCCCGATAAGATCAACTTTTCCTGCCGGTTTCGGTTCCGGCTCACCGAACAGCATTTTGCTGTCCTCTGCTTCCGTCAATGTCTTGATTGCTGCTGCAATGTCCTCTTTCTGATTTTTTGATGCTTTCAAGACATCAACATCCAAAAGAGCAGTGATCGCCTTAGCATTCTTACCATTTGCAGATGCAATACTCTCTTTGAGAAGATCATTGAAATCACGATCCGCAATCTCCTGCTGATGCGTTGCATCTTTTGTCTTAATGTCTTTCTCAAGATCTTCAATTTTCTGCTTCATTCCGCTCACATCGGCATCCTTAAACTCCTCAAGATCCTTTTTCAGATCCTTGATGGTTGTTTCCTGTGTCGCGGTTTTAGTCTTCTCAGCAGTCAGATCTGCCTGTGTTGTTTCCAGATCTTTCTGAACCGGATCAAGCTCCGCATGATGCGTGTCCAATACTTTATCGATCTGTTCTTTCGTCATGCCAAGTGCTTCTAATTCTTCTCTCTTCATTACTTCTATCTCCTTTAACGATGATTTATTTAACGTGGGAGAATCACCCACAGATAATTGCGGACAGTGGATTTGAACCACCACTACTGGCTAAGGAAACCAGTATGCTGCCATTACATCAATCCGCGGCATTAAAAAGAGCCAATCAATCAAGTCCTAATTTAAGACTTGACTAATCGGCTCTAATCATCGGCACTATAGTTATTAAACTTTCTCGTTTGCAGTGCTTGCATTTGCACGGCAAATTTTTAACCTCGGTATCTTTATTGATTGCCAAAAGGTGGCTTCCACACTTTGGACAAGGATACCAGATAAATCTACTAGGATTCAATATATCACCCCTAGTGATATTATATAACACTTTTTGCATGTTAGCAACTCGATTTGTTGTTTTTATTGCGAATAGTGCTAATTATATTGGAACAACTTTTGCATTTTCCCACATATCAAAATCTTTCTCATCTATAGTATTAAACAGATATGGTTCATCTCCATTTTTCGGAATGCACACCTTGGATGTTCCATAGCATGCATTCTTACATTTACCGGCAAATAACCAACTTTCGTTATTTTCCCTGGTTTCTCTGATGCCTGCATAATCATTTTCTAAAAAGAATTTATTTGCAGTTTTATATGCTGTTTTCATATCTACCATGCAATCACTCCTTTTCACAAGCATTTACACCTCTTTGAGAGATAATGGCATTATCAATTCTAAAAAACAAAGTATTATCATATTCTTGCCTTGTGGCTTCATTTTTATTATAATATTTGCCTACCTGAACGTCAAGAAATTGAACATTTCCGTCATTGTTTTCTGCAATTATTGCATGTCCATCTCCTGTATTAGCGTTTTTCAAACACACACATGCCCTTGAACCATTTCCCCATTCTTGCATTTTCTTTTCTACTTTATCAAACGCAAGCTCATTAATTTCAAAGGATTCCACATTTTCCCATGCTAAAACAGGATTTTTACGAAGCACAGAATTAGACATGCCAGCAATTACCTTATATCCTCTGCATCGCATTTCATAAGCAATTGTTGAATTAACACAATTTGTCCTATATTTGATTTCTTGTTTGTCATACATCTTTGGTCTCGCTACAAACTTAGGATTAGTGCCTAATAGAGTTTCTTTATCAATATACTGTGTTTTTTCCCACGTTTTCGGTATCGATGCTGTATAACCTTTATATTGCTCCTCAATCCACTTAATTGTCTTTGTTTTCCTCAAATCAGATGTTCCGCTCTCTACTCTAAGTCGGTTATCACGCTCTTTCAATCCGGCAGCCTTTGAAAAACTTTTATAATCTGCCATCTGACCACGCAATTTATTCTGCAAATCCTGTGCATCGCCGCCAATACTTTTTGTTGCTTCAATTTCTCTCTTAGTCGCTCTGATCTGCCGCTCCATCTGACGCTGTTTCTGCGTGGATTCATAATAAGTATAAGTCTTTCCACCGATTGTCCGTGGATCAGGCTCTTTTATATCCTCTGGGATTATAGATGCACCTTCCCAATATGGGTAAAAATCATGCGTACAGTTTGCTCCCTTTAATCCTGTGACAGTTCCATACCCTGTTTCTTTTACAAAATCCGGATATTTCTTGCTTTTTCCAGAATAGGAAAACACTTTATTCTGCCATACTGCATGGTCCGGTCTGCTTCCCATGTGCTGGGTTGTGATTACAAGGTCATGGTTGGAGTTTTTCAGATTTTCCTCCGTAATTTTTCCAGATAGCTGTGACATTCCAGTTCTGACAGCCATTCTGGCAGCAACGTCAAGTTGGTACGATCTTCCACTTTCATAGTCAATACTTCTCAATCCGCTCTGTGCTAAACGATGCACACAATCCTTGACTGCCTGGTCAAAAGAAAATGCTCCGGTAGATACCTTAATCAGTGCGAGATCCATCTCTCGCTGATACATATCCATTACGCCAGTTGTGCCAAGTGCTGTATTCTTAAATCCCATCGTTTTTGTCAGATTCCTAAGTGCTCCAGATGTTTGCAAAGAAGATGCCTTTACAAATTTGCTTAAGCTGTTCGGCTTTGTAAGATCTTCCCCCTGTTGTTCCCACATAGAAAGATCATTATTCCATGCCATATCGCCGGCTTCTGCTGTCAAAGTTTTTCCTACTTCCTTTGCAGATTCTATGGTATTATTAATAATCTGCTGCACCTCTCGCTTATATGCTATAGTGTTTTCTGCAACCGCCATCTGAAAATCTTTATCAGCACGAAGCATTTTCATGACTTCTACACGGATTTTATCCGCAGAAAATCCATTTTCTACCATTGATTTTGCCATAAGTTCCGCTGTTTCAGTATATCGTCCGGTTTTCTGCACTCTCCGGGCAATATCAGCTATGACCTCATCCTCTAAATCTTGGTAAAGTCCAATTATGTATTTATCCGATAAAACATCTATCTGCTGTTCTGATAATGCCCTTTAAATCCCCCCTAGTCATCAACATCGTCAATTGGTTCGTCTGTATATTGCATATATTTCTTAGCTTCATCCTCTGGAATATTATATTTTTCCATAATATACCAAACCTTTAAAATTGGCACTTCCGGGAATGATAATGCATCCGCTCTCATCGCTTCGAGTTTCGCCTGCTTATCTTCCACATAAGAGTCATCAAAACCAATTGTGATCTCTGCGTCTAAATTATATGCCGTATCATGGTATTTATTTGAAAACCACATGACAGCTCTGCAGATATCCTGTATATATTCAGTGGCTACTTGTCGCTGCTTTCCAAGCTCCTGCATGGCATCCTGCCTTTCACCGAAATACTCAGTAGCCGTCTTAATCTGTCCATTTTCAAAGCTGTATTTTTTTGTTCCGTATCCAAAAGACATAGATAATAATGATAGTGCCAGTTCAATTGCTTTTGTAATCTGTTCTACTCGGATTTCAGGATTATATTCTTGAATAAGCCCCTTCTCTTCTGGAAGTTTTTCCCCTGTAAATACAAATAATTTTTTTTGTTCAGGAGTTAATATTGGATTTCCATCATCATCAAAAGCACAAAGTAATTCATTTATCAGTATAATTTTCTCAGACTTGTCCAAATCGCTAAACAATACGTTATAGCACAAATCTACAACCTTAAGTGCTGGAATTGCATTCCATAATTTAGGCAGTCCGTAGCCTTCCATATTATCCAGATTATTCACTTCAGCAACACGCATAACAGCAAACGGTTTCACATCACCAAGCTGCACAATCGTCTGTTTTCCAACTTCCTCATCTCCACGATCATTAAAAATATGTGTCTCCGCAGTATATAGATTATTCTCGCCAAGCAAGAATAACACGAGTGTTGTCTGCTTCTTTCCCTTGACCAGTGTACTTCCAGAAAATGCCGCCTCAACCACAATATCATTCTCCACAGTGAGTGGCGTAAACGCATCTGCTTCCACATAATTAAGCTTAATATCTCCACCTCTCACAGAAGAATCATCCATAATCGTCGCATTGTCCAAGCGGATATAACAGGCTACTGTTCCATCCGCAGAGGTTTTTTCTAACTGTTTACGGTATTGCGTGTTGAAATTACTGCCAGCAAGCACCTTTGCTACAAAATCCGCTTGTTCCCCTTCTCCTGCATTGATCTCAAGCACCTCACAGAGATTAGCGTCATCAGAACAGCATCTTTTTGCAAAATTCAGTCTTGTAAGCTCATATGGTATCCCATTGATTGTTTTTCGCTTATGGAAATCACTTGTCAATCGGTTCGCGTACCAGTCATCACATGCATGAATGATCGTTAATGCCTTATCATTTACATCGTATCCTTTTTTATTCAAAAATGCTTTTACACAATCCTCCATCTCTTCCTCCTATCTTCTGTCAAGATCAACATATTCAATAAAATCCAAAATTGTATAGTTCTCCGCATCCCACCAGTCATTGCAGTTTCCGATGTTTTTATCCTCTGGTATGTCCGGGTGGTCTGGATCCCATTTCAACTTACCAATCGCACTTCGCAGCTTTGTGCAATTCCGGTTTATCTTCCACCTTCCGGTATTCATCAGCATGTCATACGTCCGTGGTCTGTCCGACACTTCATTTTTACGGCAACCTTTAATATTTCGGTATGGCAATCCTGCTTTTCTCGCAGCACTCCGCAGGCTGTTTATCATCGTTGTGCTTGCGCTGTCTGGAAATACCCAGTCAATAAATCCGTACTTTTCCTGGCAGCATTTGAAAAACTCTATAAACTTACTGCATATCGCTTCCGCATCAATGTCTGGTGACAGTTCCAAGTTTGCTTCCTCTGCCGTCCTCAGATCATGATATCCGTGGAAGTAAAGCTTCAGCACAAATGTTGTCATAGATCCGTTTCCACCGAAGTCAATCCCCATCGTAATTTTCGATGGACGGTGTAACAGTTTGCCCTTTATATCACGTTCAAACAGTGGATCTGTATCCTCATCATACAGATATGGTTCATTGTTCTCTGCAAACTTCCGGAAAATGATTCCTTCTGCAACTGCTCGTTCGCCTTTAATGTCACGTCTATACCACACAGTGCCTTTCTGATAGGTGCTAAGAACTTTTCTGATCTGCTCATTCGTCATGCTCATATTGTCCACCAGAGTAAAATGTCCGTAGTTATATCCGTAATCTGGATTTTTCTCCTGCTGTTCCTCGTGGAATTTAAGTATCTCTGTGTAATACCAATGCTCTTCCTCTTTCGGGTTCAGATCATGAAATATCTTACGGTCGGAACTTGACATCGTTCGGTCAAAGACCTCTTTCAAAAACTTCGGGTGGCATTCGTTCGCTTCTGTCACATATGCCATGCCGTAGGTATTACCCTTTATCAACTTCTCATCCCCGTCTTTACCTCCACCGGATATAAGCACAATCTTTTCCCCGGTCTTGGTCTGAACATAAACGCAGTCACGATCCTTATACTTTCCCTCGCGGTGTCTGCCCTCAAAGTAATTGAGCAATCCATATCCGTCACAGTCCAGGATATTAAGCTTTGCTGTCGCATTCGATACGCCTGCTACCAGATGTATCTTGTTTTTGTGCGTTTCAAGCAGGGAACAGAAGATCATCGTTGCAAGCACGTTCTTACCGCCTCGCTTTCCACCTTCCGCCACATTGAACCAGCTAATCATGCATCGCTGCATATACTCATACTGTCTCTGGCTTAATGGTGCCGGTTTATTCATCCGCATCACCTTCTTCCAGATCAGATATACTTCGGTTTGCTACCGGGTGTTGCAAGATGTCCGCTATCGTCTGCATATTCTGCAAAATCTGTGCTCCAGAATTGTCACTGACTTCGGCACGCTTTTTATCAAATTCTGCTTTATATTTATCATCTGGATGTACGAGGAAATACTTCGACAGCCAGTCAATAGCCTTTTGCTTATCTGCCAGTTTCAACGAAACTCCATCTTTTCCACGCTTAACTTCTTGGATGAGCTGTGTATCCGTGTTTTTGGATTCTTTCAGATCGACCACGCTGACCATATATGTTTCGTCTGTCTCTATATCAGTTACTTCTTTCTGCCCGAACGAGACATAATTTCCAATATCTGCAAAAGCAATACGCATCTGCAATTCCACAATATCATCTGCACCGGCTACTATCTGCTGACGCTTGATTTCTTTTAAGCGTTCGATTTCTGCTCGAACCTTATCATTTGTTAGCAGTCGTGAACCGTTTGCAATCGCCGATTCATAACTACATCCATATGCTTTCTGGTAACTCTGTGCCGCATTAAATGTCCTACTGTAATATATACAAAACATCTGCTGTTCCGGTGTCAGATCATCATTCTGTAATGTTGCTTTCGTGCCATCATCTATAGGTGCTTCCTTCTTTGGTGCACCCTTGCTTTTTTGTGTGCACACCGTTTCTTCTTTGTGTGCACCCTCTCCTCTACTCCATGCATACCGTTTTTTCCAACTCTTGACAGTGTTGATAGTGGTTCCGTACTTCTCCGCTATATCCTTATATTTCATTCCTGCCATATAATCCTGTTCTGCTTTCTCGTAATTCTCCACTATCTCACTCCCTCTCCTATCACACAAATAAAAAGAGCCGGACATCAATCAAATTAATGACTAATATTCGGCTCAATGGCGCTAACTTATATAACTATTATATCATACATAGTCTTACTTTTCATCTTTTAATAGTTTTGATACATTTTCTCCTACTAAGGAAATTTTATTTCTTATCTCTTTTTGAAATGCTGTTGTGCTACTATTTATCTTTTTTACCTGTTGTCCTTCCTGTTCCCCGCAGCTCTCTTTGCATGTTTCACGCAGATTGCTCATAAATTTCCCGGTTAAATGTCTAATCTCTTCTGGGTCAAATTCTATACATAATGCTTTTGACACGCTACTATATGTCCCTATTCCTGCTAAACATTTTTCCATCATTGCATTTGCTTCCCGGTTAAATTCCCTATGATTTGTAATAAACTTCTCTGTATCGAATGTGTATACGCACTCAGCAGCTTTATCCGAAACAATATACGCTAACATTTCTAATTCGCTCAGCCAACTAATACATTCTTTCAAATATTGCAACTTTATCTCCTGCCTCTTATATTTGGCAGTTTGTTTTCTCTCATCATGTAACGTTATTATTAAAATTAAAAATGGTGCTAAAAATTCAACAATATGCCATACAACACTATCTTCACTAAAGAATTGGGTGATATCCATTTTACAATCTTTATTCCTTCCTCTAAAACAACCTATATATATCTATAAAATTTACCAACCATCGAATATTGACGGTTGGTAATATACCTATATATCTACTTAACTCTTCTGGTTTGATAATCTTCAGATAATCTGATTGCTTCATCTGCTTTATATGTATCCATATCATAAAACACAAAATTGTAAGTCCTTTTATCATATGCATACCATATTCGGCACCCTGTCTTTTCTGTAAACAAATTTGATAATGCTGTTGTATTTTGTTTGCAGACCATAGATCCCAATGTCCTGAATTGACTTTCATACACAATTCCACGAATTGCTAGTTCGGAACAGATTTTTGACAGATCTGAATCCATATATTCTTCCAAATGTTCCCCTAATGGTTTTTTACAATCATATTCCATGTTTATCACCTCGTAGTTTTCTTCAATTATACTACGCCAACCGTCAATATTCAATTATCAATGTACTACAATGCTAATGTCTGTATACCATTTTTACCGGCATATTTCAGCCGGCAAAAATCTCAATATTCAGTTTTGTTCTATGGCATCCTGTAATCTCCCTCTAATGCATTTTCAATTGCGCCTCCTAGATCAGAAAAGAAAACGCCCTCTTCGTCACAATCGTTTTGCCAAAGTCTTGCACCTAAATCATTCAGAATTTCACTTGCTTTTTTTAATATTTCCTTTTCTTCCTCTGAAAAATCAATGTCTACATCATTACTCTTATAAAAGTTAGCCATCTTTTTTCTACCTCCGTTTTAATCCGTTAAAGTTCAGTTTAATTCTTCAATGCTTTCTCGCAGTTCCTCATAATAGTTAATCTGATCAGTACAATGATTGTCCAGTATATCAATCATTTCCCTTTTTGCATCTTCTAAGGATTTTGCTTGCATGAAATCCATGCGACCATCAATCACGGACTGCCATCCTGTCCCGTCACCGCAGTAAACAATACTTCCAATAGTGACACTTCCGTAATAAGCGATTATGTTTACTTGTTTTTCCCAATCACTTTGTTCTGGTTCAACCTCTTTCCATTCCATTGTGCACATAGTTTTCCTTTCATCCAACAATTTTTCTATAATTTTGTTTTTCTCTTTTTCAGTGTCCATACATCCTTTTATATAGCCACCTTCTTTTGCTTTGCGAATTTCATTATCAAGACCATTTATAATCGTTTTTATTGCCAATGCGATATCCTGTGCGAAATATCTATCCAAATCTTCTGGAGATAATCGCACCTTTGCAATTAATACCGCTTCCGAAAAATCCATCTTTTCGTCACCATAACAATACATACTCTTTTCCTCAATTTCTAAATTTCAGCTGTTTCCAAAATGGAAATAGCTCAGTTTAATTCGGAAAACGTCTTCTTTCTTTACCACATTCAGTAGCATAAATGCCATCCGAACATCCTCTTTTATCGCCATACCAATAATTGTAATATCCACTTAATTCATGGTGTTGTTCACATTTTAATTTATATGGAGCCACAGCCACTGCATGATATACACCATCTGGTATATGACCATATTTCTTCACGTCTTTATCTCTTACGAGTTTATTTGGAAAGTGCATGACTGAAATTTCTACTGCATCTCCTTCTTCTACTCTCTGTAAAGGATAATCTTTATCATATGGAATATTTTTCATATTTCCTCCATTAAATTCTAATTTAACTACGCAAACCGGAGTTGTCCGGTCTGCTCTGCTTCCATCCTCATGTTCGGTGTTCGTTCCGCAATACACAGTTCTGGCAGATTGGCTCTAACCAATGCTGCTGGTATCGGTGGACACACTGCATTTCCGCATCTTCTGACCTGCTCACTTCTCGGATATGTTTTTCCTGTGTAGTCATGGTCGATTATGTAATCATCCGGGAATCCCTGGCATCCATACAACTCTCTTGGCTCTAACATTCGAAGTCCGATATCTACAATCTGATAATCCACACCCTCTATTGTCACCAATCCAAATCTGTCCTTAGTTGTCACGGTATCAAGTTGTTTTTCAATATCTTGTCCGGTCGCATCTCCATAATATTTAATTAAAAAAGCTCTTACCTCTCCAAAGTGTCCGCCACCTGCATTTGCCGTTACCGTTCCGAGCGGTTCTCTTATGTCCTGCCCAATTCCGGTTTTATAAAATTTACTCAAAAATGATGTAACCAGTCCGTATCTGTTAGAGCTGTCAACTGTCATGATTGGGTCTTCTATAGTTTGTCCTCTTACTCCATCTTTTGAGGTTTCCGAATGGTACTGGATCAACGTAGGACTTATCAGGCAATGCTCATTTTTACTCACAATGGTTGTAAGCGGCTCCCGGACATCTTTGCTCCGGTCTTTTGTAAATCCAGTCTGTCCGATCTGCACCATGTAAGGCTCTACAATCCCATATCCGTGTTTTCCTGTAATGGTTGGCATTGGTTCCCGGATATCGTTCGGTCTACGCTCACCACCATGATTACACTGAATGATAAAAGGCTCTGGATTATCCAGAACGAATTTTTTTAATCCCCTTGCTATCCTGTCCATTGTCTTTTGTGCCAGTGGTCTCACTGCCCGGATTCCGTATTTCTCTTTTATTTCTTCCGAAGTATCAAAGATACTTGGACAGGGCAAGGAAAAATCCAACTGCGTATATGCTCCAACATAAGGTTTTTTCAATCCTGCCTTTACCTCTTCACTGTCTGTCGGTCCGTGCGTTGGCTCTGGCCAGACTATCGACTTGCCGTCACACCGTGCAACCATAAAGAATCGTTTTCGCATGGTCGGCGCACCATAATCGGCTGCGATCAGCTCGCGGAACTCCACTTCATAGCCAAGATCCCGAAGCTGTTGTACAAATCTCTCAAACGTCTTGCCTTGCTTTGCCCTAATCGGATGATGTCGTCTGTTTAATGGTCCCCATGTCTTAAACTCTTCCACGTTTTCCAACATGATAATCCTCGGTCTGACAAGCCCTGCCCAGCGTAATGCTACCCATGCAAGACCTCTGATATTTTTATCTTTTGGTTTTCCACCCTTTGCCTTGCTAAAATGCTTACAATCTGGGGAGAACCAGGCAAGTCCGACAGGATGTCCTTTACAAGCCTTGACAGGATCAACCGCCCACACATTTTCACAATAATGCTTTGTATTTGGATGATTTGCCTTGTGCATCTTAATAGCTTCTGGATCATGATTGATTGCAATATCAACGCTGTATCCGGTTGCTAATTCGATTCCAGTGGAAGCACCGCCACCACCGGCAAAATTATCAACTATCAATTCTCCGTTAATCATTTTTCCAAAAGGAACCCGATATATCGTTACCCCGGCCGGAGGTTCGGCTCCTTTCTATGTAATATTGACTTTTACAATTAGTTGTAGTATCATATTATTTGTCTATTAATACGGCCAAGTAGCTCAGTTGGATAGAGCGGTCGCCTACTAAGCGATTGGTCCCGGGTTCGAATCCCGGCTTGAATGCAACGCACCTGTTTCTGGCAGGTGCTTTTTATATATCACATTTGATCTAATGGCAAGCTCATCTGCCCCTTGCAATTACCCCCGATCGTTGTCGGATCCCATCCAACTCCAATGTAGTCCAGAACCTTCGCCCATCCGTAGTCGTTCCCGTCAGCATCCTTGCACATGTGGAACATCAAATAATCCCACTCTTTCGGGTTGCTCTCATATAATAGATCAAACCGATGCGGTCGTTTCTCCATGTGGATTCCAAAACCGCACATGCTGCATCCGGTACGTTGTGCCTTAGTTGTGTAGAGCGTCCCATCTGGCTTTTTCTCAATCGCTCCGTAAATCTCCGGTATAATGCTGTCTGGCATTTCAAAACTTTCAGATAATTTTCCATCTCTCAAAAGTTTCTCATGATATTTTTCTCTCAGTCCGGCTTTCCACAGTTCGTCCATTTCCAGTGCGAGTTTTAAAATGTCCTGCCTATGGAAGATTGCGAATGGTGCTGATCTGATCGTAGATGCTCCAAAATAATTACATCCGTTCATCCGCAGGCTCTTGGCACGTCTGCCACCTTCGGATGCCATCAGTCCCAGATACGGCACACTGTTATGCTCTTTTCCCCAGTCATCACAATTTTTCTCTTTAAGGTAATAGCAGCACTTCGAAGATACAAGAAAATCTGGCTTCTGATAATCACACCCTTCATTTTCGTTTTCATATCCACCGAACAGCTTTAACCATCTCTGTTTTAACTGCATTTTGGAGTTTTTCTGCCATCCGCCATATTCTCCGGTCTCCCCAGTAATAATCGCATGGCGGACAGTTTTATTTTTCTCTGACGGATTTTGTAACAATTCTATCTTGGCAGCCACTTCCTTTGAAATGACCGGAAATCCAAATTCCTGTATGACCTTTGGTTTCGTCCAATAAGTACCATCATCTCTTTTCAGTGGCGGTACATTTATTATTCCAAGAGCCTTATGTACTCTCTGTATGCTCTTGTCTTCCAGTGTAGATGCACTGACTCCTGGTGCATCAATTCCGCATACCTCATGTAAAAACAGGTATAAGATTATACTGTCAAGTCCACCGACCGAAACATGGTAATTGAGCAATCTTCCGTCACATTCATTTGCGAACTCTTCTGCTCTGATCTGTGCATATTTTCTTTTATATTCATATGGCTGCTTTTCTTTCTGCATAAATGATGCAATCTTCTCATATGCTCCGATCCGCTCCATTCTTTCCTGTACTGATTCCATTATCTTTTGGAGTAAAGAGCTCTTTCACGCTGGCCAGCAAACCTCTCACTCCTTTCGATTTATTCTTCCGGTTTCTCGCACCGTTCAAATTTTATTACCCACACCCAAGGATTAGCATCCCAACCGTAGCGATTGAGGTCGGATTTCTTAATGGTACTGTTCCAGACTTCTACGAACTTATCGACTTCATCATATCCTTCATCAGGACATACATCACATCCAAATATATCATTACAGTCTCTGCAATTTGATGGGTATATTCCCTCTTTGATACATTCATTATCTGTAATCTCCTGCAACCGCTCCACTCTCACATCCGTAACCTTAAGCCAGATACGCGCCGCTTCTTTTGGCATGCGGATGGATGGGTGCCACTTTGTAACATCGGCAATGTCATTTCTTTGCCAATCTTCGTAGTAATAGTATCCGTTCGGTGCCTTTTTCCATGTTTCTCTCACGTACAGTATATCGTCCGTGTGATATGGTGGATTCCATCGTTTGCTTAATTCTTCCTCTGTAATATCGTTTGGAAGTTTAAATTCTTCTCCCCATATTTCATGTGCTGTTCTATTTGGATATCCCCATGTGTTAGAATCACTTCCTGCGAATGTGTAACACAACTTTGATTTAGGCTGTGGCTTTACCAACCGCCGGGTGCAAGTCTTCCGTCCGTCCAGAATTGCCCGAACCATTTCTGTGTTGAATAAAATCGGTTTAATCGCCATTTACTCCACCGCCTTTCACAATCTCGATTGCATGCTCATAACTTCTTGCTTTCTCTTTTCCCAAATTCCTGTTGTATGCATTCTCCCAAAACTTTCTCTCATTTTCCAACTGCTCCACAACCTTGTCCGTGTCATATGCAGTCGGCTGCTGGTCAATCTTCTGTGCCAATGCATAAAACATATCCTCACTACTTGTCTGTGTAAGAAGAATATCCATAAACCATTGTTGATATAATTCTTGCTTTAATGTCTCCGCATCAATCAGTCTTCCCATCGTTCGCCCTCCTGTTCCAATCTGTAGTTGCTTTCGTTCGCTCGTCTTTCCCTGTTCTGATGCCTCCGTCCTGATCCATGTACATCTCACATTCATAGCTTTTTGGAAGTTCTGTTCCGCATTTCATACATTTGATTTTGAACATTACCCCAACATCCGAATGTAATGGCTTATTTCTAATGGTTAAGAACATTGCTTTTCCACCGAAGAACGGACATGGCTTAAGGCTTTCACTCATTCTTCATCACATCCAAAACTAAATTCAATCCCATCGCTCCAATCGACACCTAACTGTTTACATTTTGCTCTCGTAGATGTACCTCCAGAATGACTGGTTCTGAAAAGAAACAGTTCTTGAACGATACTAAAATATGACATTCTATAATAAAAGCGTTCCTCTTCGTCCAACTCCCTAATAGCATCTTCACCATGCACATATTCATACCATTCCTCGAACTTTCCGACCAACTCCTGCATAAGGCTAATGCAATACTTCAAGATGTGCTTTTCATCGTGGCTCTCCAATTCTTTCTCTGCAATCTGTTTCTCCATCGCCGCCCGGCATTCTTCCGGTGTGCCGATTGCACGGTACTGCTTCAGCTCTTCCAACCATTCAGCAAGTTGCTCATGTTCGTTTGCACATATAGTATTTCCATATGTAATGGCTTCTTTATCAACCGATTCTGGAATATACGCATTATCTTCTATTAGTCTTGCTGACATCTTTTGGCATTCAGCCACTTCTCTTGCGTGTGATATAGCTTCATCAATTGTCATAGTCACACCTCCAACAGTTCCGGGTTATCAATCATGTTGCCGATCACTTCAAAATTCTCTGAATCAAAATCATCCAGTTCCTCGTAGTAATCACAGCCCGGCTCATTCGTACACCATCCGTTTTCATGCCACACGACACGCTTTCTCGTCTCATCTTCTGGAAACTCATCATCGATATGCCCTGAAAGAATGTCATTCTCCCAAATCAGTTTACCGTTCTTGTCCTTAAGTCCGGTGCACTGGCAGATTGTCTCCTCTTCAATAACTGTATTAGGTTGTACACCGCTAAATCCATCCCAGTACACCCACATATTATCTGTCAATGTTCTTTTACCTCTGTATAAATGTCTATCTTCCATGCTCTCTCCTATTCTGCTTCTAACTGGAGCCAGTTCAACCATTCACCACAATCCTCACAATCTGGATAGTCGGGATTCGCCCACTGATAATCTTCTTTTACTTCTTTAAGAAGTCCCGCCAGTTCCTCATCCGTCATGCTTCTGATCCGGTCTGCATTGGTCTGTGGCTTCTTAGCCATGCTTTTCATACACTCCATCATATTTCTACCTCACTAAATCTAATCCTCATTTATGTAAAACTCATTTCCATGTCTGCTGTACCCAAAGCAAAGGCTTCCATCATCACAAATTAATGCCAGTTCTAAGTCTGATAATTGTGTATTATTTTTAATAACCTTATAAACAGAACGATACTTACCCGGTGTACAATCTAAGACAATGTCATAATCATCAAGATTATCAACTTTATATCTTGAAATTCTGTATTTTTCCTTTAATTCTTTATAAATTGTGCTGTTCATGATTGACTTTTCTCTCTCATTTTCAGTAAAGGCATATGCTGGATAAATTCTCTTTTCAATCTCCATATTATTTTTCTCCTATCTCACTAAATCTATTGTTTTAACAGATATCCCTTTAAATTTCCCGGTGCGACAATACTCTGCGGTATCAAAAAACATAATGCATCCATCGTCTTTTCCGGTATCTTCACTTCCTACAAGTGCTATGCTTACACCGTTTCTTATCAGTGTATTTTTTAACAACATCAATGCCGCTCCTATCTCCTGCTTGGTTTCATCCGTCATTTCAACTTCACCTTTCTCTTTCTGCCTTTCTTCTCAAACTTGTCGCACATCCCAATCGGGCATCCACGCCTTAATCCGGTCTTTGAATAATATCCACACGTAATCTCTGTGTCTGGCTGTGATTGTATGAATATTTACATTTCCGGCAGTATTTTACGCTTGTCTTTGTCATTTCTCCCATGTTAATAATCCTTATTTCGCCGCTTTTCCTGTTACAATATCCCAATTTTCATCCTCAATAAACTGATTCCGAATAATCTCATCCGTCAGATAGTGTTCCTTACTCTTTGGCTGCTTGCGCCAATAGGAATCAATGTAATAGGCAACCCAATTCATAAATTCCTCAATTTTGGCATTTGAGAAACGGTAAGAATCTTTTAATGTCGGAATTGTCAGATACATTGTAGCTGCCAGTGCGCTTTCGATATTCCGATCTGCGCCAAGCACTGCCCGTCCATTTTTTATATCTGCCATATACAATTTTTTTGACATTGGGATTGATTTTACCCACTTGACCACATCAATTTTCTTTTTACGGCAATACTCCATCATGCTCTCGCTCGTTACCGCTTCGTCATCATCGTCCTGCCAAGATTTCCGACGTTCAACGGTTTTGCTATAAAAATTCGTGATCTGCTTAAACGTCATATCAAACTTGTCATACAAAATGGCTGTAAAAATATATCCCATGTGATTCGCGATATTATCTCCTAACTGACATTTTGCTAATTCCTGCTTATAAACACTCGACGGAATTAGCCTCTGTCTCTGCTGTACGTTATGCATTTGTTCACCTTCCTTGTATTTTTTATTTTATATTTCCACCCGCCATCATCTTTTCAATGATTTCCTCCTGCATCCGCTCTGCGATATGATCCCGGACTGATTCTTCTGGAAATGCGATCTGATATGTCCGCTCCTTGATCCGGTTCGTGATCCGGTCATCGTAGGATAGTTTGTCCAGCGGATCATTGCTCGTGAAAATCGTTACCTTCTGGTTTATGTACCGCTCGTTGATGATCTGATACATTTTGTCGTTGATCCATGCCGCCGGTGCTTCCACACCAAAATCATCAATGATCAAAATATCCGTTGTGGAAAGTGCATCTAAAAGCTGGCTTTCACTGCCTGCTGCATCCCTGCGCCATGTATTCTTGATTTCCTGCATGATGGTAAGTGATACTGCAAATTTAACTGTGTATCTTTTCATCAGTTCATTTGCAATCCCAGCAGCAATCCTCGTCTTACCGCTTCCCTTTGTCCTTGACCAGATATACAGTCCCATGCCTCTTTCCTTCTGGCTCTCGAAATCATCCAGATAGGTTTTTATGATTTTACAGGCATCTGACACCATCTTTTTACTTTCCTGCTTCCTGTACACATCCATTCGAAACGATCTCAGATCCATCCCACAGAATGCCTCCGGTATATCTGCGAATCGCAACCGCCTTGACATGACCGCTTTCTCACGGCATTTACACGGTACTGCTATTTCAACTCCGTCTTTTATTTTCAAGATCCACTCCCGACCTTCGCAAATTGGACACACATCAGAATCCTTGGAAGTCTCCGGTGTCTCCGCATTCCTGCATAAGTTCGTTGAGTGATTTTTCATGCGTTCCAGTATCTCTTCCAACTGGTCCATCGTTCTCTCCTTTCAGATACTGCATAAACAAGTTCTCTCGTAAAAAGTTCTCTGGCTTTTTAATATATCGCTCTGCTGTTTTCTCCCGTCTGCATATATCTGCATAATTCTGTGCGGCCAATACCAAATCATCTTCCGGTACACCAGACAGTACCGCATTGCAGTATTCAGTTTCAACAAGACAGCCAGTGCACCGTTTCGGATAGACCGCGGCAAACTCTGCATACCGTTCCACGGGGGATATAGGGGGTGTATTTTGTTTATGTTTATGTCTTTGTTTATTAATAGGTTCACTTTGTGGTTCAAACTGTGGTGCAATTTGCAGTTCACTTTGTGGTTCATCTTGTGGTTCATTTTTACTGTAATTTTGAACCACAAGACTATTTATTTTATATTGTGCCGCAAGATTACCACCGCGCGATTTCCATTCGATGAACCCATCTGTAGCAAGTTTGTTTCTCGCTCTCTTTAATGCTGATGCATTTAATCCAGACCGAAGTCCAAGGACTGACGAGGCTACCGTAAACGTATCTGGCCACCCTGCCTTATTCGCTATGGACATTAACGCATGCCATAAGGCGATTGCAGTGTTGGGCTGCGGGTTTAGTTCGAGCCTGTCGTAAAATGCTTTTATCTCAGCTATGTAATTCAAATCATCACCCCGTTTCCAATTCCGATATTGTCACTTCTGTACGAGGATGCCATTTATCTACATCCACATAACTCCCATCAGTGGAAACAATGATTTTACAGTTATCATCCTTAAGGATCTCGTAATGTACCAGAATGTCATGCAATGCCTCATGCAAATTTGTCAGATCAACTCTTCTTCCAGTTGGCATATAATACACAGCTTTTACATTCACAGGGCTTTCAATGGTCTTTATATCCGGCATATATGCCCCGCATTCTTTTTCATATTTCTTATATGCTTCGGATGGGATGATAAATGGTCTGCCACTCCCGGTAAATACAATCCTCTGGCTGTTCTTTTTTGTGATCGGCTTCAATGGTATTGTAAATTTATACTCCATTAGCACCACCCATTCCAGCATTACAGCTTCTTATTTCAAGGATTGTATTATTACTTGGATTCCATCCCTCAGCATATTCAATGGCTTCATGATATCTCTTGGTCGGAATATTATTTCTTGAATTAACTCTGAAATAGTCCTGAATGTCATGATTGCATTCAGAAAACACCTTTTTACTCATTTCTTTATATGCTGGTGCTTTCTTACCACCAAGAACCTCAATAACTCTTTTATTTACAGTGTTCTTTAATTCCTGCTGCTGTTCATAATCAATGGTCATGGTATTTTCAAGATGCGTGATTCTCTCTTCATGACCATCGATCATACCAAGCTGTACACGCATCATTTCCTGCGGAGACATCGGCTTCTGATAGGCACCGGTTCTTCTGATCTGAGGCAGCACTTCGGATGTTACCCATTTTCTAAACTTCTTTGCATTAGGTTTATCACTCCTGAGAATTACAGCATACAATCCACTTTCAGTAATAAAATTTGTATCTCCCGCTCGGCTGCCTAAGTTTAACTTAGTCAGTTCGTCCTCATCCAGTCTCTGTGCCACCATTGTAGGATTACTCATTCCCAACGACTTGCAAATATCAATAAGGCAAAACATCGGCTCTCCATCTATGGCAACTGTCCGGATCTCCCCAAACTCTCTATTCTTAAAAATTTCTAACTGATTCAATAACTTCTCCTTTCTCCCGGCACTTCACGCACCGGGAAATCATGGCTTCCAACAATCGTGATATATTATTTTCTGCATGAATAGGTTTCTTTCTGCCGACCGGCAAGGTGTTCCAACCCTATAACCACGACTTTCCAAAAATATCTCTGAAATCTTCTCTTGTTCCGTAATGAGATTCAAAATATTCCTGCGCCATAGTTTTTAATTTCAAATCAATTTCTTTTGCATTGGCGCCTCTCTGCGCTCCGTTAGGATGCAGATCCGGTCTGAGTGGAATAACAAAACCATACTTTTCACTGTTTTTACGGTTTGAACTTCCAAAGATATGATGTCTTTCCACCGGATATGTTCCGGTAAAATAACAGTGATCCATATCATCCGTGAACACGCTCCAAAGCTTTTTACTCATGTTCCCCACTCCTGCTTCATACGTTCCAATTCATCCGGTGTAGCTGTCTCAATGCCAAGTTCCTTTGCTTCTTCAACAATCCGGTCTATAAAGTGGCTCATTTCGACAGTATCGTATTCGCTAGATCCTTTGATCATCAGATACGAAGCAAATTTCCCATTGTCTTTAATATATTTCCAATGACCATCAACCTTTGACATGTCAACTGATTTTTTTACTGTAATCGTGATATATCCGTCTTCATCTTCATAGAACGCTCCGTATTTCTGCAACATTTCCTCATAGACTTCATCCTTGCTGGAATAGATGTCTTTGCTATTGGCAATCTTTGTCATGAGCACCCATGCATAAGCATTAGCATCAAGACTTCTTTTCTGACGATACTTAACTGCCTTAATCTGCAATAAATCATCCGGTTTTAAATGCTCAATCTGCTTTGCTGCTGATGCGTCAACCTCAAATGTAAGGATGATGCCTTGTCCATTGAATGTACGGCTCGCTCCGGTCAGTTTTCCTGTAGTATCCATAAGCTACTCTTCTTTCTTTTTCTTATACCAGCACTTAACCTGTTCAATGATCTTAGCAGCCATTTCACTTGATAGATCTGAAGTCTTTTCAAAATGATATTTTTCTTTCAGCGTTTTCCAGATATCATTGGATGTAGCATTCTCACACATATCAGAATACGCGCTTACAAAATCTGTCATTGTCCTAAGCTGTTCTACGGTTGCTGGAACAAAATCATTTTTAGGTTCTACAGTATGGCTTTCTGAATCTGGATCCTGCATCTCTTCGGTAGGAATACAGAACACTTGAAAACAAGCATATTTAAAGGCAATCGCCATTGCTTTATTCGTAGCCTTATCTCCGCTATCCATTCCTTCGCCGATCGTTACAGCTGTGATGCTGCTCCCATCTTCTGCAAAAAAGGTGTATTTAATCTTGCAGACCGAATAGATCAGCGTTGCACCTTTTATGGATTTTCTTTCTTCTCTGGCCTGTTCTAAGACCTCTGGAACGATAAATATATGATTGTTGACCAATGCCGGATTGATTGCATTCATCACCGCATCAATTCCGCGGTATTTAAACCCCTGCGACTTATTCAAATCATTTTTTCCAACCGCACCGATTTCTTCCATGCACTTTGATATTGCCTGGTATATGTTCATCTGTTTTGCTGTCTCTGCCATTATCGTACTCTCCTATACTTAATTTCTAAGCTGCGCATCTGTGCTTCCAACTGCACGATCTGGAACGGATCAGCAATAATCTCATAAACAATTGAATCATTAACCGGCTTCGGCTCAATAATTTTTTCTTCCGGTACAGTCTGCGCAACTGGTGCTTCCTGCATCGGAGTATCAGTAGCAGAACTAACCTCTGATGCCTTACGTGCTTCCTCTTCGGCTTTTCTTTTTGCTTCCTCTTCCTGTCTGCGCAAAATCTCTTCTTTCTGTTTCTGATACTGATTCATGACCTCAATAGCATCTGATAATTCTAAGGTTGCCTTGTATTTCTCAATCCCCTTATCCTCAAACTCTGATCCCATGCTACGGATAATACCGAGATCTTTTTCTACATGATCCACTCGCTCTGCAATGGCTTCTGTAATTGCTTTCTTTGTAGTAGTGGCATTCTCCCACTTGCTGTCATAAATTCTCTGTAAAGGAAGATATCCGCTCGCTTCCTCATGCTCTGCCATGATCTCCGTATAAATTTCAGAAATCAGCGCTTTCTTTTCTTCCACACGCTTGCGCTCAAATTCTTCCACCTGGTTATTAATAAGGTTGATAGGTTCATCAATCAGATTGTCCAGTTCCTTTACCTGCGCTTCAAAATTGGTGTAAGGAATCATAAAAGATTTCTTCACTTCCAGCTTTTTATCGTTAACTGATTTTTTCAGTTTTCTAAGACTTGCAATTGTTTTTTTGGCTTCTGTCTTGGATTCCTCCGTGAAAATCATATTTTTATAAATTTCCAGCTCGGAATTAAGTTTTTCCTTAATCTCCTCAAAATTAAAACCAATAACACCATTTTTCTGCTCAACATTTACTCTGATTTCTTCCATCTTTCTTTTATCCTCTCTTCCTCTGATTCAATATCTGCTATCTCTTCACGTCTGGCTTGTTTCTCATATAATCTGTGGCGGCGTTCTCTGTCCCTCTCGTACTCTTCAAGCATATCGAGACTGTCCGGTATGTAATCACTGTACATTTCCTACCTCCACGGACTTAAACACGGTACCGGACCTTTTCCGACTTTCCATCCTCATCGACATCAATGAACAGTTCATTGCCTTCCAAATTGAATGCTGTGTAATAACTCCCATTTTTGTTGAAAGTAACAGCACCATCTTCCAGTCCAAGTTCTTCCATTAAATCCGAAACTTTATTTAACTGGTCTATCATCTTACCTGCATCTTCTCTGCATAATCTAGTTGCTGGCATTTAAAAATTCCTCCATTTCCATCTGTCTAAAATCTGTAGATAAAATCATGCATCTGACAGCTTTCTCACGCTGTTGCTTCATGTACTGCTCGTCCCGGCATTCTTCACACATGTTTCCCTCTCCGGGATCTAAACTGCATCCACAGATTCTGCATTTTCTGTAAATCATAAAATCACGCTTTCCAAAAATTTAACTACGTGTTACAATAAACGCAGAAATACTTTTGTATTCCTACGGTAAATAGCACCAGTTCTCGCCAAAGAATGTTATGGTGCTATTTTTCTTTTTCACTGAGTAACCATCCTTTCATTTGATGGTAAAGCGGTATGTATCCTTCAGCGTCAACCTCAATATGAAAATCCGTTGCCACCTTTGTAATAATCATGCCGACCGCTATATCCTCGACATTCGGATTTTCCTCACCGCTTACGCATTGAGCATTTGTCACTTTGCCACCTCCTCAAATTCCCCAAGAAATTCAACATCAGCGTCAAGCTTGTCCTTCCTACGGATCATGTAAAAGTATGCTTTCCGCTTTTCTTCCCGGCGGTTCTCCACATCCATGATCGCAACTCCAATAAGTGCAACCAAAGCTCCGAGTGCCATAGCGATTAATAATAAGATGTACTTTTCACCATCCGCATCGAGCATTCCGCAAAGAAACATAATTCCAAGCCCTACCGCTATAAATACTTTACTGATCTGCTTCATTTTCCACCTCCTCGTTGTCTGCTCTTGGTTCGATACCTAGAAACTTGTCCAGCTTTGCCCGGAAGATAAAATACTGATAATTCTTAACCTTCGAGGTTGGCTTTATCACGCTTCCGAGATCCCATCGCCCGGTTTTCATCTGCCGTCTGAGGTATTCCACGTTGCATCCAATCTCGGCAGCGGCTTCTTTTACTGTTAAGCGTTGGCTCACTCTCCATTACTCCTTTCTAAAATTGTTCATCGGTATTTTGAATTTGACCTCAAATTCCCTGTCGACATTGCCCAGTTAAGTGCTTGTTCCGGATTTGTTCTCTTTGACATTCCTCAAGACGTTTTACAAAGCCTTTCCACTTCTTTGAATTTTCAAGTTCATTCCACTCGTGGTCAGGCACAGAAAATTGAACTAAAACCCGATCAGATTGAATGGTTGTAGAACTTGCATATCCAACTTGCGGTGCAGGATATATAGGTGCTCTGTAACTGTTTTCTACAGCTACTTTATTTCTTCTATGAAACATGTTTTCTATCTCTCCCTTCTTTTGTTATTCTTACGCACATGGTACAATCTCCTTACAGGACGCTGCAACGTCCGAGTATATAAGAAAGGTGGTTTCGTGCGTATGTCTCTTTACGAAGAACTTTCTTTGCTTTATGTAAAGAAAAATGCGACTCCGGGAGATTCTCCCGAAAAATTACTTGCCATGTATCGCGAAGCGTTTGATAAGATAACAAAATGCGATAAAGAGCATGGCGGCAAAGCATTTTCTTTTGAATAATTCTTTGCTAATTAGAACCATAGCCTTTGAATTCTTGCTCAATGCGTTCGTGGCTGGGTACGTGTTCTTTGAATCCTCTGTTAACAACTCCAACTGTTGGCGGAGGATTTCTATTTCTGTTCTTTTATTCATCCTATATCTCTCCTTTCATATTATTTTTTGCTTACATTTCTTAATCTGTCTTTACTTCGCCTTTCTTATGTTTCTAAGTTGATTTTCGCTTATCAAAATGTTAAAATTTTTATGCCACATCATACGGAAAGGCTTTCAAAGGAAAATCTCGCCTTTGGAAGGGGGTGGCATATATGACTTCTCTTTCTGAGAAAGCTTTAGAGATTCTTCAAGCCAATACGGAAAAAACAGAATTTTCAAATTCTTACCTAATCAAAAATGGTTTTTCCGATGCAACCGCCAAAGTTGCTATCAATGAGCTTGAAGCGGAAGGTTATATAGTTATCAGCCGTACTTATATAAGCGGCAATGTAGTTTTTGAACTCATATAACCTATATAGTCCTGAGTGTTCCAGCACTTGGGACTATTTTTCTGTCCTACTTATTGGACTGTTGTTGTGGTAATTATTTTGACGGAATGGTTTTCCGCTCATTTTCAAACTTAATAAGATCTTCCTCATAAACTCGGTATTCCCTCCCTAGCTTGATTGCATTAAGTTTTTTCTTGCGAATCCATTCCCATACTGTGATAACCTTGACTTTGTATCTCTCTGCAACTTCATCACAGGTATACATTTTAGACAAAAATATCCCTCCTTTTTGTATGTTATTTATACTTGTGTTTACTTCGGTTTAGTGATATATTTATCTTGTCAAAGCGAAATATATCATTATTACGAATTATCTCGTGTCAAGAATGAGTCGACTCGTGTTACCGAGGTATGTACATACTATACCTCGGTATACCGAATTTGTCAATACTTTTATTTCGTTTTTCCGAGATAATTTTAGAAAGGGAAAAGTATGTATGAAATATTTGAAAAACTATGTCAAGAAAGAGGAATAACACCTTATCGCTTCTGCAAGGATACTGGCATCAATTCCTCTACAATAAGCACCTGGAAAAGCAAGGGTTCTGAGTGTTCCCCGAAGACTGCGAAAGCAATATGTGAATACTTCGGCATTAGCATGGACTATTTAATGTCCGGCAAGGAAGACTTATCAGGTCTAAGCATTACACCTCAAGATGAACGAGATATTGCAAGAGATATGAAAAGTATTCGTGAAAAACTTTTAAGCGGCGCTAACGGTCCTCTATCCTATGATGGCGAGCCGATACCAGAAGATGATGCAGAATTGCTTCTAGGGCAAATCGAATTAATGATGCGTAAATTGAAACCTATTAATAAAGAGAAGTACAATCCTAATAAGAATAAAAAGTAGGTGCTACATAATTGAGAAAAGACATAAAGCAGTTAGTAAATTATTACGTAAAAAAATTCAATACGAGAAATCCATACAAGCTTGCAGAGTGTCTGAATGTAGAAGTCCAGATCGGCGAGCTTGGAAGTCAAGCCGGATGCTACATGTTTCTTAAGAACCACAAATGCATCTTTCTGAATGAGGATTTGGAAGAAAATGAGATGCGCCTTGTCATGGCTCATGAGCTTGGACATGCTATCATGCATCGAAAAGAAAATTGTTATTTTATCCGGAATAAAACTCTCATGCTCACATCAAAATTAGAAATTGAAGCAAACACATTTGCAGCAGAGCTTCTGATCCCGGATGAAATCATTTTTGAGAACCGACAAACTACTACCGAGCAGCTTTCCAGGTTGCTTGGATATGAACAGGCTCTTATAGAGCTTCGATTAAAAACTTTTTGAAAAATAGGAGGATTTTTGTTATGCCATTATTAGTCATTATTATCTTATTAATCTTAGCTTGGTTTTTGTATAAATTAATATACTATAGAAGCAATTCATTTATTGAATTGAAAAACAAAATTGAAAAATATACAAAAGACTGCAATGACCTTAATGATCATATTTATGAATTAAAAAGAACCCACATAGGAATAGATCAGCTAGATTATGGAAAAGCATCTTATCAAGATGCAAGTAATTACAATTACAAGCGTCCGGAATTGAAAAAACAGGTTTTTGCACCAAATATTTGTAACTGTTCAAGAAGTGTTTGCGATTCAGCTCGAAAGCAACCATTTAAATATGTATGCAAATATTTTAATATTAAGAGCACCGAGGAAAACCTTGAACAATTTGAAAATATGCTGAATAATTTTGAAGCTGCTGAAAATGGTAAAAACTTATTGGTAAATGAAAAAAACAACATTATCAATGGAATCAGTTCCGAAATCCCATTTTTGATTAAAACATTTGACAAAAAAAATTTAGAGAAAAAACTCGGTTTCGAACCTATTGATTTAAGCACAATTTATTTTCCAAAGTACATATTCAAATACACAAGTTCTGGTGGTAATGCCGCAACACAATGTGATGTCGTTTTCAACCTTGATAATTTAAACCGGTTTGTGGTTTATCTGTCAGAATTAGTAAAATTCAAAAAAAGTGCTGCTGGACAAAGAGCTTTAATGACAAGTAAATTAAGAAAAAGTATTTTGGAACGTGATGGATACACCTGTCAGAAATGTGGTGCTTCACAAAAAAATGAACCAAACCTATTACTTGAAGTAGATCATATTGTTCCGATTTCAAAAGGTGGTATCACATCTGTTGAAAATTTGCAAACATTATGTTGGAGATGTAATAGATCCAAAGGAAGTAAATTAGATTTTTAAATATAAAATTGCCCCTAGTACCGTAATACCAAGGGCAATCCTTCTGAATGATACAGAAGTTCTCACAAAACGTATTGTATCATTCGGAGCAGCCAAATGCAAGCGGAACACCTGTTCTCTGCTGGCTGTTATTTTTATACCCAAAATCAGAAAGGATGGTACATATGGCACGAAGAAAGAAACACCAGAAGCTCCCGAACGGATTCGGATCAATAAAATATCTCGGCAAAGGACGCTATAAACCGTATGGCGTATACCCACCAGTAACTGAATACACCTCAAAAGGACCTGTCACACCGAAAGCTCTCGCCTACGTTGAGACATGGGATGAAGGTTATGAAATTCTGGCAGCACGTAAGCTGGAAAACGAGGGAAAAATCAAAATACAGAATGGCGTTTATATTGACCGTACTCCAACCTTTAAAGAAGTATATGAGGATTTCTATAAAGAGAAGTACCGTAATGAGCTACGTAACGGAAATAAAAAGACTTCTTCCATGTCTTCAACGCAAGTAGCGTTTAAAAATTCTTCTGCTTTACATGATATACAGTTTGGTCAAATTAAATATAAAGACTTACAGGATGTTCTTAATGCTTGTCCTCTTAAACATTCCTCTCTGGAATTGATTGTGTCTCTGATGCACCAGATGTACAAATACGCAATTAAATACGACATAGTGGATAAAGACTACTCCTCTGCTTTATTTATTCCTATACCAGACGATGATGAAAGTGGGGTGCCATTCACTGATGAGGAATTAAAAATATTGTGGAAAAATAAAGATGATTTCGTTGTCCAAATGCTATTAATCATGTGCTACAGTGGATATCGTATCAAGGCCTTTACAAATATGGAAACTAATCTGGATGGAAAATATTTTAAAGGTGGAGTTAAGACAAAAGCCAGTAAAGAAAGAATTGTTCCTATTCATTCTTGTATTTTCGATATGGTAAAAGCTAGATATAATGGTAAGAATCTGCTTGGATGCTCTGTGCGGGACTTTCGTAATAAAATGTATAACACTCTTTCTTCTCTCGGAATTGCAAATGCTGCAACTGGAGCAAGACATACACCACACGATTGTCGTCACACTTTCTCCGCACTTTGCGAACGATACGAAGTCAACGAAAATGATCGTAAACGAATGATGGGGCATTCCTTTAAAAGTGATATTACTAACGCCAAATATAGTCACAGAACTATAGAAGAATTAAGAGAACAGATTGAGAAAATAAAAACACCTTTTATAATATAATGACTGTTACTAATTTGTTACTAATTAGTTTAACTTTTTTTATTTTTAAAGAACTTTAAAGTTGTTCTTGCAGACTTCAAAAACATAGTATTTATGCGGTCTGCAAGACTTTTTCATTTAAAATTAGGCATTTGATTGAATTGATTGATTTTAAAAATATATTAAATCCATGCTATTTTGTAACTTTTCTGTAATGATTAGGCACGGACGCTGCTTTTCTCAGATTTTCCGGAAACCATGTTACTGTTTTCCCTGCAGAAATGCTTCGATCTCCCCGATAAAATACAGTGAGCCGAATGCCACTGTCTTTTCT
>OOAD01000344.1_pt1 | contig 36095 bp, 38 predicted proteins | sample 1671151 | NCBI WGS metagenome assembly OOAD01 (sample SAMN06348127, study PRJEB24527) | human gut metagenome | biome: human gut; feature: ankylosing spondylitis patient; material: feces | host: Homo sapiens | place: China | collected 2015-10
GATGAAATGGAGGGCGTGTCCTGATGAAAACGAAACATCTGCGCCTGATGCAGCGGGCCTACGTCATCCTCTTTTTCTGCTTCATGTACCTGCCCATTGCCTATATGATCGTGTTCAGCTTCAACCAGAGCAAGGGCTACGCACTGTTTACAGGCTTTACCTTCAAGTGGTACACCAGCCTGCTCCATAACTCTGCCATCCTGAGCGCTTTGCGCGTCTCACTGGAGGTAGCTCTCATCTCTGCGGTCATTGCAACGGTTCTGGGCACGGCGGCCTCGCTGGGCATTGCGTCCATGAGCCGCAAGAGCCGCCTGGTGATCACCAATATCACCTATATCCCGGTGGTCAACCCGGAGATCATCACCGGCATCTCCCTGATGCTGCTGTTTGTGGCTTACCAGCGTTTTGCGGATGGGATCTCCTGGCTGCCCGATACCATCATGGGAATGCCCACGCTGCTGATCGCGCATATCGCCTTCAATGTGCCCTATGTCATCTTCAACGTGACCCCCAAGCTCAAGCAGCTGGACATCAAGCTGTATGAGGCGGCTCTGGATCTGGGCTGCGACCCCAGGCAGGCGTTCTTCAAAGTCATCCTGCCTGAGATCAGCCCGGCCATCCTGTCTGCCTTCCTCATCTGCCTGACCTACTCCATCGATGATTTTATGATCTCCTATTTCAACTGCGGCACGGTGGAGACCCTGCCCATTGCCATCTATTCCATGACCCGAAAAAAGGTCAGCCCGGAGATCTATGCCCTGTCCACCATCATGTTTGTGGTGATCCTGACCATCATCCTCATCTCCAATGCCATGGAGAGCCGGGAGTACCGCCGGGATCAGAAGGCGCTGAGAGGGGAGGACGTAAAATGAAACGCGTTGCTGTTCTGCTGCTGACGCTGGCCATGGTGTTCTGCTGTGCTGCGCCCGCCTTTGCTGCCGGAACCATTGAGGTGACCGAGGACGTTTCGGTCTCGGACGATTACGACTGGACCCGCTTTCAGGGCCAGAATCTCACCCTCAACGTTTACAACTGGGGCGAATACATCTCCAACGGCTCCGATGACAGCGTGGATGTGGTGGCCGCCTTCGAGAAGCTTACCGGCATCAAGGTCAACTACACCACCTTTGATTCCAACGAGTCCATGTACGCCAAACTGAAATCCGGTGCGGCCAACTACGATGTGGTCATCCCTTCGGATTACATGGTGGCAAAGATGATCGCCGAGGGAATGCTTGCACCGCTGGATTACAGCAATATCCCCAACTCCCAGAACATCGATGCGGTCTACCGTGACCCGGATTATGACCCCACCAATGCCTATACCGTGCCCTATATGCTCTGTACCACCGGCATCATCTACAACACCACCATGGTGGTGAATGCCCCCACCAAATGGGCTGACCTGTGGGATGAGCAGTACGCGGGCAATATCCTGATGTTCAACAACAGCCGTGATGCTTACGCTATTGCGGCGTTCAAGAACGGTACCAGCATCAACCCAGAGACCCCGGAAGAGGTGGACGAGGTGGTGGAAACCCTGAAAGCGCAGAAGCCGCTGGTGCAGGCCTACGTCATGGATGAGATCTTTGATAAGATGATCGGCGGCGAGGCGGCCATCGGCGTGTATTACTCCGGCGATGCCATCACCATGATCGATGATAACCCGGATCTGGCCTGGGTGTTCCCGGAGGAGGGCAGTGTGCTGTCGGTGGACTGCATGGCGGTGCCTGCCACCAGTGAGCACAAGGAAGCTGCGGAGATGTTCATCAACTTCATGTGCGAGCCGGACATCGGAAAAGCCAATGCGGAGTATATCGGCTACACCACCCCCATGCAGAAGGTGTGGGATATCCTGGACGAGGATCTGAAGTACAGCGAGATCGCATACCCCTCTGAGGAAGTGGAAGCCAGGGAAAAGGTGTTTACCGCCCTGAGCGATGAGGTCAACAACGAGCTCGATGTAAAGTGGAGCGAGATGAAGAGCTACAATGAGGGCGGCAGCGGCGTTGTGTTCCTGCTGCTGCTGCTTGCCATGGTAGCGCTGGCCTGCTTCAACATCTGGCGCAAGCTGCGCAAAAAGACCCGGAATCAGTATTGAGAAGAAAGGGCCCTCTCCGTCAAAGCCTCTGGCAATGCGAAGCAATGACGGAGAGGGTCCTCTTTTGGAAAGGAAACGTATGAATCAATATGCCTATCATACAACTGTCCTGAACGCAGACGGCGATTTTCGCCGGATGATCAAGCCCAGCGCCCTGTTCCGCTATGTGGAGCAGGCGGCGGCAGACCATGCCCGCGCCTACGGTATGGATGATGCTTTTTTCAAGGCGCACCACACGGCGTTTCTGGTGGGCAAACAGGCGGCGCAGATCACCCGGATGCCCCTGCGTGCCGAAAAGCTGACTTTTCTTACCGCCTGTGAGCCGTGCAAGAAAGGTTCGATGAAGCGGCTGACCCGCATTCTGGACGAGGCAGGGAAGGAGTGCGCCCTGATCGACAGCCGGTGGATCATGGTGGATACCGATCGCGAGTGCATCCTACGCCAGCCCTCCTGGTATACGCCCGGTTACTGGAACGAGAATCTGGACGGGGAGCTGCCCCAGCTGGTGCACAAAGCAAAGGAACTGACCTGTGCAGGCAGCCGGACAGCCAGCTACTCCCTGTGCGACCTGAACGGCCATGTGAACAACGCCTGCTATCTGGACATCGCCTGTGATGCCCTGCCGCTGGAGGTGGTCAAGGGCGGGCCGTTGAAATTCGTCTCCGTCAAGTACCACCGGGAGATCCCGCTGGGCAGTCAGGTCGAGGTGTTTTATGCGCCCTCGGCCGATGGCTGGTATGTGGTGGGCCGCCGCGAAGAGCACGCTGCGTTTGAATGCTACCTGGAATTTACAAAATAAATCCGGGAAAATTACAAAAATGTTACAAAATCTGCGAAAAAGGTCTTGCAAAACGGGAACAAAAGAGTTACAATATGGTTACAGAAAGTGTTAAGCGCTTTTTGAGACTGAGATCTTTTTCTTCTTGTTGAATAAGAGATATCGGGTGCAGGGCCTTCTCCTCCTCCGGCTGTTCTCCTTCACAGCTGTCGGCACTGTACCGCACAGGCGGTATCTCGCTTCGTGTGCAAAAAAGTCCGTCCGGTTTTCCGGTACGGACTTTTTTGCACTCCAATTTGTGTCAGAAAACCGGCCTGTCAGGCGAAAAAGTATGACCTTGCACGTTTTTGGTGGTCAATTTTACTGTTTTTCCGCAAAGGACAGTTCTAAAGTTTGTTGCCACTGGGGTTTGTATTCTGACGGGGTTTGTGGTAAAGTATAGTCAATCAATTTATAAGCAGCAAACATGAATTATTTTGATGCTGGCCCGTTGTTGATGCGTTAAGAAAAAAGGAGTTTAGAGTATGGCTTATTTCTATGAAGAACCTTCCCGCACTTTTGGCGAGTACCTGCTGGTTCCGGGTTATTCCTCTGCAGAGAATGTCCCCACGGCAGTCAGCCTGAAGACCCCGCTGGTCAAGTACCGCAAGGGGGAAGAGGCCTGCCCGCTGGAAATGAACATCCCCATGATCAGTGCCATCATGCAGTCGGTCTCCGGCGATAAGCTGGCCATTGCACTGGCACGGGAGGGCGGCGTGTCCTTCATCTACGGCTCCCAGAGCATTGAGAACGAGGCTGCCATGGTGCGCCGCGTCAAGAGCTATAAGGCCGGTTATGTGGTCTCCGATTCCAACCTGGCTCCCACCGCCACCCTGCACGATGTGCTGGAGCTCAAGGCCCGCACCGGCCACTCCACCATTGCTATCACTGCCGATGGCACTCCTCACGGCAAGCTGATGGGCATTGTGGCCTCCCGTGATTACCGTGTCAACCACACCCCCGATGATGCTTCCGTTACCACCTTTATGACTCCCATCGAGAAGCTGGTCACCGCACCGGAGAATACCTCCCTGCACGACTGCAACAATATCATCTGGGACAACAAGATCAACACACTGCCGCTGGTGGATGCTGAGGGCAACCTGAAATACTTCGTGTTCCGCAAGGACTACGATTCCCACAAGAAGAACGTCAACGAGCTGCTGGATGCCAACAAGAGCTATGTGGTCGGTGCCGGCATCAACACCCGCGATTATGCCCAGCGCGTTCCCGCACTGGTCGAGGCTGGCGTGGATGTGCTCTGCATCGACTCCTCCGAGGGCTACTCCGAGTGGCAGAGCCGTACCATCGCCTGGATTCGTGAGCACTACGGCGACACCGTGAAGGTGGGCGCAGGCAACGTTGTGGATGCCGAGGGCTTCCGTTTTCTGGCAAAGGCCGGTGCAGACTTCGTCAAGATCGGCATTGGCGGCGGTTCCATCTGCATTACCCGTGAGACCAAGGGCATCGGCCGTGGTCAGGCCACCGCAGTCATCGAGGTCGCAAAGGCCCGTGACGAGTACTACAAGGAGACCGGCATCTATGTGCCCATCTGCTCCGATGGCGGCATTGTTCACGACTACCACATCACCCTCGCACTGGCTATGGGCGCAGACTTTGTGATGCTGGGCCGCTACTTTGCCCGCTTTGACGAGAGCCCCACGAACAAGGTGCGCATCAACGGCCAGTATATGAAGGAGTACTGGGGCGAAGGCTCCAACCGTGCCCGCAACTGGCAGCGCTACGACTTGGGCGGCTCCACCAAACTGAGCTTTGAGGAGGGCGTGGACAGCTATGTGCCTTACGCCGGTCCTCTGGCAGACGGCGTGCAGACCACCCTGTACAAGGTGAAGAGCACCATGTGCAACTGCGGCGCTCTGTCCATCCCCGAGCTGCAGCAGAAGGCCAAGCTGACCGTTGTTTCTTCCACCTCCATCGTGGAGGGCGGCAGCCACGACGTTGTGCTGAAGAACGCCACCCCCAGCATCATGAACGGCTAAGCCTGTTCTGAAAAGAATCTATTGATTTAAGCGCAGAGACCGCTGCACAGCGTTTGTGCAGCGGTCTTTTTGCGCGAAAATACTTGCACCGGCAGGGGAATCGTGCTATCATGATAGAAACGCTCTGTCATGACAGGGCGGAGGATCCCCCTGCCGGGCAAGCGGCAGGCGGCGCGCAGTAGGGAAGAGCTGACGCCGGGTATAAATAGAGAGGAAAACATTCATGAACGAGATCAAGGTTGAGCCTTATATCCCCGATGAGGACTACGATAACCCCGCGATGGTGGTGGATTTTTATGAATTCACCATGGCAAACTGCCTGTTCCTGCATGGCTTTAAGAATACCACGCTGGTGTTTGATATGTTCTTCCGCAAAAACCCGGATAATCAGGGCTATTCCATTAGCGCAGGCCAGCGCAAATTGACCCGCTTTTTGCTGGAATATCACTTCAATGAGCAGGATATCCACTGGCTGCGCACCAAGGGCATGAGCGAGGAGTTCTGCGAGTATCTGCGCACCTACAAGTGGAAGGGCGATATGTACGCCCTGCCCGAGGGCACGGTCTGCTACCCCCATGTGCAGATGGTGCGCATCGAGTGCGATCTGGTGGGCGCGATCCTCATCGAGACCTACCTGCTGCAGACCATGAATTTCCATAGCCTGATCGCCACCAAGGCCACCCGCGTCACCGGCCTGAACACCCACACCCCCCGCAACGTCATGGAATTCGGCACCCGCCGCGCACAGGGCGAGAGCGCCGGTAACGATGGCGCTTACGCCGCAGTGCTGGGTGGCTGCATCGGTACGGCCAACTGTCTGGCAGAGATGAAGTTCGGTGCAGAGGTCAAGGCCGTGGGCACTGTGGCACACAGCTTTATCGAGTTTTTCCCCACCGAGTTCGATGCCTTCAAGGCCTTTGCCGATACCTACCCGGATTCGGTCAGCCTGCTGCTGGATACCTATAATATTATGGAAAGCGGCCTGCCCAACCTGATCAAGCTGGACGATTATCTCATTGAGAAATACCCCAATGACCCCAATCGCCGTGTCAAGAGCGCCCGCATCGATTCCGGCGACCTTGCCCGCGGCTCCAAGCGGCTGCGTAAGGCTCTGGATGCCGCAGGCAAGCCCTACATCAAGCTGGTGGCCTCCAACGGTCTGGATGAGAAGAAAATCGCCAACATGGAACTGTACGAGCACGCACACTTCGACTCCTACGGCGTGGGCGAAAACCTCATCACCTCTGCCTCCGACCCTGTGTTCGGCGGCGTGTACAAGCTGGTGGCGGTGAAGAAGCCGGACGGCAGCTATACCCCCAAGATGAAGTGCTCGGACTCCGCCAGCAAGGCCATCATCCCGGGCAAAAAGATGCCGTGGCGTCTGTACGACGAAAACGGTCAGGCACAGTGCGACCTGATTGCCATGGACGGCGAGGTCATCGAGGCCGGTAAGCCGGTCACCATGGTCAATCTGGACTCGGACGCCATCGAACGCACCATCACCTTTATCCCCACCGCTGTGCGCCCGCTGTTGGTGCCGCATATTCTGGGCGGCGAGTTGGCCATTGAACTGCCCTCTATTGCAGAAAAGAAGGCCTATATTGCAAAGCAGCTCACCGAGGAGACATGGGAGAGCGAGTTGCGTCTGGAATGCCCCCACAAACACTACGTCAACATGACCCCCGCAGTGGCCGAGTGCCGCTCCCGGATGTACGCCGAGCTGCACGGAGGCAAGGTGTAAGCAGCACCGAATAAGCGGTTTTTCTTGACAAAATAGGGAAACTATTGTATCATAAAAGCCGCTGATTTAATAAAAATGTTAATACCACCAGATTGCGAATAGCAGTGTGGTTGTAATAATTTTTCCTCACACCTGTTATTCCCGGCTCCCTCTCAAGCCAGAGGGCAGCAGGACTTTGTAAGCCGGGGTTGCGCCGCTGTGGTGAAATTGGCAGACACGAGGGACTTAAAATCCCTTTCTGGAGACAGAGTACGGGTTCGACCCCCGTCGGCGGCATGTGAAAGCTCAGAATTGTTCGTTGATTCGAATGATTCTGGGCTTTTTCTTTTTATTCCATTTTCTGGAAGTGCTGAGCGGGCGAGAGGGATTTTTCGCGAAAAAAGGAGGAGTCTCTCTCGTGCGTAACCGTGATTTAAGACCCGCTGCCAAGGCAAACCCCACCATCCAACAGGCCTTTGAAAGGTTCCAAAAGTACAACCGCCTCAAGAACCTCTCCCAAGGCTCACTCGACTTCTACGCCGCAAAGGGCAGAAGCTTCTTTCGGTTTCTGGGGGATACGGAACAGCCCATTCATACCATCACAGAGGAAACGGTAGAGGATTATATCTTCTATATGAAGGACCAACAGCTCCACGATACGACCATCAATACGAATCTCCGTATGGTGCGTGCGTTCTTGTACTGGTGCATGGAAAAGAGCTATCTGGAAAAGTATCCGATCAGACTGGTGCGTGCAGATGATCCGATCAAGGAGCCCTACACCACCGACGAGCTACAGAAGCTATTGAAGGAACCGGACTGCAAGACGTGCTCTTTTGCTGAATACCGTAATTGGGTCATTGTCAACTTCCTGCTTGGTACCGGCTGCCGTGCGTCCACGCTGCTCAACCTGCAGATCGGAGATTTGGACCTTTCCGCCGGGACAGTATTTTTCCGCCACATGAAGGCGCGTAATCAGCAAATCGTACCGCTCTCTAAGGCCTTGGTCAAAATCATGGAGGACTATCTGGAGCACCGCAGCGGCGACCCTACAGCTCCGTTGTTTGTCTCGGAGTATGGCAACCAGATGACCCTGAATTCGCTTGGCAATGCGGTATGGAATTATAATCATAGCAGAGGCGTGGAGAAGACCTCTATGCACCTGTTCCGGCACACCTATGCGAAGCTGTATATCCAAGCTGGCGGCGACCCGTTCCGTCTGCAAAAGCTGCTGGGACACGCTGACCTTACCATGACCCGGCGGTATGTGGCACTGTATGCGGACGACCTGAGAGCCAACTATGACGCCCTGAACCCCCTAGAGCAGTTGACCCGCCAAAATCGTCACGGAGATAAGATCAAGATGGGGAAGGGGGAGTAAAATCAAAAATACAACTTTAATGTAACAGCTATCCGAAATTTGCAACGCTCATTCATGATACGGCATCATTTGTCTGGTTGCTTTGATCGATTTGAAACAAATTGTCATCGATGTTTCGCTGCTTTTCACAATGCAGCATCGTTGATTTTGCTGACAGGCACATCAAACATCTGATCTGAAATTTGCCGTACCAACGATGTTTGCTTCGAACTCAAGCAACACAAAAGCCCCTGCCCGTAAAAAGGCAGAGGCTTATTTTCTTATTTAATGAGAGATTTACAGGTAAGCGGCTTAGTGGGTTTCTGTGTTTCTTCTGCTTCTTCCTGTGCAATAGCGGCTTTTTTAGGCTTTCTGGCTTCATCAGAGAAGGTCTCATGAATCAGCTTGTCCAGCTCATACCGCAGCCTATCGTATTCTTCTTCCGGGAAGTTCTGTACGGCGTCCTGAATGCTTTTCTTGAGTGCACGCTTCAGTGCCGGGGAGATGGAACAACTGGGCTTTTCAGCAGTCAGATGCTCACTTTCGGAATTCATAACTACCCCGGGCATAGATTGGTCGTCCATCTGCTTGCGGACAGCCTGCAAAATATAGCCTTGTGTGCTCATTCCCTCGTCCGCAGCACATTTCTTTATGCGTGCAGCCTCTTCCTTGTAGGGTTTCAGCAAGATCTGGGAATATTTGGCATCACTCTTCTGATTACTTATTTTTTTTGCTTCGGTATATGCCATGGAGACCTCCGTATATCGTGCGGCGGGTTGATATATCGTGAAAACGCTCAACTAAAGCCGCTTATCTCATTGAAAACACAGCAAAACAGAGAAAACACGATATAGTGCTTGACGACGGCACGGTATCGTGATAATCTAGGCGCATCCAGACAGCTCCACTCTTTTCCCGGAGCTGTTAAACATCCACCTTTAAAACAGGAGGTTCATCTAAAACAGGAGGTTCATCCCATGCACCACCCCAGCATTACGCGCCTGCCCTTTCAGTAGCATCCACCACCCATAGAGCTAGCTCACCGGGATGAAACTATTATACCATCTATCCCTTCTTTTTTCAATCTTGACGTCAAAAGGAGAGAAAACGCCATGAAGCAGAACGCGAAGACTAGCCGCGCCGTTGGACAGCTTGAGAAGACTCTTTGCGTGTTCAACCAGCACTGTTTCAAGGGGAAGCTCCCGGAGACCATCATCAGGCTGAAGAAAACGCAGCCTGCTTACGACCGCATCACCTGCGCGACTGTATGGAGCTGCTTATAAAGGTCAACTAAAAAAGGCTAGATATTCCCGGATATACACACCATCGAATACGAAATCAGCACCAAAGAAGGCAACACTGTCACGGTGGATGCTTTTTAAAAGTGAACTAAAAAAGGAGAATTATTATGACTACTAGCACTACCTCTGATGTAATTACAGTTTTGACTGCCGAGCAGCTCTTTTGTGTCATCAAGCGCTTTCCTCGCGTGTGGTTTTCGCTCATCAGCACGAACCCTTATGTATGCTATGAGGTTCCTGTACCATCGGAGGCGGTTTCTTTTGACCATGACAATGGATGGCCAACGATTTGTGCCGGGACGGATATAGAGCAATTTGTCGCCGTTTCCTGTGATAGATATCAGTGTAAGGTTGATTTTTACGACAATGACATCGTAAATCTTGAGGCCACTCCACTCGCAAACGGAGACAATGAATACCCCAATATCAGCATTTCCGTTACGCAGTACTTTTAATTTGGAGTGCACCTTATCTATTATCCCAATTTCAGTCTGTCCGCTATGATCTGGGGTCGGTTTTGGCATTGTTTTCAATGATTTCGGCATCCCTGACCCTATTTTTCATATCAACCAGTGAGGTTATATTATGAAGGTCGCATATGTCCGCGTCAGCACTGAAGAACAGAACGAAGTGTTTGACTAGAGTTTTTTCTGGCAGGCGCTGACAAACCGGCGCATGGTCTGGCAAGATGGCTGGGCTGTGCGCCTTATATTATTATAGAGGTTATTACATGAAAATGCCCTTTGACGGCTTCTACCTGAAGCTTTTGGATGAACAGAACGGAACCCACGAATATGAGGAATATCTACGCAACTGCAAGGAGAACCCATTGACCGAGGAAGAGCAGCGGGAATGGACAGAAAGCGCCCGTGCAGCGATTGCAGAGCTGGAACAATTGAACGCAGAGCCGGAGCCCACCAGACAGGCAGCAGAGGCGGAGGGAATATCCGGTCCACAGATGCCAGAGCCCGCCGAGCTGCAGGAAGGGTGCTGTACCGGACAGGAGGCAGAGGAAGCGCCGGAGATGAAAGTGACGGCGGCGAAGGAGATGTCTATTCCACAGGGAGAGGGCGTTTTGGTGCTCCCGGCGGAACCGACAGTGATCCCGGAGGTGGCCAGCGAGCCGAAGCGGATACGCATCACGGAGCTGGTGAAGGAGAACTTTGAAAATTGGCGCAGCGGTACTCGGATCATTTTTGATGCAGGCGTGAACTCAGGTAAAACCTATTTTATCTTGAATATTCTACTGCCATGGGCATATCAAAAGCACTGGAAAATTCTGTATCTTTGCAATCGTGTCCCCCTGCGAAATGAGATTCAGCGGGAGGTGGAGCGGCTTGGAAGGACGAAAGAGAAGGTTGGGCATTGGAATCATGACCTTCGGCAGATCGTTTACGAAAGCAGAGTCGAGAATAAATATAAAGATACGATCCGGGTAGAGACCTATCAGTGGATGGAGGCGTTCTGCAAAGCCAACCCGGAAGGCGCAATGGACTACCTTAAAAGCTTTAACTATATAGTGGCGGACGAATACCACTATCTGTTAACGGATGCAACGATCAATAAATACATCGACTTCTCCTATGTAACGCTGAACGAACTGACAAAGTACCGCCCAGTGATCTTTATGAGCGCAACGGCACATCCGTTCTTTCATCGTTGGCGGTATGAAACAAATGAGGTCTTGCCAGAGAACTACTATCATATTCCATCGGACTACAGCTATGTGGAACGCGCGGTCTTTTACTGGACAGATGCGGAGGAAATCAGAATAATCCGTCAGGAAACAAGGCGGGGAAAAGTTCTGATATTTGTCGACCAGATCGCTCACATGAATAAACTGGTGAGAGAATTGGAGGATGAATTCACTGGTGAAATCGCCACGGCCTGCTCGCCCTATCGACCGGAAGCAAAGAACTGTGATGGGCTGGAAGAGGTTTTGCAGGACGAAAAACTGTGCAAGCGGATTACAATTGTGACGACCGTATTTTACAATGGTATCAACATCAAAGACCCGGAATTGACCTGTATCATCAGCAGACTATGGGACCCGATCGTGAACGCGCAGATCTTAGGACGAAAGCGCCCGGTAAGCAAACAGGACACCTGCGCAGTGTACTTTAAAGGCTACAGCCACGACCGGATCAAACAGGAACGAGAACGTATCAGAAAAAGACAGTTGGAGCCAGCAAAGAAATGGAAAGATGGAAGGTCTGATCCAGAGGTGTGGCAAATGTATCTGCATAAACCGGGGACTGTGAAGATGCTGGATAAGTACAGCCGGACGGTTGACCGCGATGAATATGGTAATGGCTGGGTGTGGAAACGCCGCGCGGAACATCAATACCTCGTTCAGATGGATGCACTCAAACAGATGATGGAAAAAGGCTATCAATGGGGGATACTGTATGCTGTTACAGAAAGTGATGCGCTTCTGAGCAAAATCGAGCCACTGCGGTTCAAAGAGCTGGAAGACTATATTGAAGAGCATCTGGATGAAAAAATCCCTTGGGAAATCATGCGCAAAGAACTCGTAGAAAGAGGATGCATCACGAATCCCAACGATCGCCACAAGAACCAAAATATGCCTGAGCTAAGGGTGATCAATAGTAGATTGAAGGATTACAATGCTTTCGTGGAGTCTGTACAAAAATGGATCGGAACTACTGAGCGCATGAGATTCTGGATACTGCACAGATTATATGCATGATTACCGCTCAAATTTTCACTTTTCTTATTATACAATGTGCGTTTTTAAGCGGTGATTCACTCTATATTGATTCTATAATTCTTAGTAATTTTGCGATAAAAGAATGAAGATCAGTGAGCAAAGTGCCAACGATGCGAACTGAATCGAGGTTCTTTGGAGCAAAAAAGAACGATGGTAATCGTTTGGCTGCAAGCAGATTAAGAACCATCAGCAAGAATTAAAGTGGGCTGTTTAACCGTGGCTTGGCATTCGATCAGTGGGAATTTGCCGATGATGAGTAAATAACTGTGTATGATGTGATGAAATAATGGTGCAGTGTGGATCGTGTGGCCTCCGGTAAGCGTCTGTCCGGAGTGATTCTATCTGGGCTTGATGCCATTGAAAAGTATACATCGAACGGAATGTATCGTGTTACCGTATAATATAAGGGCGTCTACGCTGTGGATATCGTTGGATGGCGGAATTTTAAGTTGTCAAAAAAGGACCATTCAAGACAATGCCTATACAATATCGAACAAATCGTTCAGCATTCAGAAGCTCATCCCTCAAGCTGAGGGTCGATGAACTGTTATCAAAATGATTACAGTTGGAAAAGCTCAGAGGACAAAGGAAATGACGAGAACCATATTCTATCGATGATACGATCAATGAACATTATCCAAATCGGTAAAAGTTGAACAGTCCTCAAAATGAGGAAAGTTCAATAGCGCTCAGATAAAGGCGGTAGATGGTCGCAGTAGCCCTCGATTAAAAACGCCGCATAGTACATGATGGCTTTCTATGATGCCACGCAAGTTATGACGGACAATTTTGTGGTATTTCGCTTTTTTGCGATTAGCTGTACCATCAACACCCGTCATTTTGTCCCTAGTTGAAACCTCATCAAGACGCAAAAACGCCCCACTGCTCGACATAGAGTAGCGGGGTGTTGCTATTGAAGGGCACTTGTTTCAGAATAGAGAGGTCGTCATAGCGGGCGACACCATTATAGAGCAGCTCGAGCATGGTCACAGCAGAGGGGCGACCATTCAGAGGATAGCCAGCCAACTCCTGAACACGCTCGGGGCAGAGATCCCATGCGACCTTGGATGCCCGGCGGATCGTGCTCTGGACTGCTTTGGACTCGTACAGCTTCTTGTCGGCAATGGGCGTGTAGATTTCTTTCTCTACAGCTCGCAGGCGGTCTTCGTCCTCGGCAATCATCGTCAGGGCTTGTGATAGAATAATGTAGGCGTTCATGTTGCGGGTGATTCCGACATAGCGCAGTACATCATTGATATGGGCGGATAAATTGGAAGTAACCATTTTGACATCATCCCCATTACATATATTTGGACCAGTTTTATCCAGTCCGAAATAATGTAACGCAAAATATGGCAAAACAGGCGAAAAGCGTCCAAATGCGTCGTAAAGTGCCGAAATATGTTGCAAATGTACGGCAGTGGCGTACACTAGCGGGGATGTGATAGGGGATAGGAGCACGGCAACTGGGCGTTGATACTATGGGGATACAGTCTACGAAGGTGTTGGTTTTGGGATGGGGCTGTAGCGAGGGATTTTCATGACATCGCGCAAGCTGTAACAAATAATTTCACGAGTTACCGCTCTTTTGCAATCAACCGTACTCAATTTGAGTACCCTTGAAAGTGAATCAAGACAGTTCGGCGCATGTTTTCCGACCTCAGTACTCAAGTTGAGGGACGAGCTCAATGGTTCAAGACGTGGTTTGTTGGCGCTGATGGAATCGCCGTATGAGACCCTATAGATGGATGTCCAGAACGTCACCCGTAGCTCAAAGTGGGTGTGCGTAAAATTACGCTCTGTCCTCCATGCTCTCCAAGGGTCGCAAATCACGACGCAAATGGATATGCTCAAAAGTGGTGAAAATAATAATCGAGCCGCAAATCCGCCGGGACTGAACAACCATGCTTGTGCTGCTGATGTCTTTTGTCCGCATAAAGGCACTGTTGACACAATTAAAGGTGCACCTGTAACCCATAAGAATAGATTGAAATAGACAGAGTGGCATGATATAATGTCACCAGAAGGAAGGTGTTTTGATGCTTTATCCTTTTATGACTTTGAACGATGGTACGGAAATTGTCTATTCGTCCCCGATTCAGAACGGCGATCAGGAACAGGTGAGGGTGCAGATTGAAACACCTGTCGAGAACGGCTTCAAGTCGGCGACCTGTATTCTGCCTGGCTATCTATGGACAAACAACGGCTATTCCGAAATTGAAATGGCAAGCCTGAAGGAATTGATAAAATCTACGGCACATCTGCTGATCCGCTTTTCTCGTGAAGGAGGAATCGAGAGTGCCTAGTCTGTTTCGATTGTTTGGCTATGTGATTTTCTTTTGGAGTAATGAAGGTGCACCGCTTGAACCTGTCCATGTCCATGTCGCAAAAGGCGTGCCCAATGCCAGTGCTACAAAGATTTGGATAACAGAAGCAGGCGGATGTATTGTCGCCAATAATAACTCCAAGATCCCGACAAAAACGCTAAACGCAATTGTGGACGTTCTCGAAAGCCGTTCCAGTTATATCATCGCGCAATGGAATGACGTGTTTGGGGAGTCTAAATTCTACTGCTGATATACTAAAAGGAGCCCTGCTACTCGTGTCTGAGCGGCAGAGCTCTGTTGCTGCTATAGGAAATGATGGTTGGTGTTAGCGCTCAATGATCTCAGTGGTAACTTTCGTTTGATCCTTGCCAAAAAGTCCGGCATAGCCAAAATCGGCCAAATCCTTGAGCTCCTGTGCTTTTTCTCGTGTTTCACGGTAATCCTCACGAAGCAGAGTATCTCCATTTTCGTCATGGAATACGGTTTTAACCACGAATTTATTTTCAGCCATAAACTTGCCCCTATCAAACAAACAATGCACAAAGGACATTAGCCAGTACATAAAGCCCCAGACCGCCAGCAATCAGAAGGCAGAATGCTTCACCAGAGCCTTTCCCGCCTCCGTTGCTCATCATGTTGTACATCATATAATGGTCAAACCAATCGTGTTCACATTTGCGGCTCATAAGTAAATCCTCCTGTTATAATTGTTTAGAACCAGCCACGATGCGCTCTTCTGCAGGTGTTTTCTAGCATCTGCTTTCTAGCCCGTTCTCCGTTGATCCCGGTTACCTCATCCAGAATTTCATCATCATACGGAATTTTTTGTGCTTCCAGATGAGCTCTAAACCAGTTGCGATGATGAGAGTGCTGATAAGGGCCACCCGGATATTCAGAAGGCCATTTATTAAGGCAATTTAATCCGTCACCATGTAAGCTCATCCATTCTTTGTACACACGCTCACGCATTTGAAGTGCTTCGCTATCCGTGTTCCAGCACTGAACACTTGGTAATTGAGAAGCTCTCTTTTTGTCACTCATACTCTGCCCAGCACTGACCGCGCCAGAAGCTCCCAGTCCCAATAACCCTAAAACAAACGATACTGCTCCACTCATAACGATTCCCTCCTGATTCTATGTTGGTTTCTTTTGACTGACTGAATAATATCACACTTGATGTCCAACTAATCGGATTTGCAATTGCACTTTTAAAGATTTTCTGGCTTTTGTGCTGATAAGTGCTCCCGAATCATCCGTTCCAGTGTCGGGCGGGTGACGTGAAGAGCTTCGGCCAGTTGTCCCTTATTTAATTCCCGGCGGATGTATCGGTCATATAGGGCAAGAAAGTTATCGGGCATGGCACCTTCTTGCGTCCCTTATAGACCCCGTTCCGCTTGGCGATAGCGATTCTCTCCCGCTGTCTGTCCAGCAGATTTTGCCGCTCAAACTCATTGATGGTTGCAATCATGGTCAACATCAGCTTTCCGGTAGGGGTTCCGGTGTCGAGGTTCTCTTTGTTGCTGACTAGATGCACACCCTTGCTCTGTAACCGCTCCACGATCTCCAGCGAGTCCTTGGTGTTGCGTGCGAGGCGGCTGAAGTTGTGAATATAGACGGTATCCCCTTCACGTACATAGTCGAGCATGGCTTGAAGTTGAGGCCTGTCCATGCTTTTACCGCTGATTTTTTCGGTGAACCACTTCTCGATGCTGTGCTTCTTGAGCGCTTCGATCTGGCGAGCCTCGTTCTGTTCTTCAGTGCTGACGCGGACGTATGCGACCTTCATAGGATGTACCTCACTGGCTGATATGAAAAATAGGGTCAGAGATGGGAGAAACTATTGAAAGGAAAGCCAAAACTGACCCTAAATTATAACTTTTTGATGGTTGTTCGGACTGCGAAATAGAGTACACGCTACTTTTTAAGCACGACTACCCTTGACCAGATAATCCAGCGATACCTGAAAGTAGCCAGCCAGCAGCAGAACCGATTGAATGTCCGGTGTTCTTCTGCCGGTTTCCCATAAGCTGATAGCACGCCGGGACAGGTTGAGATCATCCGCCAATCGCTGCTGTGAAATGCCCGCTTGTATGCGAAGGGAATAGATTCTATCGTTGATGGTGTCCATGTGAAACCTCCTTTTTTACGAGTGCACTTTAAAATCCGGCACTACTCTCACTCGTGCCCTCGCTCTCTGTCCTGCTATGATTTAGTCAGCCTTCACGAACAGCTCCATGCAGTCCGCACAGATTACCCGCACTTCCTTGGTGCTTCGGATGATGGTGCCGCACTTGGGACATACCCACTGCCGGGTGCTGCTCTTTGCTTTTGGGGGCTTGGGAGCTCCGGTCTGACTGCTGCCGGGTGCCTTGCTGCCTGCTCCGGTGCCTGCCATATCCGACCATGCCAGCCGCTCGCCCATCTGGATATCCTGCCAGCCTTGGAAGATGATGAAGTCCAACAGCTCCTCGGACGGGCTCGTGATGGTCCAGCCGTACTTTTCGTGGTGGTCGACAGTCAAGCCGTGTGTCTCAGCCTGCTCCTTAAAGCGCCGGTTGTGGTAGATCCCGTTGTTGCTGGTGTCCTTGATGCCGGTCTCCATGCAGTGTTCGTGCACCATCTCATGCAGCAGGGTGGATGCGGTCTCCTCAATGGGACGGTCAAGGGTAGCCGACGAAATATTGATCTCGTACTTGTTTTCGCCGCCTGCCTGCCAGACCTTGGAGCAGGTGATATGACCATAGGCGGACGGGGTCTTTTTCAGGCTGATGATGGGCTCGGGCAGCTTGCCTGCAAAGTAATGCTTGTTGAGCTCGCGGAACATCTTTTCCAGCTGACCAGCAGCGCGGGAGGTTTTGACAGTCTGTTTCATGATTTTTCGAACCTTTCTCTTGATAAAAAAGGCCGGGACAGGTATAATATTGGTGTAGCCCGCCCCGGCGGGTGTAGTGGGCTCTATACAACGCAAACTTTGGACGGTGGGCGCTGTATGGGGCTCTTTTCAGGTGATGCTCAGGCGGGTGCCGGTGACCGTTTTGCTGTACTGGTCGTACAGGTCGGGCGCTACGGCCTTGATGGCCTTACTGTCAAGTCGGATGCTGGAGAAATCGGACAGGCGGACTTTGTGGCAGCCTACTTCCAGATAGTTGGTGGAGCGCTCAGCCAGTGCCTCGCGGATCTGGATCTTCAGCTGTTCCTGTTCAGCCTGTGCGGCTTCAATCAGTTGGGCGGCCTCCTTGTACTGCTCGACAAGGGTCAGTAAAACGTTAATGCTCATGTGTGTACCTCTCTTCAAATCGTTGGTGAACGGTCGGATGTGAGAACCGGTGTTCCCGATGGCATGAGTATACAGCATCTCGTACGAGTATGCAAGACGGAATATTCACCAAAGAAAAACACAAATATCTGTGCAAAGCGCATACTCGTACGAGATAGACAAATGACAGATGTGTGTTATAATACCTATAAAAGTCAAAAGAAAGTTGGTGCGAGGATGGGCGGAAAAACAAGCACAGCCAGCAAACGGAAATTTAACGATAAAACATACCAGCGGATTGTTCTTGACGTTCGGATGGACACCTTCCCCAATAAAGAGGCTGTTCAGGTAGCAGCTCAAAAAGCGGGGCAAAGTTTGACCGAATACATCATGGAGGCGGTGCGCCTTCGAATGGAGCAGGAAAACACCGCATCAGACACCCCGGGGGTAGTTAAAAATCTGGTAAGGGACACTGACCCGGTAGAATGAGATAGTTGTTCCATCTCCCCAGACCGAATTAGAATCTAGCAGCAAAAGGCCTCTGCCTTTCACAGAAATGTGATGGGCAGGGGCCTTTTAGCGTAAAAAAGCCTGACCCATGCAAAAGAGCACAAATCAGGCTGACAATGGATATGAAATTCTAAAATTCACTTAGAAAAGAGAGTGCGCGTTGCAGGGAAAGCCAAGCAGATCGTTCGGTGAGCTATTGGATCTCTTGCTCCAGTTCATCGAACAGCGCACAGGAAAAGAACTGACCAAGCGTGATATCAAGACCATCACAGAGCTTTTTAATGGTGGCGATGGACACACGCTGACGGGATGGGTCGAGCATACTATATACCGTAGATGGTGTTACACCGGCACGGGTCGCTAACTCGTTGGGGCGTATCCCATGCTGGTTGCAGAGCTGTTCAAAGCGTTTGGCAACGGCATCTTTTACTGTCATGATGAAATTCACCTCAATAGAGGATGGTACAGAAGTTCGTGCAGTTTTGCGTACGCAGCTGCGTATATCACGAAAGAATTTTATACTGTAGAGAATACATGGCTGCGTAACGACAAAGAATATATTTAGCAAAAAGTATCCTCCACAGTGAAAATGGAGGATACCGTTCCTTTGACATCGTTGTCTAAAATCTCATCTTATTTTATCATGGTTATATCTGGGATTCAATAGAAAACATCATAAATGTATCACATTTGACCCTAAAAAAACATCGCGAAAGCCGGATTTTTTGTATTATGCCCAGTTCTGTATAATAATTCCATCTGCAAACGAAGATGGAGAAAATAAGGGGTCAGATGAGGGTCTAAACAGCAGGAGGAAACAGCGATGGCGCGACGGGGAGAAAACATTCGTAAGCGTAAGGACGGTCGGTGGGAAGGCAGGTACATCAAGGCGCGCACACCGGAGGGGAAGATCCAGTGGGGTTACGTTTACGGAACGGCCTATGCGGAGGTCAAACGGGTACTAATCCAGAGAAAAGCGGAGGCGGGGTTCTACAACCTGAATCAAACCGGCCTAACCTTTGAAGTACTGTCCGAGGTGTGGCTGTGCTCCCTGAAAAACGCTATAAAAGAATCCACCTATTCGCATTATTCGTACACGCTGCACAAATATCTTCTTCCGGTTTTGAGTAAAGTGCCAGTTGCATCTCTTGAGGAAAGTTTTCTGGAACAGGCTATGCAGCAGATCATTGCGCCGATAGATGCCGCACACAAGCCGCTAGGAAACTCCTCTGCCCGGGAATGTCTCTCGATGCTGCGCCGTATCTGCAAATATGCCGCACACTTGCGCCTGATCCGTCCGATGGAACTGGAAGTAGCGCTGCCAAAAGCCATCGACAAAATTTCTGTGCCCCTCTCCCCGGCGGAGCAGCAGCGGCTTTATCAGTATGTACAGGAGAACCCAACGCCCCGCAAAATTGGCTTATTATTAGGGGTGGAATTGGGGCTGCGTATTGGCGAGATTTGCGGCTTACAGTGGGGCGATTTCGACCTGAAACTCGGAACGCTGAAAATCAATCGGACGGTCTGCCGAATTTCCTGTGGAAATGGACATACAAAGGTAGTCATCCAAACGCCTAAAACTCGCACCTCCCGCCGGGAAATTCCAATTCCAAAACAGCTGCTTATTATGCTGAAAAAGCTGCACGGAAACGCCAGTAATTCCACATGGTTTCTATCTGGTATTGAATCCAAACCCGCAGAGCCCCGCTGCTATCGAAAAAGCATCAAGGCATATCTGAAACAGGCAACCGTCCGGCTGGTACGTCCGCACGCGCTGCGCCATACCTTTGCAACGACTTGCCTGCAGGCGGGGTGCGATGTGAAAACTCTTAGCGAATTGTTAGGACACGCTAACGCCAACATCACCTTGCAGCGCTATGTGCATTCTGACCTGACCCGAAAGCGCCGGGAGATGAACCGAATTTTCTCCCATCAGGTGTCCATGAGGGGCAGGAACACGCTAAATATGACGTAGTGGCGCATTATTTCTTTGCCGTTCCTCCATTATCACTATGGAGGATACTTTTTTATTAAATATATTCTTTGCCATTACGTGGCTGCACATTCTCTGTATCATAAAATACTTTTGCATCATACGCAGATGCGTATGCATAGCTGCACGGATTTCTGTAACAACATAGTGAGGTGAACTTCATCACGACTGTAGAAGATGCCGTTGCCAAATGCTTTGAACAGCTCTACGACCAGCGGGAGATATGTCTCAACGAGTTGACGTCCCGCGCCGGTGCATATTCCAAAATCGATTTATTGTTTAACACATAAACATAAATATATTTTTATTCTACAAACTGCACCTCTTGCGAACATAAAAAACGCGTGTTATACTGAAGCCATCAAAAAACATTGGAGGTGTCCCTTATGCCCCGTCCCAAAGGAAGCAAGAACAAGACCAAGACCGTAAAAGCAACCGTTGACTTTGCTGCACAGATTGCCGAAAAGCAGTCCGCAAAGGAAGCCGCTGCCGCTGAAATCGCATCCATCACTGCGAATATCGATGCGCTGAAAGCTGACCTGAAAACCAAGAAGGCAGAGCTAAAATCTATCGACAAGGAAATCGCCAGAATCGAGGCTAAAAAGGTCAAAGCTGAAACCAAAGCAGCGGAATCCGCAAAGAAAGCTGAAGCAGAGGACGTGCTGAAAAAGCTGCTGGCAAGCGGCGTGAGCGCAGACGATATCCTCGCAAAGTTGAAGTGATTTAAAAAATTCTAACGCAGCAGTTGACGGAAACATCTACGTCGCAAGCAGTGCAACTTGGTACCAACTTGCGATTTTTGAATCGGATTTTTCAAAATCCAAATTCAAAATGCTTGTTGGGCTGTGCCCAATCCCCTATCGTTCTGCATCGTGCGATGCAGGCTGCGCATTTTTGCAAAATGCTTTTTTAATCTGAGTGCCGATGCCTGTGGTATCGGCACTTTTTGCACAGATGGATTCCCGGAAGCAGAAAATAGTGCTATGCAGCACATCCGGGATTGTGCTATACTTGATTTACATAAATCTGTTTGCCCTAAAAAGTTGGAGGTGTTCATGGCTACACGAACCATTTGTTTTCCCATATCCGGCTACCCCTATTGCAAAGAACAGCCGGTGACATTCACATGGATAAAAGGTAGCAAGCGGCAGAATATCCGTGCCGTCCATGATGCCGTCCATACAACAGACCCGGATGTTTCAATTCTGGAAGTCAGCTCTGCATCCGTTCAGCCGGAGGGTGAGACTGTTTCTTCTCTGCGGCTTCTGCTGCATCTGGATTCTGTTGCGCAGGATGTGCCCATCAGCACAGTTTTTGAAGCCGCCAAGGTATTTGAACATGGTGGTCCATTCGCTGACCTTCTGACCTGTGCGCCATCCAAAGTCCATAAGGACACTCGGCTGCGAACCAATGGAAAGTTGCTGCGCTACTCTTTGGAAGGAAGTGAGTATCCGATAGAGCCGCACCCGGATTCATTTTTTGAGTGGCTCTACTGCCGTGCGTTGAAGCAATTCCCGGAAAAGGCTGCGCAGTTGAGCAGATATAATGCCTTTTCTGATATTGCTGCCGCAGCGGATTCTAAAAAATATTATGGCGATTCCTCGCGGGCGGCTGCAATCTATGTAGGACTTGCAGCGGCTGGAAAACTTCCGTGCATTGATTCCTATGAATCATTCATTGCGGAAGTTTACACGGAGCCAAAGCCTTTGCCCAAGTCTGGAAAATCCGAGACTGCTTCAAAAAAGGCACCCGAGGTTTCTGCACCAGCAAAGGAGATTCCGGCAGACGAATCGTCGCAGTCCGATAATGCAAATATTCCGGACGGTGCGCAGATGGAACAGATCCTTGAGCTGCCCAAAGCGACCTGTCTGCTCCTTTCTTTGGCAAAAAATGCTGGTCTTTCTGCAAATAATTCCAGTGAGCTGGCGTATAAGGGAAAGGAATTTTTTCTTGACGCTTATCAGAAAGCACTGAAAAACAAAACGCTCCAAATCAATGTCCATAAAAACAAGTTCACTTTTCCGATGGAGGAGCATGACAGCGGATTTCATGCAGTCGGAGTACTGACCCGTTCGCCTGCTTGGGAATACGGATGGAAGTTCAACTATCTGGCCGAGAATACACCCGGAGCAGAAAAGCCCGAAGTCAAAGCAAAAATCCAGAAGCCGTTGACCGCATTAGAGCATCTGGAACGTTGTGGGTATAAAATCGTTCAGCAGGTCGTTCCGGAAAAACTCCCACCGATTGCTGTTCAGCGGATGGCATGGAAAACAGGCGAGGCTCTTTGCGACCCGGTGGTGGTGGATTTCTTGCAGTTTATCCGAACACATATGCAGAGCGACGGCTCTTTTTCGTTCCGTATCCCAAAGGGTGCGTCCAAAAAATCGTTTGCCACACTTTCAGAGATTGCTCAGACGTGGGACAAAATGGGACTTTTTGCAGCCATTGTGATTTATCCGCAGAATATCGTCTATGAACTTGCGCAAAATGAAACCGTCCGGCATTTTTTGAGCGGAAAGTGGCTGGAGCTTTTTGTAGAGCATCAGGTTCAGCAGATCCTGAACCACTATCGGGAGGAGCAGGGCGCAGAAGTTTCGGTTTGCTCCAATGTGGTTCTTTCAGAAACGGCATCCGTAGGGAACACGCATGAGCTGGATGTCGTGTTCTCTGTCAATGGAAAATTTTTCTGGGTAGAAGCCAAATCTTCCAGCCGAAGCATTGATTATGGAAAATATGCTTCTCTGTGCGAAAAGCTGAACGTGACACCAGAAAGCTTGCTTTTGGTCAACAGCGATTTGTCCGTGGAAGAGTGCGAAGGTGTTTCTTATTTCTGGAATTACCGTGTTGCAAATTGCGCAACGATCACGCAGGAACTGGAAAGCATGATCTCTAAACAAATTGAAAGCACCGGAAATGCTGTTCTGAGTACAGACTGAGAAATAAGCAAAAATGATATGTACCCCCAATACTGGACACCCAGTATTGGGGGTACATATCAAAACCGAAAAGCAGAAGCTGCCGCACAAAAATACGGTGCGGCAGCTTCTGCTTTTTATCTGCTGCGTCCCCTGCGCGTGCCGACAGTTCCGTTCCGCCTTATTCCTCCTCTGCGAAAGGGCGTTTTTGCCCGCCGCATTTGTGGCCCGGCTTTCCCATGAATGGCCGTTCGTTTTGCCGAAAAGTCGTACTCTGCCCGGGAAAAAGCACCGGAAGACTGCTTCGGCCATTTATTCCGCTGTTTCCTACCGATTTTACAATGTTTTTTGCAAAAAAAGCTTTACAAATGAATTTCAAAAACATATTATATAATTATAGGTTCAACTTCTTTACGCAAATAGTTTCGTACCGGTTCGTATGGGGCAGCCGGGTCTGTGCTTTTTGCACTGCTTCTGCCTTACGATAGATCATTGGAGCCCGCCGGTGCAGCCCCGCTGCACCAGATCAAATACAGAAGGAAGGTTATGCATCATGCCTGAAAAGAAAGTTTCTACTCCCGCAGCCGATGCTCCGGCTGCCGAGGGCAAGACCCGCAAATCCACCAAGGCTCCCGCCCGCCGCGGCCGCCCGCCGCTGGCACCCGAGCTGTATGTAGAGATGGGCGGTGAGCAGTACAACATCACCGACATCATTGACCGTGCCAAGGCAGACTACCGCACCACCCACAAGGTCGGCGTACAGTCCTGCAAGGTATACGTCAAGCCCGAGGAAGGCGCAGCCTACTACGTCATCAATAAGTTTTCCGGCAAGCTGGAACTGTAACTTTTACAGGGCCGCAGACAGCACCGCACTGCTGCCGCGCCCGCCATTCCCACAATACGGCTCCACCAACAAAAAAAGACACCGCACAGCTGTGCGGTGTCTTTTTTGCATAGGTAGCGGCTCAGAACCCCAGCATCCGCCAAAGGGTCTTACGCTCCTCGGTCGGTGTCGGGTCCGGGATCTCGAACACATAGCGCTCGGTGGCGTTAATAACGGTGGTGTTGCCGCGGGTGCATACCCGGGGCAGCTTTGCATCGTAATTCAGGTGTACGTGCCCGTGGATGAACCATTTAGGCTGGTACTCGTCCAAAATCTCGTTGAAGCACTCAAAGCCCCTGTGGGCACAGTCGTCCCCGTCGTTCAGTCCCTTGGCCGGGGCGTGGGTCAGCAGCAGGTCGATGCCGCCCCTTTTGTGCGCCTGATGCTCCAGCTTGTGCACACGGCGGCGCATGGCCTTCTCGGTGTACTGATAGGTATCCTCTTTATTATAGCGCTGACAGCCCCCCAGCCCCATGATGCGCAGACCCTTCCATGTGTACACCTGATCGTCCACGCAGATGCAGCCGCCGGGTTCACCCTGGGTCTGGTAGCTGCCGTCGTGGTTGCCGTGCACATACAGGATGGGCGCAGCGGTAAAGTTTGTGAGATATTCCAGATACTTTTTGGGCAGATCCCCGCAGGAGAGGATCAGGTCGATGCCTTCCAGCCGGGCGCGGGTGTCATAGTCCCACAGCGCCTTGGACGGGACATCTGAGATAGCAAGAATTTTCACGTTCGTATGCTCCATTCTGTTTCCGGTCAGGCCGGCTCATTTCTCCAGACCCTTTACGTTGTCCAGTCCGTTGATCGCCAGCACGGTACGGGTCTTGACGTCCAGTTCATCGTAATGGGGCAGCTTGCCGTGTACACAGGCATCCAGCCAATCCATCTCCATCAGCTCTTTGGGGCTGTAAACTCTATTCTCCGGGGAGTGCAGGTTGTCCTCGTTATCATACAGCTTTTCCGGGAAGATGTGCACATTGTCCGAGCCCTGCAGCGTTTCCAGCAGATCCAGCAGCTGTCGCGTACCGCTGGGCAGCGCTTCCTGATACTCCAGATCCTCTGCGCCGCTGCGCAGACCCCACCAGTAGTTCACTGCGCGGGTGGTGGCTGCGTTGTCCCAGCTGCCGTCAAAAATGGAGCGCACGATCTGCACATAAAAGGTATCCCACCGCCAGATCGGCAGACCCAGCGGCTGTAAGCTGCCGTCCGGCAGTTTGCGGCACAGGCCGTAGTCCCGGTTGGTGTCGGCAGGCTCCCGACTGTCCCGGGCGTAGACCATGTCGATCTCCGGGCAGTCAGCAAAATCCAGCGGATGGGCGGTATCGGGCTGGCAGGCCCAGCGCAGCCAGATACGGCCTGCCGGGCGCACGCTCTTCAGCCCCTGCGCAAAGGCGTTGATCGCAGCGGGCACGCCGTACACGGGGTTTGCCGCCACATAGCCGATGTGCCCGGTCTTGGTCATGATACCGGCCAGCATCCCCAGCAGATAGGTCACCTCATAGGTGCGGGGGTAGTAAGTGCGCACCAGCGGGTGCGGCGCGTTCAGCGAGCAGTTCAGGATGCGGGTCTTGGGGTGCTGCGCCGCCACCTTCAGGCAGGCGTTGTACATCCGCACGCTGGTGGCGAACACCACGTCCGCATTGTTGTGGGCTACCTCCTCCAATATCTGCTCCGCGTCCACCTCCGGGTTTACATCCTCGTAGCAGCTGATATACACCTTGTCCGGGAAGACCTTGGCCAGCGCATCGCGCCCCTCGTCATGCGCACGCACCCATGCGCTGATCTTGGCGTTGTACTCGTGGAGGAACACCACCCGCAGCTCGCTGGGCTGCTTGCTGGGGCTGAAGATATTCAGCTTGGACAGCAGCGGCTCTGCGGGGCTCTTGGGCGGTTCCAGCGAAAGCTCCACGCCATGGGGCTCGGTGAGCACCTTCACCTCGTTCCACAGCTTTTCCAGGTTCTGCCGCACCTGCGCCGGGGTGGCGTCGTAGGTGTCGGAGTAGCGGTACACCGACAGGTACACCAGCAGCGCATCACCGGTGGTCAGCCCCAGAGATCTGCCGCCCAAGGCTTCGAACTGCTGGTGGAACATGGTGTAGAAGGCGGCAAAGTTCAGCCGGTCATCCTCCGACCATGCCTCGCCGCTGGCCTTGCACACCAGCGTCTGCAGCTTGCTGTAGCCGCCCAGCTTGGAGAAATGCACATAGTTCACCTTGGACAGCTTATAGAAATCCAGAAACTCGTAGTAGATCTTATTTTCCAGATCCTCGGTGCGGGCGGGGATGAGCCGGGTGACCGTGCCCGGGATCTTGACGGCGCCGTAATACTTGAGCACCGAGACCCGCTTGTTGCCCTCCTGCACATAGAACCGGTTCATATACTCAAAGGCAATAATGGGAGTATGGATGCCCTCTTCCAAGTGCGCGTCACACAGGTTCGACCACTTGGCAGCAAACTCGGTATCCGGCTCCAGCAAGGGCATAAAGTCATACGAAAAGGCAGTGTGCCGTCCGCTGGTCTTGGTGCCCACAAGACTGTCCGACGGGATCTCCACCAGCCCCAGCGGCTCCTGCGCCACGATATCCACACCCTTGAGCACATCGTCCAGAACAGCCAGATAGGGCGACTGGCCGCGGGCTATGCGGGCACGATAGGCGCGCTGCCCTGCGCGCAGTGCACTTTTATAATCTTCCAGCATAAGAACTCCTTTTTTCTGTAAGCGAAGCGCGGTGCCGCAGTCCCCCTGCCGCACCGGAACACCTCCAGTATACCACAAAAACAGAAATAAGGCAGTATTTTGGGGTTAAAACGGTTGATTTTCCCGGTGGTTTCAGGTACGATAAGAATGATATTCAAAACCGACAGGAGTTTACGATCATGCAGACCATTTCTCTGCCCGTGCTCGAGGCGGGCGAATACGCCGGCGGCATCTGGTATTACGAGCCCCACACCTACCAAAGCTACCGTTACGTTCTGGGGCGGGTGGGCAAGCACCCGTTGGTGTGCATCGGCATCAACCCCAGTACCGCCCAGCCCGGTGCGCTGGACCCCACCTTAAAAAGCGTGGAGCGGCTGGCCGCTGCCAACGGCTTTGACAGCTGGATCATGTTCAACGTCTACCCCCAGCGCGCCACCGACCCCAACGATATGGACAAGACCCCCGACCGCGCCCTGTGCGATGAAAACCTGCGCTGGCTGCAGGCCGTTCTGGCCCAGACCGAGCCTACCATGTGGGCGGCATGGGGCACCCTGATCGAAAAGCGGGACTACCTGCCCGGTCTGATGCGGAAGATGGTGGCCCTGACGCGGGAGCGGAAGATCCCGTGGGTCACCTTTGGCAAGCGCAGCAAAAAGGGGCACCCGCACCACCCGCTGTACCTGCGCAAGGATTCCACCCCGGAGCCCTTTGATGTGGAAAACTATCTGGACACCTGTTTCTGATGTCCGCCCCGACAGGAGGAGAGCTGCTTTGACCGCAGAACAGTATAAGCCCATCTATCATTGGTTCAGCGCCCACCCGACTGTAAAGCGGCTGGTCGTTTTTCTGGATCGGTGGCTGCCGCTGGTGCCCTTTGTGTGCTACCCGGTGCTGCTATACCTGCTGAACGTCCGGCTCTCGCGGCTGTTCCTCACCCAGAAGCAGGCCGCGCTGGACTTTATGGTGCTCATCGCCCGCTCCGTCTTTGTGCCGGGGCTGGTGTTCTGGGGCGGCACGCTGCTGCGCAGTCGGCTGCCCTTCCCCCGCCCCTACGAGCAGCCCGGCTTTACCCCGCTGGTGGCAAAGGAGAGTCGTGGGCACTCCATGCCCTCCCGCCACGCGCTGAGCGCCGCCGTGCTGGCGGCGGTGTGGCTGTATTTCTACCCTGCCGCGGGCTGCGTGATGGTGGGCGTTGCCCTGCTCATCTGCTGCCTGCGGGTGCTTACCGGGGTGCATCATGTGCGGGACGTGGTATGCGGCTTTGCACTGGGCTTTGCGCTGGGCTGTGCCGGAATGTGGCTGCTGTAAGGCCATTCCTACACGCTGGAACGGCCATTTTTGCCCGCAGCGCAAAAAAGTTGAAACTTTTTTCAGATTTTCCTTGACAGAATGCGATGGGTATGGTATTATTTTTCTCGCAGCCTGTGCCGACACAGCGCTGCCGCCATAATGGAACCCATTGGGATAACAACGTGCGCCCGTAGCTCAGGTGGATAGAGCAACTGCCTTCTAAGCAGTGGGCCGGGGGTTCGAGTCCCTTCGGGCGCATCTATGTGGTGCCCATAGCGTAGTCGGTTAACGCGCCAGATTGTGGATCTGGAGACCGTGGGTTCGAGTCCCACTGGGCACCCCACCAAAAAGTCCGCTGTTCAAAACAGCGGACTTTTTCTTTTGGCAGGATAATACAAAAGTACGGCACCCCGGCAAAGCAGCTGCTTTGCCGGGGTGCCTTTTCTCTTACTTATTCATCTCCTGCAGGATCTTTGCGATCTGGGCGGGGGTGTAGCCCTCCTGCCGCAGGGCAGAGGTGATGGCTACATCGTTCTTGCCCTGACTGCGCAGCAGCGCTGCCGTGTAGGGCACCCCGGCGCTGACAGTGCTGCGGCTGTCGCCGGAGGCCGAGCCCCTGCTGCCGGTAGTCTTTCCGCTGCCAGACTTGCCGGACTTTGTGCCCGCAGCCGCTGCCTTGCTGGCGGCCTGTGCGGCCTTCTGCTGGGCATTAGCCTGCTTCAGTGCCCACTCGCCCTTGGCAATGTTCAGCTTCTGACTGGTCACATTGTTGTTGAAGGCCTGCTGCTTCAGCGCATCCTGATAGGCGCGCTCGCTGGCGGTGTTGTCGTACTGCTGCTGGGTCAGTGCGTCCTGCCGCTGCTTTTCCTGCATCTGCTGGTTCCACTGGGTATCGGCGCGCTCGGCCTCGTAGGCGCGGTTGCCGGAGTAGATGTTGTACCCGGTGTTCAGCAGGCTGCCCGCCAACGTGCCCAGACCGGTGGTGCCGGTAATGGCCAGCTGCACCACGTCCCCGATGACGCCCAACACCGTCATGATGTTATTGAAGGTCTGCTGGCGCTGGCTGATTTCCGCCTGCTCCTGCGCGGTGTAGTAGCCGTGCAGGGTGTCCAGCCGGTTCAGGTGCTCCTGATACTGGCCGTAGTCCTTGGCGTAGGCGTCGTTGTACGCTTCGCCCTTCTGCTGCAGCTGGGTGTAATAGTCCTGCAGCTGACGGTCGTACAGGGTCTGGGCGTTCTGCTCCTGTCCGTTCAGCTGGTCCAGCCGGTTCACCAGTTCTTCGCCGCCGCTCTGGTAGGTATCCAGCGCCAGATTGTACAGGGTGGGGATCGCGCTGGCCAGCCCGCCGATCTGCTGCTGATAGGCCTGCTGCGCCGCACTGGTGGCATAGCTGGAACCATAGCCGCCGGTCAGAGCAGCGGCCTGCGCCGCCGCGTCCGCGCTGGCGTTGTGGGCGTTCTGGGTATACAGCTGCTCGTACTGGCGGTAAAGCGGGTCGCGGGTGTAGCTGTACTGAAAATTCTCCCGCTCCAGCAGCTGCCCCAGCAGGCTGTTGATCTTATCCTGATAGCTGCTCTGGTAGTCTGCGGGGCGGTTCTGCTGCCACTGCTTCAGGGCGTCGGCCGCATCGGTCACCTGCTGACCGGGGCGGTAGCTGACGTTTGCCATGGCCTTTTCCACATCGGCGCGGCTGTTCAGCCCCTCGGCGCTGTAAGTGGACTGCGCAGCGGGCTGTGCCTGCGTTTGCACCTCCGGCTGCAGCAGTTCCTCCTTCTTTTTGGATGCCATATAATTCTCCTTTCGTTCTTATAATCCCTGCAGCTTGCTGCGCAGGGTGTCGGACATATTTTCCGTATCCAGATTGGTCAGTACATACTGCAGCTGCTCCTGCATCTGGTACAGATAGCTGCGCAGTGCCCGGGCATCCTCCGGGTCCATGTGATCGCTGAACTTGGGCAGGCCCAGCTTGCTCAGGCCGTTCATGCTTGCCATGAGGCATCCTCCTCCCATAATTTTCCCTTTGCCGGGGCGATGGTGCGCACAAGTCCGCGCAGGGTGATCTGCCCTTTGCCGCGCAGCCGCAGCCGCAGCGACCCGCACCGCCGGGGTACAAAGGGCAGGTCATAGCTGCGGCGGCTGCCTTGGGCGGCAAGGGAGGCCACTGTCTCCCACGCGCCGCCGTCATAGCTCACCGCCACTTCTACTGTGCTGGTGCACTCAGCGTCCAGCCGCAAAGTCAGCCGGGAGAGGTACCGCTGCTCGGTGCCGTCCAGTCCCACATCGCCTGTGACCAGTTCAAAGGGAATGTCCGTTTCCACACCGTCGGTGCTCTGCCAGTCCGGCTCGCGGGTGGGGTCTGCCGCCCACAGCACCTGTCCGTCCCACAGATAAAGCTGCCCACCGGTGCTGGTCATATCGCAGGAGCAGACGTCCTCCTCGCTCCACAGCCCCTTCTCGGTATCATAGACCAGCAGCCGGGCATCCTCCCGGGAGATGTGCAGGTAATACCGGCCATCCAGCGCACCACCCACAGCGCTTTGCACGTTGGAAAGCTTTGCAGCGTCCAGCGCGCCGGACACCTTGGTGGGCAGACTGCCGTCCCACGCCATGACGCCGTCCGGCGAGAGATAATACAACGTCTCGTTCAGCACGCACAGGCTGCGGGCGGCGTTTTTTGCCACGCCCCGGCAGCGCAGGCTGGAAAGCTGAAAATCCGAAGGCTTGGAGCCGTACAGCTTGTGCAGGGTGTTCTCCTTAAAAAACAATGCATAGCCCATGCAGGAAGCTGCCCCGGTAAAGGCACCATCGCTGCCCACGGTGACGGCGTAGCTGTCCGCGGCGATGCCCCGGTAGCTGAACCAGTTGGTGGGGTCGCCCAGCTTGCAGCCGTAGATAACGTTTTCTTTGCTGTTGCAGCCCCACACCCGGTTGTCGCACTCGGTCACAAAATCCAGTTCCGGCACCCGGCGCTCCATGGATACCGTCTGGGCGGCTTCCACGCTGCGGTGCTGTTTGCCGTCCATGCTCTGCCACTGGGCGGCGGCGGCGTTCTGCACCAGTGTGCCGTAGAAATACTCGCCCTGTGGGGTGCAGCGCACCCGCAGCCAGTCCTCGCCCACGTCATACACGATTTGGTCTCCATTCAGCTCCGGGCTCTGCCCTGTCGCTTCGGCGGCTGCGCCCTGCACGGTCACGGTGTCCCACTGCCGGAACAGCTTGCCCAGCCCTGCCGCCGTGATACGGCAGTATTCCAGCGGGATGGCTGTCCAGCTGCCGGAGTTTTTGCTGTACATCTCCAGCGTGCTGTCGTACCGCCACGGATGGTCGGCATCCTCTACCTTTAAAAACAGCTGTCCGTCTGCCGGTTCGGCGGGCTCCTCCCGGCCAAAGGCCTCCACCTGATAGGTCTTGCCTGCGGCATCACAGGGGGCAAAGGTCACGCTTTTGCCCGCTGCCGTCCACAGCGCCCCCAGTGCGGTCACACTGCCGTCTGCCGTATCAAAGGCCAGCTTGTCCGGAAAGATCAGAATCTTTGTACCGATGCCCACCAGCGCCTTGCGGCCGTCGGTCACGGCGTCCAGCTTCGTCACCGCCGGGGCGGCGGCATCGTCTGGGGTATAGGTGATATCCCGCCCGCAGACGGTCAGCAGACCGTTCAGGTGGTACATCCCGTTCAGCCCGGTCAGTGCCCGCAGTCTGCGGCGCGGGGTGCGGGTGCTCAGTGCGGGGAAGTCCCGGGTAGAAAAGTTCACTCCGGCGCTGTACTCTGCTTCCGAGCAGCCGTAGGTCTCGTTCAGGCCGCCAAAGGCCCGCAGCAGCTGCCGGGTGTTGGCAAGCCGTATTCTGTCTGCCAGTACCATCACCTCACCTCCTTACCAGCGCCACTGCGCCCGGCTGCGGGGCGGGTAGTTCTGCCGCAGCCAAACCGCCAGCTCTGCGTACAGGGCGTTGTACTGTGCCTGCTCCCCGGCGTAGCGGTCGGTCTCGCCCAAGGCGGCATCCATCTGCGCACACAGCAGGTGCGGGTACAGGGCATCAAAGGGCGGCGGTGCCAGCAGCGTCTGGTCGTCCTGCACCGGCTGCTCCCACGGACGGTCTGCGCCCACGGCGTCAAACGCCCCGGCGGCGGCGCGGTCAAACAGCTTTGTGCGCAGCAATGCGTCCGCCTCCTGCAGCCATTGCAGCCGGGTCTCGGTTTCAATGCGGCAGTTTGGGCGCAGCTGCTCGGCACGCTCCAAAGCCTCTCCTACAGTCATCTCATCACATCCTTTTTTATAAAAAGCCCGGCCGGGGGGCATTTCTCCCAGCCGGGCAGCGTTGTTTTTACTGTGCCGCGTTCTCCGCAGCGGCAATGCGGGCAGCGGTCAGCTCGTCCTGACGCTGGCTGTGCTCCAGGACCTCGGCCACAGCGGGCGGTACCTCCACTTCCACGCCACGGCGGATCTTGTAGTTCACGCCGTTGACACTGACGAACAGGTCGCCCTTGTAGCGGCTGTTGTCCTTGAACAGCCGGATGCGCACATTCTTTTCAGCCATAGGCACCTCCTTAGTTGGCGGCAGCGGTGGCAGAGTAGCTGGACACGCTCTCGATGCGCACCATGTACTGCTCCACCAGACGCTCGGCGGCGCGCATACCCTTCCAGCCCACAGAGGCACGCTGGTTCAGCGGATCGTCGCCGTAGCCCAGCTGCTTGACGATGTGCTCCAGGCCGCCGCCTTCCAGCTCGGTGACGCCGTAGGCGTGGGCGCCCAGCACGAGGATGCCAAAGACGGCCAGACCCTCCGGACAGGTAGCGTCCTTCCAGATCTTCGCCTCGCTGGTCTCGATGAAGCGGATGTTGCCCAGCTTGCCGATCTCGCCGCGGTACATGGTGTCGGGGTCGGCGTACTTGTGGGCCTCGATGAACTCCTTGCAGGTCTTGAGGTCGTAGGCGGCGTAGGGATGGATGATGGCGATGTAGCTGTCGCCGATGGGGTCAGCGTTCATCGCGCCCAGCTGTGCCGCCGCCTGGAAGAACAACTTCGGGGTCAGGGTGCAGCTCTTGTCCAGCGCCTTGCGGCTGGTGACGGCAGTCTCGGTGCCGTCTGCGGAAAGCTTCGGCGCATAGATGACGTTGGTGCCGCCGGCCAGCACATCGCGGGTGATGCTGTCCATGGTGCGGCCCGCCTGGCTTGCCAGAACGCGGGTGGCCTGTACCACATTGTTGTCGATGGCCGTCATCTGCAGCACATCGGTGAGCGGAGTCCAGCCGCCGTACTGGTGCAGGTCGCTGGTGATGGTGGTCACGTTCAGGGTCTGGCCGTTGGGAGTCACGCCCTCGGTCAGCGGGGTATCGGCCTTGGGCAGGCTGTCGTACTTGCGGAACTCAATGGTCTTGCCGCCATTCTGAGGTACGGGATAGTAGTCCGCGAACTGGTCATGCACCAGACGGGGCTCTGCCTGGTCGATAAGGCGCTTCTCGTAGAAGGTCTTCATCTCGTTGGTCATGGTGCCGGTGGTGTTCTGCAGGCTGGCAGAAGGGTCGGCAAAGAGCTGGAGGTTCATCTTCAGGTTGTAGCTTTTCATGTCATTTGTCCTTTCTGTATCAAAATTTTCAAAAACTGATCTTCACCCCGTGCATCGCACGGCGTTCCAGTGCCTCACGCTGGGCGCGGGTCATGCTGGCCACATCGGCCCGGGTGATGGCCGCACCGCCGGGGCTGGTACCGTTTTCCGCCGGGCGGGCCGAACGCTGGCGGATGCGCTCCACAACGCCCTGCTCCACGGTCTGGGCGGTCTGACGCAGAGCGTCGTTGTAGTGGGCCAGACGGTAGGCGTCACCCATCCGCATCCCGGGCAGCTCCATCAGGCGGCGCATCTCGGGGTTCGCCAGCTCCTGCTTGAGCGAAAAATCCGGCATATCCCGGCGAAGCATCGCCTCTTCCGCCGCCCAGCGGGCGTGGAGGGCACGGACAGGGTCCTCGCCTGCTCTCACCGGCGGGATCGGAAGCGGCGCAGGGCGTTCGGGCGGTGCAGGACGCTCTTCCGGCTCCTGCACCGCCGCCGGTGTCGACACATCCGAAGCTTCCCGGCCCTCATCCGCCTTCATAGTCCCGGAGGCGATGGCCTGCTGAGCCTGTGCATGGCTGAGGGCAGGAGCGGAGGGGGCGGCGGCATCGGCGCCCTCCGAGGCAAAGAGCTGCAGATCCACCATCGACTGTTCTCCCCGTCCGCTCAAATCGGCGAAGCGGACATTGTCCGGGTAGCGTTCTGCCAGCAGAGCAAAGCCCGCCTTTGCAAATTCGAACGCCCCCTCCACCCACGGTTTCTGGGGTGCTGCCGCCGTCACGGCCAGACGCGGGCCGTCCGGCTCGTCCCACACGCCGCTCCTGGTGCCTTCCTCGCCCGCCAGCAGGGCGCAGAGGGTCTGCATCAGGGTGCTGGCCCCCGCACACACGATGTCCTGCCCGGCGGGGGCATAGCCCGCGTGGCCCGAGGCTTCCAGCCGACAGGTGGGGCCTGCCGGGCCGTCCAACTCGGTGTAGTTTACTTTTATCATCTCATTTCTCCTTTCTGCGTCTTCATCGCCCTCGCCATCGCAGCCGTGCTCAGCTCCTGTGCCGGGCCGCTGAGCTTGGGGGCTTCGGACTTTTTCTGCACTTCCAGCAGACCCGTCAGCTGAGTCATCTGGGCCTGCATCTGCGCCAGCTGCTGGGCGAGGGTGCCGTTCTGGCGCACCCGCTGGCGCACCTTTTCGATGCCCTCAAAGTCCATCATTTCCAGCGCCGCCAGCGCGGCGTCGGCGTTGGCCGGGGCGAAAAAGCCCAGCTGATAGCACTCCTTGGCCGTCTCGTTCTGCGACAGGCGGGAGAAGGTGGACTTTTTCTCCGCACTCACCACGATGTCGAACACCGGCTCATGACTGCCCAGCTCCACGCCGCCCACGACTCTTGCAGGCTGGGCGCGGAGCACCTGGCCCGAAAAGCGGACGAACTCGCTCTCGCCGCTCTTGCCGGTGATGCGGAAGATGCGCTCCTCGTCGTAGAACTGCCTCATCAGCTCGATGATAAGGTAGCACTCTTTGGCAAATGCCCTGTAAGCGCTCTTGAGCATATCCCGGCTGAGCTTCGAGCCCGCCTCCTGCAAGGCCGCGATGGCCGAAGCTGCCGTCACACCGCCTGCAGTGCCGCCCTGGGTCATGTCGCGGTTTCCGCTGATCTCCTTCAGCTCCTCGATGCGGCTGTTGCGGTAGCTCAGGCTGTTGCCCTGCAGACCCGCCGTCTGCAACGGCCGGAAGCTGTCGTCGTTCAGGCGCCCCACCACATGGATGATGTCCCGCGACAGGTCAGTCAGCTCTTCCTCATTGACGCCCGCCGTGTCGCTCAGCACATACCGCTGGCGAGACGAGAGCAGGACGTTCTCGTCCATGGCGTGGTTCATCTTGTCGATGGCGGTCTGGCACTCCTTCATCACATCGATGTACCCGAAGCCCGCCGGGCTGTCCTCTTCCATGAACAGCGCGTCGAACACAAAGGGATACTTGCCGTGGTCGTAGAAGCCTCTTTCGGCCAGCGCCGGGTCGTTCTCGCTGGCGTAGAGCACCACGCCATTGCAGAACTTACAGTAGTGCAGAACGCTCCTGCCCTCGGGGGAAAGCTTTTTGTAGTACCAGTCCACCACGACGCTCTTGTCGCTGGTATCAAGGCCGCCGTCGTGGATGTAATGCGGCACGTCCAGCACGCTGGCAGTGTGTCCGGCCAGCTGGGGCCAGCGGCTTTCCAGCTGAGCCGTGTCGGCCAGACTCAGCGAGAAAAAGTGGGGCGACTCCTGAATATCGTCTACGCCCGGCTCCCAGTAGAGCATCAGCAGGTTCATGGGCCGGATGGCGATCTCGCCCACACCGCCCCGCTGCTCCGGATCCCAGAACACGCCTTTGACTCCGGTTCCCTGCTTGAGCTTGCGCCACCAGGTGTCGCTGTATACCTGCTCATAGTCAGCCTGTTCCAGCACCACGGGCAGTACGCTGGAAAGCGCCTGTGCCGCTGCCTCGTCGTCCTCGGCACGGGGCAGGACGTTGGGACTGGGGTAGTTGTCCATCGCGTCGGCATGCTTGTTGGCGATGGAATTGAACAACCAGCCGCTGGACGGCTGGGGTTTGCCCTCCATCATGGGGTTCTGGTAGTTCTTCCAGTGTCCCATCCGGAACCACA
>OOAD01000352.1_pt1 | contig 35714 bp, 31 predicted proteins | sample 1671151 | NCBI WGS metagenome assembly OOAD01 (sample SAMN06348127, study PRJEB24527) | human gut metagenome | biome: human gut; feature: ankylosing spondylitis patient; material: feces | host: Homo sapiens | place: China | collected 2015-10
TGTCATAATATCTCCCCCGTTTACTATATATCCGTCAGTAAAAATGCCATGTACAGGGGCAGCGTCAGGATTTGTTCCTCGCGGCCTACGTTGTAGTCACCAAGCTTTATCAGATGATATACGTGGTATTTCTCGGGATGGCGCAGAATGGTCTTGGAGCTCTTGGTATTGCCGGAAACAGCTTTTACCTCGACAAGGGTGCATTCTCCGTGGAAGCGGATAATAAAGTCAACCTCCAGACCGGAATCTTTATGGAAATAATAGAGCTTGCGGCCCATTTTAGAGAAGATGTCGGCAACCAACCCCTCAAAGATGGCGCCTTTGTAGCCCAAAAGATTTCCCTGTAAAATGTCAAACTGCGTGCCGTCCTCCAGCATCGAGACGAAAAGTCCGGTGTCCTTCATGTAAACCTTGAAAACATCTTGGTCTGCATTTCCGTCCAACGGAAGTTCCGTGATGGAAAGGTTGTAGCAACGGGTAATGATGCCTGCATCCTCGATCCATTGCAGGCTGCCCGCAAACCTGGAAGCGGTAGCGCCTTTTTTCACGACGGAATACTGAAATTTTTTGTTTTCCTTGCTCAGCTGCTTGGGGATAGACTGAAAGCATTCCCGGATAACGGCCTTATCCTTTCGGTCGGCGTATTTTACCATGTCATCTTCATAAGAGCGCACAATATCACGCTGAATCTGCAAAACATCGTCCATGCGCTTTGTATTTACAAAAGTTTGCACGGCATCCGGCATACCGCCTACAACGGTATATTGCAGTAAAAGTTCCCGCATACGCTGGTGCAGCGCCTCCGGCACAGGCGTGCCGTTTTGCAGGCATTGGCGCAGAAAGGCGATGACCTGCTCTGTAATGCCGTTGGCCCAGAGAAATTCCTCAAAATCCAAAGGGCTCATGTCGAGCACGGTCTCGTATCCGACGGGAATTGACTTCGGTTCCTTGCTGCCGTACCCCTTGACGCCTAACAAGCTGCCCGTACCAATCACATCATAGCGGCCGTCCAGTTTGAAAAACTTCAAAGCTGTACGCGCGTCCGGGCAATCTTGAATCTCATCCAGCACAAGCAATGTCTTTCCAGACTCAAAGACGGCATCCTGCCCCATCAGGGCAGACAGAAGCATTGTAATGTTGTCCACTTCCAATGAGCCGGAGAACACTGAAACAAACTGCGGATTTTCGAAAAAATTCAGATAGACAGTGTGTGCGTAATTCTTTTTGGCAAATTCGAGCACAGAGTATGTCTTGCCGCACTGGCGGCAGCCTTTCAGAATCAGCGGCTTGTGATTGGGCGTGTTCTTCCAATCCAGAAGCGTTTTCTCGACTTTTCGGCGCAGCATAGTGGTTCCCCCTTGTGGTTTGTTTGCAGTATAGCAGAAAATTACAACTTTTTCAAGGGACTTTTTCTGTAAACGTGCAACTTTTTCAAACGACTTTTTGGAAAAAGCATAAACTTTTCTTGCATTTTTCGGAGATATTATGACATGATGTCATAATATCTCTTCGGGAATTACCCCCGCCGCAACGGAAGTACCTGCGGCGGAGAAATCCGCAGACGAGTGGCAGATAGTTTTGATACTATGGTGCCGCTGCACTATGAATGAATCTACACGGCGGGTATGGCCAATAGGGATTGCTGGAGGTGAAATAAATGAATACCTGCCTTACAGCGTATTTGGACTATTTCAGGATTCCATATTCCGAGTGAGTTCTTCTCGCAGTTCCCGCTTATACTTGTAATACGTATTCCGTGCGATGCCGATCAGCTTGATGCAGTCCGCATCAGTGAGAGTTCCATCGAAATCACGGCTGTATTTTTTGATCTGCTCCTTACAGGGGGCAGATTTTTTTATGGTAAGTTTGCGGCCGGGCATCTGGCCGATTTGTTTTCCGTTCAGCCGGGCCGTCAGGATCCCCTCGCGGGTACGCTGGTGCAGGTCGTCCACCTCTTTTTGCGCCTGGGAAAAGGCAAGACGAATCTGCTCTTTGGCAAGGTCGGAAGTGTAGCGATTTAATGCGTCCATAATACCGGAAACAAAACGGTCTGTTGCGGCGCTGCCGGTCTCAGGCGATGAGTTGATCTGCCGCTGCAGAGCCTGTTTGTAAGTGTCTGTGTTGATGTGCGGCTCCTTCAAAAAACAAAGCGTCACACCGCGGTTGTACAGTGTTTCATATAGTGCACAGCCTTCCTCGGCGCTGCGGCTCATGCGGGAAACACTGTCAAACACAATGGTATCCCCGGGCTGTACACAGTGCAGCAGCTTGTCCAGCTCCTGCCGTCCGCGGCAGGCCGTTCCTGTATAGACCTCACGGACGATATGCGCCGTTGGGTAGGCGGCGGTAATGTTGCGCACCTGGCGTTCGATATTTTGCTGCGGTGTGGAAATGCGGCAGTAGCCGTACACGGACATACAGTATCACTCCTGACGTTCGTTTAATTTGATATAACATTATACAGCTGGACCCAGCTCTTTGTCAATGAGTTTTAATACTTTATGAGACAACCTTACTTTTGGTACAGGCAGTATAAGAAACTCAAAAAACAGTCAAACCAAACATGATATTATGTCATGATGACATAATATCTCAAAGAACAGGAAAGGCAGCTGTCTGTTGTCGCAGTATATTTACAGTGATCTTTTTCATGCTTTCTTCTCCGATGAATGAAAATGTGAAATATAGTGTGACGATTGAATAGAAAATATTTTTAAGTTGAGAAAAAGACACTCTTTTGATGTAATAAGATATCAAAATAGCCCTTACACATAGCAATTGCTTTTCCATGTGTAAGGGCTGTAATTTATAGGGCGTGAATTTGAGTAGTCAGCCGATTTACTTTAACAAGAAGAATTGCTTGCCTGAAATTCACGAAGAAGCTGCTCCTCGGTCAAATAGCCAGACAAACACCCCACTTTGCTGACACAGGCACCACCCATACGGTTTCCCATGTTAGCTGAAAAGCTTAGCACGGACTTCCTTTTTCGTTCTGATTGTTGGATGTTCATTCACGTTTACACAAAGCTTCTGCTTGGATTTCTTTATTAGTTCAAAGAGTTCGATTCCAAATTAGGCCCCATAGTAATACACAGTTCCATAACATCCGTACGAATTCTAAGAACAGCATATTCAAGCGGTCCAAGATTGCATCTTGCGATTCTTCTACTGTTTAGCAAGGGTACACCCGGATTGATATGGAGAATCTGCGCATCCACCAAATCCGCGGATACGGCAGAAATATATTCGGAACATCCCTGATACTGAATGTTATAATGCTGAACCAAAAACGGGTATAAATCCCAAAATTGCTCTGTCCAACGGTCGAGATTCGGGAAAAAGTCCATTCTCAGATAGTTGTTCAAAAACATCAGTGGATTATCTCCACTGTAAAAAATGCGTTGGATCCGGTATACCATTGTTCCCACCGGGATTTCAAGCACTTGAGAAATGGTCTCATCTGACGCAACCGAATCAATATACATTCCCCGAGCGCTCATTTGTTCTGGATTGGGAATATTTACGTGACGAATTGAAAGAATGTCTTCGAAATGATGCAATCTGGAATACTCGAATGCATCTGTCGGATAGATGCTCTTCAAAACGATGGTCCCATGCCCCTGTTTTACTTTAACATATCCTTCTTCAGCCAACTGCGCGATCGCACGTCGCACTGTTGTACGGCTAACGCCGTATATCTTCTCCAATTCCGGCTCTGCGGGAAGAAGAGACCCGATTGGATATGTATTATCCTTTAAGGCCTGAAGAATTTGTTTGTAGACTCTCTGATACGCGAGCATCAAACATCACCTCGATCACAATCAAACATTACTTTTTATTATCATATCATGTTCTGTTGAAAAGGTCAATGCATCGATGCAAAGAATGCATAGTGTCACTTTGCACAAGTATTTTCTCGCTTTTTGATTACATTTTCCAATTGACTGCGCATAAAATAATGATAAAATATAATTGTGATGTTTAAGTGATGTTTAAGTGATGATATCCGAGGTGCTGATTGTGTTGCTGATTGGAGAATACACTGAATTCCCGGCTTGGTTGCCTGCTGATCCCGGATCCGGTATTGCACTGTTCAACAGTACTGAAGGCGCTGAGCCACTTGCGAACACGGTTCTTTCCGTACATAATCCGTCTTTTCTTTGCGCAGACGGATACGGTGGATTTTATGCTTTGGACGAGGGTCCTCAGGGGCTATTAACACATTTTATTCCAGACGGCAAAAGTTTTTATTTTGCTGAACAAGTAGCATTTGAAGCACAAGGCAGCTGCCATCTTTGTGTTTCGCCAGAACATAAAATCTACATTTCAAATTATGACTCTGGTACACTCACCGTTGTATCAGATAACAACGGTCATTTGGAAGTTATTCAAACATTGTATTTTCATGGGAGTGGACCGGTAAAATCCCGGCAAAGCGCTTCTCACATTCACTCTTGCCGATTATCGCCCAACGGACGGGAACTATTTGCCGCAGATCTTGGAGGCGACCGTCTATATCGGTTTGACATTCAAAAGGACGGGCGTCTGAACAAGCATATCGAACAGCCATATATCCAATTACCTGGCGGCAGTGGGCCCCGTCACATGGATTTTCATCCAAATTCCAGATTCATGTACATCAGCGCCGAACTGAGTAATCAAATTTTCACGCTTTGTTTTAATGAAAACGGCGTTGCTTCCGTTGTTTCTTGTATAAGCACTACTGAGTGCAAGGGTCCCACGATCCTTACTGCACATCTTCAGGTATCCGAACAGTACAATATGTTGTACACATGTGTCCGCGGAACCGATGAAATCGCATGGTATTCACTTGGTGCCGACGGTTCGGAGCTTACGTTCTGCGGACGCTGTTCGAGCGGCGGCCGATTTCCGCGGTATTTTCTTCTTGATGAATCTTCTTCACAGCTGTTTATCGCCAATCAGCTCGGCGGAGGTGTGAGTATCTTCACTGTGGGAAGGGACGGCACCGTACAATTTCCCGCCAGAGTTAAGTTGGAAGCACCTGGAGCAGCAGCAATTCTACTCATGTGAGGAATCTAACCGCAAATAAATTAAGCAAAGGAGATGTGACAATTCGTGAACAAAATTGCAATTGTAACAGGAGCCAGCCAAGGAATCGGGCGCGGAATCGCGCTAAAATTGGCAAAGGAAGGATACGATATTGCTTTTTCCTTTTTCTCTGCGACTCAGAGAGCTGAGGAACTCTGTGCTGAAATTCAAAGTACCACAGCGCAGCGCTGTGCAATGTATTGTGTGGATATGCGCAAAGATGGTGCTGGAGCCAAATTTGTCAACCAGGTTTCCGAAGAAATGGGAGTTCCTTGCGTTCTTGTGAACAATGCCGGGCGCACTCGTATGGAAAGTATTCTGGATATGACTCCGGAAACTGTAGATGAACTGATCAATCTCGACTTGAAAAATTATTTGTTCTGTATGCAGGCTGCTGCCACTCAGATGGTTCGTGCGAAAATCTCCGGTAGCATTATTAATATTACATCTACTCGTGCGGAACGTGCATATCCTTGTGACGCAGTATACGGCGGAGTTAAGGCTGCGTTGAATCGAGCTTCTCAGTCAGCGGCACTGGATCTTGCCCCTTATGGCATCCGCGTTAACTGCGTAGCGCCTGGAGCCATTGCAGTGCGCAGTAAAGAATATCTTCAGAAGCTGAGTACTATCCCTGTGGACTTTTGGGACGAACTTGGCACACGTATTCCTCTGGGACGTTCAGGAACTCCTGAAGATATTGCAAATGCTGTCGCATTTCTGGCGTCCGACCAAGCCTCTTACATTACAGGAGAAATCCTGCGTGTGGATGGCGGCCTGATTCTTCCCGGTATGCCGGAACAGAGAGGTCATTCCTGGGGAGCAACAAAAAAGGAGAACCAGTGAAACATGAGCATTGAAATTCGTGATGTCCGGGCAATCTGCACGGCCCCGGAAGGAATCAATCTTGTTGCCGTTAAGATCGAGACAAATGAGCCTGAACTTTATGGAGTCGGATGTGCGACATTTGCACATCGATATTCAGCCGTAGTGACGGTCATCAATGATTATCTAAGACCGTTTCTAATCGGAAAAGATCCGTCGAATATTGAAGATATCTGGCAATCTGTGATGGGCATGAGTTACTGGCGCAACGGGCCGGTCTTGAACAACGCATTGTCCGGCGTTGATATGGCATTGTGGGATATCAAAGGGAAGATGGCGGGAATGCCGTTATACCAGCTGTTCGGTGGGAAGTGCCGCGCTGCTATTCCGTGCTATACACACGCCGAAGGCGATTCCGTCGATGTCGTACTGGAACGTGTTGCAGCCCTGAAGGAACTCGGATACCGGAAAATCCGCGTTCAGGTCGGGGGATATGGCGGAAAAAATCCCTCTATGCATCGCCCCGAGAACTCTCCCCCGGGAGCTTACTTTGACCCCAAATCCTATATGCGAAACGTACTGAATCTGATGGAAACATTGCATGTAAAATACGCCGGAGAGCTGGAGTTCTGTCATGACACACATGAGCGGCTCTCGCCTATCGATGCATTGAACTTTGCCAAAGAGCTTGAACCATACCATCTTCTTTTCCTAGAAGACGCTTTACCTCCGGAACAGTCGGACTGGTTCCGCATTTTACGCCAGCAGTGTGCAACACCACTGGCAATGGGGGAATTATTCAACAATCCTCAGGAATGGAAACACCTTGTCCAGGAGCATCTGATTGATTATATTCGGATCCATGTCAGTCAAATAGGAGGTATCACGCCCGCTCGAAAAGTAATCGCATTTTGTGATGCTTATGGCGTTAGAACCGCCTGGCACGGTCCGGTCGACATGACACCGATCGGGCACGCAGTTAATGCACATCTTGACATCTCTTGTCCAAATCTTGGCGTTCAAGAGTGGACTGATGGCTTGTCTGGGCTTTATCCAACTCTCAACGGAAAGCTTATGCAGGAAATCTTCCCAGGAATGCCCGAACGGCGTGACGGATATCTGTACTTGAACGATAAACCCGGAATTGGTGTGGATATCAACGAAGAACTGGCGGCCCGCTATCCGTGTAAAAACACCGGCATATCATGGGACTGGATGCTGGCACGTCTTCCGGACGGAACTGCCGTTCGGCCCTAACACAAGATTTTTAATCCACAGGAGGTGATAACGTATGCCTAAATTCAACCCACATCCTCTTTTTCCTGAAAATCCTCTATATGAGATTCACAGTGAATCCGAGATTCCTCATTCAGATCGTTATGAACTTTGGTGTGATGGCTGCCGACAGACCGTATATCACACAGATTCTTTTGACTATGCCGTTGTAGTTCGGAAGAATTCTGAACATTTTCCGGTTGAGATCCATGTCTCCACTGCATTTAAAGATGTGGTTATTCGCCCGTTATCTGTTGGCATTTCTTTCGAGCGTGAAGAAGATGTTATCCGCTTTACCTTACCCGGTCCTGTCAAAATAAGTGTGGAATTGGACGGCAATCTGAAGACGCCGCTTTTCATTTTGACTACGAACTATGTAGCGCCTCCGGATCCGGCACCCGCTTACTTCTTTCAAAAAGGCCATGTGTATAACATTGGATCATTAGAGCTGAAAAGCGGAGAATGCGCCTATCTGGAAGAGGGAAGTATTGTATGCGGACGGATTTTCTCCTACAAAGCGGATTGCGTTTCTGTGCTCGGGAACGGTATACTATACGGCTCTGTATGGCATAAACCAGACGAAAATGGGGGACGCCTGATGGCAGCCTTTACCCTGGGCGATGATATCCGCATCCAAGGCATCACTATTGTAGACAGCGGCGTTTGGAACCTTGTCCCCGGTGCATGCAGGAATGTTTCCATTTGCGACGTCAACATTTTGTCCCGCTTGGTTACAGGTGACGGAATTGATATCGTTGGGTGTGAAAACGTAACGATCGAGAATTGTTTTATCCGAGCATGTGACGACTGCATTTGCATTAAGGCCTGTCCGCTTCCCAGTCCGGCGGCTTGCTGCAATGTGAAGAATGTACATGTACACGGCTGTACGCTTTGGAACGCCGAACCTGGTAATGCGTTGGAGATCGGCTACGAATTACGTTGCAACGAAGTCTCTGACATTGTTTTTTCCGACTGTGACATCATTCATTGCGAATATGAGGGGAATCAATCCGGAGGTGTTTTGACGATACACAATGCGGATCGCGCTAATGTTCACAATATTCTGTATGAAAATATTCGAATCGAAGATGCCCAGGAAAAATTTGTGGATATTAAAATCCTTGATTCCAAATATTCGCTTGACCGTGTTCGCGGCGACGTACAGGATGTAACTTTCCGCAACATCACCGTGGGGGGCAGTATTTTCCCGGTTTCGATCATCCGCGGCTTTGAAATGCATAACGAAATGCATCGTCCGCGCCATATTCGCTTTGAAAATGTTGTTGTTCATGGTGCTCTGATGCACAGCGCCAACGAAATGCGAATGGTAGTTGAACTGGCTCATGAGTTGGAATTCGAAGGAAACACAACTCTGAAACAACCTGAGTATTGAGAGGTTTGAGATGAAAGGGAAATTCGTAGCATCTGCCCGTCATCTCGGGCGGAGCATCTGGAAAAATCGCGCCTGCTATAGTCTGATGCTTCCCGGCATCATCTGGTTCATTCTCTTCGCATATGGGCCGATGTCCGGTTTGCTGCTTGCATTCAAAACATATAGCGCACGCGGTGGAATTTGGGGTAGCCCTTGGTGCGGGTTTGAAAACTTTGCTTATGTGTTTAAAGATGCGGCTTTTTTCCGTTCAGTCTGGACAACCTTGACAATTAATGTCGGCCGCCTTCTTTTTCAGTTTCCGGTCCCCATTATCCTTGCACTTCTGATCAATGAGTGCAAGTGGAAACGGTTCAACAAAATTGCTCAAACAATTTTTACCTTTCCCTATTTTCTGTCCTGGGTCATTGTAGCAAGCATTGTAACAAATGTTCTGTCTCTCGATGGAATGGTAAATAGTCTTCTGGCCATGCTAAACCTCGATAAGACGAATTTTCTGGGAAACAGCACACTGTTTATACCGTTGCTTTATCTGACAGATAGTTGGAAGTCTGCTGGTTGGAGTGCAATCATTTATCTTGCTGCACTGTCTGGAATTGACGTGGATCAATATGAAGCCGCCGAATTGGACGGAGCCAACCGATGGCAAACTCTTATTCGAGTGACTCTCCCTAATTTGAAACCGACAATTCTTGTTATGCTGGTTCTTTCCATTGGAAATCTGATGACGGGAGGATTCGACCAGATTTTCAATCTATCCAATCCGGCCGTAGAAGACATCTGCGAGATTCTTGATATGTACATTTATCGCATTACTTTTGGTTCCGTTCCCGATTTTGGCTTTTCCATGGCAATTAGCTTGTTCCGTTCTGTGGTCAACTGCATTTTCCTGATTGCTGCCGATCGCGGTGCAAAGAAATTTGGCGGAAGTGGCCTGTTCGGCTAAAAAAGGAGGAATGATATTATGAGAAATCGAAAAGCTACCACGGCAGATTTTTTGATTGCCGGATTTCTGTTTCTCCTTGTTTTGGCGGTAGTTGTGCCTTTCATTAATACGATTGCGATCTCGTTTTCTACGCAGAGGGAATATCTCAATACGCCGCTTCTTTTGATACCGCGTAAACCTACACTGAACAATTATATCAATCTTCTTGGAGATAAGCGCATTTCCATCGGCTATCTGACATCTCTCAAAATTCTGCTTCTTGGACTCCCGATCAACTTGTTTCTGACAGCCTCACTTGCGTACGGCACAAGCCGAAAAAATTACCCAGGCAAGCGGCTTATTTTGGGAGCTATTCTGTTCACAATGCTGTTTAATGGCGGCATTCTTCCCTTGTACCTGCAAATGCGCGAACTTCATCTAACGAATACAATTTGGTCTGTCATATTGGCGAGCGGCATCAATGTATTTTATTTTGTGCTTGCGCGTAATTATTTCTGTTCGTTGCCGGAAGCACTGATTGAATCCGCGCAACTGGACGGAGCAGGTGAATGGAGAATTCTTTTCTCCATTATTCTTCCCATTTCCAAACCGATTCTTGCAACACTTACATTGTTCTATATGGTTGACCGGTGGAACGAGTGGTACAATGCGCTGATTTTCATTCATGACAGTAGTATTATTCCGCTTCAGGTAGTTCTGCGTTCCATTGTGATGGAATCCAATATTTCAAGCAACACCAGCTCCGCACAAGCAGCTGTGCGAAACTTCGATATGGGAATCAAGATGGGAGCGGTCATGTTGACCTCTTTGCCCATCATGTGCGTATTTCCCTTCTTGCAGAAACATTTTGCAAAAGGCGTCATGGTCGGAGCGATCAAGGCGTAAAAAAGAAACCAATTGAAAAGGAGAAATCAATATGAAAAAGTTCAAACGGTTGGGTACACTTTTTCTCTGCGCTACTCTCATTTTGAGTCTTGCAGCCTGCGGGAAAAGTGGTTCTGAAACCACAAGTGGTTCTGAAGCCACAAGTGGTTCTGAAACCACAAATTCAACTGCTTCATCCGCATCGGATGACACCTATGACGAACATCTTACTCTGAGTTGGCTCCAGGCGGGAATCAAATCCGGTGCAGACTATTCTGCAGACGATTGGGGCCGTTTCTGGTTGGATAAGTTCAATGTGGATTTTGATATTATCGCTGTTACAATGGATCCTTCCGATTGGGATGAGCGTTTGCGCATCTGGATTAACTCCGGCGATATGCCCGATGTTGCTAATGCTCAGTTTGAATTTGGTGAGTTAGAAAACTATGCTAATCAAGAGGCCATTTACCGTCTGCCCGATGACTGGAAAGAGCGGTGGCCTAATGTTGCTAAGACGCAGGAAAACGTCCCTGCTGCCGCTATGGCCGAGGAACAACTCGGCGGTACTTACTTTCTGTATCGCCCGGTTTTCTCTCTGAATCGTCCCAGTGAACGTCTTAGCTATCACGCCCTGATCTATTTGCGCAAAGATTGGATGGAAGCTTGCGGTCTGGAACTGAAAGATACCTATACTCCGGACGAACTCAAAGAAATTGCCAAAACATTCCTGGAAAAAGATCCTGGCAATGTAGGCGATAATCTGGTAGGTATGAGTATTCGGCCCTATGATATGGTAAAGCTGTATCCCACAACCACATTCTCCGAAGCATGCAATATCGGAGATGGTTACTACAAGGATGAAAACGGCCAGTTCCAGTGGGCACCTGCTGACACTCGCACATTGGATGCATTGAAAAATTATCAGGATCTTTACCAGGAAGGTATTCTCGATTCTGAGTTCTATAGCTATACACGTTATCAGGGTGCTCAGAAATTTTACGTTCAGGGAACATCCGGTCTGACCCTGGAAGACGGTCACGCAATCATGATTACCTATATCCGAAATGGTCTTGCTGAGCAGGGGCTGGATCCGGACAAAGTACTCCACCTCGCACAGCTCGTGGGCGATGATGGTATGTATCATTATCGTGAAGACTCCAACTATTGGGGACAAGTTATGTTCAGTCCGACAATCAGCCAGGAAAAGTTCGAGCGCGCAATGGATATTCTGGACTACACCTGCACAGAGGAAGGACAGAACTTCATGAATATGGGCTTTGAAGGAATCGATTGGAAGCTCGATGAAAATGGAAATTACGTTTCTCTGCTTGATCCTTCCATCCAGGGAAGTGCGACAAGTGTGCTTGGCGGTAAGTACCCTTCTAAGGAATCCTCTTTTGGCGGGTTGATTTTACCAGATGACTTTAGTCTGGTAAGCCCTAACTATAATCATGAAATTCAGGATACCGTACGTGGTTTCTACAAACTTCGCGAAGAATTAAGTGACGAAACAACGCTTCTGCCTAGAGAATACGAATATGAGTTTTTGAGTTCACGCGAAAAATCGCAGGCAACCATGGATTTGGGCGATGAGTATGCAAAACTTGTCCTCAAGGACGGGGATCTTGAAGACAACTGGAACACCTGGGTTGAAGAAAAGATGGCCGTTGTGCAGCCAGTTTTGGACCAACTTAACAAATAAATAAGTGCCGACCTCAGCTCATTTTCAGAGTTACCAACGACTATTTTACTTTCGTTTGCGGTAATCTGAGTTCCGATTGCCGCAAACGTTTTAGCATCAATTTGCGCATTTCCACAGCAAAAAATCCGGACTGAACATGGATGGTTTCAGTCCGGATTTTTTCTTGTATTGGAATCTGATTTTGTCACATCTCTGTACGGGGTATCACGGACGACGTTTACGAATACCTCTAAATATGTCTATCACGTTGTTTCTTGACATGAATGTTCCCTCTACAGTCTATCATCTACATGGATAATGACAGCACTGCGAATATTGCTCAGCGTCTCTCCACATACAACGACAGGAATTTTCATTTCATATTGTAAAAGATTTTATTTGTTACAGAAACAAGGCTGCGCGATGAGAAACAATTCTAATTTTGATGAAAAAGCCTAATGTTTCGCTTTCTGCGTTTCGGTATAAAATGCCGGAATGGATGCATCTACAACCACAGCGCCGAACCTATCAATGACTTCTTCACGCCCGCCGGCGATATCCTCTACCAATAATCTGTCGGGATCCTGTACCTCCAACCCGATGGATTTCCGGTATTGACGGAACCGCCCAAGGGGCTTTGGGACGACCAACCCCACAGGCCGACCCTATAAAAGCAGCAGGAACTGTCCGGACAGTTCCTGCTGTTTTATTTTTATCCTCGAGCCCGCATATTCCCAGGCACAAGTCCCAGCGGACTTGTGTGCAGGAAGATCACTTCCCAGTAACCGGTTTTATAGTTAGCGCGCAGTTTCGGTTTCAGCATAATATTTAAGTCTTCCGCTTGTCTGCCGCTGCGCCGCTGGTCGCGCAGCAAGTCCTCGTAGCTGCCATGATAATAGGTATCAATGCCAATGCGCCCGACAATCGTTTCACCGTTTTCGTTCGGCTGCACCAGTTCTTCCGTCAGCGCTCTTGCCTGTTCCTCTGTAAAATCAACGGAATACGGGCTTTGCAGCGCGGTCTCCCACAGCCCTGCCACAGCGGTTTCTTTTCGCATGGTTTTATATCGGTACTCTTTTTCTGATGAGGTAAGTACCACATATCCTGTATGCGTTTTCTTGGGGCGGAGCTTTCTGTCTGCGTTGGCGCGCTCCCGCGCGATGCGCAGCAGGTTTTTATTTAAGCCGTTCAGATACTCTATTTTACGGCAGGCTTCTTCCAAGTCTTTCTGTACCGCATCCACTTCTGCGTAAGCAGCTTCTTTTGCCTGTGCCGAATTTCTTTCGGCTTGTGCAATCTTTTGAGATGCTGCTGTATAGACCGAGCGGGCATCTCTTTCCGCGCAGGCCACTTTCGCCAGCAAACCATCATACTCACTGTGGGTCAGCAGCACGTGCGTACATTCCTGCCCATTCTCCGGCAGATCCCGCAGACCCAGTGCAGTCTTTTTCTTAAACTCTGGCATGAAAAAACCTCTTTTTACAGTCCGCGGATATAGTTGTTTGCCACGACTTCAATGCGGTTATGCCCCAGCGCTTTGCTGCAGATCAGCATGGCTTTCTTGTCCAGCTTTTTCCCGGATTCATCTTTCCGGCAGGTGTAGACATCACTCTGAAATTTACGCCCCGTTCCCTTGTTGACCCTGTCGTAGGGGATTTCTTCGATGGGCCTTGCATGGGCGCGGTAGATGTCGGTTGCATATTCGGCGCGGTAGCCGTGGATGTCAGCGCTCTGGTGGATGTGCTGCCAGACCTTCTCGTCGCTCGGCGTATTTCGGATGCGCTCGACGATCTGCGCCGCATTTTTCCCGACAATGGGGCTTACTCGCTCCCGGCCGCCCTTGCCGTTTCGGACGTGGATATAATAACAGCAGTCAAACAGGCGGGTATCTTGCAGAACACCAAGCCGCTTTTCTTCTGCGGGCGTTCTTTCCTGTACCGGTACGGATTCGATCGCAGCAATTTCCCGCTCGATTTCTTCTTTTGTAACAAGGTCTCCGCCCTTGAGCATCCCCAGTTCGCTGCGGCGCAGCCCTGTGCCTTTGCAGAATTTAATCAGTTCATCGTTGTTCGTAACCGAGAAATGTTTATCGCGCACGCGGTCTCCCCTGCTGCGCTTGATGTCCTCGCGGTTTCGCTTCGGCGGGTTGAAGTAATTTTCATCTTCCGGGTTTATGCCGTACAGTTTGCCCAGTGCTTTGGCTTCCAGCTGAACCGTCCATGCGGACAGCCCTTGGTCGGCGCGCGCTTGCAGCCACTCGTTCACATACTTTTTTGCGCTCTTCAGCGTCGTACATTCCGGGTGCTTTTCTTTAATATAAGAAAGAAAATATTTTGTGTGTTTCCAGTACGATTGATAAGTATTGAAAGAAAATATCTTCTGCCCGTCCGTACCGTTTTTCACAGCCTCTTTTTTGCTTTCGCCAAAGGCCTGCATTCCGGTCAGGCGGTCATACGCCTGTTGGTGCAGGTCTTTATAATATTTCTTGTTCTTTCTGCCCAGACGCAACCGCCCCCCCTTTATCTGTATTTCTTGTTGAAGCTAGGCCGCCTCCTGTCCGCCCACACGGGACGCAACACTCGGCGAATACACTTTTTAAGGTCTTATGTGTGACCGCTTTGGAGATTTCTCTCCGACACTTTTTTACTGCTTATGTGTGCAGCCTTGCTTTCTTCTTCTACGGCAGGTAAGGCTCTGTCGGATTCTTTTTAGAGGAATCATCTCTCCGGCATTTTATCAGTATGTCCGGCTACATTCAGATACGTTGCCACACACTTTCAAAAGGATTACTCATATGTGGGTCCATGATGCGAAAAGCCATTGGCAAAGGCTAAGGCAAGTCGGCGCATCATACAGGTGTATCGGACCTGATTCGACTTTGTGTATTGTAAGAATACATTTTTATATTACACTGAACGCGGGGAAATGTCAATAACATAGTATGTTATTTTAAAAATATAACGGTTTACCCGTTCATTCTATAAACGGATAAACCGTTACCGCACCCGCACAAAAATACGGACTTTCATCCGCGCCCCCCGGATAAAAGTCCGTGTTTTTATCTTTCCAGCAAGTCCTCCATCGCGCAGCCAAGCACTTTGGAAATCTTATACAAACTCTCCGCGCTTGCCTTGTTGATGTCCTTTTGCCGCTGTTCGTACAGCTGGATGGAGCGCAGGCCGACGCCGGATTTTTTCGCCAGCTCGGCTTGCGAACAGCCGTAGGCCGTGCGGATGCGCTTCAGGTTTGTTTCCGCAAAGTGCTCCCGGATGCGGGCATCCGCAATCTCGGCAAATTTGCTGACGTCCGCTTCGTGCAGGGTATAATACATTTTTTCCAGTTCCGCAAAGGAAAGCACCTTGAAAATCTCGCTGTACTTTCTCCCGGAGTACCACTGATAATACGCAACCGCCCACCCGATCCAATATTCGCAGGAACGCGCATACCGTTCCGGCTGTTCTGGCTGTTCTGTTATCCCGGTCGTCTCCGCAAGGATCTGCGCAGCCAGTTCAATGCCGCTCTTCCCTGCCAGATACGCGGGTTCTCCGTTTTCCATATGCTTGCTTACCGAACTTACGGTGAACAGCTTTATAAAATTCTCTCCCGGTACGCCGCAGACACGAATCGCATAGTCGAACGCATCCCCCAAAGCCGCCTGCGCATTACTCAGATAGATTTCTTGGTATGCGTGGGTCATCGCTGCGGATGCCTCCTCTCATAATGTCCTGCATATAGATGCCGTCTGTCTCATCGTCCAGCATTTTCAGATAGGTTTGGTTTGCTTCATCGTTTCTTGCTTTGCGCTGCACATAGTATTTGTCTTTTTCTGCGATGGAAAAGCCATCAAATTTCAGATTGGAAAAGGCAAACTGCGACTTGATCACCACCTGCTCCCCCAATTTGCCAAGCCGCATCGCCTGCGAGAGCTGCTCTACCGAGATGGCATTGTTCAGAAAAGATTCCGCATAATCGAAATAGGAATCATCGGCGCGGTAACCTGTAATCAAATCATAGGCATTTACGTTCACGCCGAAATTGTCGATCAGATATTGCTTGGCCCGCCTTGCCACCGGCGTTTTTATGGAAAAAAGACGATGCTCGACCAGCACGGCGATCCAATTGAGAATGGTATAGTCCGGGCTGTTCAAATGTAAAACCCGCAGATATTCTGTATCCAGAGTATAGCGGTTTGCAAAACCGTCCCGCAAAGAGGAAACGGCCCACTCCTTTGCCAGTGCCTCGCTTTCCGTGCAGTAAAAGCCAAGCCCGAAATCATTATGCTTTTTTCCCGCGCCAAACACGGGATGCTCGATGACTTTTTCCGAGCCGTGAAACAGGGTGATTTTCTTTTCCATTTTGCCGCCCTCCTTGGTATAAGTATATCACCAAAGCGGTACAAAAGCAAGGCAGCAAAAAAGATAGTATGACATGATGTCATAATATCTCTAAAAAATCACCTGTCTGCGTGAAATCAATCGCTGCTTTCTTCCTGCGGGCGGAAGTCCTTCATAAAGCGCCTGAGCAGGAATGCGCAGAAATAGGGGAACGTATAAAACTGTGCTTCATGCCCTATATTACCGGCAAAAAACTTGAACCCGTAGCGGATGTCCTCATACTTGTCCGATGCTATCAACGTGCGCATGGATTTTGCCTGCCCATTTTTGGCCTTCACTTCCAGCGGAATCAGCGATGACGCTGAGCGGATAAAGAAATCTTCCTCTAATGTAGAATCCGACCGCTTATAATAGTAGAGCTTATAGCCCTGCTTTACAAGCGCTTCGCCGACCATGTTTTCATAGAGCGCACCTTTGTAGACGCCAAGATTTTTATTGGCGCGCAGATCCTCCTGCGATTCTTCATCCAGCATCGAGACGAGCAGCCCGGTATCGGCAAAATAGAGCTTGAATACATCCGGGTCATAGTTCCCGCCCAATGGAAGCTCCGGAAATTCCAGACAAAAGCAGATGTTTACCATCCCGGCATCCGCCAGCCATTCGGCACACCCACGGTAATCCCGGAATCTTGCGCCGGTGGCGACCTTGGAGATCTGGAATTTCTTGTTTTCCCTGGCTAATTGCGGGGCAATTCTGTTAAACACATTTAGGATGCGCGCCTGGTCAAGCCCCTGCGCATACTTGCGGATGTCTTCTTTATAGTCTGCAATCAACTGCCTTTGGGTGTCCAGAGAACCTTCAAAGGTGTTTTTTTCGATGTATTCGGCCACGACAGCGGGCATACCGCCGAGAATACAGAAATCCAGAAACAGCGAATGGTAAACCTGCATCTCCAGCTCGTTGAATGGGCGCAGCTCCCGCATATGCAAAAGCATATCTTCAACAGTCGTGTCATCATAGCCCTTTGCCCACAAAAATTCCTCGAAGTCCATGGAGAACATATCGTAATCTTTTTTATAGCCGACGCTGTTGCTTTCGATTTTCTTATAGTTCACACCCAGCATAGAGCCGCTGCAAATCACATCAAACCGCCCATCCTCATGGAAAAACTTGAGGGATGTTGCAATTTCCGGAAATTCGGTAATTTCATCAAAAAAAAGCAGCGTTTTGTGCGGAATAAATTTCTTGGAAGGGTCAATCATCGATATATTTTTGATAATGGCGGCCGCCTCATAGCCGTCTGCGATGATTCCCTTGTATTTTTCATCCCGGACAAAATTGATTTCTACAACGCTCTCATAATCTTCTGCGGCAAACTTCCGGATGGATTCGGTTTTCCCGACCTGACGGCTTCCTTTGATGATAAGCGGCTTTCTTGCCGGGTCCGCTTTCCATTCACGAAGAAACGTATCTACTTTTCTTTTCAGATACACGGTATATTTCCCCCTCTCTTTTTTTCGTATACACTCAGTATACACATTTTCAAAGTGAAATTCAATATAAATCTGCACAAATCATGAGCCACTTTCCCTATATTTCTCACATTTTTCATGCGAACAAGGGAGATATTATGACATAATGTCATAATATCTCCCTTGTTTTTATCGTATGATGTTTCTTCCTGTGCGCGGTGCAGCCTTGGCGGCGCCGTCCCGGAACAGTTCTTTCTCCGGCTCGTAGTCCAGGGGGATGCTTTCCCCTGTCGCGCCGAAGCGGTTTTTTAAGATGGTCAGTGCCAAATGACGCGGAGCGGTCTTGTTTTCCCTGTCGGCATCGGTGCGGTATTTCAGCACCAGCAGCAAGTCCGCGCTGTACTCCACGCTGCCGGACTCCTTGAAGGCCGACAGTCCCGGCTCGGCACTGCCGGGGCGGTAAGCCTCGCGGTTCAGGCTGGACGCCGCAATCACCGGCATATCGTACCGCCGTGCCAGCTGCTTGAGCATGGCAACGGCGGCGTCGGCGGTCTGCTTCTCGGTCATGCCCGTGCGGGCCGGTGCGACAAGCTGCAAGTAATCCAGAAACAGCACCGGGCTTTCGTGCTGCTCACAGAAAGCCGACACTTTTTCATCCAAAAAAGCCGGGGTAAGCGGGGCGTCCGGTTCCCACAGCTCTACCCTGCCGCCGGTCTTTTTCCGATAAGCGGAAATCAGACCTCGCACTTTTTCTTCCGGCAGCTTGCCGTCCAGCAGGGGCCGCGCACGTTCTTTTGTACCACGCACGGCGCTCTTGGCGATCAGCTCCATACGGGACATTTCTATTGTTATAAACAGCACATTTCTTCCCGCAGCGGCCAGCGTATCGGCCATTTGCAGCATCAGGGAGGTTTTGCCCATGCTGGAAACCGCGCCCAGCACGGTCAGCCCGGCGTGCAGACCACCGTCCAACGCCTTGTCCAAACCGGCGATACCCGTAGACATCACCGCAGCCCCACCACGGCGGCCCAGATACGCAAGAAACTCGTCCTCCAAGGTCGGTTGCTGCTGTACCTCCTGCGGCGCTGTGGCGGCCTCACAGGCGGCTTGCAGCGCATCCCTGTCTTGCACTAATGCTTCATTCACATCTTTGCAGCCATCCGGCAAAGCCAGCACCGTGCACGCAATGCCGCGGGCCGTCAGCTGCTCCCGCAGTTTCCCGTTCATCCCCTGCCCTGCCGCGTCGGAATCCCCGGCAAGAATCACCCTCTCCGGCCATGCAACAGGAACATATTCATCAATTTTCTGTACAAGCTTTCCTGTGTTGGCCGCACCGCAGAGCGCTACAGCCGGGAATCCCAATTCCTCTAAGGAAAGAGCGTCAAAAATGCCCTCCGCCACAAACAGTGCTTCCCCTGCCGCACGTTCCATAGCAGCACTGTTCCAAAGCTGCATCGCCCCGCGGCTGTTCTGGTAGCGTGGTTCAACAGCCGGGTCAATGGCGCGGCGGCAAACGCTGCGGCAGACATCATCCACAAAGACCGGCAACACCGCATAGCCATTCTCGACCACCAACCCAAACCGCCGTACCGTTTCATCGGACAAGCCACGCCCGGTAAAGTAGGGGTCTGATCTGCCTCCTCCTTCCTTATAAGGAAAAGCCTGCGTCGGCTTCGCCGTGACCCGGATGACCTCGCCCCTGCCGTAGCGCCGGTTGACGGCTTTCATTTTAGATGGAAAATCCGTCAGATTTTCTTCCTGTCCCACTAAGTCAAAAATATCGTAGGTCGCACCGCAGGCAAAGCAGTGGACGGTCTGATTTTTTTCATTGTACCCCATAGAAGGGTGAGCGTCTTGGTGCGCCGGGTTCAGGCAGGCGAACGGCTTGTGCAGGGGTAGCCCGTGCTCCCGCAGCCATTGAGGCAGGCAGCTTTTTAAGGTTTTGGCATCCGTTTTTCTCATACGAAAACTTCTCCTCTTACAGGGAAAAACTGTATCTTTTCCTCCCTGTAAAAAAGGGAAAGATATCATACAGTACTTACAGTACATACAGCGCTTTTCAAAAAGCGAAAATTTGTCGTTGAAATGTGAAAAAACAGGTGTTCTGCGGGGTGCTTGGGTCATCAGTTGTGGCTTTGGCGGTCATCAGATGTAGCTTTGGTGGTAATCATTTGTGGCTTTGGTGAAGCACTTATGGTCATCAAATGTGGCTTTGTTAAGGCTGGATTTGGTCATCAGTTGTGGTTTTAAAATCGCAGCTATCGTATCATGTTTCGCTTGCGTGATTTTTGCTTGTTGGGCTTGAAGCGGCCCTTATTCGTTTCATCGGGCAAAGTCAGATCGGGCGTTGGCGCGGGCTTGCGGGTGGTGCGGTCCAGCACGATTTCTACCCCATCCACAACGCGCCCGGTGCGGGTGAAGCTGTACCCGCTGATGTAGTTCTGCTGGGTCAGATACTCGAGATAAATCTCGGTGTAGTTGCGCAGACGCTGGCGGCGCTGCTTGATGGGCGACGGCTCGCCGAGCTCCTCATAGATGGACGAGAACAAAATCTTACGGCTTTGCAGACGGTTGTTTGGGTTCTTCATACCCTCAATGCGGGTCAGCAGGTAGTTCTTCAGCACGATGATGGCGGGGGTGTTGTTCAGGCTCGCCCCGGCCAGCGGAGAGTCGGCTTCAAAGTGTACGTTCAAAAGGTCCATGTCCACAAGGGAGATCTGCCGCTTGCTGGACGCATACTGGAACAGCGGCGGCGTGTCGATGAGGAAGTACGCCTCGACCTCCCGCCCGTTGAGCACGGCGTTCATCCGGTTCATCGGCAAGAGATATTGCGAGAACGTCAGGCTCTGCAGGTTCTGCCCATCTTTGATAAAGTGGGCGGCGGCCTCCTCGGTGCAGTCCAGCGTGATGGTGGAGTGCCGCATAAATTCTAGCCTGGTGCGGATTGTTTGGACAGCTTCTTCCCGCATACTGGGGTTTTCACTGCCGATCATGGCGCGGTACAGCATCGGGATGGTGAAATAAATCGTTCCTGCAATCAGCAGCGAGGAAACGCCGTTTAAGATGGCTTTATCAAAGTTCGTCAGGCTGCCACCGCCGTCCAACGCGATGGTTTTCGGAAAATCCATCGTCACGATGGTGGACACGTTTTTCCCGGCGCTCTTGCCAACGTATACCTCGTTTTCCTCCTCCGGCAGCAGCTTGGGCAGATTGCGGAAGATGGAATCCGTCTGCATACTGTACTGAGTCAGGGCGTTTTGGTTCGCTGAGGAAAGCAAGAAACGCTCTGCCATAGGTTCGCTTAACGTATTGCCGGAGGCAGAAAGCTCCCGTGTGGCGAAGGCATAGCAGGTAAAGTAACAGGCAAGACCGGCGGGCAAGCCGACCAGTGCGCTTTTCAATGCCGCTTTGGCCAAAATCTGAATTTCAGTTTCCGGCATACTCAGATTGCCATCGATGGGACGGGACAAAATCTCCATTTGCAGCGCAGCCTGCTTTGCCTGAATAAGCTGCGGAATGAGCGGGTCATCGTTCGGCCTGTCCAGATACGTGGTAAATAAGCCGAGAAGCCCGAGCAGTCCTTGCTGTTTACTGACTTCGCTCTTGTACTTGTCCAAAAGCTCGCGGTAGGTGATAAGCGGCTCTTTCTTAAAAATACGTGTGAGGATTGCCGCTTCTTCCGGGTGGGAATCCGGCTTGGGCGGCGGCAAAAATTCACTTTTTTTCGGCACAGCCGACCTCCTTGTAAAAAAGATATTATGTCATGGTGACATAATATCGCGTAGAAATAGAGTCTATATAAATAGGATATTATGTCACCATGACATAATATCTCGCCCGGAAAGGCGGTTATTTGCGGGAAAGCTGCGGGCCGGGCGAGCCCGGCCACTACAGGCTCAGCAGTGGGTGTGCAGCCATTCCTCGGCCATGCGGCGGAAATCCTCCTCCAGCGCGGCGGGCACGGTGACGGAAACGCGCACCGTCTGCGGTTCTGCCTGCAGGGCAGCATCCACCTGCTCCGGGGTCATAGCGGCGGTCAGCCTGGCCATTTTGGGGCCTGCCAGCTCGTCGGCATGGTGGGCGGCCAGATACTTCTGATTCTCGGCAGAAAAATCCACGAGCCGCAGCGCCGTTGTCAGCGGCAGCTTGCCGCCGTCCAGCAGCTTGAGCAGGCTGCCGTCCAGACTGCTCAGCCGCACATACCGCGCGATCTGGCGGGCGGAGAGGTTGTATTCTTCGCCGATCTGTTCATACTTTGATTTGCGCACGCCGTTCCTGCTGCGCTTTTTGCGCCCGGCCAGCGCGTACTTCTGGGAGATGCTCCGCGCCTTCTCCGATGGCGTCAGCACACGCTGCACGTAGTTGGAGTCGACGACGATCTCGTGCGCCTCGTCGGCGGTGATGTCCGTCAGTACGGTGGCGGGGATGCGGCGGTATTTGTCCTCGCCGGTCTTTTCCAACAGGGCAGTGTAAGCCCGCACACGGTTGTGGCCGGAGAGAATCATCAGCGTGCCGTCCGGCTGCTTCCAGACCACAATGGGGTGCAGCAGGTCGTTGGCTTGGATGCTCTCGATCAGCTCCAACAGCTTGTCGTCTGGGAGCGGCGCGTAAAAGTTCCAGTCAGCCGGGGCAGGGGAGAGCTTGTCCAGCGGCACTTCCTCCAGCCGCCGTGTGCCGGGCAGATCGGCCATCAAAGAGGGGAGAGACACCGCACCGGCAGCAGGGGAGACGACGGTCCGTTTTTTTAAAGCCATACAGTATTACCGCCTTTCTCAAACGCAGCGCTTCAAAATTTCTTTCGTCAGGGCGCGGTATTCCTTCGAAATACGCGCACTGCCCGCGTAGTCCAGCACGGGTCGGTTCTCCCACTGGGCGTTCTGCAGGCGGCTGTCCACCCGGATGATCTGCTCAAACAGAAGGGCGCTGTAGCTTTCCCGCAGCTGGTCCATGGCCGCCTCGGTGATCAGGCGGTTGCGGGCATCGTAGCGGTTGATGATGATGCCGCCCACCTGCAAGGTCGGGTTGTACGGTTTGATGCCCTCGACAAACTGCAGCACCACGGCCAGGCCGTCCAAATCAAAGCTGGCGGGCTGGGCGGGAATCAGCACATAGTTGGAGGCGTTCACGATGTTGAAGTTCAGCAGCGACAGATTCGGGTTCGTGTCGATGAGGATGTAATCATAATAGCCGCGCTCGACAACGGGGCGTAGGATGCTGCGCACGATGTTCTCGCGGCTGATCTTGGTAAACAGCGCCATGTCAAGCGTACCCATCGAAACATCGGCCACGATGATGTCGATATTCTCAAATTTGGTGGGCTGTATGTAGCTGTTCAAGTCCTGCTCCGCCAGCACCGCCGCGCCGAAGTTCTTCTCGCTGCGGGGCATGTCGAAGCTGCTGGACAGATTGCGCTGACCATCGCCGTCGATGACAAGGATGCGCAGCCCCAGCTCGGCCATCGAGGTGGCAATGCCGCTGCACAGGCTGGTCTTGCCGCAGCCGCCCTTGTTGTTGAGCATGCAGAGCACCTTGGTATCGTGGTAGTCCGGGTGGTAGATTTCGTTGATGTCGACTTCCAGATAGGCACATAGCTTCTCGATGTTTTCGAGGTCGGTTGCGCTGCGGCCGGTTTCGATCTGCTTGATGGTGGAAAGGTTTACACCGGTGGCAGTGGCAAGCTCCTTTTGGGTGATGTCCTGCTCAAGGCGTATATTTTTCAGCCGCGCATAGTCTAGTTTTACCATAAAAACCTCCAAATTCGGGAAAAGGTGTTATCCATAAGGTTATAACTTTAATGATTTAACTTTATTATACCATAAGGAAATAGAATTGCAAGACGTTTTATTTTAAAAAAGAAAATTATATTGCAGAATATATTTGACAAAAATAAGGCGATTCCGTCAAGTATACTCGACAAAATAGAAGAAAAATGCGAAACTATGCCCGAAGACAAGAACGATGTGCCGTTTTATGTAAAACATTGGTTCACCATGATGGAAAACGGTGCGACAATCCAAATCTGCACTTACAGCAACGCGCAGTAAGTGCAGCATTACAAAGAAGAATCCCGGCTGGCGGCAGAAATCGTCAGTCGGGATTCTCTTTTAATGAGAGAACGATTGTTCAGGAAATGGTAAGATTAGTGCTTTTTCTTGCGGAAAATCACCAGCCAGGTCAGGGCAGCGGCACTGCACAGACATGAACTGCTGCGCAGCGATGAACAGAGCCATTTCGGCCTTTATCAAACCACGCGTTTAATATGTGTTGCGTGCAGACCAAAAAACAGGCGGCGGCTTTTCTGAGAGCCGCCGCCTGTTTCAATCGCTGCCCAAAAGCCGGTCCAGTGACCGGTCAAAAACGGTGACGGCCGCACCGATGATACCTGCGTTTCCACTTACGGAGGATTCGACACGAACGACTGTGCTGTCGGGGATCGCTTCCCGCAGGGCGCTGGACACATAATTACAGAGTTTGGGGCCCAGCACTTCAGGAAGGACTCCCGCCAAAACACACAGTTCCACGTCCAGTGTCATCACAAGGCTGTAAAGGATGCCGCTCAAAGGTGCGCACAATGCATGGCAAAGGGTGTCAGATAAATCCGTGGAGAGAGCTTGTCCGCTCAAAGAGATATGGAAGCGGCGTTCCAACGTCTCCAGACACACGGTGTCCTCCAGGGTTTGACGCTTCTGCCCGGGCTTTGGCACGCCTAGGTCGGGATCAAGAAGCATCGCCCCCACTTCGCCTGCGCGGCATCTTGCTCCCCGTCGAAGTTCTCCGTCCAGCCGCACCGCACCTCCGCAGCCGGAGCCGATGGAGAGGAACAGCATGTTTTCCACACCCGTTTCTTTTTTGCGCAGGAACGCTTCTCCTTCACATGCGAGATTCACGTCATTTTCAAGAAAAACGGGGAGGCCGAGATCTTCCAAAAAATTGGGAAATACCTCCCGGAAGGGAACGGGCTTCCAAATGCTCATTTCCGAAAAGCTCACGATATCGCCTGTTTCTGGATCAATGTTGGCGGGAAAGCCTATGCACACACCTAGGACGGAAAGATTTTCCGAGCTGCACATCTCGCGAATGCAGGCAGATAGCAATGAAAGATCCCTTGTGTGCAGAAAATCGCCGAGCTGGAGAACTTCCCGGCGGTGTACGTTTCCCGCCATATCCACGAGGCCTACATAGGTAAAACGACCCTCGCATTCCACTCCGATGGCATAAAAGGCGGATGGCTCAAACTGCAGCAGACGGGCCTTGCGGCCGGCTCCGACAGAAGGGCTTGTTTCCTCAAGTTCTGTTAGGATACCTTTGCTCAACAATGCGTCTGCTACTTTCAAAACCGTAGGAAAGCTGATTCCCGTATCTCTGGTGATCTCTGCTCGGCTCATTCGGCCCTTTTCACGGAGAAGATCAAAAACGAGTCGGCGGTTCTTCCCTTTCAAATAATTTGGCACATAGGATTTCATCGTCATCCCTCCGCATACAGAAAAGCTCACCCTTTTGCCATTACCATATATTATATCATCCTCACCGGAAATAATCAAAAAAAGAATGGGTTTGCGTACTGGCAGCGCGGCCAAAAGGGCCGATCAGGCGTTTTGTTCTTTATGCGTTTTAGAGGAAATAACGCCTTGCTTTTTTTAGCCGATGATGGTATAGTAAACTTACAATTAATAAATAAACTTTAGTAATTAAAGGAGGCCTCAACATGTACGAAGAAAAAATCTCCACCGTCAGCAGACAAATCGCCAGTGTGCAGAAGCGGGGGCGCGCACGGTCGTGGTCACAATGGGCACGCGAGGCTCCTATATTCTGGAACAGCACCGGGAACATCGGCAGCAAGCGGTGATGGTGGATGCCGTGGATACACTGGGGGCCGGCGATGCCTTTATTGCGGCATTTCTGGCTGAATACCACACGACCGGCGGAGAGATCGCCCGTGCCGCGGAAAAAGCCAGTGTCTTTGCCGCGGAGTGCTGCAAACATTACGGCGCATTTGGTCACGCGCTGCCCTGGAAAGAAGAATGAGCGTTCTGCGGCGCCGAAATGGAAAATACTGCGCGGCGCCAAGCGCGTGACTTTGATTGCTGCGCCCAGATTCCCGCGATGGTTCTTTTGGAAATGCTGAAACAAGAGGGCTGAAGACCATGTTGTTTACAAAACATGACCTGAATCGGCTGATCTGGCCGCTGATTGGTGAACAGATCCTTGCGGTGACCGTGGGCATGGCCGACACGGTAATGGTCGCCTACTGCGGCGAAACAGCCATGAGCGGCGTGGCACTGTCCGACTCCATCTCTTTTCTGCTCTTGCAGATATTTGCGGCGCTGTGCACCGGCGGCGCAGTGGTTGTGAGTCAGCATTTGGGCCGGGGAGACCCGGAGGGTGCCGGACGTGCCGCCGGTCAACTGGTTTGGCTCACCGGCGGGGTGGCGGTGGCAATGTCCGCTGTCGGCTTTGTGTTTCGGGAGCCGCTGTTAAGGGGGATTTTTGGCGATGCGGAGGCCGAGGTGCTGGAACAGGCTATGGCCTATTTCGCCGTCATCATCCTGAGTTTTCCTTTTCTTGGATTATATAATGCCGGCGCCGCGCTGCTGCGAAGCATCAGCGATACAGGAACTTCCCTGTGGATCGCGTTGATGATGAATCTGATTAACGTGGCGGGCAACGCCTTGCTCATCTATGGCTGCGCAATGGGGGTCAAGGGCGCGGCTTTTGCATCTCTGGCCGCCCGGGCGGCGGCAGCTGTGGTCATCCTGGGCCTGTTGCTACAGCGGCATACTCCCTTCGCATTGGGACGAGGTCTGTCCGCTCCGCTCCAAGCGGGAACCGTGGGGGCCATCCTGCGCATTGGGGTGCCCAGTGGGGTGGAAAACGGCATGTTCCAAATCGGAAAGCTTCTGGTGCAAAGGCTGGTGGCAAGCTTTGGAACCGTAGCCATCGCCGCCAACGCTGCGGCGGGCAACATTGCTTGCATCGCCACCATTCCGGGCAGCGCGATCAGCCTGGCGCTGCTGTCGGTGGTGGGGCGCTGCATGGGCGCGCACAGGCCCGACGAAGCCGCGGCGGACACAAAGCGGCTGATGAAAGCGGCCTTTCTGTCCATGGTGGTGCTGAATGGGGCCGTGTGGGTGCTGCTGGAGCCGATCGTGGAGCTGTATAATTTGTCCGGCTTTACCCGGGCGGCGACCATCGAACTGATGCAATGGCATTGCGTCTTTGCTGCGCTGCTGTGGACTCCCAGCTTTTGTTTGCCCAGTGCGCTGCGGGGAGCCGGAGATGTGGCTTTTACCATGAAAGCCAGCATTGCCAGCATGTGGGTGTTCCGTATCGGCGGCAGCTATGTGCTGGCCCGCACCCTCGAGATCGGTGTGCTGGGTGTGTGGCTGGCGATCTTTCTCGACTGGGGTTTCCGTGCGGCGCTCTTTGCCTGGCGTTTCCACCGGGGCGCCTGGCGTGAACGGGATCTGCTGAGCTGAAATGAAAAAACAAAGCCCTCTGAAACAAGCAGCTGTGCTTGTTTCAGAGGGCTTTATATGTGGGGAGCAGCGCCCCCCGGTGGCAGAAGTTTTGCGGGCCCGTCTTATCCCTCTGCCAGCGCATCAAGGGCCATCAGCACCGCCTCCTGAGCTTCCTCGCTGTCAAGGCCGGTCGTGCCGCACAGCAGATAGGCGCAGTCATTGAGCGTTCCCCCAAAGGAGGAAAGGCACCGGCCGATGTTGTCGGTGATTCGGGCAAAGCCTACTGTTGCTCATAAATGTAATGATACATGGTCAATGCCATGATCTTACCCTTCCTTTCTCGGGCCGCAGGAGCGCAGCGCCAAAAGAGCCGCGCCTTGACAGGCGCTCCGCAGCGGTGCAACACACGATATCTGAGGATACGCGGCAGCCATTCGCGCAGAAAAGGCTGCTCTTATTGGCTTGCTGTTTTGCAGGATCCCGCCCGAAAGAGCGCAAAGACCCTTTTGAAGCGCCAACTTTTTGCAGACGGTATCAGACAGCACAAACAGCTCGTCTGCGGCGCCCGCGGCGATCTGCTGCGCTGCCGCGTCACCTTCTTCTACGGCTTTATCCAGCAGTGGGGCGAACGCGGCAAAGAAGCTTTTGGTCTGGTTCGGAGCATAAACCGTACGGATCAATTCGCTCAGGCTATGGGTGCCGAGCGCATCATGGACCAAGTCGGTCAAAAGAGTCTGTGCAGCGCGGCCGTCCTGCGCCCGCACTACCGCAGACAGTATCGCCAACCCAATGGCGTAACCGCTGCCTCCGTCATCCAGAAGATGACCAAAGCCACCCGACCGGGCGGTTTTGCCTTGTGATGTGCGCCCCATACAGATGGAGCCGGTGCCCGCGATGACGACCACGCCGGACTGCCCATCCAGCGCGCCTTCCAGGGCGGCCTCCTGATCTCCTACGATAAGGAAACGCCCTTCAAAAGAAGAAAACGCCTGGTTCCACACGCGGGCCGTATCGGGATTGCTGTATCCGGCTGTTGCCGCACAGATCGCGGCGCACTCATCATTTGGAAAACGCTGACGCGCCTGAGCAGCCAGATGGTCAAGCCTGCTGAGCACAAGTTCTTGCGGCTCGCTGTTGATGTTTGTTGCTCCAACAGTGAATTCTGCCTGCACAGCGCCTGTTTCGTCCACCGCGGCCGCCATGGTTTTGGTTCCGCCCGCGTCGATGCCTAACACATATCTCATGAGGACCTTCCTTTACAGCGCAAGGGGCGGCAGGCCTTCCGGCGTCCGCTCGCCGGACAAAACCCGAAGCAGTGAGCGGATGGAATGTTCGGTGTATTCATAGGTGAGAAGATAACAAGGCACATCGCGGCTGCAGTCAGAATCATAACTGGCGCGCAGTGCAACAGAGATCAGATTCGGATTTGCCTTGAGCAGTGCCTGCTGCAGCTTCTGCTGCGCAGGATTGCAGTAAGCGTTGTAGGTCCCCAGGACCACATAGTCTTTATCGGCGGCCTCGCGGCAAAGGGACTCGATCTGCTCATCGGAAGGTTCCAGGGAGATCTCGCGCGCAACGCCGGAAAAGTATTCCGCCGCCGCTGTCGCAAAAGTGTTTCCTGCGTCAATCTTTTCGTCGACGATGATCAGCGTAATGGGAGGAGTGGAGATAAACAGACCGTTCCCTTTCCTGAGGGGCAGCATCTCTTCGCCCCGCACAAGGGTAATGCTCTCTTCGCTGATTTGGCGACAGATGCGGCGGTTTTCCTCCCAGTCCACGGATGCCAGCCTTTCTTCGATGGAAGGCTGCGGATCAAACAGGCCATACATCTCCTTGTAGCGGAGGATATGGCGAACCGTCTGATCCAGCTGCTCCATGGGGATCTCCCCGTCCAATACGGCCTGGCGCAGCGCGTCACAAGCTTCGGCCTGGGAATGAAGATGGTGGGAGATGTCCAGCATGTGCACGCCCGCCTTGATGATTTCCACCGCGCCTCGGCCCACGCCATAAAAATCGGTCAGGGAGTGCATATCCATGCAATCTGAAGAGATGATCCCCTGGAAGCCCATCCGCCCCTTCAGAAGATCGGTGACGACCCGGCTTGAAGCAGAGGTGAGCCGGTTGTCCGGCTCCAGCGCGGGGCAGAGCATGTGGCCGACCATCACCGCGTCGGCGCCGCCGTCGATCACCATCTGAAAGGCGTTCAGCTCCACCTTTTCCAGCTCATTGCGGGTGCGGCGCACTGTGGGAATGGCCAAATGGGCGTCCTCCATGACGCCGGTGTAGCCGGGGAAATGTTTGAGGGTCGCAATAACGCGCTGTTCCTGCAGGCCCCGAACAAACTCCCTGCAAAAAGCCGCCGTCATAAAAGGATTGTCCGAATAAGTCCGCACACTGATGTTGGAAGGCGTGCGGAAGATCGCTTCCTCCACCGCAGGGGCGTAATTGAAGTTCATGCCCAGCGCACGCATCTCCTGACCGAGGATACGGCCAATGCGGTATGCATTGTGCGGATCGTATGTGGCGCCCACCGCCATGGGCCCGGGCACAGTGTTCCCGGCATGGAAGATGCGGGTCACCATCCCTCCTTCTTGGTCGACCACGACAAAGGGCGGGATCCCGCAATCGTGTTCGATCGTGTCCCGAATCCCCTGTGTCAGACGGGCGGTGGCCATGCGTTCGCCCAGATTGCGTGTGAACAGGATCACATTGCCCACGTGATACTGGTGTACGAGTTTTTGAAAATGAGGATCATCGGCGGAGTCCGTTTCAAAGCCCGCGATGATCAGCTGACCGATTTTTTGCTCCAGAGAAAGGGAGGAAAAAAGCGCTTCGATATCCATAGAGAAACCATCCTTTATACAATCCCGCGCACGGGGGGCGGGCTGTTTTCACTTGTCTTTCGTGTCTCGGAAGATATGTCTTGTCTTGTTGAGGTAAGGCTCGACGTGTTCGTAGTCCATGCTGGCAACGCCGGAAAACAGGATGTCGATGATATTCAGCATGGCAATGCGGGAGCCCATGGCGCCGCTGCGGATCGTGACCTCCGGCGTGGAAAACAGCAGTGCCACATCAGCGTTTTCCGCCAAAAAGCTTTTTCCGTAACGGGAGATTGCAATGATTTTCGCACCGGCCTCTTTTACGAGCTGTGTGATCCGAACGATCTCTGGGGTGGTGCCGGAATTGGATACGATGACCGCCACGTCTTCGGGCGTCATCAGCGAGGCGGCGATGAACTGCCGGTGCGTGTCGATGTGCATGCCGCAAAGGTGATTGATTCGGGCAAATTTCTGCTCGGCGTCCATGCACACCATTGCGGAAGCGCCAATGCCGAAGAATTCGACCTTTCGCGCCTTTAAAAGCAATTCTACTGCCCTTTGGACTGCGGCCTTGTCCAGCACACCCAGGGTGTCGTCAATGGATTTGCGGTTGGTGTAAGACACATTTTGGATTATGCTCTCGATGCTGTCTCCGGGACGGATATCCACATAGGTGGGCTTCTTTTCCAGATTTCGGCCGGCAAGTTCCGAGGTGATGCTCACGATGAAATGCCGGTATCCGCCGTATCCCATCGTTTTGCACAGGCGAAGCACAGAAGCCTCGCTGGCGCCGCATTTCCCTGCAAGCTGTTTGATCGAACAAGCTGGCACCTCCTCGGGATGGGACAGAATATATCTTGCGACCCGTTGTTCCACCTGCGTCAGACTGCCAAGACGCTCCTGCAGTTTTAATAAAGCACGGTCCTCCAACGCCATATGTGATTCTCCTTTTTCCGTATTCATACGCGGATTTCCTACCGCGGTACGTCATCCCTTGACTGCGCCCACCGTTACCCCTTCCAGAAAATATCTCTGGAGGCAGAAGAACAAAATGAACATTGGCAGGGCTGCCACGCAGGCTCCCGCCATCATCGGCGCGAAATATGTGGTGTTTGCAAAGCGAAAAGCTGCCAAGCCCACCTGAATGGTCTTCATATAGTCTTTTGTGGTGATGAGCATCGGCCAGAAGAAGCTGTTCCAGTTGTCCATAAAGGTCGTGATAGCCATCACGGCCAGAACCGTTTTGGAAAGCGGAACAACGATGCTCACAAAAATGCGCGGCTGGCTGGCTCCGTCGATCTTCGCGGACTCTAGGATCTCCGTGGGCACGGAAGAAGTGAACTGCTTCATAAGAAAAATGTTGTAGGCAGTGCACAGGCTGGGAAGGATCAGAGCCGCGTAAGTATCCTGCATATTCAGGATGTTCACTGTGAGGATGTACAGCGGGATCTGAATCACCTGGTAAGGCACCATCATCGTGCCAAGGAACATCCAGAACAGAAGCTGCCTGCCGCGAAACTGCAGCTTGGAAAAAGCATAACCCGCCATTCCCGCAAACAGTACATTACCTGCTGTGACAGCCACCGCAACGATGGTGGAATTTATGATCCACCGCAGTGCATAAGGGCTGAACTCAAAGAAGAACTTGTAGGAGTCCAGTGTAACGGTGCGTGGCCACAGTGAGTAATTGGCAGATCCCGCTTCCACTGGACGGCCAAGCGAGGTGATGAACATAAAGTAGATTGGGAAGAGCATCAGTACGGCGAACAGGATCAGGACTGCAAGGCTTACCGCGATTCGAATCTTGTCGGTGAGCTGCGTTTTTTTGGTGGATTTCAACAAAAACGACATTGCTTTATCTCCTCCCGATCAAAACTCAACATCGTTTCCAAGCCAGCGGAATTGGATGGCTGTTAGGATAACGATGATTACGGTGAGCACAAGTGCTTGTGCGCACGCCGCTCCATAGTCGAAGTAAGTAAAGGCGTTGCGGAAAATCAAAAAACCAATGGTTGTAGTGGCGTTGTTGGGGCCGCCGCCGGTCATCAGATATGCCGTTTGGAACACCTGAAACGAGGTGATGATCCCCGTGACAAGCAAGAACAACGTGGTGGGTTTAAGCAGAGGAATGACGATGCGGCGAACCTTTGCCCAGGAACTGGCGCCCTCAAGCTCCGCTGCCTCAAAAAGCGATTCCGGGATGCCTGTGATAGCAGCCGTATATATAATAATGTTCTTGCCGTGATTTCCCAGCCAAGTCATCAGCAAAAGCGAAAACATGGCTGTTTTGCTGGTCCCGAGCCAGTTCTGGCTTTCGATGCCGAACAGAGAAACCAGGCGGTTGAGCAGGCCGGTACTGAATGGATCGAAGATCCAAAGCCACACGATCGATAGTGTAACGCCGGAAGCGAGGATGGGCAGATAATAACACGCTTTGAATACAGTCTGTAGCCATTTGCGCAGCGGCGTCATCATCATGGAAAGCATAAATGAAATGGCAAGGCTTACCGGAACGGAACCCACCGTATAAACAATGGTGTTCCAAATCGCCTTCCAAAACAGATCGCTGGAAAACATGGAAGTGAAATTCTTGAACCAGACAAATTCCGATCCGATCGGGCGATATTTTTGGAAGCTGATAACGAATGCGCTGAGCAGCGGGTACGCCGTGAATGAAAGGAATAACAATAATGCGGGGAGGATGAATAGATACCCCCACATGGCGTCATTCTTCCCCAGCGAGGAGCTGCGTGGCGGCATTGAGACCTTTTTCCTGACATTCATCGACGTTCTCCTTTTATTACGATTATACTCAACACACAATACGCTCACAAGAGAAACAGCGCTTGCATTTCCCTAGAGCTTCGCTGCCGCCCTTAACCGGGCGGCAGCTGCTCTGCATAAGGGTCAGCGAACCCCGTCTTCACCAAATTGTTCGATTGCCGCTTTGCAAACCTTTTCGTACATTTGCTCCGGAGTCATTTCGTCCGCCAAAAGCGCCTGGAACGAGGGAAGGATCACTTCCTCCTTGATCCGGGTCACCTTGTCGCTCTGCTCGGAGGTCATGGAGGTGTTGGGGGTGTAGATGCTTGCACAGACCCGCTCGTTGAACTTCGCGTTGTCGGGGTCAAGGGAGATGCCGGTCTTTTCCATCGCCCAGTCCATTGCATCGCGGCCAGACTGGTTTGCAGGCACGGAAGCTCCCAGAGCGCACATTTCGGCCACTACCTTGCCGGAGGTGAGATACTGCAGCGCCTTGATCATGTTATCAATGTGCTCCGGTGTGGGGTTTTCCTTCTGACGGAACGCCATCATACCAGAGACGCTGCCGGCAGTTTTGTATTCGCAGCCTTCCAGAGTGGGCATAGGCATACCCACATATTCCAGATGTTTCGAGCCATCCACCGCAGCAGCGGGGTCTTCTTCCAGCAGCTTGTTGTTTTTTTTGGCAAGCAGTTCGAAATTGGATAAGCCTTTTCCGGTGAGCATGGTGTTTCCAGTCAGCATCATATTCCAGCGCTTTCCGGCATCCACCGAACTGGATTCAAGAGGCATCGTGCCCGCGTCGATTAATCCGCGCACGAACTGCAGGCACTTCAGGAAATTCTCGTCGGTGTAGGCATATTTGCCGTCCGGGTCGATTGGGGTTTCCATGCCGGCGCTGCAAACCAGCAGGTCCAGAATGTCCGTTGCCGCGACTCCGGAGCAAGCAAAAATAAACCCGTATACATCGGTGACATCGCCGGCCTTTTTAACGCCTTTCGCCGCATCTTCCGCGAACTCACTGAAGGTCCAGCCTTCCTGCTGGATCTTTTTCCAGTCGATGCCGGCGGCTTCCAGGTATTCCTTATTGCCACCCAGAGTGTACGCACCTACCCACATGGGCAAGCCATACAGAGCATCCCCGTTGCGATAGAAATTCACCGCGCCTTCATCGTAGTCGGAGAGGATGTCGTCAGAGATGTAATCCGACAGGTCCAAAAGCATGCCGCTGGACAGATACTGCTGAATGGCGGTGATCGAGTTGCTGGGATAGGTGATGTCCGGAGGCGAGCCGGCATTCACCATAACGTTCAGCTTGTCCTCATAGTCCTCCCAGCTGGTGCTGATGAATTCCAGCGTAATCCAAGGATACATTTCGTGGAACTCTTCCTGCATGGCGGGGATCATGTCTGAATACTCAGCAATGACGGGAGGGACCAGCACAGTGAGCGTTTCTTCCAGGTGGGCTTCACCTGCGTCCCCACTGCCTGGGCTTGTCGACTGTCCGCCCGAGATGCTGGGGTCGCCGGATGCGCAGCCGACCAACGAAGTGCAGAGCATAGCGGCCGAAAGAATGCTCGCAAGTAGCTTTTTCATGTTTTTTTTCTCCTTTTTATACTATTTAAAATTGACAGCAGAAGCTGTTGATTCCGTTGCCTGGCGCTGTGCTTGCACTTGCTGGTCCAGTTCGATCGCGCGGCTCAAAATACCCTGCGCATGCTTCAGCAAGAGCCTGCTCTGTTGTGCGTCAGAGCCCGTTTTGGCCATGAGTATGGCGGTTTTGGTCTCTCCGTCGGCATTGGTCAAAAGTTTACGTGCGGCAGCATAATTCAAATCGGTCGTCAGGCAAATGATCCGCGTTGCTCGATCTGTCAATTTGTCGTTGGAAGCGGAAAGGTCCACCATCAGGTTTCCGTACACCTTGCCGAGTTTAATCATTACTGCCGTGGACAACATATTCAGCACCATCTTGGTGGCGGTGCCGGCTTTCATTCGGGTGGAACCCACCACCACTTCCGGGCCGACAACCGGCGCAATGCACACGTCGCTGATTTCCCCCAGCAATGAATCGGAATTGTTGACTACGGCGATAACTTCCATTCCCAACGCGTGCGCCTTGCGTGCGGCGGCGAGGACGTAGCGCGCACTGCCGCTTGCAGTGATGCCAACCATTACATCGTTGGCATTCATGCCGTAGGCCTCAACAAGAGCTTCACCAGCGGCGGCATCGTCTTCGGCGCCTTCAATCGCTTTGCGAAGGGCGGTGTCTCCACCCGCAATGATGCCCTGCACCATCTGAGGATCAACTCCGAATGTGGGCGGGCATTCCGATGCGTCCAAAACGCCGAGCCGGCCGGATGTTCCGGCACCCACATAAAACAGTCGTCCTCCTCGACGTAGCTGGTTGTAAATGAGGTCTACCGCCTGCACAACGTGAGGCAACTCATCCTTCACAGCCAAAGCGACCATCTGATCATCCTCGTTGATGCATCGAACGATGTCGGCAGTGGTATATGTGTCGATGTGCAGAGTGCGCGGATTTACGCTCTCAGTCATCAGAGCCTGCCAATAGTTTTGCAACTCCACGACCCACTCCTCCTTTCTTTTGAAATGTGCAGATAAAGCGAAAAACGAAATTACTAAAGTTTGTTACGTTTTTAGAGTAGCACTTGCAAAAACAAATGTCAATGTGATTTTGAATAAAAATTTCAACTTTGTCATCCTGCAATAAAATTTTATTTCTTTATTGGGACAGTTGCACAATACCCTTTGGGAAAAAATGTTCAGGCTGCCTTTTTGCGGCAGAAAGCGGGCCTTCTG
>OOAD01000364.1_pt1 | contig 34968 bp, 23 predicted proteins | sample 1671151 | NCBI WGS metagenome assembly OOAD01 (sample SAMN06348127, study PRJEB24527) | human gut metagenome | biome: human gut; feature: ankylosing spondylitis patient; material: feces | host: Homo sapiens | place: China | collected 2015-10
ATTTGTTCATGAAAAAACTGCACCTCCAAAAGTCTAACTTTTGGGGTGCAGTTCACAGCGGAGGGGGTTTGTACTTGTATAAGCGGATTCTTTATTCGTACTTGTTTACTGCGGTTTATTTTAATTTGCTGTATTCTTCGTCGGTAACGGGTTCCAGCCATTCGTTGCTGCTGCCTTCAGCCGGTACTTCAATGGCAATGTGTGCAAACCAGCTGTCCGGTGCGGCGCCGTGCCAGTGTTTAACTTCGGGCGCAATGTTTACAACGTCGCCGGGTTTAAGTTCCTGCGCGGGTTTGCCCCATTCCTGGTAGTAGCCGCGTCCTGCGGTTACCAGTAAAATCTGCCCGCCTTTATGGTGAATATGCCAGTTGTTGCGGCAGCCTGGTTCAAAGGTTACGTTGGCTGTGCCCACACGTTCTTTGGTCAGCGGGTTTAAATAGCTCTGGCCGATAAAATACTGCTGGTAAGCCACGTTCTTTTCGCCGAGCCCAAAAATGTTTTCTTTTGCAAATTCTTCAGGTATTGTTTGTTCCTGTGCCATAACTGCATTACCTCCCATAATCATAAATGCGCATAATGCTAATAAAAGTTTTTTAGTTTTCATATGCTTTACTCCTCTTTCGTAAATTTCCGCCTTAGGGCGGATTTTTTTATTTGCGGAACGGGGAAACTTTTTTATTCTGCCGGTACAACGGCGTTAATGGCGCTGATGGCGTTGAGCGTGCGCGGATAGCCGATGTAAGGCAGCGCCACGGTAACGGCGTCAATTAAATCCTGACGGGTGTTGCCTACGCCAAGGTTGCCGTTAACATGTGCTTTGGCCTGCGGGTCGCAGCAGCCGAGCGTGATAATTGCGGTAAAGGTAATCAGCTCGCGCTGTTTTAAATCAAGCACTTTGCGGGTGTAATAATCGCCAAAGCAGTTGCCGCTGAGCCAGTTGTTAATGTGAGCCTGGTCGCCTTTGCCGGAATTTGCAAAACCGCGCATACGGTCGCCGAAGATGTCAACCTGCGTTTGTTCGCCTTTGGCAATGCGGTCGGCGTCGGTAGTTGTGCCTTGGTTTTCCAGCGGCAGTTTTACGCCTGCTTCTTCAAAAGCAATCTGCATTTCAATCAGCGCGGCCTTGCTGCGTGCAAAACCAACATAAGGCGTGCACTGGTAAAGGGTTTCGCATATTTCTTCGGGCGTTGCCCCGGCATTTAACGCGCCTTTAACGTGGATGCCGATATCTTCCGGAGTGTTGTTGGCAGTTAAAACCACCAGTGTCAGCAGTTCTTTTTGTGCCAAAGGCATTTTTACCTGATTGTTTACATCGCTGTAAATAAATTTCTGCATAATTTCGCCAAGTTCCGGCGCACCTTTAATGCTGCACGGATTTTCCGTACCGTAAAGGGCTTTAACGGTGGCGGAGCTTTCTTCCATTCTGTCCTGTGCCATAGCGGCATTACCTCCTATAAGCATGCAAGCGCAAAGCGCAAGCAAAATTCTGGCTGTTTTTTTCATAATAATCCCTGCCTTTTTAGCCTGCCCTGGGCAGGATTTGTTTTTGCGCCTTTATTATAAAAGTTGAAGACGGCTCTAAGTCAAGGACTGTTGAAAAATGTTCATAAAAATTTCTTATAAATAGCATTAAAAATACAATTTGTTTTGAGTTTAGTCTGTTGTATATGATAGTAAATAATTAAAAAACATGCTTTTATGCGGTAAGGCATGGCTTTGTAGCAAAAATAAGAAAAGTTTTTGAAAAATTTGCGTAACGGGTTGACTGAAAGTAAAATTAAAACTTTACAATAAAAATACAGTTCCTGAGAGAGGAGGGGCGGCTTATGCTGCTGAGGCAGATTAAATATTTCGTAACCGTAGTGGACACCGGCAGCTTTACAGAAGCGGCCGAAGAATGTTTTATATCGCAGTCGGCAATATCCCAGCAGATATTGTCGCTGGAAAAAGAACTAGGGGTACAGCTTTTGGTGCGCAGCACGCGCCGCTTTACGCTGACTGAACCCGGAAAATACCTGTACAGCCACGGCAAAAAACTGCTTGGCGAAACGGAAAAACTTAAAAACGGCACCATTGCCGCTGCTGCCGGGCAGGAAGGCAGCCTGAAAGTGTGTTACCTTAACAGCTTTGCCGATGACCGTTTGTATAAGGCGGTAAGCATGTTTAAACAGCAAAACGCAGGCGTGCGCCTGAATGTAAGCGGCGGCACGCATGACGAAATTGCCGCGCTTCTGCGCGACGGCAAAACGGATATAGCCTTTAACCTGCAAAGGCATGTGGTATCGGAAGAATACGAAATGCTGCCGGTAGTATCGCTGCCGTGCTTTATTGAAGTATCCTCCGTTTACGGCGGCTTTGAAGGCGGCCGCGCCGAGCTGAAAGATTTGGAGCAGATTCCCTGCATTCTGGTAGCGGATGAAAAACAGCGTGAAACGGAAAAGGATTTTTATACGCAGGTGCTGGGCTTTGAAGGCAGTTTTGTTTTTGCGCGCAGCGTAGAAGAAGCGCGCATTATGGCAGCGGCAGGCAACGGCTTTTTGTTTGGCGGCAGCGCTGCAACAGATACCAAGCCCAGCGAGGGCATCCGAATTTTGGCGCTGTACCAGGGCGGCAAGCAGGCGCAGATAAAATACTACCTCTTTTGGAAAAAGGACAACACCAATAATTACATTAAAGACTTTGCAAACGTAATTCTGGAAGCCTTCCGCCCGCAGAAAAATGCCGGCAATTAATAAGCACCGCTAATAACTGGCATTAATTATTGAAATTGCAGATTAAACTGCCCGTTTATATAATAAAACTGTGAAGAAAGACTGGCCGGTCAGGCCGGTTGTTACTTTGCCCGGGAAAAGAAGGTTGGGAACATGAGATTTTTCTCCATCCCTTTTGGCAGTTTTAGCCGGAGTTTTTCACTGTTCCGTATTGCAAGTACGCCTTCTTTTTTTAAGGCTTTGCCAATTCCTCAGGGGCAAAGCCTTGGCTTAGTTATATTGCGCAAAAGGCACAGGTTAAAGGCAGGCGGCAAAACAGGTAGAGGAAACCAGGAGACTCGCACCGTAAGTTTTGGTAAAAGCCAGTAATTTGTACCTCCGCGCTTTATAAAATATAAAGTGTTTTTCTAAAAGGAGGAAAACAAAATGAAAAAATCCTTAGTATTAGCAATGGCTATGGCTCTCGGCGTAACTGCATCCGCATATGCAGCTAACCCGTTCAGCGATGTACCGGCCGGCCACTGGGCTTATGATGCTGTTAACAAATTGGCAGCAGAAGGCGTTGTAGATGGTTATCCCGACGGCACCTACGGCGGAGATAAACTGATGACCCGCTATGAAATGGCTCAGATTGTAGCAAAAGCAATGGCAAAAGGCGCTAATGTTGATAAATTAGCAGCTGAATTTGCTGACGAACTGGACAGCCTCGGCGTTCGCGTAGCTAACCTCGAGAAAAAATCTGACAACGTAAAAATCACCGGTCAGATTCGTGCATCTTACAAGAGCACTGACCACAGCGGAAACGAAGGCCGTCTGCGTACCCGTCTGTTCCTGAATGGTCAGATTAACGAAGACTGGACCTACACCGGACGTTTTGAAAACAGCCAGTACTATGATGATGGTGCTAGCACAAGAAATGATGACAGCATCGATTTGAACTGGGCATATGTTTCCGGCCGTGTTGGTGGTGTTAAAGTAGAAGCCGGCCGTCAGGACTTCGTTAAAGCTGATGTAGTCGATAACCGCGGCGATGGTGTAAAACTTTCTTATGGTGATAACGTAAAAGTATTTGGTTGGGCTTACAAAGCTACCAGCAGTGATTGGGTTGACGGCAGTGATTTTGCAGGCAACGTTGAAGATGATGACCGTGTATATGTAGCAGGTGTAGAAGCTGGCATTGGCGTTGTTGATGCCGCAATCCGTTATTATAATGCTGATACTAACCGCCAGAATGAAATTTGGGAAGCTTCTGTAGCGGGCGAAATCGCTAAAGATTTAACCTTGAAAGGCAGCTATTTCTATGGCGACAGCGACAGCTTCAACGGCGATGACAGTGGTTATTTAGTAGGTCTTGCATATCGCGGTGCTAAAGCATCTCAGCCCGGCAGCTGGGGTCTGTATGCAAACTACATGGATCGTCCGCTTTCTACTTACCTTGAACCTACTCTGTTTGCAGGCGGCTATGGTACTTTCCCGTATAGCAGAGAAGATGCAGTTGCAGCTGACGGTTATGAAGGTTATGAGGTTGGCGGTAATGTAACCCTTGCCAAGAACATTGTAGCAGGCGTTAAATACGTTGATGTTGACAGCCGCGAACAAGGTAATGATGAACAGACCTTGTGGACTGATGTAACTTTCACTTTCTAATTTAAAACTTCAGTTCTTCTGACACATAACCCTTTGAGGACGGCTTTTCGCCGTCCTCTTTTTTATTAATATAAAGTGCGGAATAGCTGTTAAAAATATTGGCGTACTCTCTTTTTTTGCCGCTTTGTGAAGGCGTTAAAGCCTGCCTTATAAATTTGAAAATATTAAAAACTTATTGCCTTAAAGCTTGACTTGGAAACGGCTCCAGCGGGTATAATTTAGGCAAATCAAATTTATTGCATGCCGTTATGGCTTAAAAGGGGGGCATTGATATGGACAGGCTTTCACGTAAAGATTTTTTAAAACTGGCAGGCTTTACGGTTTTGGGGCTGGCGGGCTGCAAGTTTGGCGACGCGGCCACGCAGACAGCGTCAACTGCCGGGCAGCCGGTTAATGCTGCGGCAGGCAGTGCGGCGGATGGCATAAGCCGCGCCAAAGTGTATTTTACGGATAAAATAAATGAAGACAGCATGGTAAAGCTGTATAAACTGATCAACAGCGATATTTATGGCGAAGTAGCGCTTAAAATACACACCGGCGAGCAGGGCGGCAAAAACTTCCTGCCGCGCAGTTTTGTTAAAGCCGTGCAGGAACAGATTCCCGGCAGCGTGATTGTTGAAACCAACACTGCCTATGGCGGCGGGCGCAGTACTACGGCGCGCCACCGCGAAACCATTATGGCCAACGGCTGGGATTTTTGCCCGGTGGATATTATGGACGAGCACGGCGCGGTAATGCTGCCGGTGCGCGGGGGCAAGCACTTTACGGAAATGTCCGTAGGCAAAAGCCTTGTGGATTACGACAGCATGGTAGTGCTGACGCATTTTAAAGGGCACAGCATGGGCGGCTACGGCGGTTCGCTTAAAAACATTGCCATTGGCTGCGCCGACGGTAAGGTTGGCAAAATAATGCAGCACGGCAGGGGCTTTAGCGTGCGCAACGCCGCTTTTATGGAAAACATGGTTGAAGCCGGCAAAGCCGTAACGGATTTTTTCGGCAAACACATTGTTTACATTAACGTCATGTGCCGTATGTCCGTAGACTGCGACTGTGCCGGACGCAGTGCGGCAGAACCCACTATCGGCGATATAGGCATTCTCGCTTCAACGGATATTCTGGCGATTGACCAGGCCAGCGTTGACCTTGTTTACAACAAGCCGGGCGGCGATAACAAAGACCTGATTGAACGCATTGAAAGCCGCGAAGGGCTGCGCCAGTTAAGCTATATGCGCGAGCTGAAAATGGGCAACCCCAATTATGAACTGATAAATGTGTGAAACTTTTAAAAACAGCCCTTTTTGTACAGAATGGCACAGTTTTTGCCGTTGACTGCAAGTGTACTTTAACACCTATAATGAAAACGTAAGGTATGCTGATGCTTTTATTATATGGTTTGTTAAAGGGGGTCGTATCAATGGATAAACTGACAAGAAGGGACTTTTTAAAACTTGCCGGTACGGCGGCAATCAGTGCGGCGGCGTTCAGCCTGCCTGATTTTGGCAGGGCTTACGCGCAGGCGCCGGTTATTGGCAGCAGGCAGCTTAAAGCACCGCTGGCTGCCGGAAGCAGCGCCAAGGTGTACTTTACAAAACACATTGATGCCGAACATTTTGTAAAGCTGTACGAACTGGTTAACAGCGAAATTTACGGCAAGGTTGCCATTAAAATGCACACCGGCGAGCAGGGCGGCAAAAACTTCCTGCCGCGCAGTTTTGTTAAAGCCGTGCAGGAACAGATTCCCGGCAGCGTGATTGTTGAAACCAACACTGCCTATGGCGGCGGGCGCAGTACTACGGCGCGCCACCGCGAAACCATTATGGCCAACGGCTGGGATTTTTGCCCGGTGGATATTATGGACGAGCACGGCGCGGTAATGCTGCCGGTGCGCGGGGGCAAGCACTTTACGGAAATGTCCGTAGGCAAAAGCCTTGTGGATTACGACAGCATGGTAGTGCTGACGCATTTTAAAGGGCACAGCATGGGCGGCTACGGCGGTTCGCTTAAAAACATTGCCATTGGCTGCGCCGACGGTAAGGTTGGCAAAATAATGCAGCACGGCAGGGGCTTTAGCGTGCGCAACGCCGCTTTTATGGAAAACATGGTTGAAGCCGGCAAAGCCGTAACGGATTTTTTCGGCAAACACATTGTTTACATTAACGTCATGTGCCGTATGTCCGTAGACTGCGACTGTGCCGGACGCAGTGCGGCAGAACCCACTATCGGCGATATAGGCATTCTCGCTTCAACGGATATTCTGGCGATTGACCAGGCCAGCGTTGACCTTGTTTACAACAAGCCGGGCGGCGACAACAAAGACCTGATTGAGCGCATTGAAAGCCGCGAAGGCCTGCGCCAGTTAAGTTACATGAAGGAACTGAAAATGGGCAACCCCAATTATGAACTTATCAGCATTGATTAAGGCGCTTTGTATAGTATAAGTAAAACGAAGGTTAGCCCGAGATTAAATTTTAAATAAGGCTTGACTTAGAGTTAGCTGCAAGTGTTACTATATATGTAGCAAAGCATAAAACTTATAATAAAGCGGCTGCAAGGAGGAATTATTATGTTTGGTTTAGGCTTACCCGAACTTTTGCTTATTTTGGTTATAGGGCTTATCTTTTTTGGTCCCGGCAAACTGCCGGAAATCGGTTCTGCCCTTGGCAAAAGCATGAAGGAATTTAAGCAGGCTGTAAACAGCACGGAAACAGAAATTAAAAAAGCAGGTGAAATTGCCGAAACCGCGGAAACCAAGGACGCTGCGTCTGCCGGTGCGGAAACTGTACAGGCGGAAGCCAAAAAGTGACGGCGCAAGCTATGGATAATGGCCGTCCGTTAGATAACAATGATGAGGCAATGACCTTAACGGAACATCTGGGCGAACTGCGGCGCAGAATTCTGCACAGCCTGGCGGCGCTTGCCGCAGGCACGCTGGTAAGCAGCTTTTATATTGATGAAATTGTGGCAGTGCTGACGGCGCCTGCCACCAATTTGTATTATATGCGCCCGGCGGAAGCGTTTTTTATCTACATAAAAATAGCGCTTGCCTGCGGCGTGCTGCTTGCGGCCCCGGTTTTGTTCTATGAACTGTGGGCGTTTCTGGTGCCAGCCCTAACCGGCAGGGAACGCTCGGCGCTGATGCTGTTTGTGCCTTCGTCGGTGCTTTTGTTCTGGGCGGGCATTGCTTTTGCATACTTTTTTGTATTTCCGCAGGGGCTGCACTTTTTTACAACCTTTGCAGGCGGCAATATTGCACCGATGCTTTCGATAGAAAGCTATCTGGACTTTTTCCTGATGCTGGTTGTGCCTTTCGGCTTTATTTTTAACCTGCCCATGGTGCTTATTGTGCTGGCGCAGATGGGTGTGGTAACTTCTGCTTTGCTGAAGCGCGGGCGGCGCTATATGGTGGTTGCTTCGTTTATTTTAGCGGCAATTATTACGCCGACGCCTGATGTGGTAACGCAGACACTTCTGGCAGTGCCGATGATTTTATTATATGAAGGCAGCAGGGTGTTTATTAAACTTGTGCTGCGCAAATAATATAAAATAAAAAATCTTCTTCCTTTTCTGGAAGAAGATTTTTTTATGCCCTTTTTTATAATACTCCATTTTACACTTATGAAAACGTTTGCGTAAGAAAAATGCGCCAGGATGTTTTATAATAGCTATTTTTTCACTACTTTTGCATTGTAAAAATCAACAACAAACCAAAAAATTAATCTAACAAACATTCATTAAAATGAAAAAAGCTTATTTATTATTGTTGGCTGGAATGTTGTCTACGGCAGTATTTGCCGGCAGCAAACAGACGGTTAAGATTGATGGTCAAGTCATAGACAAGACTGTCACAGAGATTACCTTTGATGGCGACAATGTCGTTCTTCAGTATTCAGATAATACATCTAATCAGGCAGATATGTCGCTCGTAACCCTTTCTTTCACTTATCAAACTACCGGCATCAGCCAGATAGAAGATATAAAGAAAGCATTGCAAGGTAAGGTTTATAACCTTCAGGGCCAGTGTGTAGGTTCTTCCCTCCAGGGTTTATCTAAGGGTGTTTATATTATTAATGGTAAGAAAGTAATCATCAAATAAAAAAGGAGGATTGAACAATGAAGAAAATGGTATTTACTTTGGTACTCCTCCTGATGAGTTTGAGTGCAGCTTTGGCACAGACAGGGACATTTAAGATTACCCATGCCGTGGCTCGTAACAGCAAGGTGAACCAGATGTATGTTACCACCAAGTTGGGTGATGTGAAGTATTATAATACTGCAGACTTGACAAGTGTTAAGTTCGAAGGTGATAAGGCAATCATCGCACCTAAATCAGGTTCAGAGAATGATGAGTACAATGCTTCTGTTCAGAAAATCAGTTTCGCAAAGAAAGTAGAGCAGGGCGAGAGTGGTGATATTGACAATCCTGCAGGTGTGATTCAGATTACTGAGGCTAAGGGCTGGCAAGAGTCTGCCTACCTGAAGTGGGCTCCTTTCGAGGGTGCTTCTTCTTATAATGTATATGTAGATGGCAAGAAGATTGATGCTCAGCTGATTCGTCAGTATGCTTCTTACTATCGTGCTGATGTTCTCGGCTTAGAGGCTGGTACTTATGCTGTAAAGGTTGTTCCTGTCAATGCTGAAGGTACAGAGATCGCTGGTGCTAATACTGCATCTAACTTGGTTGTAAAGAGTTTCAATCGTGAGGGCTTTGCTCACTTCAATTATTCTGGTGTAGGTGCCTATAATGACAATGGCACATTGAAGGCTGGAGCTAAGGTGTTGTATATCACTGCCAACACCGCTAAGACTGTTTCTACAACAGTTGATACAGGCAAGCCAGAGACGATTACGGGTCTTCAGTCTATTATTGATGCATATTCTAAGGGTAAGGATACTACTCCTATCGCATTCCGTATCATCGGTAAGGTAAATCTTTCTGATTTGGATCACATTTCAAGTTCTGCAGAAGGATTGCAGATTAAGGGTGCCAAGATGAATATGACATTCGAGGGTGTCGGTGATGATGCTACCGTATATGGCTTCGGCTTCTTGCTTAGAGAGGCTGAGAGTGTAGAGTTCCGCAACTTTGCTATCATGCGTTGCCTGGATGATGCTATGTCTCTTGATACTAAAAACTCTCATGTATGGATTCACAATATGGATCTCTTCTATGGCAAGAAGGGTGGCGCTGCCGACCAGGCCAAGGGTGACGGTACTGTAGACATCAAGGGCGATTCTAAGTATGTTACTGTAGCTTACAACCGCTTCTGGGATAATGGTAAGGCTTCTATGTGTGGTATGAAGAGTGAAACTGGTGAAAACTGGATTACTTATCATCACAACTGGTTCGACCATTCTGACTCTCGTATGGCTCGTATTCGTACTATGAGTGTTCACATGTACAACAACTACTATCAGCACAATGATGTTTATGGTATTGGTGCAACCAGTGGTTCAAGTGTGTTCATGGAGTCAAACTACTTTGATGCAACCAAGCGTCCTATCATGAGTTCTCTGCAGGGTACTGATGCCAAGGGTGATGGTACTTTCTCTGGTGAGAAAGGTGGTTTGATTAAGGCATACGGCAATGTATTTGCCAACAAGCCAGATAACTTCAGTTATATCCCATACGCAGACAATAATACAAGTTTTGATGCTTACGAGGTTTCTGCCCCAAGTGAGCAGGTTCCTTCAAGCGTAAAGACTTTGGTAGGTGGTACTTCTTACAACAACTTCGATACCAACTCAAGCCTCATGTATGCATACGCTGCAGATAAGGCAGAAGATGTTCCTTCTATTGTAGAAGGCTTCTATGGCGCAGGTCGTTTGAATCATGGCGATATTGATTTCGTTATTCCTGATGAAACAGTCGTAACAAATGGTCATCAGCAGCCATGGCCTGCTTTGGCAAGCATTCTTGACGCTTATACTTCTGGTGTTGTTAAGGTATTCGGTGAGAGCAATGCAACTGGCGAAGGTGGTAGTACTGGTGGCTCTACCGGTGGTACAACAGAAGGTGGCAGTACTGTAACTCCTATCGAGGGTACTGTTTTGGTAACATTCACAGATTCTAAGCCTTCAAGTAGCATAGTAACAGTTTCAGGTAACTATGCTACAAATAAGGGAACTGCTACTATTGACGGCACTTCATATTCTACTTGTGTAAAGATGGAGTCTGCAACTAATATCTCAGTAACTGTTGATAAGAAAGTCACAATGACCCTTTATTTCAGTTCTGCAGATACCAAGACGAACGCCAAAATTGATGGAAAGAAGCCTGCTGAAGTAAATGCAGTTATTGATTCAACAGCTAAGACAATGACTGTAACATTGGATGCAGGTTCTCATACTATTACAAAGCAGGATACATGCAACCTCTTCGGTATTAAACTTGTACCTATAACAGAGTAAAGGTATAGAACTGATTTAAAGATTCCTGCCTCTTTAATGACAAAACGGACAAAAGCTAGATAAAGATTTGCTTTTGTCCGTTTTTTCTTTATTTTTGTCTTAAATCTATCTGCTGTTTTCTTCTTTTTTCCCTACTTTTGCAACCGAAAACAATTTTAAACGTAAAACGCAACCTAAGAGTAAAATAATGAAGAATATTTTAGGAAAAGCCATATTGCTGGCTTCAGCACTCTTGTTCTCTATTACAGGAACGAGTTGCAGCAATGATGATAATACCACTCCCGAAAAGGAGAAGACATACGATATGAGTGGCTTCGCCAAGGGTGCCGATGTAAGTTGGCTCACAGAGATGGAGAAGAATGGTGTGAAATTCTATAATCAGAATGGCAAGGCTACAGAATGCATGAAGCTCCTCCGCGAAGAGGGAACCAATTCTATCCGTCTGCGTGTCTGGGTAAATCCGGAAGGTGGCTGGTGTGGCAAGAATGATGTCATCGCCAAGGCTTGGCGAGCTCAGCAGCTCGGCTTCCGTCTGATGATTGACTTCCACTATTCTGATACCTGGGCTGACCCGGGCAACCAGAAAGTTCCTTCTGCATGGCAGGGCTATACTGCCGAACAGATGAAACAGGCTGTGGCTGATCATACCAAGGATGTATTGACAGCCCTGAAGGATAAAGGTGTAACCAACGTAGAGTGGGTGCAGGTGGGCAATGAAACCCGCGACGGAATGCTCTTCAACAGCGATGAGGCTGTAACCGGTCAGGTATCTAAGAATGCAGCCAACTTTGCTGCTTATATCAACGCCGGTTATGATGCTGTTAAGGCGGTTTATCCACAGGCAAAGGTCATCGTTCATGTAGATAAAGGTCAGGACCTTGGTGGACTTACCTGGCTTTACGATAAGTTGAAAGAAAATGGCGGAAAGTGGGATGTCATTGGACTGTCTCTTTATCCTGAGGATGATAACTGGCAGAGTTATGCAGAGAGCTGTCTCGCTAACATCCAGACCCTTTCTTCTAAGTATGGTAAGGACGTTATCATCTCTGAGATTGGTATGTGGTGGGGCTCTGACCAGGCTGCGCCAATGATGAAGAAGATGGTGGATGGCTGCAAGAATATCTCTACCTGCGAGGGTATCTTCTATTGGGAACCAGAAGTTCACAACAACTGGAAGCCAGCCAACTATACCACTCTGGGTTGGCCTGCATATACCAAGGGAGCGTTCGACAACAGCGGCAAACCAACTGCCGTATTCGATGCATATAAATAAGAATATTAAATAGCAATATGATCAAGAGAAGTATTACTTTCATGACTCTAGCCCTGGCACTCACTACGCTGTGTCAGGCGCAGAGCAGAAAAGTCATCACTTTGTCATCGTGGGACTTCTCCCGTGATGGTAAGGCGTGGCAGCAGGTAGCTGTTCCGCACGATTGGGCTATCTCGGGACCTTTCGATAAGAAATGGGACCTGCAGATGGTGGCTATCGAGCAGAATGGCGAGAAGGAGAAGACCGAGAAGTCGGGACGCTCTGGAGCTCTCCCTTGGATTGGAGAGGGTATGTATAAGATGAATCTTCAGTTGCCGAAGGGCTACAAGCGTGCCGTCCTCGTTTTTGATGGTGCGATGAGTCAGCCTGTCCTTAAGGTGAATGGCAAGGAGGCTGGCAAGTGGGCTTACGGCTACAATGCCTTCCGCATCGATATCACACCTTTCATCCAGTTTGGTAAGAGTAATCTCATCGAGGTACATCTTAATAATGTAGAGGAGAGCAGTCGTTGGTATCCGGGAGGCGGTCTTTACCGTCCGGTTTCCGTAGAACTCTATGGCAACGAAAATTTCTCTACCTGGGATACCTTCGTCCGTACCCTGAAGGCAGATAAGCAGGAAGCTGAAGTAGAAGTAAACGCACTGCTTGAAGGCAAGGCTGGTAAGTCGGGCAAGACCGTCATCGCCCTGTTTGATGAGGCTGGCAAGAAGGTTTCCGAGCAGACCGTATCGGGTGCAACCCCTGAAATCAAGACTACCTTGAAGGTGGTGAACCCTCAGCTCTGGTCTCCGGAATCTCCTTATCTCTATCAGGTGAAGTTAACCCGATATGAAGGCAAGAAGGTTGCTGATGTGCAGACCCTGAAGACCGGTATCCGCACCATTTCGGTATCCAAGAATAATGGTTTCCAACTCAACGGCGTGACCCGAAAACTCAAAGGTGTCTGCTTGCACCACGACCTCGGTCCGTTGGGAGCAGCAGAGAACAAGGCAGCTCTCATCCGTCAGATCAAGATGATGAAGCAGATGGGTTGCGACGCCATCCGTACCGCCCACAACATGCCTTCTACCATGCAGATGGAAATCTGCGATTCCCTCGGTATGATGGTCATGGCAGAGAGTTTCGATATGTGGATTTATCCTAAGTGCAAGAATGGTTACGCCAAGTTCTTCAAGGAGTGGAGCGATAAGGATATCACCAATCTGGTAAAGCACCACCGCAATCATCCTAGCATCGTGATGTGGAGCATCGGTAACGAGATTCCTGAACAGTGGAGCCAGGAGGGTGTGCAGATTGCCAAGCGTCTGCAGGACCTCTGTCATCTGTATGACCCATCCCGTCCTGTTACCCAGGGCATGGATAGGGCAGAAGATGCCTTGAAGAGCGGCTTTGCCCAGGCCATGGATGTACCGGGCTTCAACTATCGCGTACATAAATATTATAAGAATATTGAGCAGTTGCCTCAGGGCTTCCTCCTCGGTTCTGAAACCGCCTCTACGGTCAGCTCCCGTGGCGTATACAAGTTCCCGGTAGTGGTAAGTGATAAGGCTACCTATCCTGATGGTCAGTGCTCAAGCTATGATACCGAATACTGTTCCTGGAGTAATCTTCCGGATGATGACTGGAAGATGCAGGATGACTACAGTTGGGTAATCGGTGAGTTTGTATGGACCGGTTACGACTATCTGGGCGAGCCTACTCCATACGATACCTACTGGCCAAGCCGCAGCAGCTACTTCGGTATCTGCGACCTTGCCGGACTTCCAAAGGACCGCTACTATATGTATCGTGCCCGCTGGAACGAGCAGCAGCATACCACCCATCTTCTTCCTCACTGGAACTGGAAGGGCAGAGAGGGCGAAGTGACTCCTGTATACTGCTATACCGATGGTGTGGAAGGCGAACTCTTCGTCAACGGCAAGAGTCAGGGCAGAGTGCGCAAGGACAAGTCAAGCCGTCTGGACCGCTATCGCCTCCGCTGGAACAATGTGAAGTATGAACCGGGTGAGATTCGCGTGGTTACCTACAATCAGTATGGCGAAAAGGTAGGCGAGGACGTGAAGCGTACTGCCGGCGAGCCTGCACAGATGAAGTTCAGTGTAGAAACACCTGATCATGAACCTATTGCCTGCATGGTAGAAGGCTGTACCGATGAGCACAATGTGCTTCTGAATGCCGATGGCAACGACCTTGCCTTCATCACCGTGAGTCTTCTGGATAAGGACGGAAATGAATGTCCGCTTGCCGATGACGAACTGACCTTCGAGGTGAGTGGTGCCGGCACTTTCAAGGCAGCCTGCAATGGCGATGCCACATCGCTCGAACCGTTCACCCAGCCACAGATGAAACTCTTCTCCGGCAAACTCGTAGTCATCGTACAGAGCAGCAAGCAGAAGGGCGACATCATCCTGAAGGTAAAAGACTGCAAGCGAAATATTGAAAAGTCGATTACGCTCCAGGCAATATAAGATGACAAAGACCGATTTCGGTTGGTTATAAAGTATATAGTTTATATCGGATCCTCTGGGAATAGCAGCGGCTATTTTTCCCAGGGGATTCTTTTTTTTATGATTTTCCTCCGATATTTTTTGGCGTTATCATGAATATTGTGTAAATTTGCACACATGAAAAAGTCAATAAAACCTATATACCGCATCAGCATGGCAATTGCTATGCTCTTTATTTCGCTTGCCATCCATGCGCAGCGTTTCGTCAACACCTCCCTTGAAGGTGCTCAGGCAGTTTGTGCCATTACCCAGGACAGTGATGGAATGATATGGCTCGGAACCGACAATGGTCTTTACAGCTATGATGGTTATCATGGCTATCGCCATTTTCAGGAACATACTTTCAGCAATACGCGTGTCAATGCGCTCGGCTTCGAGGGTAGAATGCTCTATCTGGCTACTGGCAACGGCATCCTGAAATTCGATACGCAATCTTATCAATATGCCGAAACACCAGCCATGAAGGCTTTTGCCGATGAGACGAAGCGCAAGCAGCTGAAGGAATTCCGTGTGCTCAGTATCAAGGGTGGCAAGACTGACTTCGGTGGCGATGTCTATGCCTTGCTCTCTACTCCGCGAGGCTTGCTCGTAGGTTCGCTTGCTGGTCTGCATCTCGGCGGCAGACTGATTCCGCTCCGTGCCGGAGAACAGCCGCTGGTCAATGCGCTCGCTTATGATACCAAGCGCCGATGCTACTGGATTGGTACCGAAGGCGCTCTCTATTGTGCCGACCTGCAGCTCAGGAACTTCTCCCAGATTCCAGCTCTCAACGGCAATTCCATCAAATGTCTTTCTACAGATGCTGCCGGCAATCTCTATATCGGAACCGATAACGGACTCTATCAGATGGCACTCTCCAATGCCATCACCCATTATATCCACGATTCCCGCGATGATGCTTCTATTCCTAACAACATCGTCTGGGCTTGCTTTGTAGATAAATGGCAGAATGTATGGGTGGGTACTGACAATGGACTCTCCCGTCTCACTACCCATACCTATTACCGCTATGTATCGCTCGATAAGATTACGATGTCGGGTGAGGGCAACTGTCTGCATGCCATGCTCCAGACCTGTAACGGCGAATGGTGGATGGGCGGTACCAACGGTCTGATTCATTTCACCCGGAATGCTGAAGGCTATCAGAATGTGGCATGGTACAAGCAGAACAGCTCTGCCTTCCCGCTGAGTCATAACCGTGTACGCAAGATTTATGAAGACCATGACGGCGATGTATGGATCTGTACCGACCATGGCATCAACTTCTATGATCGCAGTTCCCGTCAGATGCGCAACTTCATCGTCTACGATAAGAGTGGCAAGTATTCTACCGCCTGGGCTTACGATATTCTCCAGGACCAGAAGGGCAGGATATGGATGGGTTCTTATCAGGGTGGTGTCTTCGTGATGGATAAGGCGGCTCTTCTGAGTGGCAAGACCATGGCCGACTGGCATTACTCGGACAAGGGAAAGAATGCGCTCTCCGGTCTGCATGTAGGTCAGATGGTGATGGATGGAAAGGGTAGAATTTGGGTTTCTACCTATACCCGTCTCGACTGCATCAATCCGAACGATATGAAGGTGGTGCAGGTAGCTAACTCAGATGTTGTCAACTACCTGATGGCAGACAGTAAGGGCAATATCTGGATGGGTGATAACAGTTCGGTAACCTGTTATTATGCAGCCGGTTCTGTGCTGGGTAACAGTTTTTCTTCCAAGACATGGCAGATTGGTGGCAAGGTAAGCACCATGTGCGATGTGGAAGGCAAGATATGGGTGGTATCGGGCAATGAATGCTGCGTAATCAATCCTGAGGGCGAGAGCCAGCGCTTCATGATTCCTTCTGTTGTGCCGCTCAACATCTGTTACAGCAGACAGACTCATGAGGTAATGATGGGCGGCAATGACGGCTATGTGGCAATCAGTTCCGATGTAGCACAGAAGCCTAAGCAGTTTACCCGCCTGATGCTGGCTGGAATCATCGTGAACGGAGAGGCTCGTGAGGAGCGTGGAGAAATCCTGAAACTGAAGAGTGATGAGAACAACTTCACCCTGCAGCTCACCGACCTTCCTTTTGCCGATCATCCTTCAGCCGTTTATGCTTACAGGCTCGAAGGTAGCGACCACGACTGGCATTATCTGAACTCCGGCAATATCGATATCACCTACAATGGTTTGTCTTATGGCGATTATCATCTTACGGTTCATGCCGTGGATGGTGAAGGCAAGATAGCTGCCGAGGTTTATTCGCTCGACATCTCCATCCTGCCGCCTTGGTATCTCTCCTTGTGGTGCAAGCTCTTCTATATCACGGCACTCATCGTGTTTGTGGCATGGCTGGTAAGCTGGTATTTTCTGCGCAAGGAACTGGCTGATGCCCAGAAGCAGAAGGCTGAGGTGTTGGAGCAGGTACAGATGCGTATGGACTTCTTCAACCGTCTGACGGAAGATTTGAAGGCTGCCGTAGCTCATCATTCATTTGATGAGGTGACTGCTCTGATGGTTCGCTACCTGAATGTGAAGATACCTGAGGTGTCATCAGCTGTTGCCACTGGGTTATCCGCTTCGCCTGAATCTGAGCCTGAGTCATCATCCTCAGAACCAGTTCCTGCACGATCAGAGTCTTCTGAAGAGGAAAAGAAGACGGTAGATGTCAGCGAGTTGGATGCGGCAGACAAGCGTCTGCTCGAAGAGATCAATGAGGCGATAGAGAAGCACATGATAGATTCCGACTTCAACGTTTCGATGTTGCAGGATGTGATAGGTATAGGTGGCAAGCAGCTGTATCGCAAAACGAAGGCGATAACGGGCCGTACGCCTGTAGAGTATATCCGTGAGATGCGTATGAGCCGTGCAGCCGAGCTCCTGAGCCAGGGTAAGTTCAGTGTTTCCGAGGTGATGTATACCGTTGGTTTCTCCAACAGCAGTTATTTCTCCAAATGCTTCTCCAAGGAGTATGGCATGACTCCTACGGAATACATGAAGGTGAAGAGGTAAATAAATGATGTGCTTCCGTTTGCCTATAGATATGGCTGCGTGGGGTTAAGAATATGACAGCATTGGGTTACGGATACGACTCCGTCGGGTTACGGATATGACTCCGTCGGCTAATGGAGACGTATCCTTCGGCTTGTCGAGATATCTGCGTCAGCTGATTGAGCCACTTGCGTTAGCTGATTGAGCTACTTGCGTCAGCTGACTGAGCCACTTGCGTCAGCTGATAAAATACGTTCCGATGCAGTAAAAAATGCGTCCCGATGTAGCATTTGCTACGTCCCGACGCAGCAAAAGATACGTCCCGACGTAGTACAAGCTACGTCGGGACGTAATTTCAGCTTTATGAAAACGGCTGCATAGAAACAAAAAAAGATGTGTATTGAACTAGTTTTTGCAAACTGTAATCGGATGTGACAAAAAATCGACAATTAACTAAATTTATGAACATATATGCTAAAAAACATAGATATTTCATATCAAACATTTAAATTTTAAGCGATTATCTTGGGCAAATAAGAAAATATTCGTAATTTTGCACCGATTTAAGTTAAATAGGTATTTCCATGCGTGCATATTAGTGAAAGAATGTATAAATGGAGGGGCGAAGTGTCGCCCTGAGTGCTTTCGGCTTTTACCAAACGAGAAAAAAATGAGAAAAAAATAATAATTATTAATTAGTAAACTTGAAACAAACAAGGATGAGAAGATTAACTCTTTTACTTGTCTCACTTGTATTGTTGTCTATCCAATCGGTCTTGGCGCAGAATTTCAGCGTCAAGGGTACAGTCGTGTCTGCTGAAGACAACGAACCGATGATTGGTGTGACCATTATGCAAGAGGGAACATCAAATGGCGTAGTGACCGATATTGACGGTAACTATACCATCGAAATTAAGGGTGCTTCGAAGGCTACGCTTGCCTACTCTTATGTGGGATGCGTTACGCAGAAGCACGTTGTGAAAGCGCAGACAAATACGCTCAACATCACCCTTGCTTCGGATTCCAAGATGATGGATGAAGTGGTTGTGGTGGCGTATGGCGTGAGAAAGAAGGGAACCATTGCGGGTTCCGTGTCTGCCGTAAAGTCTGAAAAGATAGAAAATGTGCCGGCGGCAAGCTTCGACCAAGCTTTGCAGGGACAGAGTACTGGTTTGCAGGTCATCTCTTCTTCGGGTGAACCTAGCAAGGCGGCTACCTTCCAGATCCGTGGTACCAACTCTATCAACTCCGGCAAGTCGCCTCTCTTTATCCTCGACGGCGTGCCAATCTCAAGTTCTGATTTCAATACCTTGAGTCCTAACGACATCGAAAGTATCTCTGTATTGAAAGATGCCTCTTCGACCTCAATCTATGGTGCACGTGCTGCCAATGGTGTGGTTGTCATCACTTCCAAGCGAGGCTTGGCAATGGACAAGGCGAAGATTACGCTCCGTGCACAGTATGGTTTCTCTGAGTTGGCACAGACCAACTGGAAAATGATGAATACCGATGAGCGTATCCAGTTTGAGAAAGAAGTAGGTCTGGATACAGGTAAGGATTACAATCTCCTTTCAAGAGTAAACGTAAACTGGCTGGACGAGGTGTTCAACGACCGCGCTCCGCTGCAGAGCTACGAACTCTCTATCAACCGTGCTACCGACCGCTTGAACTACTATGTTTCTGGTGGTTTCTACGATCAGGACGGTATCGCACAGAATTCAACCTTCCGCCGTTACAACATCCGTACCAATGCTGATGTAAAGGCAGGCAAGTGGTTGAAGGTAGGTACCAATACCATGGCTGCCTATGAGGAGGCTCAGCAGGCTGACGACGGTAGCTATACTACCGTTACTCCTATTTCTGCATGCCGATTCATGCTGCCTTACTGGAATCCATACGCTAAGGATGGCAGTCTGGCTTCACTTGCTGCAGGCAACTGGGCTGGAACCAGCGAGAACCCTATCGTTTACATGGGCTTGAATCCTATCAAGAACAAGAAATATAAGGTACTCTCTACCATGTATGCTGAAATCTATCCGATAGAGAATCTGACTATCCGTACTCAGTTCGGTGCCGATTTCACCCATTCTACAGCGTTCCTCCAGTCGTTCCCAAGTCTCTCTTCAAATAACGGACAGGGTACAGCGGCACGCCAGAGCAGCGATGCCATCAACCTGACAGAGACCACTACGGCTAACTACCGTTTCACCCTGAACGATATCCATTCGTTCAACGTGATGCTGGGTCAGGAGGCTGTTAATTTCCACTCAGAGGGTTTCCAGGTATATTCCAAGGGTCAGACCAGCGATCTCCTGACCAACGTATCATCAGGTACACGTGCCAGCCGCTGGGCAGATTCATCTTCTGACTACTCTTACCTGTCATTCTTCATGCGTGGCGAGTATAACTATAAGGAGCTCTACTATGCCGACTTCTCTCTGCGTACCGATGCTTCTTCACGTTTCGGTAAGGATCATCGCTGGGGTACATTCTGGTCGCTCGGTTTCATGTACAACGTGAAGTCTACCGACTGGCTGAAGGATATGAAGTGGCTCAGCACAGCCCAGATTGCCGTAAGTACCGGTACATCGGGTAACTCTGAGATTCCTAACTATTATCACCTGGCTTTGGTTTCTGGTGGTGCCAACTACGATAATACTGCCGGTTTCTATCCTTCGCAGAGTGGTAACGAGGAATTGGGTTGGGAGTCAACCTGGGCTAACAACTTCGCCCTCCGTTTGGGCTTCCTCGACAGAATCAACTTCAGTTTCGAGGCTTACTACAAGCGTACCTCCAATATGCTGATGCGCGTTCCTGAGTCTTACACCGTTACCGGCGAGGGCTATCGCTGGAAGAACGTAGGTGTGATGGCTAACAAGGGTATCGAGCTGAGCGCTGACGGTGATGTAATCCGCACACGCGACTTCACCTGGAATGTAAGTGCCAACGTATCTTACAACCAGAACCGATTGAAGGAACTCTATAACGGTGTAACCGAGTATGTAAACTCAACCACCGGTTTGAAGTATGTGGTAGGTCACTCAGTAAGCGAGTTCTTCCTGAACCGTTATGCCGGTGTGAACCCAGCGAATGGTGAGCAGCTCTGGTATGATAAGGATGGCAACGTGACCAACGAGTTCCGCGAGAGCGACAAGGTGATGACAGGCAAGACCTATGATGCACCTTGGATGGGCGGTTTCGGTACAAGCTTCCGTTGGAAAGGCTTGCAGCTTTCTGCCCAGTTCAGCTGGATTGGTACACGCTATGTGATCAACAATGACCGTTACTTCGAGGAGAGCGGTGTAACCTTCGGTACTGCTTACAACCAGTCAAACCGTCTGTTGTACGACCGTTGGAAACAGCTTGGCGATATTACCGACATCCCACGTTGGGGCGAGGTAACCCAGCTCGACGACCGCTTCTTGGAGAATGCATCGTTCCTCCGTCTGAAGAATCTCAGTCTGTCCTATTCATTGCCACAGAGTCTGTTGCGCAAGACCAACTTCTTCTCTATGGTCAGAATCTACGGTCAGGCACAGAACCTCTTCACCGTAACCGGTTTCAACGGTCTGGATCCTGAGGTTTCATCCAATATTTACCAGGCACAGTATCCGGCATCACGCCAGTTTACTCTGGGTGTTGAATTGCAATTCTAACCAAGAAAGGAGAAAAAAATGAATATCAAAAATATAAAGACATACATCCTGTCGGGAATCCTAGCCCTCTCGATGTCTTCCTGTCTTGATAAGTATCCTGAGGATTCTATCCGCATGGACCAGGCTATCAACACGGTGGACGACATGGACAAGCTGGTGTACGGTATCTACGACAGTTTCAAGAGCAGCGCCCTCTATTCGGGCAATCTGACTATCCTGCCAGATCTGCAGGCAGACTTCGTGTACTGCGTGAAGGGCTACTCTAATGCCTATGGCGATATCTACCGTTGGAAAGATATCAAGGCTACCAACACCGACATCGAGTCGGTATATGGTGCGCTTTATGGTGTTATCAACAATGCCAACTTCCTGCTCGATAATGTAGATAAGGTAAAGGCAAACACCATCAGTGATAAGGAGCTCGACAAGCTGGAGCAGTATCAGGGCGAGGCTTACTTCGCACGTGCCCTGGCTTACTCTGAGTTGATCAAGTGTTTCTGCAAGGCTTACGATAGCGATGAGCAGGCAGAGAAGGAACTCGGCGTGGTACTCACAGAGCACTATTACGGCAATGAGCCACAGAAGAGAGCCAGTCTGAAGGAATCATACGATTTCGTATTGAGAGACCTTGACAAGGCTGCCGAATATCTGAAGATAGACGAAGACTTCACCGGAAGTCTCTACAACGAGATTTACTTCAACGAGTATACCTGTCATGCCTTGCGTGCGCGCGTATCCTTATATATGCACAAGTACGATGATGCCATCAAGTATGCATCTAAGGTAATCGGCAGTAAGTATTATACATTGGAGAAGGCTTCTTCCAACACCTATTCAAACCAGGTGAACGATTATAAGTATATCTGGACCTATGGTGATTCGCGTGAGGCTATCTGGAAGGTAGGTTTTACCGTGAACAGCTATGGCGGTGCATTGGGTACCATCTTCGATAACTTCAACTATGTAAGTTACCGCCCTGACTATGTGCCTGAGACATGGGTCATCAACTCATTCGACAGCAATGACCTCCGTGCTGCAGCCATCTTCACAACCCGTGTAACCGGTTATGAGCACGGTTTGCAGTGGCCTTTGCTGAGCAAGTATTTCGGCGATGCAGAATTCCTGAACAACAATATCCTGCATGTTCACCAGCCAATGGTGTTCCGTCTCTCAGAGCAGTATCTGATACGTGCTGAGGCTTACGCCATGAAGAAGGACTACGCTAAGGCAGGTAAGGACATCTCTACCTTGCGTACAGCCCGCTACTCTTCATATGGTGGTAACACCTCGATGAGCGAGAGCAACGCCATGAAGATAATCGAGGCAGAGCGCGTGAAGGAACTCTATATGGAAGGCTTCCGTCTGAACGACCTCAAGCGCTGGCACAAGGGATTTGAGCGTAAGGCTGCCGACCAGCCTGCTGCCAACTTCGTGCAGAGCAGACTGAAGGTTGAAAAGGACGACCCTCTCTTTGTCTGGCCAATTCCTCAGCATGAGCTTGAGGCTCCAGGTTCTGAGATTCAGCCTAATGAAAGTAACAAATAAAATAAGGAGACGATCATGAAGAAAATAATGATGGGATGTTTGGCAGCCGTAGCTGCACTCATCGCTCTTGTGAGTTGTTCACAGGATTATACCACTTATGCTGGTCCAAGTCATATCATGTTCTCTGATACGCTCTATCAGTATGCTGTACAGGAAAGCAATGAGGTTTTCAATGTGCCTGTATCTGCAACCGAAAAAGCTGACTACGACCGCACCTTCGGCGTGGAGGTAGTAGACAAGCAGAGCAATGCCATCGAGGGTAAGCATTACCGCATCCTCAACAACACCGTTACAATCAAGGCGGGCGAGATGGTAGGAAATGTGAAGGTTCAGGGTATCTATGATAACATCGGCAAGACCGACTCGCTCGGCTTCACCCTGAAACTGGTGATTCCGGAGAAGTATAACTGGACAGATCTCTATAAGGACTATGCCCACGTGGTAATGCAGAAGTCTTGTCCTTTCGATATCCACAACTTCTCAGGCTGGTGTATGGTAACATCTACCTTCTACAGCAAGTATCTGAACAACGTAACCAACCGTCTGATCAAGACAGAGGTGGTGGAAGGCGAGGAGAATACCATTCTGCTGAAGGATGTTTACTATAAGGGCTACAACCTGAAGTTGAAGTTCAGCACCAAGAACATTCTTGAGCCAAAGGTAGAGATGGACGACCAGATAGCTGGTGAAACCGGCGAGGCGTTCGGTACCATCTATGGAGACGGCAAGTTGCGCATCAGCCAGCCTTCTCTCTATACCTCTTATTATAACACCTGCCAGAACTATGTATTGCAGTATGTCAACATGAGTGTTGACAACAAGGATGGTTCAACCTACGGCAACGTAGGAACCTTCATCACCATGTATGAATGGATCAGCGATGCAGAGGCAGAAAAATTGAAAGAACAAGGATATTAATCGTAGAATAAAAAGAAAATGAAAACATTGATTTCAAAATATTGGCTCGTATTGATGGCGCTGGTATCAGTGACTCTGTTCACAGCTTGTTCCAGCGATGACGATGCCGTAACTCCTGTGTTCCCACAGGTACAGCCTATCGGTGGTGCTGCTGGCGCTGAGTTGGACTTCACCTTCGATGCCAACGAGAGCTGGAGCCTTTCTTCAGACAAAATCTGGTGTAAACTGGTGCAGGGCGAGAAAACAGACGCCTTCGTACTCAATGGTACTGCAGGCAAGCAGACCATCAAGGTTAAGATTACTGCTGATGATGCCAGCGATGACATGAGCGTGGCTCAGCTCTTCCTGAGCATGGGTGGTCAGAAGGTTGCCATCGCTGAGGTTAAGCGTTCGGCTGCCGACCATATACTGAAGGTTTACGATGCGGCTGGCAATGATATCACCGAGACAGGTATCACTGTAGGTTACAATGTATACACCAAGTTTACTGTAAAGTCAAACTTCCGTTTTGCTGTTACCAATACTCCTGCTTGGGTAGACTTGGAAGGCGGCTTCCTGGTAGGTACACCTAACAAGGATGCTGTAGGCGGAGTTTCCTTCAAGGAGAATCAGGGTGTAAGTGCTAAGTATGCCATCGCTAAGGACGGCAACTACACCATCACCTTCACTTCTGAGGATGGCAAGGCTGCTGTAACCGTACCTGTTATCTATAATGGTATGACCACCAGCACCATGGATGTTACTTATCCAACCTCTTCACAGTGGGCAGTATGGAATGTATCACTCGACGGTAAGGTGTTCACTCAGAATGGTTCTAGCCTGAATGGTGGTGATACCAACGCTTTCACCTTCCACAACTTCGTTCCTTTCACCCTCAAGACCTTTGGTGATGCTTATCAGCTGGTAGTCTTCGATAAAAAGGAAGATGGTCTGCGCGAGGAAACATCCGGCGCTGTGAAGTTGCAGGGTGAGAAGGGTGATGTGAAGCTCACAGTCGCTCCATTAGGCAGCGGAAGCCGTGAGTTCCTGGTCTATGCATTGCCACAGAGCGTATTCGAGAGTTTGGAGAATGGACTCGACGGAATGCTGGAGGAAGACTTCATGACAGTGAAGAGCGATTACGACCGTTACTTCCTGATGGATGTTAAACAGAAGGAAGAAAAGAAGGGCGATTCTGAGGTTACTGCTCCGATTGTTACCAGCATGGGTATGAATGTAGATTGTGCCTTGACAACCAATGATGACTTTAAGTCATATGCTGAGGGCTTCTTCAGTTATACTGGTAAAGAAGTATTTGAATCAACAGTTTATGGTGGTTATGTAGCCATTTATCCTCAGATTGACGGATGGGATCCTACAGCTGGAGCAACCGTAGTCATTTACGATGGTACAGGAAACCCTGTTGATGTTAAAAACTACGAGGTAGGACAGGACGAAAAGGGTATCTATGTTGGCTTGAATGCCGATAAGCTCGCTTATCCTATCTTTGCAGGTTTCAACAACATGCAGGGAGTATGCCAGCGAGTAGTCTTTATCAATAATATGGGATTTAGAAGCAAGAGAAAGTAATGAACAGAATGAAAATATTTTCAAAGGCTCTCTTGTTGCTCTTGGTCTCTCTCCTGACCTTTGCAGCAACAAGTTGCTCTGATGATGAAACCGAGGGTTGGGACGGCACATACGGATATGTGCAGTTCAAGCTCAGCAAGAAGGTTTCTTCAAGAGCTACCCGTGCAGCTGCCCTTGACAAACTTGAGAAACTGGATGATGCCAAGAAAATCAAGGTGGTCATGGAGCACAACGGTACAACTGTGTCTCAGACACTGGTGCTCAATTCTTATAATTCAGAGAATGCTGAGTATGGTCTGAGAAGTGAAAAACTGCAACTCGCTTCGGGTACTTACACCGTCATCGGTTTCTATCTCTATGATGCTGTAGACGAGGAGTTGCTGGCTTCTTCTGCCGGCGAAACATTCACTGTAGTAGGTGGCGGTCTGGAAGTACAGAAACTCATGGTTGAGACTGTGGAGCGTGGTAAGGTGAAGTTCAATCTCGTGAAGGAGTGGGAGAAGACCCGTGCCGGTGGTACTGAGTATCTCTTCTCTAACATTCGTCTCGTTGACGTTAGCGTAACCAACCTCTTTACCCGTGAGACCTATACCTTCCCTGAACTGAAGGTGAAATACAAGGAGTCTAGCGTAGAGCATCAGAACCCAGACAATGAGAACGATAAGTATATGGACACAGGTACAGCTTACTGCGATTCTACCGTATGGCTGCCTGCCGGTACTTATCAGGTTACCTCTTATACCACCTACGGCAAGACTGGTGCGGTGAAGACCAAGTATGAGACCCAGCCTGTAAAGGGCGAGGCTTTCATTGTTGAGGATAATCAGCTCAATGATAAAGCCCAGGTGCCTATCCTGCTTTCCAAGACCAAGGAGTACATCAAGGACTATGAGGCATTGAAGGCTATCTGGGAATCTCTCCAGGGTAAGGAGTGGAGCTTCTACGGCGATGCTACTTTCAAGGGAGCTAACTGGAACTTCAACAAGGAACTCGATATGTGGGGCGACCAGCCGGGCGTAACCCTCAACAGCAACGGCCGTGTCATCGGTCTTATCATCGCCGGTTTCGGTGCAAAGGGAATCGTACCTGATGCCATCGGACAGCTGACAGAACTCCAGGTGCTCAACCTCGGTTCTCACGATGAGAAGATTGGTGCCAACATCTTCAATGATTATGATGCAAACAGTCTGACTGCAGCAAAGAAGAGCAGCATGCGTCACGACTATGAGAATAAGTTCCTGAAGTATGACCCACGTGCCAACATGTCGGAGATGATTGTAAAAAGTTACAACTCTGATCCTAAGGTGGCACCGAAGAACAGAATCAAGAAGGACAGCCGCATCAACCTGAAGGATGCGCAGATCGGTACATTGACCAACCGCATCAGCGGTATTTCAAAGGCTATCTACCGTCTGACCAAGTTGCAGCAGTTCTACATCGGTAACTCTTCTATCACATCCGATGAGGTTTGTGCGAAGTTCTACAATGCTGACGATCCTGTTTATGGTAAGTTTGCACAGGAATTTAAGGATGAGGATTGGGACAAGATGGAAAACCTGACCGATATCGAACTTTACAACTGTCCGAAGATCAGTCGCATTCCAGACTTCTACTATAATCTCCCTAAATTGCAGGCGATGAACCTGGCACGATGCAAGGGAATCTCTGCCAACCGGTTGAGAAACGACTGGACTCGTCTGGCTAACGAGAAGACCGGTAAGACACTCCAGATTCTCTATATGAGCTACAACAACCTGGAGGAGTTCCCAGAGTCATCTGCATTGAAAAAGATGGTGAATCTCGGTCTGCTCGACCTGGCTTACAACAACATCAAGAAGTTGCATCCGTTCGGTTCTGAGGTAGCACTTTCTTCACTCTATCTGAACAACAACCAGATTGAGGAGGTTCCTGCTAATCTCTGTGCCTTTACAGATGATGTGGAGAGTCTGACCTTCGCCCACAACAAACTGAAGAAGATTCCGAATATCTTCGATGCAAGTTCGGTTCGCGAGATGGGTTCTGTAGACTTCTCTTACAACGAGATTACAGGTGTAGATAATAGTCGTACCTACAAGGGTATTAATGCAGCTTCAGTCAGTCTGTCAAACAACAAGATAGAGAAGTTCCCTTCAGAGCTGTTTACAGCCGGTTCGCCAATCACAACCATCGATTTGAGCGGCAACCAGATGCGCACCATCCCTAAGGGTTCCATCAAGGGCAAGAAGGCTTATCTGCTGCAGGTCATCGACCTCCGATTCAACAAGTTGACATCCCTCTCTGATGACTTCCGCTCAACCACATTGCCATACATTACCAATATGGACTTGAGCTACAACTGCTTCACCGAGGTGCCAACCCAGCCATTGAACAGTGCCGTGCTCCGTGCCTTTGCCATCAACCACCAGCGTGATGAGAATACCGACCAGCGTTGCCTGCGTACATGGCCTACAGGAATCACAACCTGTCCGAGCCTGATCCAGTTCCAGATTGGTTCCAACGATATCCGTAAGGTAGAAGAGACACTGACCTCTCACCTTTATATCCTGAATATCGCAGACAACCCTAACATCTCTATCGATGTAACCAGCGTCTGCGCATACATCAAGGCAGGTATGTATAAGCTGTTCTACGACAAGAATCAGGACATCCGCGGTTGCGATGCTTTGGATCTCGAAAATTAAACCCTATAAGAAAGTAGTAATATGAAATATATGAATAAACTGACATTAGGTATCGTTCTCGCTGCCGGGCTTTTCACAGCCTGCAGCGATAAGGATGATGTCGATATCCCAGGAGGACTGGCGCTCGATAAGGAGGTGATAGCAGTAGCTCCTCAGGGTGGAACAGAGCAGATTGCCATCGCTGCCTCACAGGACTGGGTGGCAAATACCTCTGAGCCTTGGCTGATGCTTTCGCCTGCCAACGGCGTGGGTTCTGTTGAGGGTACCATCAAGGTGGATTCTACTCTTTCCAACAAGCTCCGCAGCACAGAACTCTGCTTCCAGGGTGCCAACGGACAGAGTCGCAAGCTTACCATCACCCAGTTCGGTTATGGCAAGCAGATCTTCCTGAAGGATCCTGTTGTAGAAATCGAAAACTCCGGTTCTTACGATAACCGTGCTTTCGAGAGTCTGATTTCTGCCAACGTGGAATGCAAGATTGGTAAGATTGAGTATTCTTTCGAGGGTGATCTGACCGATGCAGAGAAGGCAGAGAACAAGAGCGAGCGCTGGCTCCTGAACAGCAAGGATGAAGATAAGCTGACAGGTACTAACCTGGGTATCGTGCTGGACAGAAAGTATCGTCCTCGCAGCGTGAAGTTCAAGTTCCGCTGGGCGATGAACGTGGTTCCTGCCGTTCGTGTGGCTAAGGTTCATCTCGTGCCAGTCAAGGCTGAAGACCAGCTGGTAGATGCAGATGGCAAACCTACAGATGATGTCATCCTGACCGTTCGTCAGAAGGCTGCACCAAAGATTGAGGACAACCGCGCCGGTGACTCACTCTCTGTCATCATGATCAACCAGAAACTGGGTAGCATAGCTACCTTCGATTCCAGCGATAACATGCGCAACTGGAGCGGCGTAACGCTCTGGGAAGCTACTGATGCTTTTGTGAAGGATCATCCTGAGGCTTTAGGACGTGTACGTTCTGTCAAGTTCAGCATGTTCAACCTCAAGAGTGGCGAAACGCTTCCTAAGGAAGTGGGTAATCTCAAGTTCCTGGAGTCATTCTCTGTTGCTGCCAACGAGAACAACCAGATTCGTGAAGTGAAGCTCGGTGAAGAAATATGTTCGCTGAAGTACCTGAAGAATCTTACCGTTCAGGCTTACGGTCTGACTCAGTTGCCTACTAACTTTGTTAATCTGGGCAAGAGTCTTGAAACGCTCAATCTGGTAAGTAACAACTTCAACAAGTTGTCGGATATCACCAATATCGTCAACGAGAAGAACTTCCCTAAGTTGCGCAATCTCATTCTCTACGCACAGCGCCGTACGGATGTTGTCACCAACATCGCTTCGCTGGGCGAAATGAATGCATCTGGCGTCTATGTTTATAATAACTATCCTATCGGACTGTATGGTAAGGTAAATGCCGGAACCGCAGACCGCCAGGCGCTTCTCAAGCTCCTGACATGGGATAAGTTGAATACACTGGAGTTGTCTTACTGCTTCCTGGAGGGTGAACTTCCTACCGATGAAGAGATGACTGAGGCACTGGAGGCTGCCGGCAAGGCTACCCGATACAGCAGGTCTGACTTCTCTACCAACAAGGCAGATTATCTCGACAAGCTGGTAGGCGATACCTGCAAGTGGTTGCTCTCAGGCTGGGATAATCCTGTAACCTGCAAACACAAGGATGGTTCTGTAGTTTATGAGGATGTTTATCCTCTCCAGGTGCCACGTGTATTGCCAAACTGCCGTCAGTTGTCACTCAACCTTAACTTCCTGACAGGTGCGGTGCCAAAGTGGATTCTTTATCATCCACATCTGGTAGAATGGACTCCTTCTATCATGATCTTCAACCAGCAGCCTAAGGGTAAGAATAGCGATGGCGCTGCCGTTGGTTTCTCTAATATGACAGAAGACAGCTACAGCTACGACTACTATTACGGAACCAGCGACCCAGGTAGCAAGTGGGAGGTTCCGGGTGTAGCTTATCCGCTCTACTACCGCAAATACGTGGCAGCAGGCGATATTAATGAAGCTGCGCTGATGGCAAAGTACAGGAGAACTAAGAAAAAGTAAGATAAACATAAAAACAATATAGAAGCAAACAATGAAGAAAAAGTTTTTCTATATAGCAATGGTCGCATTGGCATTGACGGGCTGTTCTGACAGCCTGTCAACCATCGGCTCTTCTGACGACAATTCAGAAATCACCATCCCTGCAGATGCTGAGGCGGGTGAACTGCTGATTAAGTTCAGTCCGGAAATGAGCGATATCCTTGACCAGGCACAACTGAGCAAGACCCGCGCCGGAAAGGCTACCCGTTCGGGTATTCCTTCTACCGACGAGGTGCTCGACATCCTGGGAAGCTACAGCTTCGAGCGTGTGTTCCCGGTAGATGCAAATACTGAGGCAAGAACCCGCGAGGCGGGACTCCACCTCTGGTATACGGTGAAGTTTAATAAGGGAACCGACCTGAAGGCGGCTGCCGAGCGCCTGAAGCAGTTGGGCGAAATCTCAAAGGTTCAGACCAACGGCCGCATCAAGCGTGCTTACAATACAGACAGCAAGCGCATCTATCTCAGCGATAAGGCACTTCAGCAGAAGGCTACCCGCGCAGCAGCCGAGGGCGAGCCAAACGACCCAGGCTTTGCCAGCCAGTGGCACTACCGTAACCTGGGCGAGGGCAACTATGGCTTTGAGAACCTCAACAATAATCACGTGGGTGCTAAGGCAGGATGTGATGTGAATGCACTTGAGGCATGGAAGACCTGCACAGGCGATCCTTCTATCATCGTGGCTATTCTTGATGAGGGCGTGATGTATACGCACCCTGATCTGGCAGCCAACATGTGGTGCAACCCGGGCGAAAGTGTTCAGGGTGCCAAGACTGACGGCGACGGAAACGGTTATGAGGGCGACCTCCATGGATACAACTTCGTTACAGAGAGCGGCGATATTACCTGGACTGATGCCAATGACTCCGGTCATGGTACTCACGTAGCTGGTACCATTGCAGCCGTAAATAATAATGGTAGAGGTGTTTGTGGTATAGCCGGTGGTGACGGAACTCCTAACTCTGGTGTCAAGATTATGTCTTGCCAGGTATTCTCCGGTCAGAACAGTGTAACCTTGGCAGGCGAGGCGAGAGCCATCAAGTATGCTGCCGACAATGGAGCAGTCATCCTGCAGTGCAGTTGGGGTTACAACTCTTCAGAGTCTAGTATCATCAATGGTTATACTCCAGGCCCTGCTACCGAGAAGGAGTGGGCAGAGACTTATCCATTGGAGAAGGAGGCTTTGGATTACTTTATCAACAATGCCGGTTCTCCTAACGGAGTCATCGATGGCGGTATTCCAGTCTTCGCAGCCGGTAATGAGTATGCTGGCAATCCTGCCTTCCCTGGTGCTTACTCTAAGTGCGTATGTGTATCTTCAGTAGCTGCCGACTTTACTCCAGCCTGCTACACCGATTTCGGTTCGCTTGTAACCCTGAGCGCTCCTGGTGGCGACTTGGAATATTACAGCAAGATTGGCGAGCAGGAAGATGAATACTGGGCAGAGACGACAACCGAGCAGAAAGGTGCTGTGCTCTCTACGATGATTAAGAACGGTCAGCCTGCTTGGGGCTACATGGAGGGAACCTCTATGGCTTGTCCTCACGTTTCTGGTGTGGCTGCCTTGGGTCTCGCTTATGCAAGCAAGACGAACCGTCATTATCGTGCTGCCGACTTCGTAGCCCTGATGAAGAAATCTGTGAAGGAACTGGATAGCCATTACGGAAATGGTGCAACCAAGACCTACTACATGAACCATACTACCGTAGGTGCATCGCCTGAGATCGTACAGCTCTCTAAGTACATCGGCAAGATGGGTGCTGGTCTGATTGATGCAGCTCAGCTCTTGAATAACATCAAGAACAAGGAACTCAGTTCTGATATGAAGTTGCCTAACGTGTATGTGGGCATCGAGAAGACTGTTTCTCTCAACCTCGCTGCATATTTCGCTGGTCAGACAGAGGGATTCTCTTGCTCAGTAGCGAATAACGGCGTAGCTTCTGCTTCGGTAGATGGCAAGACGCTCATCGTGAAGGGACTCGCTGCCGGAAGTACATCGCTCACTGTAACAACTGCCAACGGTACCAGCCAGACCGTAGTTGTGACCGTTAGAAAGAGTGCCGGTAACAATGGTTGGATGTAATTGGATGTAATATGAAGATATTTGCTTTCCTATCGCTTTTCTTCCTGGCTTTGCCTGTTACGGTGAATGCGCAGGAGGAACTGCTGAAGTTTGAGCATCCGCTTATCGATGCAGGTACGATGACCGAGGACGATGCGCCTCGCACCTTCACCTTCGTGGGTAAGAATGTGAGCAAGAAGATACTGCACATCACACAGGTGAGAACCACCTGTGGATGTACCAGTTCTTATGTCAGGGGCGATGTGATGAAGCCTGGCGATACCTGTCAGGTGCAGATCACCTTCACACCTAACCGCTATCCGGGCACCATCAATACGGGTGCTTATCTCTATCTGAAAGAGGTAGAGGGACAGCCTGCCGTTAAGCTTGCCTTAACGGGAAAGGTGCTGCCGGGTGCTGACCAGTGGGCACGCTATCCGCACAAGATGGGCGCACTCAGACTGAAACAGGCGAAGGCAAGTATCACAGAGGTAAAGCCGGGCACAGAGCCTGAGGCACGTATCCTCTGCGGAAACAGCGGTGACAAGCCGCTCCGTATATCCAGCCTCCTTCTTCCTCCTTATGCCCGTCTTACGACAGAGCCTGAGGTGATAGAACCGGGTGACGAGGCTGACCTCGTCATCACCATCATAGCCGATAAGATTCCGGCTACGATGCCCGAATCTTTCACCTTCCCTGTTATTCTGGAGGGCTTGGATGCCCGTCCGTCTGACAGAACGATACAGGTCGTTGTAAAGGTAAAAAGGTAAAAAAGGAAAAAAGTAAAAAAGAAAAAAATACCAAGACAATGAAATATTTGAAAAAACTCTTCACCCTCCTGGTGATTGCTTTGTTTGCCTGCGGCTTTGCAGCCTGCAGCAGCGATGATGAGGAACCGGAGGAGCGTTCTCTGGAAGTTACACCTGCCAATCTTCATGGCACATGGGAGTTGGCTGAGTGGAACGGTGAACCTCTTGCTGAGGGCACATACTGCTACATCGTTTTCAACCGCAAGGACCTGACTTTCGAGATGTATCAGAAGTTTGACAGTATGTATGGTCGCCATATCACCGGTTCGTTCGCTATCAAGAACGATCCATACCAGGGCTACATCATCAGCGGAAGCTATGATAACGGTAAGGGCGACTGGAACCAGAGTTATCTCGTAACCCGTCTCTTGAAATCGGGTTCCATGATATGGACCGCCAAGGACGATGTTACCGACATCAGCCGCTACGAGCGTTGCAATGAGGTTCCTGCTGAGATACTCAAGGATTGTAAAGATCTCACTGAAGAATAAAAAAAAGAGCGAATTATCTGCAAATTCTGCGGATTATTCGCTCTTTTTTTGTATCTTTGCCCTCAAACTTATCATCGGGTTCAAAGTTTAAGTATATGATATTAACGATTACAGGTTCCGACAGCACCGGCGGCTCTGGTGTGCAGGCGGACATCAGGACGATTGCCGAGTTGGGCGGTTATGCTGTTTCGGCGATAACCAGCATCACCGTGCAGAATACGCTCGGTATTCAGGAGTTCTTCGATATTCCTGCCGAGATTGTTTCGGGGCAGATAGAGGCTATCATGAACGATATGCAGCCTGATATAGTGAAGATTGGTATGATACGCAGGGTAGAAACGCTGAATGTGGTCATCGATGCGCTGACCAAGTACCGTCCTGCCCATATCATCTATGCCCCTGCCATCTGGTCGAGCCAGGGCGATGCGCTGATGACGGAAGATGTGGTGAGCCAGATCAAATACCGTCTCCTGCCGCTCTGCTCGGTTGTGGTGGCGAGGAAAAAGGAGAGCGACATCATTCTTCAGAATTCCAAACTGCTGAGCCTTGCCGAGAAGCAGGGACTCCGGATCTATCGCCTCGACAATGCCAATTCGCATGGTCTTATGAACCGTTTCTCTTCAGCTCTTGCCGTTTATCTGAATCAGGGTAAGAAGATGGAGGAGGCGTTGGCGATGGCGCAGGATTTCATCAATGTAGAACTCGTGCGCCAGAGCAATCTGCAGGGCAGGAGTTCCGAGCTTTACAACCAGTTTATCTCGCAGGTGAATAACTTCTGCCGCACTTATAGCGATGTTCATTTCTATGCCGACCAGTTGAATGTGAGTGGCCGTTATCTGGCTCAGGTTACCCGTCGCATCTCCGGCAAGACGCCGAAGGCAATCATCGATGAATACATCGTGAAGGAGATAGAGCGCGAGCTTTCTACCACCACGCATACGGTGCAGGAAATAGCCAACACCTTCGGCTTCTCATCCCAGGCCCATCTCACCAAGTTCTTCAAGAAGATGAGAGGGGTTACGCCTTCTGCTTTCAGGCAGAAAGGATAAGTTAGTTTATAGTTGAAAGTTTATAGTTTATAGCAATCTTGCTAATGGCTACGCCCTATCAACTATTAACTATCAACTATTAACTTTTTTATTGGGGGGTTAACAGGGTTAACAGTTAACAGCTGTTTTTTGCATGGTCCCCCTCCTTTTTACCTATATAATAATAAATATATATATACTTATTTTTATATGTGAGTAGGGGGAAGTATGCATTTTTGGGGTGTTAACTGTTAACTCTGTTAACCCCCGGCTGTTTTTCTTACCCATTTTGTGCTCCTGCTTAAGATAGCTAAGTGTCTTATATGAAGACAGATAAGTGTCATCAATGATGACCGCCACGAGGCTTAAATGATGCCTCGTGAGGGCGATAATCTGCTATCATGCAGGCTGTTTTTATTACATCCCGATGCATTTTTTAGTGCATCCCGATGCAAAAAACGGTGAGTTTCTAGCCGAAAAGTTATGACTTTCGCATCAAAAAACTATGAGTTAGTTTTTTTAACATAAAGCTCTAAAGCAGCCAAAGGAGAATAAGAGAGGTTGGAACGTAAACAGTTGGGAAT
>OOAD01000410.1_pt1 | contig 32288 bp, 31 predicted proteins | sample 1671151 | NCBI WGS metagenome assembly OOAD01 (sample SAMN06348127, study PRJEB24527) | human gut metagenome | biome: human gut; feature: ankylosing spondylitis patient; material: feces | host: Homo sapiens | place: China | collected 2015-10
CTTGTCGTGCTCACACTCAGAAAGTGCACTTACCAGTTCGCTTTCCAGTTGGGTTGATATGATTACTCTTTGTTCCATAACATTCTAACGTATTAATTTTTGTGCAAAGATACACTAAAATGGAGACAATACAAAAAAAAAGTTGCTAAATTTGCGTTTTTTATCTCAGAATGCATTAAACCTTGGTGTATTTAACGCGTCAAAACAATCGAGTAACAAAAATGATAATAGAATATCATAGCGATTATGTGTGAAAACACTCATAGTTGGAAATAATAACAAATTAAAAATAGAATGAAAAAATCGATTCTGACGATGCTGCTGCTGTTGATGGCAATAGCATCCTTTGCTCAACAGCGACTGATATCCGGTCAGATTACCGACCGCGATACCAAGGAGGCCATTGAGCAGGTAACTGTTCAATTGCTTAAGAGCGACAGCACGTATGTAGCTGGTGCCATCAGTAATGAGAACGGACTCTTTCATGTCACCGCTCCGGCTAATGGCAAGTATCTGCTCAAGATTTCGAGCGTAGGATACAAGTCTACCGTGAAGCGTATCCAAATTTCTGATAACAAGGATCTGGCTATGGGTAAGATTGTGCTGGGTGCTGAGGCTATCATGCTGAAAGGCGCAGTGGTAACAGCCATGGCTCAGAAGGTAACCCTGAAGGAGGATACTTTCGTGTACAATTCTTCTGCCTATCGCACACCGGAAGGCTCGGTAGTTGAGGAACTCGTAAAGCGTCTGCCGGGTGCAGAGGTGAGCGATGACGGTACTATCAAGATCAATGGTAAGGAGGTAAAGAAGATTCTGGTAGACGGTAAGGAGTTTATGACGGGTGATACCAAGACTGCCCTGAAGAATCTGCCTACCAGCATCATCGAGAAAATCAAGGCATACGATGAGAAGAGTGATCTCTCTAAGGTAACCGGTATTGATGATGGCGAGGAGCAGACCGTGCTCGACTTCGGTGTGAAGAAGGGTATGAACAGGGGTTTGATTTCCAATATCGACCTGGGTGTGGGCAACAAGAGCCGCTACAATATGCGTGGCATGGGCGGTTATTTCAATGATAACAACCGATTCATGCTCTTTGCCAATGCCAATAACACCAGCGACCGTGGTTTCGGAGGCGGTGGACCGGGTAGAGGTTTCGGAGGTGCTAACGGTTTGAATGCCAGCAAGATGATAGCCGCCAACTACAATTACGAACTGAAGGATAAATTCAAGTTCAATACTTCACTTCGCTGGAATCACAGCGATGGCGATATTTGGAGCCGTCGTTCCAGCGAGAACTTCATGGGTAGCAGCTCTTCGTTCAGCAACAGCTTGACTCAGAATTTCTCCCGCAGCAACAGCTGGAATGGTAACATCCGATTGGAGTGGATGCCTGATTCCATGACCAATATCCTCTTCCGTCCTTCCATCTCCTGGAGCACCAGCGATGGATTGAGTGGCAGCCAGTCGGCATCTTACAATAAGGATCCTTATACCATTACCACCAAAGACCCTCTTTCTGAGGAAGGTATTGATGAGTTGGAGAAGGCTGAGGCTATGGTAAACAGTCAGTTGACTAACGGAATCACCTATTCTGATAACAACAATATCAGGGGTATGCTGCAGGTGAACCGCAAGTTGGGCAACAAGGGACGTAACATCACCTTTCGTGTGGATGCCAAATATACGGATAATGACAGCAAGAGCATCTCGCTCAACAATGCCAAACTCTATCTGGTACAGACAGCGGAGGGTAAGGATTCTACTTATCAGACCAACCGCTATAACCTGACTCCTTCGAAGAATTACAGTTATGCGGGCCAGTTGACCTATAGTGAGCCGCTCTGGAAGGCTACCTTCCTGCAGTTCAGCTATAAGTTTACTTACAGCTACTCCAAGAGCGACCGCAGCACCTACGATTTCAGCAAGTATGCCATGAATGGCGATCAGGAGTACCGTGGTTGGGATAGTTACCAGAATCCGTTTGCCGGTCATCTCGAAGATTACAAGGATGATGATCAGAGCCGTTTCTCAGAGTATCGCAACTACAATCATGATATACAGGTGATGATGCGATTCGTCCGTCAGAAGTACAACCTGAACTTCGGTGTGATGATTCAGCCACAGCAGTCGAAGTATATCCAGGATTATCAGGGCGTGCATGTAGATACCGTCCGCAATGTGGTGAATGTGAGTCCAACGCTCGATTTCCGCTATCGCTTCTCAAAGATGAGCAACCTGCGCGTGAACTATCGTGGTACTACCTCTCAGCCAAGCATCTCGCAGTTGCTTGACATCACAGATAACAGCGACCCGCTGAACATCTCGAAGGGTAACCCTGGCTTGAAGCCATCGTTCACCCAGAACTTCCGGTTGTTCTACAACAACTTCGTGCAGAACCATAACAAGGGTGTCATGACCTTCATCAACTTCTCAACCACCAACAATAGCATCAGCAACAAGGTGACCTACGATGAGAAGACTGGTGGTAGAATCACCCGATCTGAGAATATCAATGGCAACTGGAATGTGATGGGAGCCTTTATGTTCAACTGCTCTATCGATAGTGCTGGTGTATGGAACTTGAATACCGACACCTACTTGGGTTACAACAACTACGTGAGTTATCTGAGTCTCGACAAGCAGTCTGATTCCCAGAAGAATACCACCCGCAGTACTACTTGGAGAGAGCGCCTCTCTTTCAGCTATCGTAACAACTGGCTGGAGCTCTCGCTCGATGGAACATTGAATTATAACCATGCCAAGAACAAGTTGCAGCCTAACAGCAACCTCGATACCTGGCAGTTCTCTTATGGTCCTAGCATGACGCTTACAGCGCCTTGGGGTACCAGTCTGAACTCAAGCCTCTCTATCAGCAGCCGCCGCGGTTATAGCGACAGCAGCATGAATACGGATGAGTTTGTATGGAATGCGCAGCTCTCTCAGGGTTTCCTGAAGGGCAAGCCTCTTACCATCATGCTGCAGTTCTATGATATTCTCCGCCAGCAGAGCACCTTCTCTCGTGCCATTTCTGCTACATCCCGTACGGATACGGAGTATAATTCCATCAACAGTTATGCGATGCTGCACGTGATTTACCGCTTGAATCTCTTCGGAGGCAAGGATGCCCGTAGGGGTGGACCTGAAGGTCCTGGTGGTCCTGGTGGCCGTCCAAACTTCCATGGCCGTCCTTTCAATGGCGGTTTTGGCGGTGGTCGTCCAGGCGGCAGAATGTTCTAGAAAGGCTTCATTTTAAACGATAGTAAGCCTCACTCAATGTTTACGTGAGGCTTATTTCAAACAGATATGACGAGAAAAAAAGAAATCCCCGCTCTTCGTAATGAAAAACGGGGATTGTTATTTTGTCTTGTCAAGAGTTCTCGATTAGAGAGCGAACTTGTAACCTACAGTAATCTGGATTACGTTGTTGTAGTTATCAACGTTATCTGCAATCTTAGTTACACCGATGTTGTAACGAGCATCGAATACGATGTTCTGGTACTCGTAAGAAAGACCGATAGGGATAGAAAGGTCGAATGTCTTAATGCCTTCTGCGTCATCTTTGTTTACCATGAAACCTGGCTGCAAACCTGCCTTGAGAGCAAGACCCTGAGCTACATAGTAGTTCAATGTTACAGGTACGTTGATATATCCTGGAGTCCAAGTTACGTGATCAGACTTTGTTCCCTGAGCAGAGTAGAGAGCGCCAACAGCAAGACCTAACTTGTCTGTAGCCTGATACTGCAATTCAGCACCGGCAGCGAAACCTGCTTTCCAATCGCCGTCACCAATTGTAGAAACGTTCAAACCAACCTTAGGCTGAATAGTTGTTGTACCTGCAGCCTGCTGTGCGAAAGCACCTACTGAAGACAGCACCATAGCTGCCATAACAAATAATTTTTTCATAACTCTTTCAATTTATAAATTTAAAACTGTTAATATTCTCGTAGCTTTTGAAATAGTATGTTACTATAAAGCTGAAAATGAGGTAGCCATTTATCATGCCTTACCATCATCTTTCGGGTGCAAAGATAGGATTTTTTACAATAGAGTCCAAACAAATTAATGATTATTTGCTAAAATCGGGCGAAAAAATACGAAATTGTTACCAAATAGAATATTTTTAGATTTTTTTTATTCCCGTTTTCTTGCATTGTTTCATAAAAAGTTGTATATTTGCAGAGCTAAATAGAAATGCTTATGGGACTGGAATTTGGAAAATGGTTAATGGACGTTGCCAAGTATATGTTGACGGCGCTCTTGCTAGCAAGTTTTTTTGGAGACATGAATACCCCAGGAATGGTTGCTATAGCAATATTAATAATGATGGTAATATTAGGCTTAGGGCTTTGGTTTGTGCACCTTAATAGTCCTGACGATAAAAATAATAAAAGAAAGAAAGGAAAATAATTATGACTACACAAGAAATTAATTTCGCAATGATTTGTGGAGCACTCATCCTGATTTGTCTTTTTGCTGTCGGGTTGATTATTCACGAAAAGAGCCAGCAAAAGAAGAATGCTCAATGGGAATAAAAAAATCCCCTATACAGTGTAAAAGATGTATAGGGGATTCTTTTATTCTTCATCCTCGTCCCAGTCTTCTTCGTCAAATCCAAACATGGCGGGATCTACGAAGGCGTCCAGGGCTCGGCGTTCCTTCTTGGTTGGGCGACCGGTGCCTCGGGCTCTGTCTACGAAACCGCTGATGCGGCTCATCTCCAGGAGCTCGTATTGCTTAGGGTCGGTTACGTTTTTATAGACACCATACAGCATCTTGGCGCCTACGCGCTGCTCTATGCAGTCGAGAACCTCGAAAGAGTAGGTGATAGGGGCTTTCTTTACGCTCACCACATCGCCACGCTTGATGATGAAGGAAGGCTTTCTCGTTACGCCTCCCACCATGACGCGGCCGTTCTTACAGGCATCGGCAGCAATGCTGCGGGTCTTGTAAATGCGGGCAGCCCAGAGCCACTTGTCTATTCTTGCTGATTCTTTCATGATTACTTCTTTCCTAGCTTATTGTATTGGTTCATGGTGATGTCGATACCAGCCAATACGAAGCTCTTGATGATCTCTACCCCCAGGTCGATGGCCGGCTGCAGCTGCTTCATGTCTTCCTCAGTATATTTGCCCAGCACCCAGTCTATCTGGCCGCCACGCGGATAATCGTTGCCGATGCCCATGCGCAGGCGGGCATAGTTCTGACCGATAAGCTGCTGGATATGTCCCAATCCGTTATGGCCACCGTTGCTGCCGTTTGCCTTCAGTCGGAAAGCACCCAGAGGCAGGGCTAGCTCATCGCTGATAACGAGCAGTCGGCTCTGGTCAATCTTTTCCTGATTCAGCCAATATCTTACCGCATTACCGCTGAGGTTCATGAATGTGGTAGGTTTGAGCAGGAAAATCTTTCTTCCCTTGAGCGTAGTCTCGGCTACGAAGCCATATCGCTTATCCTCAAAATGAATATTGGACGCTTTAGCAAAAGCGTCCAATACCATAAATCCTGTGTTGTGCCTGGTGCCGGCGTATTCATCGCCAGGGTTACCAAGCCCACAAATCAAATATTTATCCAATGTTTGATAATGCTTTACTCAGGTTCGTAAAATCTAGATGACTCAGCGATTAAGCCTCTGCATCATCAGCAGCCTGAGCTGCGAGCTGAGCGTTACGTGTCATCTTGATAGAGCAAACTACAACAGCCTTGCTTGTAGCCAACTCGAGACCCTCGAATGAGAGGTCACCTACCTTGATGCTCTTACCAATCTTCAACTCTGTAACATCGATATCGAGGTGCTCAGGGATAACCTGGTAAGGAGCTGTAACGTTGATCTTACGGATAGAGAGGTTCATACGACCACCATCACGTACACCCTGTGCAAGACCTGTCAACTTAACTGGAATACCGATAGTGATAGGCTTCTTGTCGTTAACCTCGTAGAAGTCAACGTGCAGAGGAGCGTCTGTTGTTGGGTGGAACTGAATCTCCTTCATGATAGCTGTGTGGCTCTCACCGTCGATGATGAGGTTGATAACGTATACATGAGGAGTGTAGATGATTTTACGCAACTCTGCGAATGGAACTGCGAATGACAAAGCCTCAGGAGCACCGTTCTCGCCCTTCTTCTCACCATAAAGGTTACATGGAATCAAACCTTCCTTACGCAATGTCTTAGAAGCTTTCTTGCCAAGGTCTGTACGCTTCTGACCTGTTACATTAATCTCTTTCATTTTGTGTTACTCTAAATTAAGTTATTAATAAAAAATGTGCCTTAACTCGCCATCACACGGATTAGCTTTGCTTAAAGCGGGTGCAAAATTACGAAAATTATTTGGAACGAGCAAACTTTTTGCCGAAAAACATGTTCTACATGCAGAAAAAATATTGAAAATACAATTTTTTGCTTAAATAAACTGAAATTTTTGCCCGTTTTCTTGTCTATTACCTATTTAATGTGTATTTTTGCAAGCGTATTAGGTAATTTAATAAATGAATCTTTTAAAAACATTAGAGAATGATTAATAGGGATTTGATAAGACGTAAGATTGTGCAGTTAACCTACGCATACTATCAAAACAGCGATCATAACATGGAGAACGCTGAGAAGGAGCTGATGTTTAGTCTCTCCAAGTCATATGATTTGTACAACTACATGTTGCAGCTCATCGTTGCCATCACCCAGGAGGCACGCAAGCGCTACGATGTAGATGTAGCTCGTGCCAAGAGAGAGGGTGAGCAGGAACCTTCACCACGTTTCGCATTCAATAAGTTCGCTCTGCAGCTCGAAGAGAACAAGATGCTGCTCGAATGGATAGATGTAAAGCATTCCAACTGGGATGAGGATATCGAGATGGTGCGCAAAGTGTATACTGCGATTACGTCTAGCGATCTCTATGCTGATTATATCAGCGGAGCTATTGATGAGGAACTCGCCGATCTCGACGAGTACAGCCGTGACCGTGAGGTATGGCGCCGCATCTACAAGCAGTTCATTCAGAATAATGAAGATCTTGATGCATTCCTCGAGGAGAAGAGCCTCTACTGGAACGATGACAAGGATATCATAGATACTTTCGTATTGAAGACTATCAAGCGTTTCGACCCGGAAGCTAAGGCTAAGCAGGAATTGCTGCCGGAATATAAGGATGCTGAAGACAGAGAGTTTGCACGCAAGCTCTTCCGTGCTACCATCCTCAACTGCGATACCTACCAGCGCTATATGAGCGAGGCTTTGCGCAACTGGGATTTCTCACGTCTTGCCTATATGGATGTGATTATCATGCAGATTGCCATCGCTGAGGTGATGAACTTCCCTGGCATCCCGGCTACCGTCTCTATCAACGAGTATGTAGACCTCGCCAAGGCATACAGCACTCCTCGAAGCGGCGGTTACGTTAACGGTATGCTCGACAGCATCTGCCGCGAGCTCATCAGCCGCAACCTCATCCAGAAGGAGATGCCTGAGCGTAAGCAGCATGCACAGCACGGCGAACATGCCGGCAACCAGCGCCCAGACAACCAGCGCCCAGCTGGCCATCGTCCGCGCATTCACCGCGCTCCGGGCAGGGGAGAGTAAATAATGGAGGCTTTTTCTTAGAGGCCACACCTTATTTATATATAGAACATAAAATAATAATAGATAATACTTTAACGACATGACAAATTTAGTATTGCAAGCAGCTGCCGGTGGTAGCAGCATGAGTTTTCTCATCATGATGGTAGCTATCTTCGCTATCATGTGGTTCTTTATGATCCGTCCTCAGCAGAAGAAGCAGAAGGAAATCCGCAAGTTCCAGAATGCTTTGGCAGAGGGTACCAAGGTGGTTACAGGCGGCGGTGTTTACGGCACTGTTAAGCGTGTTAACCTCGAGGCTAACACCGTTGATGTTGAGATAGCTCGTGGCGTGGTAATCACTGTAGCTAAGGGCTACGTGTTTGCTGATGCAGCTAGTCAGACACCTAATGCATAGTATCAAGAGCATATTAAAAGCTGTCAGAAACTTCCTGTTCAGTGGTCTGAATAAGGAGTTTCTGATTTTTTTGTTCTTTCTCGCTCTCAGCGGCATCTTCTGGCTGATGATGACGCTCAATGAGACTACCGAGAGAGAATTCAATATTCCTGTGCAGTTAACGGGCGTGCCCCGCAATGCGGTGATAACCGGAGAACTCCCTGATACCGTGCATATTACGGTGCGCGATAAGGGATTCACACTCGTTACCTATGCTTACGGAGGCAAGATTCATCCGCTCACATTCCGGTTTGCCAATTATGCCGACGAGGAAACGGGAACGGGACAGATTCCGATGGCTGATGTGCAGAAACAGGTGGCATCCCAGCTCTATGGCTCTACCAAACTGCTCTCCATCAAGCCGGCAAAATACGATTTCTTCTTCACCTACGGCTCTTCCAAGCGAGTGCCTGTGGTGTTCAGAGGTAAGATTACAACCAGCAAGAGCTATTATCTGGCACATACCGAATTCCTGCCGTCTACGGTTACGGTTTATGCCAACAAGAAGCAGCTCGATGAGTTGGAATCGGTAGAAATCGAGCCGTTCAACATGCGCAACCTGCAGGATACCATTCATCGCAACGTACCTATCAAGAAGATACGTGGCATGAAGATTGTGCCTCAGATGGTGCGTCTGGCGGTATATCCTGATGTGCTTACCGAAGAGTCGGTCGAGGTGCCTGTTACGGCCATCAACATGCCTGATAACATGGTGCTCCGTACCTTCCCATCTAAAGTGGCGGTAAGATTCACCATCGGAGCCAGCCTCTTCAGAACCATCAAGCCGAGCCAGTTTAAGGTGGTAGTAGATTATAACGATCTGGCTAACAACCCTTCTGACAAGTGCAAACTCCAGTTGCGCAGCGTGCCGCGCTCGGTGAGCAAGGCGCATCTCGACCTGGAAACGGTAGATTATCTGCTGGAACAGCAATGATAGTTGATAATTGATAGTTTATAGTTGATAGTTTTTCTACTATGATGAAGATAGCGATAACGGGTGGTATAGGTAGCGGAAAGAGCTATGTGTGCCGGATATTGGAGAAACAGGGCATCAGGGTCTACGACTGCGATGCTGAGGCTAAGCGGCTCATGCGCACCGATGCCCGCTTGCAGGCTGGTTTGAAGAAACTGGTGGGCGAGCAGGTTTACAGCGCAGAGGGCGTTTTGCAGAAGCCCGTGCTGGCTCAGTTTCTGCTGGCTGGCGAGGCTAACAAGCAGGCTGTCAATGATGTGGTTCATCCGGCTGTGGCGCGCGATTTCGAGCAGAGCAGCTATGAGTGGATGGAGAGTGCCATCCTCTTCGATAGCGGTTTCTACCGCCGTATCCACCTCGATTTCGTGGTCTGCGTAACGGCTCCCGTACCGGTCCGCATCCAGCGCATCATGCAGCGCGATCATATCCCGGCAGAGAAGGCGCAGCAGTGGATAGAAGCCGTCATGCCGCAGGAAGAACTTGCAGCCCGCTCCGATTTCGAAATCGTGAACGATGGCGAGCAGGATATCGAAGCACAGGTAAGGAAATTATTGGATATCATTAATAATAAAGAATAATAGAAAAGACAATGGAAACAATCCTTTCAATTGCAGGCAAACCAGGCCTTTATAAATTGGTATCAAGAGGTAACAGAAACCTCATCGTAGAAACACTCGATGAGACTCACAAGCGTATCCCAGCTTTCGCTACCGACCGTGTAACAAGCCTTGGTGACATCGCTATGTATACAGACGCTGATGAGGTGCCACTCTGGGAAGTGCTCGACAGCGTAAGCAAGAAGGAAGAGGGAAAGCCTAGCACTTTCAACTACAAGAAGGCGCCTGTTGCTGAGCTCCACGCTTATTTTGCTGAGGTTCTTCCTAACTACGATCGCGACCGTGTTCACGACAGCGATATCAAGAAGCTCCTCCAGTGGTACAACATTCTCGCTAAGTACGGCATCACCGATTTCAAGGCTACTCTCGCACCTACAGAGGGTGAGAACGTAGATGATCGTGCTGAGCAAACTGCTGAATAAGAATCATTTATCAGAGTTAGCATATAACAATAAAAAAGGCTCCTGCAACACTTGCAGGAGCCTTTTTCGTACATTTATTTCTTTTTCAATCTTCTTTCTCTCTTTTCTTTCTTTTTTACTTTTCTTTTTCAATCTTCTTCAGTTCCTTCTCAAATCTTCTGCGATACATCTCTCCCGCTATGGTCAGACCGAACGGGAAGGCTAACCAGATGCCCAGAATGCCTAGGCCGCAAGGGAAACCCAGGGTGTAGCCCAGCGGCAAGGAGATGACGAAATAGGCGATGAAGGCATAGAGCACCATCGGCTTCACACAGGCGATGCCACGCAGCGCATTGGCAAAGGTATACTGCAGTCCGTCGCCAAACTGATATACCATCAACAGGATAATCAGCGTAGCCACATACGCCTGCACCTCCACATTATCATTAAACCAGCCACCTATCTGATGGCGAAGCAGGAGCACCGGCAAACCCATACACAGCGAGAACAGCAGGTTCAGCCGGAAACCGTCGTAGGCGTTGCGGCGAACTGCCCCGTAGTCCTTCTGTCCCATAAAATGGCTCACGCGGATAGCCAGCGCTGCCGCCATGCCCGAAAGCACGAGATAGAAGAGCTGCGAGAGGGTAATCATCACCTGATGAGCCGCCAGCGGAATGGTTCCCAGCCAGCCCACCATCACACAACTCAGCGTGAAGGCAGCCGATTCCATGCCTAGCTGCAGCGCCACAGGCCAGCCCAACCGGTTCATCTCCCTGAAGTCTGCCTTGGTCAGAGAACTGTGCAGAATATCGCGTCTGTATTCCCCGAAATTCTTGCCCGTCATCAGCATACCCACCATCGCCAGTGCCATCAGAATGCGGCTCACCAGCGTCGAAATACCGGCTCCCAGCAAACCCAGTTCCGGGAAACCTGCCACACCGTAAATCAGTACCCAGTTGCCCAGAATATTGATTACGTTGCCGCCAATCATCGCCCACATCGCCACCTTGGTCTGTCCGAGTCCGTCAAGAAATTGCTTCATCGTGAAGAAGATGCCCATGAAGAGCACCGAGGCAAGGTTTACCAGAAAGTAAGGACGGATGAGTGAGAGCAGCTCTTCAGGCTGTCCGATGCGCCCCAGATTCAGGTAGAGCACAATGAGGGCGAGGGTGAAGATGATACCCGTCAGCATGTTGGCACAGAAGGCATTGCGCACTTTCTGTCCGATGCAGTCGGTCCGTTCCTCGCCGTAGAGCCGTCCGATGATAGGAGTGAGTCCGTAGGTGAATCCCATATAGGATACGAAAACGAGACCGAAGATATTGTTCACCAGTCCGGCAGCCGCCAGTTCGGGTGTACTGTGATGGCCAATCATCAGCGTATCAGCAAATCCCAGGATGATGGTACCCAGCTGTCCTATGATGATAGGAATGCCGATAGCCAGCAGTTCCCGGTAGTGATGTTTCTTGTTTGTCGTTATTGATGTCGTATGATTATTCATATTTGCTTTTAATTACTAATCTATTTCCTTTATTCTGCTTAAGAGCATGCAAAGTTACGGCTTTATTCACTAACTACCAAATTTTAAAAGGTAAAAAAGTAAAAAAGTAAAAAGGTAAAAAGAGCCTAGCGGGGGTAAGCTAGCTAGGGGGGATTTAAAGGTAAAAAGGTAAAAGGGTAAAAAGGTAAAAAAGAGCCTAGCGGGGGCAAGCTAGCTAGGGCTCTTTTTACCTTTTTTAGGGGACCAGCGATGGAATCGCTGGGAACGGGGACAGGAGGGGCTAAAGCTTCTTTTTACTTTTTTACCTTTTTACTTTTTTACCTTTAAAAGATGTATGAACTTCCTTCCTCTTTCTGTCCATACGAGGTAGGTGTGGGTGTAGGCGGTGCCCAGCTTCTCCTGTGCCCCATCGCAGTGAGGGTCGGGGAGGGTAGAGTAGCGGGTGCGGCTCTTCGCCAGGCCCATGTGGGCATAATCAGCATAGAGCAGATACTGGCCGCTCTGGTAGTACTGGATATGAAGGGCACAGAGCTGGCGGTTCAACTCCTGTGCCGTGATACCCAGCTCCTTCGCTATCTGCGTGGTGGTATAGCAGGAAACTGAGTTGAGCACATTGTCGGTGTAGAGCGCCTTCGGCAGAAGATGATCCACCTGATTCTCCAACTGGATGATGTTCTCACCGTTCTTGGCGATGCAAACCACCTGTTCGTCCACCACACCGTTCAGCCGACGAATCTCCGTATCCTGTTCTCCGATGAGTTTCTTCTGCTGATCAATCTGCACTTGCTGGTTTTTCAGCAGCTTCTCCTTCTCCTTGAGTGTAGCTCTGAGAATCTCTTCAGCATGCCGAATCGTCTCCTCATCACTCTCGCCCTGCTTTACCGGAATATAACCGCCCGTCTTGCGAATCTGCGGCAGCACCTCGGAAGTAACCCAGTTTTTGAACTTCACCGCCGTTGGAAGCTTGGACCCGAGCACCAAAGCATAGAATCCGCTCTCGTTGACATAGAGCATCTGTTGGAAACGTTCTGATTGGGTTCCATCTTTGCGGAGACGTCCCGAAAGTTTGCTACGGCGAAACGCCGTATCAAATACTTTAACTAGTTGATATACAGCATCGTTTGCTCTTTTGTACCCCAGCACGTCACAGACATCTTTCGCACAGAACAAGGGCTCCCCGTTTTCATCGGTCAAGGTGCGAATCTTACCGAATTCAGGGTTTTCAAACACGACAGCATTACCTGCTATCTTTCCATTTTCCATTTCTTCCTTTTTTGTTTTATAATTTTTTTCCATGATATAAAAATGTATTAAAATTAAACACTAATCACTATAAAATCGTAATCCAAATGCTCTCATCCCTGTCTCTCGCAGCGGTGATGGCATTGATGAGGCGGTGGAGCCAGATACGGGAGTTCACAACCATGCCTTTTACACGGTTCTCACCCACTAGGATGCAGCCCTGCGTATCATCGGGATAATTGCCGGCATGGATGCGGATGCCCTTAAAATTGGGGACACCCAACAGCAGCGGCAACCACATCTTAAAACTCGGCGACTTACTGATCACCACTGGATAAGTGCCCTCAGGTATCGCCGTCTTGCCCTTCATCTTCTGCGCCTTCTTGCCCGATACACGCCCCAACCGCACATTCTCCTCGGCAGGACTTAGCTCTACGCCCAGAAGGTTGCGCCAGCACGGCTCCAGCGTATCACAGAAATACGAGTCCGCATTCAGCTTCTCCGATGGCACCTCGCACACCGTCTTCAGCCCCCTGCACTTGTTCACACTCTCAATCGTGCGCTTCTTCACATCCTCATCCTTCAGGATGTAAAGGCGACCTATCGTGTAGGTCTTCTTCTTCGCTATACGTTTTAAAACTATCTGCATAAGTAAAAATAAATTTAAGATTCAATAACCATACCGTCGTGGCGGTACTTCAGCTTCTCAAAACTGTCACAACTGTCACAACTGTCACGCTTGCCTGTATACTGATACGCCCGCCTGATATAATTCCGGTGCAGCCACTGCCTGATCATCATATCGGTACCCTTCGCATCCAAACCATGCTCCAGCCGGATGGCAAGCAACTGCGCAGCCGTAAAGTTATCGGGCAGTATCTGTAAAAGATTCTGAGGCCCACGCTTCGAACTCTTCTGCGCCGTATAGTTCTCCTTCGCAATCATATCGCCGAAGAACCGCATCTTGCAGTACAGGTCATACTGCTCGCTCCAGCGGATAAACTCATCAATCTCCGGCTCCCACTTGCAACCATTGGCTACATACAGCACGCACGCCTTCAGGTAAGCGATGACGTTGGCACGGAACGAGAGATTCTCAAACGTCCTGTCCTGTGACAGCCGGGCAAACTCAGCATTCTCATCCTTCAGTTTGAGGGCAAGCTGAAACGCCTCCTTACACTCAATCAGACCTGTTACTTTGTTCAGATTTTCGATGTAAGGCCTGAGCGCCTCACGGTACGATTCATCATAAGTTCCGTAAACAGGCATATCCTCGCCGATTTCCCTTTCGGGGATGGTACAGAAGTTGATACGGCTGATAGGACCATCGGTAAGAACCTTAGAGAAGTAACGCTGACCTTTCTGGATGGTGGTAGATGCATTCCAGTTGAACCGGATGGTAACACGCTCCGTTACACTCATCGTTCCCACGCGGGTTTGTCCATATTTATTACCTGGGTCGGCAGCCAGACACATGATGCGGAACTGCTGACTTCCGCTGCCCTTGAGCGCATCAAACTGGTCTAGCTCATTGAGCGAAGTATAGAGGAAATGTTCCTGCGCTTCAGCCGTTCTCATCACGAAAGCCGGGTTTGTCATATCCGCATCAATCTCCTGGATAATCAGGTTTTCAGGTCTCTTGCGCTTATCCTTGTTGGCACCCTTGCGCAGCATCTCATCCTTCCACGCCTTTTCGCGCTTCAGGTTTTCAGCATCCCTCAGCCTGATATCCTCCATAATGAAATCGATAGGCCTGTTCACGCTGCTCTTACCCGCTCCGGTACCCGCAAGCAGCAGCGTCATCAGTCTCGCCTCGTGCTCCACGTTGTCAATATACCGGAACCTCGTCTTCCAGAGATGCGTAGCCAGCGGCGGGAAGATAGCGTGCGCCACAGCCGGCTTATAAATTTCCGGTGTCCTCGATATCAGCAGCTCCACCAGCTTCGGCAGCTTCTTCGGCATCTCCGGCGGGTCAGGATAATCCTGCTCAGTACTTTGAACTTTGAGATTTGAACTTTGAACTTTGAGATTTGAACTTTGAACTGTATGATTAGCAGCAGCCATTGAATTCTTCACTCTTCGTTCTTCACTCTTCACTTCATTCGCCTTCTGCTCCGCCAGCGCATTCACCCTCATCACTTCCCTCGACATCGGCTTCGTATTGTCAGCATATTTCGCATAGAAGTCGTGAATCAGCTGATGGCAGTCGTTCTCCTGATAGTAGCTCGGCATTTTCACCCTCACCACCTTCATCAGTTCCTCTTCCTCCATCACCCTCGAAGCACCGGCGCTCATGATAGCCAGCAGCGAAGAGTGTCTCGACCCCACGGTATCAATCTCCATACCCCCGAGTCCGGCAGCCTGCGTAAAGAGGTCAAACGCAATCAGGTTCTTCTCCCTGGCTCCCAGTCCGCCAGCATCCTGATTGCCTCCAGAATCCCCGATATGAGGAGCATCAGCACCATGGCTATCACCAGGTTGGGCAGGCTGAACAGCAGAGCCAGCAGAAACAGCAGTATTGCCGTCGTTGCCCGATAGTCTATTATTTTCATTATTCTTACCATTGCTATTAACTTTTAACTGTAAACTATTAACTTGATGAGGACTATTAACTTTCCCTCTTCCGTCCACGGTCAGTCCGCGGTCCAGATACGCCTGCCTTCGCATCAGAATCTCCTTCTCGCTCAGCACGGCGCACCACATCTTCGACCTGTAGATTTCCGAGTCCTTATCCGTGAGATAAATCATTCTCTCGGGTGTGATGCAGCTCTCGTCATACGGCACCCCCAGCGCCTCGCAATACGCCTTCTGCGTCTCCTCGATGGTCATTCCCACCGGCAGTCTGATACCGATGTGCAGCTTCTTCCGGGCACTGTAGCAGAGGTGCAGCAGCGAGCCGTTCCAGATGCTGTCAGAGCAGTTCAGCTCCCTTGCCTTCTCGATAGCCTTGTCTACATACTCCCTGTCATCCACGTCGATGATAGTCTGGAACATGAAGCTCTCGGGCTGGGCATTCTCCTGTCTGCGCACATTGTTCTTGAAAATGCCGTAGTGGGGACAGAAGAAAGGCAGTTCGCTCTTCAGCCTGTCCTGCGCCTTCTTCACCGCCTTCTCGTCGTTGGCATCCACCTTCGGGATAGGCAGTTCGCCCCTAATCTGCTGAATCATCTTCCTGATTTCCGGCGATGCAATCACCTTGTCATACATCGCCATACTGTTGGAAAACACCTTCCCCTTATTGCCCTTGCGGTAAGGGTTCAGTGCAATTACATGTTGTGTTTCTGTCATGTTATTTCGTTAATAAAAGATTGGTTTGTGGGGTAATGCCCTCTTCCGTTTTCACTACTCTCAGTCGTCTGTAAGGAGGATGACTGAACACATACGCTTTCACTTCCATCATTTTAAATAATTTAGAAGATTGGAGGCTCCCACCATGGTTGATGTGCAGATACACAAAAGCCCCCGAAACTCAGACCGCATTGGTTCTGAATTCCGGGGGCAAAGGTAAGGCAAATTTCTCGCTTCTACCTAGTACGTACTATGTACGCGTACTAGTACTACCTGCCAGATTAGCCTCTGATAGCAGGCATCACTTTTTCGAGGAAGGCAGCCGTTTTCTTCTGTTCCATACCTCGGTTGCAGGCGGCTCTCATTGAGTTCGGATTAGGACCCCAATAATTGCCGAATACGCTCCATATATTCTTGATTTCCAACTCTATACCTATCTGGTTGGCAAGGACGGCAGCTTCGGATGATGACAGTCCTGAGGGCATGAAATTTTCGGTTACCATGCCTATCTCTATCAGGTTGTTCTTTATCCTCTGAGCCTTTTCCGTTTTCAGCTCTTCCGGCATCACAGCATTTCTGCATGAGTTTTGCTCACAGGCATTGCTGCCATAATAGTTCTCCACATGCTCGAAGTACGAGCTACCAGCGTTCATGATGATCACTCTTTGTCCAGACATTTCTCATCCTCCTTTCTCTGATAGTTGTTCATGTGTTCGATGTACTGTCCACCATTCATCTGTATGGTATTGTTGATAACGATGGTGAAATGCTTTATTACAAAGCGAATAAATTTGCCTAAGAAAAATGCTTTCATCTTCTTTTATTGATTTTGTTGTTAACTGTTTCCTCCTCATTTTAGTAAAGGTCGTGTGTTTGCGCTAACGTTTTTAGCGTAAGCCGCTGGAGAACTGCCGAGCGCCTACTATCGTAAGGTGTGGGGGCGGGTAGGGTTGTGTGTTTACTTTCTGGTTGTTGATATGGCATTAAGTTGATACTTGGTCGCAGATACCTGGCATCTCGACCGATTGTTAGTAATTATAGCATACCACAGCTCGCTTAGGAGTTCTCCTAAGCTTCCGAAACACCTTTTCTTCATAAAGTCGAGGTGATTGCTGTTAATATGCTTCATTTTTTTCATAATTTCAAAATTTCGTGCAAAGGTAATAAAAAACATTCAAATAACCAAATAAAAAGTGAGCGTTATGGCGCTCACTTTAATTTAATGTTTATTATATATATGTGTGATGTTTTTAACAGATTAAACGCCATTCCCCCTCACGCATCCCTGCAATTCCCTTCCCGCCCCCTGCCATTCCCTTCCCGCCCTGAAGGGGCAGAAGCTCCTAGCCCAGGGCATCCGCCCTGGGTATCTATGTCCGCACGCCTGGCGCCCTGAAAGGGCAAAAGCTTTGTATGGCGACCGAACCTCAGGCTTTGCTCCTCACTCCATCCTTTTTCTTTTTCATGTTGCGATATGCTTGTTGGTGATGCAAAGATATGAATATTTGTAGGGATTCCCCAAAAAATAGCGTGATTTTAAAACTTATTTTTTATAAAATCTATAATCAAGTAGCAAGAAAGTCCTGAAAAGTCCTGAAAAGGAATATGCTTTTGATTATATACGAAAAAAAATGCTTATTTTTGTATATTCATAATCTTCTTAGAAGAGGTAGATAATAAAGATGAAATAGAAATGAAGCAATATAAATTTGTAGACTTATTTGCTGGTTGTGGCGGTCTTAGTCTTGGATTGCAGCAAGCTGGCTTTACTCCATGGTTTGTAAACGAAATCGTAGAGCAGTTTTGTAATACCTACAAGTATAATCATGAATTGAGTGATGATCATTACTTTGTTGGTGATATAGCTGACCTCAATCAGCATCTTGATGAGTATAAGAATTTGTTATCAGATATTACCTTAGTCTGCGGAGGACCTCCTTGCCAAGGATTTTCTATGGCAAACCGACAACGCATATTAGATGATCCACGTAATTCTCTTTATAAACAATATCTGATTTTCTTGCAGAATGTTCGACCAAAGTTCTTTATAATGGAGAATGTAAAGGGAATGATGAACAAAATTGAAGAAATTAAAGAAAATTTTAAAGAGTATCTGGGAGAAGAATATCAATTTGATTATGCTCTTGTAAAAGCGCAAGATTATGGTGTTCCTCAAAATAGGGAACGTTTTATAATGATAGGTAATAGAGTTAATATTTCTCCCAAATTAATTTTTGAAGAGATATATAAACATAAACGAAAACCATTTGTGTTGAAAGACGCCTTAGATGGATTACCACATCTTGTCGCCAAAAAAGAAAAAGGTTCGAAGGGAATAGAGTGCGCAGAGTCTGGTTTTACAGAATGTGATTTTACATATATTCATAATGACTTTTATAAGTTTATTAATGGAGAAAAAGATATTAAGAAACTCTATAACCACAAGAATAGATATAATAATGAGCGTGATATAGAGATATATAGGCGGTTGCCGCAAGGAGCAAATTCTTTGCATGAGTCAATAGCAGATATTATGCCTTATAAAAGAAGAAATGGTATTTTTAAGGATAAATATTTCAAATTGGATGAAACGCAAATTTGCAAGACGATAACTTCTCACATGAGGTTTGATTGTAATATGTATATACATCCATGGGATGCAAGAGGTTTGAGTCCTCGGGAGGCTGCACGTATCCAGACTTTCCCAGATGATTATGTGATAACTGGTTCTCAGAATATGTGGTATGCACAGGTTGGGAACGCAGTTCCAGTAAAACTTGCCAAAGCTATTGGTGATGGCATTATGAAATTTATAAAATGAGACATCTTGAATTATTTGCAGGTATAGGCGGTTTTAGAAGAGCGATGGATCTTCTGACGCAAGACCATATTATGAATTTTCACTGCGTAGGCTATTCTGAAATAGATCCTAAGGCAGTGAAAACATATTGTGCTAATTACAGGCCAGAGCAGGATGAGGAAGTTGCAATGGGGGATATTGTTGAATTTACTAAAAATCCAGAGAATATAGAAAATTTGCCAGACTTCGATCTGATAACAGGTGGATTCCCATGTCAAACATTTAGTATGATGGGAAAGCAGGCTGGGTTCAATGAGGATAGAGGACAGATGTTTTTCCGTATTATAGACATTCTTGCAGCAAGAAGACCTCGATATGTCTTGCTTGAAAATGTAAAGAATCTAAGAAATCACGACCAAGGGAGAACCTATAATAGAATTAATGAAGAATTAGAATTGTTAGGATATAGGGTGTTTAGTACAGTCTTCAATACGGCAAATTTTCATCTTCCACAAACTCGAAATAGGCTTTTGATTTTTGCAACTACTGAACCTCTTCCAGACAACTTTGAGGATATGTTTTCTAGTGCAAATGTTGCTGATACTTTTGAGAATGTATATGCTAATTTAAGTGTTAGTCATTATGAAACAGTTAATGATTTACTTCAGAGAAATGTTAATCAAAAATACTTTTTATCTGAAAAAATCAAACCAACCATATTGGCTGATGGGTCAGCTAATTTCAAATCTCGTTCAGATATTAATATGAGAATAGCTAGACCTCTGACTGCAACAATGCACAAAATGCATAGAGCTTGTCAAGATAACTATTATAGTCAAGATTTCATAGATTCTCAAGGAGAAATAAATCCTGTAGAAACGATGACAAAAGAAGAACTGGCAAAATTGCCAATTCGTAAAATAACGCCAGAAGAAGCATTTATGTTGCAGGGCTTTCCTGCAAGTTTTGCACTAAATGGTCGTAATGCAGGTGTTGCTGATGGCTCTCTGTATAAGCAAGCAGGAAATGCTGTTAGCGTAAATACTATTTATGCAGTTTTGTATTATCTTATCATAAACAATATAATTCATGAATGATATGTTTTTCTTTTTTGATATAGAAAAGCGCATCGGCTTAAAGAAATTAAGCGGCGTAGAATTGGGTACAAGTGAAACAAGTAATCAAACTCACATTGGGCTATTTGAAGATGTCCTCCAATTCTTAGGAGATAATGTCGTTACTACGGCAATGTTAGTTTATGGGGATTACTGTCAAATACTGGATTGTTATTTTGACAGAATCAAAAATCCTGATGGAACTTATAGAAGTCCTAAAATACGAAAAGGGGGAGTTGGTGAAGAATCCGTTGTCTCAAAAATTAGAGAGTTTGCCTTGGAAGATAAGAGTGCAGATTGGTATCTCCTTTGGTCTGGATTAGAAAATAAAGATTTGGTATTTTGGCTTATCAATAGTCATTCTGAAGATTTTGCTATTATCAAGACCTTGGTTAAGGATAATGTTCGCATCATTAAAGATGAGGATAAGGCTTATGCTGGTTTAAAGAATATCATGGTGAGTAAGATAAACAACTCTAGTATTGATATTCAAAAGGAGATAGAAATCATCTCTCAAACGGGTGCTGTAAGTAAAAAATATAAACCGTTTGATTTAGATAAGGCAAAAAAGCATATTGCTTTAGTAGGTAAGCAAGGTGAAGAATTGGTAAATGAGTATCTAGAAAGATTAAAATCTGCCAAGGAATTAGATTCTTTTGAATGGATGAATAAGAGCAGAGAATCTGGTTTGCCATACGATTTTATTTTGATTGGAACTTCTGATATACATCAGTATGTTGATGTTAAGTCAACAAGATTTGGTTTCAGCCAGAATATTGTTTTCAGCAATCAAGAGGTTGAATTTGCTAATTTATTGAATGCTGATACTAATTATTCCGTTTATAGAGTATTTGATATGTCTGAATCTTCTGCTAATCTGAAGATATGCACACAGTGCTTGCCTTATATGAAGGAGATGAATAATAATATTCAAAAGCTTAATGCTGCTATTGTTGAAAGTAAGACGAAACTTCTAGATTTAAACATTGCAGTTTCTCCAGTAGATTGCTTTAGTATGATACAGGAATCAATAAAACTATAAGAAATGGATGAGATTGTAAAACATATAAATGATACAAATGCCAGCTATAGGCAACCAAATGCTGGTGATGCCAAGAATACAGATTTGTTCTTGGATAATGAGCATTATGCTTTTTTTGAAGGTGCTGGCGAACATGTTACGGTAAGATTTTTTAAAGAAAATCTTTCACAGGCTATATTGTTTATAGCTTCTATTTTACCAAGAAAATTCGATCAGTCAGCCACGCATTGCATTATTGAGTATTCTAGTAAGTTTGTTATAGACCAATTGGCTATACTTGATGCTTTGTTTAAAGTAGATGGGAAGTCTGTAGATACAATAACACAGGTCTGGAATGCTCGTAAAAATGTTGTTCAAAAAAATGGAAAAATTGATAATCGTTTCTATTTTAATGGCTTGATGCAGGATGTCGTTTATCTAGATAGTACAGGTGAAGAACGCAAAGCGAAGTTTACTGTTCGTAATTATATGGCAGGGGAATATTCTGAACTGCATATAAAAAAAGCAGAAGATGGAATATTTGATATTGAGATTAAAAATGTAACAACGCCATATAATGATGGGAAAGAAGATGATGTTGAGGAGATATTGAGTAATAATAATTGTTTGATTCCTCTCCAGCAAATCTTCTACGGTGCCCCTGGCACCGGCAAGAGTCACGCTATAAACGAACTTACAGCGGACAAGGATGTTATCAGAACAACGTTCCATCCTGATACCGACTATTCCACTTTTGTAGGCGCATATAAGCCTACCACTAAGTCTGTGCCAGTAATAACTGTTATTGGCACAGAAGCTGTTCCTGTAAGGGATAAAAACGGCAAGGAAATGATGGAGGATAAAATCGTCTACGAGTATGTGAGTCAGGCCTTCCTACAGGCATACGTTGCGGCATGGAGGAAGTATTGTGACGTACAGGAGGGCGAAGAGCCTCTGGACGAATTTTTGGTTATAGAAGAGATTAACCGAGGCAACTGCGCCCAGATTTTCGGTGATCTCTTCCAGTTGCTCGATCGTGGCGATGAAGGATTCTCTGAATATCCTATCAAGGCTGATTCTGACATGAAGAAACTGCTCGAAAAAGAATTTGAAGGACTGGAAATCAAGAATAAGGAGGGTATTAACGCTCTGTTTAAAGGTGATAAGGATATTGTTGCCCAAGTGTTGGCTGGTGACATCCTGTTGCTTCCTAATAACCTCTATATCTGGGCAACCATGAATACCAGTGACCAGTCTCTCTTCCCGATAGATTCTGCCTTCAAGCGCCGTTGGGACTGGCATTATGTGCCAATAAGTGATGCTGGTAAGAAATGGATGATTGAAGTGAATGGTGCTCAGTATGATTGGTGGAAATTCCTTGAGGCTATTAATGACAAAGTTTACCATGCAACCTATTCTGAAGACAAGAAGATGGGTTACTTCTTCTGCAAGGCTAATGACTGTGTGATAAGTGCCGAAAAATTTGTCAGCAAGGTTATCTTCTATCTTTGGAATGATGTGTTCAAAGACTCTGAATTTGAGGGAGATACCTTTAAAGATGAGGATGGAGAAAAACTCTCATTTGACAAGTTCTATGATGTAAAAAACAAGCCGGTTAAAGTGAATGAGAAGAAAATCGTAAAATTCCTGAGTAACTTGAATTTGGAACCTGATTCTGAAGCTGATGAAGACAACAGCGAAGAGGGATTTGAAACCGAAGGCGATAAGAAACTTCCAAAAACTTCTAAAGTGTTTTCTGTTGAATTCCCTGACGGAACCGTAATAAACGAGAATAATAAGTTTGATACCTATCATAAGACGCTTTCTAAAATCGGAATAGAACAGGTGGAGAAAATTGCGGCAGAAATGAAGTATCATCGTCTTCATACACCTTTGGTAACAAAGAGTAAATATGAGGCTATATTGAATAAACCTGAATATAGTTATATCCAAGAGGGCGATTGTTTCATTGTTAAGGGTATTAACAACATCACTATGTACCGCATGGTAATGCTGTTGGATAACCGCTTAGACTTGCAGCTGAAAGTATGTTATGAATAAGACTTTTGTCTGCAAATAATCGATTTAAAAAGTAGGAAAATGAGAATCCTGATAGAAGAATATCAATACAATGTATCTGATGTGCACGATGTATTATACGGCATCGATGCAATGGAGAACGTAGAGGGCAAGGTGTCCATCCATTATGTAGGGTATTATTACAATGCCCTATTAGGAGACTGCGTGTTTATTCTTCCTAAAGTATTGCTGCGTGATGTGGATGGCAAGGAACTTGCTTTTGGCAAGTACCAGCCATACGATATTATCAACCCTGAAGGTCAGGAAAAACTGACAAAAGAGGAGCGTGATTTCCTCTATGGCTTTGCTGTATGGATATATAGAGCCATCGTTGTATATAAGAACGACAAGAGCAACGACTCGACTATTGTTTATCAGAAGATGATTAATCAGGTGGGTGGTAGCAGCAAGCGAAAGAGCAATACATTCCTTGATATTCTTCTGTCGCTAATCCAGTTTAATAAGGACAATAAAAGTTTCTTCTTCTTCGTGCTGAAGAACCTCCATTCAGGCTTGAACAAGATAAACTGGACCCGCACTATCAGTACTACTTCTGCTATCATCCAGGGAGGGGATGCTATCTACTTAAACCCTGTCAACAAGAAACGCAAGATTAACTTCGATGAAGAACTGCTTGTCATCTTCTTTTCGATTCTCAACTATATAGGTGATACATACGGATTTCCTAAAGAAATTAACTGCAATTTTGACCTGATAAAGGGCAAACAGTTTGAGAAATATAGAAACGGATATGGCAAAGTACGCTTGAACCAGATAAAGTATAAGTATTTTTCTGACAAGGCGTTGCAGCTTTGGAAGCTCTGCTATGCTTTCTTCGACAAGTCGCATCAGATATATGTAAATACCAGCCAGAAAGAGTATCTGCTCGTCAAGAGTTTTCATATCGTGTTTGAGGCGATTATTGATGCCTTGGTGGGCGATAATCCGCTGCCTGACGGAATGGACAAGAAACAGGAAGACGGTAAGATAGTGGACCACCTCTTTACGGCGAAGAGCTTGATTAATGACGAATCAAGCAATACTTATTATATCGGTGACAGTAAGTATTATAAGATGGGCAACGAACTCGGAAAAGAGTCAATCTATAAACAATACACCTATGCGAGAAACGTGATACAGTGGAACCTGGATATCTTCAACAGCGGCAGAAAGCCTGAATCCGGCATAAAGCTTCGTGATGATGAAACAGAAGGATATAATATCATTCCGAACTTCTTCATTTCTGCTACTATGGACGAAAAGTATCGCTATGCCATAGACGGTATCAAGGAAACTGACAGAAAGAACAACAGATACATTTCCAAGCAGTTTCAGAACAGATTGTTTGACCGTGATACGCTGCTCCTGTTCCATTACGATGTTAACTTTCTGTTTGTTCTCTCGCTCTATGCAAGAAATAATAGGGGAGAACAGCAGCAATGGAAGGAGAATATCAGAGCCAAATTCTGTTCAGAAATACGAAACTGGCTTCAGCAGGACTTTGATTTCTATGCCATGCGTCCGCTTCCGTCTGTGAATGCAAAAGAATATGTAGAAACACACTTCAGGCAGGTTCTGGGTAAGGTGTATACCCCATTTGAGGAAGAAAATATCTTCTCGCTTGCTCTCGATAAAAAAGACGAAAAAAATAATGAAGCATTGCTTGCAGAGCTTAGGAAGAGCTTTACTGTAAAGGAGTGCAGTCTGGGTACCGACCCACATGAAGTTTTGCCTGAAGAGGGTGTTTATGCTCCAGTTGTTAAAGCAGGCAGCGACGAGAAGAATATCTTTACTTGCGTAGTACGCAAGACAGATAATGATTTTATGGCTTTTACGCAGCATAGAGGAAAGGTGTTCGTCGTAGAAAAAATACCATCATTCAACTTGATGAGTATTAAATATCTTTTACCGATGGTTGGCGGTAAGATTGATGGCTACTATGATGTTGTAAGAATTGGCTTTACAGAAAAAGATAATAAGCCAGCTTTACGCTTAAGATTGGGAGAATATCATAGCCTGGGAGACAAATGGGTGCATATATACGGCACAAAGATGCAAGCAGGTGAGTTGATTTCTTTGAACTATACAGTCAATATGTATGAAAATTAGGTAGTTTATCGCATCTATCGCTCTGCTATCACTTCAATCCCGTCTTTCTCAATTTCCTTGAGTAGGAAGGGATTGAGGTGCTGGTGCTTTCGGATAATATCGACAGGGCAACCCAGAAGGGCTTCAAGGTATGCTTTCAGACGGACTATCAGGAAAAACTTAGGGGGCATTTCTACATAGATATCTACATCGCTGCCATCGTGGTGCTGGTTTCTTGCCTTCTCTTGTTTTCATTCTTAATATCCTTTTTTAAAGGCTTTTGCCCTTTACCTTTCCGCTACGCGCCGGTGACCGTTGGTTCAGGGCGCAAGGCGGATTGCGCTTATACCCAGGGTGATGCCCTGGGCTAGGAGCTTCTGGACCTTCAGCCCGTAAGGGGGGAAGGTGGAAGCTAAATAGTAGAAAAACAAGCTTAATTATATAAATAATCCTAAAAAGCAAAATATTTATGGAAGAAACTATTGTATTTCAAAATTTCTATATATCTTTGCAATGAAAATTTAAATCATGGAATTATGAGAATTATTTCGCATAGGAAACTAAAAGAGTTTTACGAGACCCCTGGGCGAGAAGACTCAAAAGTAGCTCTGGAAAGATGGTACCAGATTGCGGAAGAAGCAGAATGGCGCAACTTTTCTGATATAAGAACTGACTTTCCTGATGCTGACTACGTAGGTAATCAACATTACGTATTCAACATTCGAGGAAACAGGTATAGGTTGGTAGTGGTAATTAAATTTACAATAGGCCGACTCTTCGTAAGATTTGTCGGAACACATAGTGAATATGACAAAATAGATTGTTCCACCATTTAATAAAAACAATTATGGATAGAATTACGAAAGAACAATATGAGTTTGCACTCAACAGAATAGAAGATCTCCTGCCATTGGTAACGGACGATACGCCTGCCAACGATAAGAATGCCATAGAACTGACATTAATGTCGGACATTGTTGAGTCATACGAAAAGAAACATTTTCCTATCGGAAAGCCTTCTGTTTCTGAACTTATCGAACTTTCTTTAAATGAAAAGGAAATGACTCAAAAACAACTGGCTTCAGAAATTGGAGTAAGTCCTTCACGTATTAACGATTATGTAACAGGGCGCTCTGAGCCTACTCTAAAAATAGCTAGATTGCTATGCAAGGTTCTGAACATAACGCCTGCCGCGATGTTGCAATGTTAAACAGATGTTGATGATAAATTAAAGATGTCGGACCGTTTGACCATAGAACAGCGCCATAACAATATGGCGGCAATAAGGGGCAGGGATACCAAACCGGAGATTCTTGTCAGGAAATTTCTGTGGAGTAGGGGATTCAGGTATCGGCTCAATCATCCGCGGTTGCCGGGCAAGCCGGACATCGTGCTGAGGAAATATCGCACCTGTATTCTGGTGAACGGGTGCTTCTGGCACGGACATGAGGGGTGCAAATATTATGTGGTGCCGAAATCGAACACCGGGTTCTGGATGGAGAAGATCAGGAGGAACCGGGAGAGGGACCATGAGGTGCTGCACCGATTGGCTGAAATGGGATGGCATACCATCGTGATATGGGAATGTGAACTGAAGCCGGCGGTAAGGGAGAAGACGCTGGAGTCGCTCGCCTTTACGCTGAACCATATCTATCTGGAAGATCATCATATCAGAAGATATGAATTGCCGGAAGAAGTGCCGGAAATGGTGGCGGAGCCGGAGGCGGAAAGACGAGAGGAATAGGCAGGGATTTCACGGATTTTTTAAAGGCTTTTGCCCCTACAGGACGCAAGGCTGATTGTGCTTATACCCAGGGTGTTACCCTGGACTAGGGGCTTCTGCCCCTTCAGGGCGTGTGGGGCGCAAGGTATCTAAAGTACCGCTGCACAGACCTTGCGGAACCAGTCGAGTTTCTTGCCGCTCATTTCTGCTATGGATAAGTTCTCTTTGTTCACATCTTCTGGCTCAAATTCATAATAAGAATCTTCGGTAGGGAGATAATCCTCTGGAAGATCTTCTATGGAGTGGGCCTGGAAGTTGTGATGATTGCCTTCTTCATCAATATCGACAGTATATACTATGTCGTCTAATGGCGAACTTAATACGTTACGCAATGTTTGCTTTTTATTCGTGTACTTTTGTATATTGTCGTAATCGGTTCTGATGAACATCCAACGATTGTTTGTATCATCCTGGTCTATCCAATAGAAGAGATAGTTGTCACCCTTGTTGGTAACGTAGTGTGACAACAAGGGTCCATCGAAATATATAAGATCGGCCACTTTCTTGAATTTGTCGAAGTTGCGCTTCTTTATGCAAATACCTTTTATTGTTTTCATAATTTTCCCTCCTCTAGTTTAAATGTTTTGGATAAGTCACATGATGGGAATTCAAATAAGTTATAATGTCCGTTGCTTGCTGGTGTAGTGATATTGCCATCTTTTTATGTTTTAAATCTGCTGCAAAAATAAGCAATACTTCTCTTTTATGCAAGTTTTTAAGGGATTTCTTTTGTGTTTTCGTGAGAAAAGATTCATTTTGTATCGAATAAAATTCGACTATTTTTTAACTGATTTTAAAGGATGAAATGAAGTATCTACTCAGCAGCACCCCCTATGGGCATGAGCGTATCTCCCTAATAACCTCCAGGGGGGTATGGTGATTTCTTTTTCTTTACAAAACAGGATGGAGGGAGAAGGAGAGGAGAAGGATTGAGGGAGGCATTACTGCGTGACAGTTGTGACAGTTGTGACAGTTGTGACAGTTTTCAGGGGAGGGGTATATGAAATCGGGCTGCTTTCAAATTGTTATTATTATATTTAACTTATTATATATTTATATATATTATAAGTTACCTCTAAAGAGAGGGAGGTGGGGGTAGGTGCTGAAAACTGTCACAACTGTCACAACTGTCACGCTTTTGGGGTTGAGGAAGGTGGAAGCATTGATGGATGATTTCTTGCTTCCTTCTGTTTTCTGAGTAAGAAAGCATAGAGAAACTTTTTACAAAATATAGTTTTCTCGCCCGATAAATTATGAGTTGGCAAGATTAACCAGATGTGTCCGAAGTGTTAAATCTGTTTAACATAACTCTGCAGGGTGAAATTTGGTAGTATCAGAAAATTGCCGTACCTTTGCACTGTCGTTCGAAGAAAGGCTGCACTCGACAAAGCGCACCCCCACCAAGTCAACATTCAACACTCAACATTCAACATTTATATTAACCCTTTAATATTTTTATATCATGGAACAGAAAGGAACATTGAAGTATCGTAAATTGCAGCGTACACCACAGAGCGGCGAGAACGCTGGTAAGAAAAAGTGGTATGCCACTGCGGTAACCGACCGCGAAGTGGATTTCGAGGGATTCGTATCCCATATCTCTGACCACGGTTCGCCTTACTCCCGAGGTACTATCCACGGTGTGCTGATGGATGCACTCGACCATCTGCAGGAGTTGATTCTCGACGGCAAGAGTGTGCGTCTCTCTGATCTCGGTCTGTTCTCTATCGGTATGACTTCGAAGGCGGAGGATACCAAGGAGAAGGTAACGGCTGCCAGCGTAGAGGGTGTACACCTGATTGTGAGAAACACAAAAAGCTGGAGCAACTCCGAGCTGCGCAAGAAGTGCAAGATTCAGGAGTACGGCGGCTATACCGGCACCGACGAGGGTGGCACCTCTGGTGGTACCTCTGGCGGCACTGAACAAGGCGGCGACACCAGCCAGGGCGGCACTGAACAGGGCGGCTCCGGAACTACCGGCGGCGGTACGCAGCCAGGCGGCGGCTCTCAGGAAGGCGGCGACGGGCTTGAATAAAGCCCTCGCCTGAGGGCAACCCCCGCAGGCCCCGCCTAGCGGGGATGCGTCTCTCCCTAACGCCTGACGGAAGCTAGCGTATCCCCCCACCAAGTCAACATTCAACATTCAACATTCAACATTAAACATTCAACATTAAACATTATGAAAGCAAGTACCTGGAAAACAATTTTGCAGATTGCAATCTCCTTCCTTACAGCCATCGCTACCACACTCGGTATAACAAGCTGCAGCAGCTTTTAAAGGTAAAAAGGCTATTTAAAGGTAAAAAGGTAAAAAAGTAAAAAGGTAAAAAGAACCTTAGCCCTTTGTGCCCCCGTCCCCAGCGATTCCATCGCTGGTCCCCCAAAAAGCCTTTACCATAAAGGAAACCCAAAAAAGCCCCGATGCATCACGCATCGGGGCTTTTGCTTTTATCTGCTTTTTCTTCGTTTATCGGATATCTCTTCCTTCCTGGCTGTATCCTTCGAGCATCTTCGGGCTGCTGATAGGCTTGCGCGAACAGTAGTCGAAATATACCTTCTTGTAGCCCTGGCTGGAACGCCAGCGGATGGTAAGCTTCACTGTCTTGCCTTCTGTATCAGGCACGGCATCGTTCAGATTGAACGCTACGAGGGCATCACGCCAGTAGTTCTGAGGATCGCCATTGGCATTGTGGCGCAACTCTACCTCGTAAGGATTCTCAGGATTCACACCCGTAACGAGGTTGATGTAATGCACCTTCTGACCGCCCCAGAGAGCACGGAAACGGAGAGTGAGATAGCCATCTTCTGCCACCGTTACCCAGTCGCGCACGATTTCTACCAGATTGTTGCCATACTTCTCGCTGTTCTCGTTATCTGAGCCGAGCGATGGAACAGGCTTCTTGGTCAGGATGCTGTCTATCCAGTTGACGTGAATCACCTGGTTATACTTCTCGCTCTTCTCCGAGGTCTGCGTGTAGTTGACGAGGGCGCGAACCTCCTTACCGTCAAAGATGGTAGGTTTCAGGTTCTTGGCGAGCAGCGTGGTGTTGTCGTCGAGCTGCAGATAGCAGGCATCGCCACTCTTCTTCACGGTTACCAGTGCGTTAGGGAAAACGCGGTCCCAGTCGGTATCGTTATCATTATCGCACGACTGGAATGTGAGGGCCGACAGGAGCATCATCGCTGCCAGCCCGATCTTCTTGAAATCAATTTTTCTCATATATAATGTTCCTTTCTTTTTATTGTTTCACTTTCTGATAATAAAATAAGAAAGGAACAGAAATCTTGCTTCTGATTTAGAAAAAGATTGTTAAAAGCTCAATTAAAAATAATACGTGCAGCCGATGGTGGCAGCGCGGTTGCCGAAGTGCTGGCTCGCCATATCGTGGAAGCGGCCCTCGAGCGTCCAGTGCTTGCCCAGATTCTTGTATACCCCTACCTCGGCATAGAGATTAGCCGGGGTGTAGGCATCGCTGCGGCGACGGGTGCACCAGATGAGGTTACCCGTAAAGCGCCAGCCATCGGCCATTGTGAGCTGCGGTGCCAACTTGAATACGGCAAAATGATTATACTCCGCATTGCGCTGCTGAGCCTCCTCTGAAGGGGTTTCGCTGCGCTGCCAGAAGTAGTTGACTCCGGCTGTGAGGCGCAGGATGCCCTTGTGCCAGAAGGCGGTGGAGCCGATGCCGAGCGTATTGTCGTGGATGGTGCTGAACTGGTGCTGGTGAATGTTCTTCACCGAGGTGCTGAGCACGAAGGCAGGGCGGCTGTAGGTATGCTTGAGCTCTACCACATTCGCCATGCTGTTGCCGATATCGGCGGTATAAACCGGCTGCCAGGCGCCCTCCATATCGCCCGCGGTTACGAAATCGCCAAACTCGGGATTGAAGATGCGGCGGCAGTAGGTGGCCTGCAGGGTATGACCCGGCGTGAAGCGGTAATAGGCGCTTGCCGAGTAGATATGGTTGCGCGTGGTATGCTTCCAGTGCTCTTCCGGCGCAATCTGCTTAGGACGGAAGTTGATGATGCGGAAGCGGTCGCCTGCCATGAATCCCCACTTGCCGATGTTGTAATCCAGCTGGGCGTAGAAATCCTGGTAGTTGGAATGGTTGGTGTATTTGGCGATGCAGTTCTTCTCGATGGAGAGTCCGCCCTCGAAACCTGCCGTAATCCAGAGATCAGGGGTGATGACCGGAGTGGCGTATTCTATCACCATGAAGGGGTAGGTGGAGTGGTTCTGGTAGGGCGCAGTCTGGGTTTCTTCCTGTGTACGGCCGTTGTCGCTGATATGCTCGGCACCCAGGGTAAAGAGGATGCTGGAGCCGTTGTCGGCGAGCGTGCGGGTATAGTCGGCCTGCAGATGATAGGCGCGCACGTAATCGGCTGGGGTGTGGGTGAAATGGTTGCGGGTATAGGTCTGCATCGCATCTATTTCGAGCACATCCTTCGCGGTAGGCGTCCAGAGCAGATTGAGTTTGGCACCCTCGTGGGAGTAGTGGTTCACGGTGGTGCCTGAAATGCCCTGGTAGGCGTCCTTATCGCTGCTGGAGGTGCGCTGGAAGTTGCCTTCTACATGACTGAGCACACGGAGTTTATCCTGCTGGCTGATGACGCTGACGATGCCTTTTGCGCCGCCGTAGGTATCACCGAAGAGTCCCCATCTGCCGGTGGTTCCGTTCTCCTTCTTCTTGCGCAGTGTGATGTCGATGACTTTCTTCAGACTGCTGCATCCCTTCATCACTTCGGCGTTCTGGCACACCTTGATGGTTTCAATCTCGCGCGCCTTGAAATGGTGGAGGAAGGTGGCGTAATCGAGTCCGTATTCCTGGTTGTCGATACGGATGACGAACTTGCCGTAGAGGTTGGAGAATGGATCTCCGCCGATGATGTTGTTGCCGTCGAGTGAGATGACTTCCGGGCACATCATGAGCACATCGAGGAGTGATTCTTCGCCTGTGAGTTCCATTTCTGGAATATGCATGATGTATCTGTCGCCGATATGTTCTATCGGGGCGGCCTGTGTCTGGTAAGTAGTGCTGGCCATCGCGAGTGCGATGACGAGCAGGCTTTTCTTCGTACTGTTGTTTATCTTCATTTTTTCTAATTTATATTATTGGTAAAAAGGATTGCTTCGTGCCAAATTTACTTGCAAAGATAAGGCAAAAATCGGGGAATAACGAAAATTGGATGATTTTTTTTTCGTTCAATGCGTAAAAAGGGGTGTCATTGCGTAAAAAAGTGGAGAACGGGGCAAAAAAAGAGGGCGTAAAACTTGCGTGGTATTAAAAAAAACATTATCTTTGCAAAAGAACAAAGAACTGAACTTTCGCAAGTGAATATTCATTCATCAAGCGACTAATTTATACATTTG
>OOAD01000457.1_pt1 | contig 29898 bp, 21 predicted proteins | sample 1671151 | NCBI WGS metagenome assembly OOAD01 (sample SAMN06348127, study PRJEB24527) | human gut metagenome | biome: human gut; feature: ankylosing spondylitis patient; material: feces | host: Homo sapiens | place: China | collected 2015-10
AAGAAGAAATATAACGTCCGCTGCCTCTGGGCAGCGTCTGACTGGTCGCCGTCTTGCCACCCACCCGGAAGCCCTGCACCTGTCCGTTTCTACCAGAGCCCTCCGCCACTACCATTTCCAGAATATAGCGCATGGTAGCGGAAGTCTCTTCCGATACGATCCCCTCCTGCACCGGGTAGGAAAAGATCTCTTCCACCTCCCCGTCACGATTCAGAGTCTCGATGCCGAAATGCGGTGTGATCCGGTTACCACCATTGATAATGGACGAAGCAGTGGTCAGCAGCTGGATCGCCGTGATCTGGAAAGACTGCCCGAAGGCCACAGTAGCCAGCTCCACATTTCCCATATCCTCTTTCTTATGCATGATGGTCCCGGCTTCTCCCGGCAGGTCAATGCCGGTCCGCTGTTTTAAACCGAACTGTTCAAAATAATGATAATAATTGTCCACACCGAGGCGCAGGCCTACGGTAATGAGGGCCGGATTGCAGCTGTTCTCCATGCACTGCACAAAGGTCTGGCTCCCATGTCCGGCGATCTTATGGCAGCGGATCCTGCGGTCATCCACGATGATAAATCCCGGGCAGGAAAATGTGCTCTCCGGTGTGACTACTCCGGCCTCCAGTCCCGCAGCGGCGGTGATGATCTTGAAGGTGGAACCCGGTTCGTAGGTATCGTTGATGCAGCCGTTGCGCCACATGGCATTCAGCTTCTCCTGCTTCTGTTCCGCAGTCAGGGTGGACGTATCCACCACCGCAATGCTTCCGTCCTCCTTCCACTCAGTCAGTTCCGGAAGCGTGTAAGGGTCGTTTAAGTCAAATTCCGGATAATTTACCATGGCCAGGATTTCTCCGTTTTGCGGATCCATGGCGATGATGTAGACGCTGTCCGCCTCTTTGGTGGCGCAGGCCTGTTCCGCCAGCTGCGCTGCATACTCCTGGATGTTACGGTCGATGCTGATCCGCAGATCCCATCCCGGCACCGGCTCTACCCGGCGTTCCCCCGCTGTGTCTATCTCGATTCCTTTGGCATCCGTCACAGTCAGAATCATACCGGGTTCTCCCTGCAGTGTTTCCTCATAGATCACTTCCAGTCCAATGATCCCCTGATTGTCCCCTCCGGTAAAACCCAGGACTTTACTGGCCAGGTCTCCATACGGATAGTATCGCTTATAATCCTCATCCACTTTTACCCCCGCCAGATCATATTCCCGGATTCTGTCACCGATGCTCTTGTCCACATTGCTTTTGACGCGTTCCATGGAAGAATATTTTTCCACACGTTTTCTCGCTTCCGTCTCCGAAATTCCCAGCTCTTTTACCAGCATGGCTATCACCTTTTCCGGTTCTGTGATCTGATTATGAATCACCGATACGGTACAGACCGTCTTGTTATCCGCCAGTACCACTCCGTTCCTGTCCAAAATACGGCCTCTTGCCGCCTTTATGCTGCGTTCTCTCTCATGCAGTCTCGTCGCCGCTTCCTCATAATAATCCGCCCTCCACACCATCAGATACAAAAGTCTCATAAACAATCCGATAAGCACCAGTGCACATATGAAAAAAATGGTCATGATCTTTTTGCGATGAAAAAAACGATTTTGCTGATCCGCCATAAAAAAACCTCACAACAAGAGCTTTTTACATTTTATTGCTCCTGCTGTGAGGCTATTCGTATGTTTTGTTTATTCATTCTGCTGATTCAGCAGATTATTGTTAATGGGACTGTCACCCATGGTATCGTCCCCGCCGACATCCGCTCCCGTAATGGGATCGATCAGACCGCCGTCGATCGGACTTACCAGATAACCGGTAGCGGGATCTTTGGGATAATTTCTCCAGTCCTCCGTAACCGTCGTCGTATCGTCACCGGTTCCGTCACCACTCTGGGAATCTCCGGACTGATCATCTCCGGTCTGAGCGTCTCCGGTCTGATTGTCTCCGGTGCTCTGGTCATCTCCGTTCTCGGGAGTCTGGGTATACTGATTCGTAATCTCGATCTGTTTCTCCGCCAGTTCCTGAATCTCCTTTTCAGACAGTTCCTCCGTCATGAAGATATTCAGATAAGGCAGCACTTCCGTCAGAACATTTCGTACAATACCGGTTGCAAACTTTGCATCATCCTGAGGGGATGCATTGGCACGGTCCACGACTACATAAATGGCGATCTGGGGATCATCCGCCGGTGCATATCCCATAAAGGATACAACATACTCACCGTTTTTACGGGGAATAGTCTCTGCGGTACCGGTCTTGCCGCCGATGGCATAACCTGCAGGTCTTGCGGTTCTACCGGTTCTGCGGTCACCACCCTCTTCCATAACGGTAGCACGGCAGTACTGTCTGATCTTCGCCGAAGTGCTCTCGGAGATGGTCTGTCGTAACACTCTCGGTTCAATGTTCTCCACCGTTGCTCCGCTTGCATTGGTGATCTTATCCACCATATGAGGCTCATAATAGTAACCGCCGTTGATCAGAGAGCAGAAACCGGTGATCATCTGGATCATGGTCACATTAAAGTTCTGTCCAAAGCTGTTGGTCGCCAGATCAGCGCTTCCCATCTGGTCCACCGGGAACAGCAGGCTTGCAGTTCTCGCCTCTCCTGCCAGATCCACGTTGGTCTTTAATCCAAAGTTAAAGGTCTGCTGGAATTTGGCAAATTCCTCTTTGCCCATGGTGGCAGCAATCTTCATTAACGCTACGTTGCAGGACCAGGCAATGGAATCCTGTACCGATACATCACCTTCACCGCCGGAACGGTAGCTGTGGCATTTGATCGTATGTCCACCGACTTCCAGAGATCCGTTACACTGATAGTGCTCGTTGCCGGTGATGGCACCGCTCTCCAATGCTGCTGCCACGGTAAAAGGCTTCGCCGTGGATCCCGGCTCGTAGGTGGTGGAGATACAGTAGTTCTTCCACAGGTAGTTCAGATTATCCAATAGCTGCTCATCTGTCAGGGCATCGATATCTTCCTGGGTAAAATAGGTATCTGTCTTCGTCAGTACCTGGTAACCGTTGGCATTGGTCACCATCTCGATCTTACGGGATCCCAAAAGGGCGTCCGTATTCCTGGTATCGTTCAGGTCATAGGTAGGATAGCTGGCCATGGCCAAAATATTGCCGGTATTGACTTCCATGATGATGCAGCCCACATTTTCCGCACCGTTACCGGGATGTACCGCATCCTTATGCTCCTCGTTAAACTGCTTTAAGTATTTCTCTACAATGCCCTGAATATTGGCATCAATGGTACTGTGTATTGTGTTGCCGTCCACTGCCGGCTTGATCGTACGCTCCAGGTTGGCATCGTCATTCAGATAGCCGTATTCTCTTCCGGTGGTTCCGTTCAGAACATCATTGTAATACTCTTCCAGACCGTACTGTCCTTCATTGTCCGCTCTGGAAAATCCGATCACATCTGCCGCCAGAGAACCGTTGGGATAGACTCTCTTATATTCCTCTTCAAACCAGACACCACGGATCTTGCTGTTCTCCAGTGCTGCCGCCTGGAATCCGCTGATCTGGTCATAAGTCATCCTCCGAAGAGGCACATACCAGGAAGATTCGGGGTGAGACGTTACATACTGCCGCACTGCCGTCATGTCCAGATCCGGAAAATTTGCACCCAATGCTTCCATGGTGGGTTCCAGATAATCCTCCCGATCCAGCATTACCCTGGCATCGATGACCAGATTATATACTTTCTCGCTGACCGCCAGCTTGGTTCCTTTGGCGTCCACAATATCGCCGCGCCGGAAAGGTAATGTTATGGAATCATATTTCTGCTGAGACAGCACCTGTTTCTCGTAAGCTGCACCATCTGCTTTCACGATCCATGTAAGACGCACCGATAAAAGAATAAATGCCAAAATGATCAGTGCATAAAGACACAGGAGCTTTTTCTGCATTTTTACGGAAAATTTTTTAGGTTTCTGTTCTTTCACACTTCGGGCCTCCCGGGCTTAGTTCTGACTGTTATCAGCCTGACGCATGTAGTCATTGCTGTTGCTCTCATAAGGGATTACCTGTCCCTCGGTTGCATAGGTCATTCCCAGTTCGCCGATGGCAATCCTCTTGATCTCTTCCAGGTTGATATTACTGGTAATGCGACTGTATTCTTCATCATTTGCCAGCTTCAGAGAGTTCAACTCGCTCTCCATTCTGGATACTTCCGTGATCCTGGCAGTCAGTTCTGACTGCATCTGAATATAGTTCACCAGAAAAAATGCACATGCCACCAGTGCCACCATCAGAAAAGTCACATAGCCGATGCTCATATGTCTTGCTTTTTCTCTGTTTTTTCTCGTCTCGTGAGACAGCTGTCTCCGGGGCTCTTCCATCTGCCTGCGGATCTGTAAGTCTCTCGCTGTATTATCATATATGTATGGGGTATTACTTCTTCTCTGTGCCATACTTTATTCCCACTTTCACTGATGAAATATTTAAAATTCTTTATTTCTTTTCAAACACGCGTAACTTCGCGCTCTTGGATCTGCTGTTTACTTCCAGTTCTTCCGCACCGGGCAGAATCGGTTTTCTGGTGATCACCTTTCCCTTGGAGACCTTACCGCATACACACACCGGAAATTCCGGAGGACAGGTACAGGGATTTTCATTCCTGCGGAACGCATTTTTCACAATCCGGTCTTCCAGAGAATGGAAGGTGATGATGCAGAACCTCCCACCGGGATGCAACAGATCGATCAATTCGTCCAGTGCCTTTTTCAGTACTTCCAGTTCCTGATTGCACTCAATGCGGATCGCCTGGAATGTCTGCTTGGAGGGATGTCCGTTCTGCCGCATCTTCGCCGGAACTGCAGCTTTGATGATCTCGTTTAATTCAAAGGTAGTCTCAATGGGCTTGTCCGTCCTGTTTTTTACAATATGTTTCGCAATGTTTTTCGCAAACGGATCTTCGCCGTAATCCCGGATGATGTGATACAGCTCCATCTCGGAATAGTTGTTCACAATGTCTCTCGCCGTCAGGGTCTGTCTGCGATCCATCCGCATGTCAAGCGGTGCATCAAATCGGTAAGAAAACCCTCTGTCCTCGGTATCTAACTGGTAGGAAGAGACTCCCAGATCCAGCACGATGCCGTCCACACCGGTGACTCCATATTCTCTGAGTGCCTCCACCGCATTCACGTAATTGTTGCGGATCACGGTCACTTTATCTCCAAAGCATCGTAATCTCTCCGATGCCGCCGCGATCGCCGCGTCATCCTGATCGATCCCGTAGAAATGTCCGTTCTGTAAGCGGCTGCACACTTCATATGCATGTCCGCCGCCTCCTAAGGTTCCGTCCACATAGATGCCGTCCGGTCTGATATTCAGTTGTTCGATGGTCTCATGCAACATCACAGAATAATGATTAAATTCCACGACGGTCATCCTTTCCTGCTTCTTTTAAATGGTCAGTCCCAGTCCTTCCATGGCACCGGTGATCTCATCCATATCCGCATCGGAATTCATGGCCTCCCACTTATCCTTGCTCCAGATCTCCACGCGGCTGCCGACTCCGACTAACACCACATCTTTTTCCAGTCCGGCGAATTCTCGCAAGTGTGCCGGTAACAGGATTCTTCCCTGCTTGTCCACTTCCACCGTAGCCGCACCGGCTAAGAAGAAACGGGCAAATTGTCTTGCTTCCTTATTGATCAGAGGTAATGAGGTCAGCTTCTGTTCAAAAGCGTTCCAGTCATCGCCCGCATACACAAATAAGCAGCCGTCCATTCCCTTGGAAATCACAAATTCCTCGCCCAAAGTCTCTCGGAATTTCGCCGGAATGATCAACCTGCCTTTCGTATCTAACGTATGGTTGTACTCGCTCATAAACATCGCACTCACCACCATTCATCCAAAAGTGGACTGCCACGAAAAAGGAGGTCATTTTTTCAAAAATCTACCACTTTATGGCACTTACCTCCACTTTCTCCCACTTTTATTATGATTTTATACTAAATTAAGGGATTTTACAAGAGAAATCAAGTAGCTTTTTTCGACGGCGGAATCCAAAAAAGCGCCCTGTCCTACGACAAGAGCGCTCTTTTCCACTATATGTGGTAAAAAAATAAGAGCAAACACAACATCTATGTATTTGCTCTTATTTCGATATTCTTAATAAATTTTTAAAAATTTTTAATTTTTTTCCACTTTCGGCTGTTTTTTCAGGTGCATACGTACCACAATGTCCGTCACCACCGCGAAGATCACCATGCACAGAGATAATACCTGCGATACAGCGAGGGTCGTTCCGGGAATAAACAGGGTATCTGTCCGGATACCTTCGATCCAGAATCTGCCAAGGCCATAGCCTCCGAAGTACAACAGACAGATCTCTCCCTCGAACTTTTTGTGCTTGCGGTATATCAGCATAATGATCAGAATCATCAGATTCCACAGACTCTCATAGAGAAATGTGGGGTGTACCTGGATATAATTCGTTCCTTCAATAATATGTGCCGCTACATTCTCGGAAATATCACGGCTGCGCACCGCTTCGATGGGAAGCCGCATAGCCAGGAAATTATCCGTATATTCTCCGAACACTTCACGGTTCATGAAATTGCCCCAGCGTCCGATAACCTGTCCTAAGATCAGTCCCGGTATACACAGATCTCCCAGCCGGAAAGGGCTGATCTTCTTGATCTTGCAATATAGAAACAATGTCAGAAAAGCTCCGATCACGCCGCCGTAGATCGCCATACCACCATTACGGGTATTGAAGATACTTAACAGATTGTCCTTGTAATAATCCCAGGCAAATACCACGTAATAGATTCTGGCACCGATCACGGAAAAGATCACGGCATAAATAGCGAAATCCCAAATAGTATCCGGATTCTCTCCGTTCACCTTTGCCTGGTGCACTGCCATCAGAATTCCCGCCAGTACACCGATGCCGATGATCAGACCGTAAAAAGCGATCTCGAAACCGAACACGGTAAAGCTTCTGGGAACATTTTCCAGGTAAATGCCTAAATGGGGAAATGCTATATCTCCTGCATTCATCATAATATTTATATCCTTTCTTAGTATTAACCGGCTTCTTGGCGCTTTGCGCTCTCGAATCCGGCATATCAGACGTTAAATCTGAACAGGATCACATCACCGTCCTGTACGACATAGTCCTTGCCTTCCATGCCGACCAGACCTTTCTCACGTGCAGCTGCCAGAGATCCCTGCTCTAAAAGATCCTTGTAATTTACAACTTCCGCCTTGATGAAGCCTCTCTCGAAATCGGAGTGGATCTTACCGGCTGCCTGAGGCGCCTTGGTACCGATCTTGATGGTCCATGCTCTGGTCTCATCCTCTCCTGCAGTCAAAAAGCTCATCAGACCTAAGATATGATAGCTTGCCTTGATCAGCTTCTCCAGACCGGATTCCTTCAGTCCCAGATCATCCAGGAACATTGCCTTCTCATCATCATCCAGTTCAGAGATCTCTTCCTCGATCTGTGCGCAGATGACGAATACTTCGCTGTTCTCACTTGCTGCAAACTCTCTGACCTTCGCTACCATCTCATTGGAGGCACCGTCATCTGCCAGATCATCCTCGGATACATTGGCTGCATAGATCACCGGTTTGTAGGTCAGCAGATTGTATTCCTTCAACAGAGACAGCTCGTCCTCATCGGTAACTTCCAGGCTCTTCGCCATCTTACCGCTCTCCAGATGCTCCTTGATACGCTCTAAGAGTGCCAGCTCCTTGGCATAAGTCTTGTCCATTCTGGCAGCCTTGACTACCTTGGACAGTCTTCTCTCCAGTACTTCCAGATCTGCGAAGATCAGCTCTAAATTAATGGTCTCGATATCCCGTAAAGGATTTACACTGCCATCTACATGAATGACATTCGTATCCTCGAAGCATCTTACCACATGGACGATGGCATCCACCTCACGGATGTTGCTTAAGAACTGGTTGCCCAGTCCCTCACCCTTGGAAGCACCCTTTACCAGACCTGCGATATCTACGAATTCAATCACAGCAGGGGTCACTTTCTTGGAATGATACATCTCTCCCAGTGCCTTTAATCTGTCATCCGGAACTGTTACCACACCCACGTTGGGGTCAATGGTACAGAAAGGATAGTTAGCGGATTCCGCTCCCGCCTTGGTCAGGGAATTGAAAAGTGTACTCTTTCCTACGTTGGGAAGGCCCACAATGCCCAGCTTCATGATTTATTTACCGTTCAGACCCACCAAAAGGATCTGCCTTTCTTGTATTTTCTATTCTTTATTTCGCTCATAAGTCCATCCGCCTCCATGCAGAGGCAGACGAATCCGAAATAATATTATAGCATACCTCACGCTCTTTGCAAAGTCCTTACTGTTCAAAGTAAGTATTGATTCCGGCAAGAAGCCCTGTGGCTAACTGTTCCAATACCTCATCGCTGTGATCCGAATACGCATTTCCCAGTTCCATATCCACAGAGGGGATCGTACTATAGGAAGTCTGTGTCAGATCAATACTCATATTTCCTTTTCCATAAATCATAGCTCCCTGCTCCCGCAGTCCCTCCACCAAATCCGTTCCCAGGGTATCGTGCTGCTGCCAGTGCGATGCCACCGGCTCCATGGTTTTCAGTGCTTCCGGCACCGAGATGTAGAAGCATCCCTTGTCGTAATTTTTGCTGTCACCGCTGTCCCAGTGCAGCGCAATATGGCAGTCCGCGACATTGTTGCAGATCACAGTCCGCGCCACATTGTCTAACTGCACATCCTCACTGTCCCGTAGCATCAGCACATCATAACCGGAGGATAACAGCTTATCCCGCAGGATCTGTGCCATACGTAATGTCACCTCCCGCTCCGGTGTGCCGTCCTGAAACGTCATGCCTCCGGAAACTGCAGCAGCCTCCGTAGCTCCCGCCGCCGTACTGCCTCCGGTGACTTTCTCCGAGCCGTCCGGATGACACAGGGTTTTCACCTTCGCGCCGCCCTCCGTACCATGCCCTGCATTGACACCAATGACGATACCTTTAGGTCCGGATTCCTCCGGTGCCCGGTAGAGTACTGCGGCTCCGGTATTTATTTTAGAATGATCTGCATATTCCCATGTGGAATCCAGGGTGATCTGCTGCACGTCAGTGTATTCCACCGGTTGCATCTGTGGTGTGACATTTGCCGTTCCCTGTGGTGCCACACTCTCCGAAACCATAGCTTCTATAATTTCTGCATTCTCTATGGTCTCTGTGCTCTCCACGGTTTCTGTGCCCTTCACGGTCTCTGTGTTCTCCACGGTTTCTGTACTCTTCAGGCTTTCCGTACTCCCGGTATTTTCCTGTGTTCCACAGGCAGTCAGGGTAAGCGCCAGCGCCATAATGGTTACTCCCGCTGCCACTCTGTATTGTTTTCTGTGAAGCATTTGTCTTTTACACCTCCGATATGAAAAGAACCACAGCTGTGAACTTACAGCTATGGTTCTTCTGTTCTCTCTTCTTGATTCCGCTTATTTCAGAACACATCCTATGATTAGCCGCGCAGTTTGAAATGCTCTAACAATTCGTTCAGAGTCGTTGCAGATGCGGAAAGCTCCTCGCTGGTAGCGGAAGTCTCTTCGGCTGCTGCAGAGTTGGACTGGATAACGTCATTGATGTCTTCCACACCTTTTTTGATATTTTTAACGGAAACCGCCTGTCTGTCAGACGCAGTACGGATATTGGCCACCTCCTGGATGATCTGATCCAGCTCACCCATAACCTCCTGCATAGCATCATTGGTCTCCTTTGTGACCTTATTGCCCACCTCTACTTCGTTCATGGACTCTTCGATCAGCTTCTTGGACTCTACTGCGGAGTTCGCACTTTCTTCTGCCAGCTGTCTGATCTGGTCTGCGACGACTGCGAAGCCTCGTCCTGCCTCTCCGGCACGGGCTGCCTCTATGGAAGCGTTTAAGGACAGCAGATTGGTCTGGGATGCGATATTCTCAATATCCGCGATGATCTTTTCAATGTTCTGAGTCGTTGCATTGATCTTCTTCATGGCATCTACCAGCTCATCCATCTTCTTCTGGCTGTTGGCTGCCTCAATACCAACCTTTTTCGCCTTGTCATGTACAATATCGGTAGACTTGGTATTCTCCAGTACCTGACCGGTTACTTCTTCTACGGTAGCCACCAGTTCTTCTACGGATGCCGCCTGATTGGTAGCGCCCTCCGCGATATCCTGTGCACTGACTGCCAGCTGATTACTGCCCGCAGATACCTGCTCGGAGGAATCCTGAATACCGTGCATGGTCTCGCTGATCTTATTTACCATTTCATCCAGCTCATCCAGAACATTTCGGAGCTGTCCGACATATGCTTCCGGACAACTGCTGTGAACATCAAAATTACCATCGGAAAATTGCTCTACGATAGTCTGCAGATCAGATACAACCTTTTTCAAAATAGCTGCGGCGGTCTCAAAGCTGTCGGAAAGTCTGCCCAGCTCATCCTCAGATTCATAAGGTACTCCGATCTCAAAATCGCCGGCCGCGATCTTCTCAGACGCAGCTACCAGGTTCGTAATCGGATCTACCAGCATTTTGGCAAGCATTTTCGACATGGATGCATTAAATATGATAGCTAAAACAAGTAAAACCACAACAATTATACTTCCTATATAGCCTTTTGACTGTAGCAATTCCACCACTGCCACCAGTGCCAGCACCAAATATAAAATGTCCATGATGCGGAACACAAAAGACAGCTTATTTTTAATTGGTTTATCTCTCAGTATTTCTTCCAGTTTTTTCATTTGTTTTCTGCTCCTTCCGTGAATTAACCTTCCTGCATTTTATTGTAATTTTCCTTTTCTGTTTCGTCAAGATGAAGCTGATTAAAATTATGTAAAATTCAGATGTGGGATGCCCGGCTCATCTCCAGTAATTTATCTCTCATTTCATTCTCAATGCGCTGTAAGTCTTCCTCTGCGCTCTGTCTTCTCGCACGTCCCTCTTCCTGGATCTTCATGACCTCATCCAGTGTCGTCATCAGTGTCTGATTCGTACTCTTAAGTGTCTCTATATCCACAATTCCCCGCTCGGATTCCTTCGCTGTCTCCACAGAAGCCACCTTCAGTGCTTCCGCGTTCTTCTTCAACAGTTCATTGGTCATATCCGATACGGCACGCTGTGCCTTGGCGGCATCGGTAGCATGATCCAGACCGATGGCAATGACCATCTGACTCTTCCACAGAGGGATCGTATTCACTAACGTCGACTGGATCTTCTCGGACATGGCGATGTCATTGGACTGGATCAGACGAATCTGGGGTGCCATCTGCAGGGAAATGGCTCTGGTCAGTTCCAGATCATAGATCTTCTTCTCAAACCGCTCACACATTGCCGCGAAATCTTTCGCTGCCTGGGTGTCCTCCGGAAGTCCACTCTTCTGTGCCTTCTCTAAAAGCTCCGGAAGCTCCACACTTTTTGCCTGCGCCAGCTTCTTTTTACCTGCCAGGATGTACATAGACAATTCCTTAAAATAATTCAGGTTCAGCTGGTACAGCTTGTCCAACACTGCGACATCCTTTAACAGCACAACCTGGTGGCTCTCCATGGCATCACAGATCTTTGTGATATTGACTTCCGCCTTATCATACTTTGCTTTCAGATTGCTCAGCCTGTCTCCGCTTTTTTTGAACAGTCCGAAAAATCCCTTATCTTCCTCGGTGTCGAAATCCTTTAACTGTGCCACCACATCGGTTAACAGATTTCCGACTTCTCCCATATCCTTGGTCCGGACATTACTAAGCGCCGTCTCTGAAAAATCTGCAATCTTCTTCTGACTTCCGGCTCCGTACTGTAACACCGCCTGGGTATTGGTCAGGTCGATCTGTGCTGCAAAATCATCCACCTGTTTCTGCTCTTCCGGTGTCAGTTCCATCTCGGGAACTGCCTGCTCTTCCACTAACTCTTCCGGCTTCTTCTCCACAATCTCTGCCTTTGCCTCCGCAAAAGGATCCAGTGTAAGAGTCGGTGCTTCTTTCGTTGCTGCATCTAAATCCATGTTCATATTGATACCCCCATTTTTTTACTATTACATCTTTTATATTTTACTGTTTTCCATTACAAAATCGGATTCCATCAGGCCTTCCTTTGCCAGCATGGTCTGTAATACCTGCGCATCTGCCGATGCATCAAAGGCTGCATCCTGAAACAGATTGTTTAACAATGTCACAAATGCCTGATTGATCATGTCCAGTGTCTTCCCGATCTCTTTCTTGGCCTCGAGAATTTCCTCTCCCGGACTGCTTACCTCGTCAAATTCCGCATACTGCTCCACCAGTTTTAAAGTAGTGGGCAGATAATAATCCATTAATTTATGCATTCTATGCATCTGCTCCGGGTGCTCCTGCACTCTGTCGAAGATCTCCTTCAACAGATTCTCCAGACGGTACAGCTTCTCAGAGATTGCCTCTTCTTCGATCCGGTCGTTCAGACCCCGCAGATGTCTGATGCATTCCAGCCCCTCTGCGACCATGCTGTGGAGTTCCTGTTCTCTCTCCGTCTGTGCAGCGTCCTGTGCTGTTCCCTTGTCCGGCATCTGTTCTGCCTGTTCCTCTGATTTTTTCTGTTCCTGATAAGCCTTTTCTGTCTCCAGATACTGATGATAGATCACATCATTTAACATGAAACAGGTCTCTTTATCATCCAGATGACCATCAGGGAACATTCCGGCTTTTAACATTTTACGCAGATCCTTTTTTACATAGCGGACGCTTTTTCCGGTATAACGCGCCATCTCCGTGATCACACCGTACATCTTGGTACCGCACAGTTCCAGATATTTCTCCGCACGCTGTAATCTTCTGCGCTGTCCGTTGCCATAGGCGATCATCTCCAAAAATACCAAAGAAAGTACTCCCGGAAGGATCGCCGCACTTATACTTGCTGCACTAAAAGCGGCCAGAAGAAGCTGTACCAAAAGTCCCAGCCCGGAAAAGCCTAGTCCGATGCCTCCGAACACGGTGCACAAAGTTCCGGACACGCTTCCCTTTTTCTCCATTTTTACCAAAGAAGTCATCTCCAAAGCCGTAGTCTTTCTGGGTGTCCAGACACCGGCCTGATTTCCAGAACGGTTCTGCGCCTGTGCCTTACGCTGTTCTTCCCATTGTTCTTCCCATTGTTTTTCCCGTTCTTTTTGCTGTCTGTGCCACTCCTCATTCTGTCTGCGGTGTTCCTCCCGCTGTCTTTCCCGTTCTTCTCGCTCCGCCTGGATCTGTTCTTTAGACTTCTCTTCTTCCCGCTTTTTATCCTGCCAGCTGCGCTGGGAATTCCAGACCCTTTTCTCCGCGGCTTCCCTGGACAGATTCGCCTGAAAATCCGCTTCCCGCAGAGCATCGTTGACTGTATCGCTCACTAACGTATTCAGTGCCCGGAAATCTCCGGTCTTCATGGCTTCGGCGATGGTTTCTTTAAATTTTTCCCCAAGATGATTCTGCACTTCACTCATAATTAATATTTTCTCTGACTTTTCAGTTCCTCATAGAGCAGACAATAATTCTCGTAACGTGTCCGCGAGATCTCCCCTTCCGCCACGGCATCTTTCACGCCGCAGACCGGTTCTGAGATATGAGAACATCCTCCGAATCTGCAATATTTTTCAAACGGAACAAATTCGGGATAATATCCCGCCAGCTGCTCTTTTTCCAGTCCGAACAGTCCCAGGGAGCTGAACCCCGGAGTATCCAGAATGTAAGTATCCGGTGCAATGGAGATCAGTTCGGAATGCCTGGTGGTATGTTTTCCACGCTCGATCTTCTCACTGATGGAACCGGTCTCCATCACGATCCCCGACTGTAAACAGTTGACCAGCGAAGACTTGCCGACGCCGCTGGGCCCCGCCACCGTGGTGGTCTTGCCCCGAAGCAGGTCTTTTAATCTGTCGATGCCTTCCTTTTCCCTGGCACTGACAGTAATGGTCTGAAATCCCGCCTGTTCATAGATGGAACAATAATCCTCTTTTTTCCCCTCTGTGTCAATGTCCTGTTTGTTAAAGCAGATGATGCAGGGAATATCCTGCTGCTGCATCATGATCAGGAAACGATCCAGCAGGTTAAAATTGGGCTGTGGCTTACAGATGGCAAAAATCACCAGTGCCTGGTCCACATTGGCAACCGCCGGACGGATCAGTTCGCTGTGCCTGGGAAGCAGTTCTGTGATATTTCCCTTTTTCTGCGCTTCGTCTATGATATCCATTTCCACATCATCCCCTACGAGGGGTTTTCTGTGGTCCTTACGGAAGACACCTTTTGCCTTGCATTCATAGATTCCGTCCGCACTATGCAGAGCATCCCCTGCATGGACATAATAGAATCCGGCAATTCCTTTTATAATCTTGCCCTTCATAGTTCCTGCCTTTGTCTTATTCCTTCACGAATTCCACTCTTCTGGTAAAGGTCTTGTTCTCTGTGGTGCCGGGGACGACAACATCCCCCTCTGTTGTGGTGCTTGCCGATGTCACCTGGTAGGTCATGGTGAGGGTACCGCCGGAGGAGGCGATGCCGTTGATATTGGTCGATACCGGGAAGGTGGTAACCTTCGTATCCATCAGTACCGTACCGTCATCCGCCACCAGGGTGATGCCGACTTCCATTCCCGATACATACTGGGGTGCCTCGGAAGTCGTCGGTGCCACAATGCTGACATTGCACTTATAGGTTACTTTCTGTGCGCCCTGGCTCACCTTAATATCAATGGAGGTTCCCTGATCCACATAGGAACCATGGGAATAGCTCTGATAGCAGATCATGCCCTCTCCCACTTCATCGCTGTAAATATGGGTCACACTGCCTACTGTCAGTCCGGCCTCGATTGCTTCCACCGTACCATCCTGCTCTGACAGTCCGATCAGGTTCGGCACGCGGATCTTCGTATCTTCCTTTCCCAGGCTTACGGTAACGGTGATCACACTGCCTTTCGGCGCCTTATTTCCATCTACGGGAGTCTGGGCGATCACGCGTCCTGCTTCTATGGTGTCGGAATAATCCTCTGTCTTATTGACCAAAAAGCCCTTGCTTACCAGCTGTGTATTCGCCTCGTCAAAAGTAAGTCCCACCACATTCGGAACTTCTACGCCCTGGGTTCCGGCGCTTGCCGTAAGTGTTACCTTGCTGCCCTTGTCAATCTGGGCACCCACGCTGACGTCGGGACTGATCACCACACCTTCTGCCACGGAATCAGATTCCTCATATACAACTTCCGTCAGAATTCCCAGTCCGGTCAGTGTATTTCTCGCATCATCCACATTCATGCCCTTCACATCCGGCATGGTGACTTTCTCTGCCTCTTCTTTGGTTTCCTCCGTAGTGATGATCGGACCGGAAGGATTATTGCCTTCGTTCTTTTTCCCGCCGAAGATCTTCACCGCCAGTACGATCAGGATAATACAGATCACCACTCCCGCAACGATTGCCAGAACCGTTGTCACGCGTTCCATCTTGGGATCGTAATCATAATCATCCTCTCCCTCTGCCTCTTCATCATTCTCATACATGGCTTCTGTATCGGAACGTAGGCGCATCGTCTCATCATGATCCTGTTCTTCATACTCCCGGCCACTCTGATACGGAACTTTTCTCTTGATCTGTGCCATATCTTCATCGGAGATCATCCGGGTGCCGCCTTCCATATCCGGATCCTTGTTCACGACAAAGTCCTCCTCCGGATTAATCAGGGACTGCTTCAGGTCTGCAATCAGTTCTGCCATGTTCTGATATCTGCGGTCCGGTGATTTCTGACAACACTTTAATACAATACTTGCAACGCTGGAAGGGATCTCCGGCACGAATTCCTTGGGAGAAGGCATTTCTTCCTGAATATGCTTGATGGCGATCGCTACCGTCGTCTCCCCATTGAAGGGGACTCTTCCCGTAAGCATTTCGAACATGGTGATACCCAGTGAATAGATATCACTCTTCTCATCACTGTAACCGCCTCTGGCCTGTTCCGGAGACGTATAGTGTACACTTCCCATTACATTGGAAGTGATCGTATTGCTGGTCGCTGCCTTGGCAATACCGAAATCCGTTACTTTTACTTTGCCGTCTTTGGAAATAATGATATTCTGCGGTTTGATATCCCGGTGAATAATATGATTATTATGTGCTGCCTCAATGCCCATACTCACCTGGATGGCAATGCTTACTGCTTCCTTGTAAGACAGACGGGCCTTTTTCTCAATGTACTTTTTGAGGGTAATGCCCTCCACCAGTTCCATTACAATATAGTAGATTCCGTTTTCTTCCCCTACATCATAGACATTTACGATATTGGGATGCATCAGTCCTGCTGCCGCCTGGGCCTCAATACGGAATTTGGATACAAAATTAGCATTCTCGCTGAATTCCTGCTTCAATACCTTGATCGCCACATATCGGTTCAACTTATGACATTTTGCTTTATAGACATCTGACATACCGCCGGTTCCGATTTTCTCCAGAATCTCATAGCGATCGCCGATCATCATTCCTATTTTGATCATTATTGCTCTCCATTCTCATATAACCTAAGTAACTAAGAGTATTATCTGTCTTATGCGCACGGCTCAATAAGGATAACACTGATATTGTCTCTGCCGCCGTTTGCATTGGCTGCCTCTACCAGACGCTCTGCTTTCTCCACAAGATCTCTTGCACCACTGATGATCATGCGGATCTCTTCATCTTCCAGCATATTAGTCAGTCCGTCCGAACACATAAGGACAGTATCGCCTTCCCTGAGTTCTACGGTAAAAAAGTCCGGCTCTACATGATCCTCCGCACCTACCGCTCTGGTAATAATATTCTTGTCAGGATGATTTCTTGCATCCGCACGGTCTAATCCGCCCATGCGTACCATTTCCTCTACAAGAGAATGATCCCTCGTAATCTGCCGTATCTCACGATTCACCACATAAAGTCTGCTGTCACCCACATTGGCCACCTGTAAAAATCTGCCCATGCAGGATGCCACCACAACCGTCGTTCCCATTCCTTCCAGCTTCTTGTCTTCGCCGGCTCTCCTGCGGATCACCTCATTGGCTTCCTCGATCGCTCTGCGGAAAATCAGCGTGGGATTTTTTTCAAAAGAACTCTGCATCTCAGCCAGCATGGTCTCTACTGTCACTTTGGATGCATAATCTCCCGCATTATGTCCGCCCATACCGTCCGCTACAATAAACACGTTGGGCAGATTTCCCACCGGTTCCTCAGAGGTATAGATATAGTCCTGATTTACTTTTCTTTTCCTTCCGATATCGGTTATGGAAAACGTCTTGAGCACGTCAATTTTCCTCCTGTGAGAGTCCGTCCGGGTTCTGCATCTCCTGTGTATGACGACGCCTTAACTGTCCGCAGGCTCCGTCAATATCCCGGCCCATCTCTCTTCTAATTGTAACATGTATCTTCTTACTTTCAAGTTTATTTTTAAACGCCTGAATATGCCCGGTATCCGACTGCACGAAGTCCCGCTCTTTAATCGGGTTTACCGGAATCAGGTTAATATGACAGCATAAAGGCTTTGCCAGAGCGATCAGCTCTTTGGCATCCTCTTCCGTATCGTTCACACCGCCTACCAGACTGTATTCAAAAGTGATCCGGCGCCCGGTCTGTTCAAAATAATACCTGCAGACTTCCATCAGTTCTTTGATGGAATACCTGTTGGCAATGGGCATCAGTTTTCTTCTTTTTTCATCTGTGGTTGCATGCAGTGACAATGCCAGGGTAATCTGCAGCTTCTCATCTGCCAGCTGTCGCATTCTCGGCACGATTCCGCAGGTGGACACCGTGACATTTCTCTGGCTGATGTTTAATCCATTCTCATCCGTCAGCAGATGCAGAAACTTTAGAATATTATCATAATTGTCCATGGGTTCTCCGGTTCCCATGACTACCACATTGGAGACCCGTTCCTGCGTCAGTCTCGTGATGGCATAGATCTGATCTAACATCTCCGAAGGCGTCAGGTTCCGCTCCAGTCCATCCAGGGTGGACGCACAGAATCTGCAGCCCATCCGACATCCCACCTGGGAAGAAATGCACACACTGTTGCCGTGTTTATACTGCATCCACACGCTTTCCACCACATTGCCGTCAGACAGTTCAAATAAAAACTTTTTCGTTCCGTCGATCTTCGACTCCTGTATTCTGACAGGCTTTACACAGGTATATTCATACTTTTCCTTGCATTGTTCCCTGAATTTTGCGGAGAGATTGGTCATCTCGTCAAAGCTTCTCGCTAACTTCACATGCATCCACTCATACATCTGTTTTGCCCGGAAAGCTTTCTCTCCCATACTCTCCAGTTCGGTCTTCAGTTCCTCCAGATTCAGGGATTTGATATCTTTTTTACTATCCATGTCTTATATCTCACGTTCTTCTGCGCAGCCTTGCAAAGTAGAATCCGTCGGTCTCATCCGTTCCCGGCAGAAGTTGTCTCTCCTCCTCTAAAACGAACGGGAACTTTTCCGTGATCCATGCTGCCATGTTCTGATTCTCTTCTCTGTTGATAGTGCAGGTGCTGTACAACAACACGCCACCCGGCTTCACATACCGCCATCCGGCTTCCACGATCTGCCTCTGCAGTTCATGGATAGATTTAAGGCCTTCCGGTGTCACATGATATTTAATGTCTCTCTTTTTGCCCATGACACCTAAGCCCGAACAAGGGACATCCATCAACACAACATCCGCAGATGCTTCCCTCTCTGCGTCATAAACCGTGGCATCATGCACTTCCACTTTCACATTGGTTCGGTGCATTCGCTCCAGATTCTCAAGGATCAAAGCCGTCTTATATTCTGACACATCGCGGGATAACACATGTCCCGCCTCTTTCGTATATTCTGCCGCCAGGATCGTCTTGCCTCCCGGTGCCGCACACAGATCCATAACAAAGTCTCCCGGCTTTATTTTTGCTGCTTTTACCGCCAGGGCAGAAGAAGCATCCTGTACAGTGAATTTTCCTTCGGCAAACCCGGGCAGTTCGCTGACGTTTTCCAGATTTTCCGCCAGATATACATAGGGAAGTTCCTTATGTGCGCTTAAGTGGACCCCTGTAGCCTCTATCTTTTTCTTAAGATCCTCACGGTCCGTTTCCGACAATTCCAGGCAAAAACGCAGAGATACCGGATGAATCTTAAGCAGTCCCATGAGAAGTGTTTCCGTTCCCTCCGTGCCGTATACCGGAAGCCACAGATTCACGATCCATTCCGGCATGGAATATTTTACGCTGAAATATTTTACAGGATCCGTAGGATCCGGCAGGGGCATTTTGTCCTTGCTACGGGATATATTTCGCAGGACGGCATTGACAAACCCCTTCAGAGTACGAAAGCCGCGCTTTGCCGCAATCTTGCAGGCTTCATTGCATACCGCACTGTCCGGCACCGCATCCATATACAGGATCTGATAGGTACTCATGCGGAGCAGACAACGGATCAGAGGCTTCATCTTGCGGACCGGAACGGAAGAGAACCGGTTCAGATAATAATCCAGCTCCAGCTGTCTCTCTATGGTACCCTCTGTAACTCTCTTGATAAATGCCTTATCTCTGGGATCCAGGTAATCGTATTTATCCAACACTGCTTTTATTAATTTATGGGAAAAATCCTGCCCCTTTTCCAGGTCCAGCAGGATCTCCACAATAATCTCTCTTGTATCAGTGGTTGCAGGCTTCCCCATGCTTAGTCTCTCCTTCTGCGGTTGCCGCCATACAACAGGATCAGACGAAGCAGCTGTAATGCGGAGGATGCTGCTCCCGCTACATAGGTAAGGGCTGCCGCTGTCAGCACCTTTTTACCACCGCTTACTTCTTCACTGCCTAACAGTCCGTATTCCTCCACCTTCACGATTGCTCTGCGGGAGGCATTGAATTCCACAGGAAGTGTCACCAGCTGGAAGATCACGGTCAGAGCAAATGCCCAGATTCCCAGCTGGATCAATGTCTGGTTCCAGCTGAGCAGTACTCCTAAGAAAATCAGGGGAATACTTAAGTTGCTTCCGATGTTCACCACCGGTACCAGTGCCGCACGAATACTCATAGGTGCATAGCCGTGGGCATGCTGGATCGCATGTCCGCACTCATGGGCAGCCACACTGACTGCGGTGACTGAGGTTCCGTTATAATTCTTATATGACAGTCTTACGGTATCTGTCCGGGGATCGTAATGATCGCCGTCGTTTGCGTTCAGACACTCGATCTGTACGTTATACAAGCCTTCTCTATTGAGAAGATTCCGGGCAGCTTCCGCTCCCGTAATTCCTCTCATATTCCGGACCTTACTGTATTTTCGCATGGTGGAATTCACCAGCGCACTGGCCCCAAGACATAACACCAGTCCGATCAGTACCAGAAAATACGTGGGGTCAAAATAATAACCATATCCATAATAACCACCGTACATAGCAAAGTCTCCTTTCTTATTGCCTGTATTGTTTATCACTCTCCCAGGATCTCTCCCGGCTGCACCTTCACGCCTAACAGGAAATCATGGGCTGTCATACGCTTTTTGCCTTCCAGCTGCAATTCCATGACTTTCAGAGCCCCTTCCGACGCTGCCACCTCAAATGAGTCTTTATTTACCGCAAGGATCGTTCCCGGGGCTTCCCTGTGAGCCGTCACCATGGGAATCGCCTTCCAGATCTTTAACTGTTTTCCGCGATAAAATGTGTAGGCACTGGGCCAGGGAGTGAGTCCTCTGATCAGTCTGTCCAGTTCGGCTGCCGTTTTGGTGAAGTCCAGTCTGCCCATTTCTTTGGTGATCAATGCCGCATAGCAGGTCTTCGCATCGTCCTGTTTTTCCGGGGTCAGCTTTCCTGCTTCTAAGAGCGGCAATGCCTCGGTGATCGCTTCTCCGCCGAGCACCATAAGCTTATCGTGCAATGTTTCAAAAGTATCTTCCGAAGTAATGGGAATCTTCTTCTGATACAACATATCTCCGGTGTCCAGTCCGGCATTCATCTGCATGATGGTCACACCGGTCTCCGTCTCCCCGTCGATGATCACTCTCTGGATCGGAGATGCCCCACGGTATTTCGGAAGCAGGGATGCGTGGATATTCAGGCATCCGTACTTCGGCAGATCCAGAATCTCCTGAGACAGGATCTGTCCGAAGGCTGCCACAATATAGACATCTGCGGGATATTTTTTCAATTCTTCCATAGCCTCGGGAGTCTTGATCCGACGAGGCTGGAATACCGGGATGCCGTGTTTTACAGCACATTCCTTCACCGGCGGAAACTGTAACTGCCCGCTTCTTCCCTTTGCCTTGTCCGGCTGGGTCACCACTGCGGTGATCTCATGTCCCTGTGCGATCAAAGCCTCCAGAGCTCCCACTGCGAAATCAGGGGTTCCCATAAATACGATCTGCATAGCTTATCTCCTTCCCGGAATACTTATTCTTCTTCCTCATCCTCATAGGTCATGTCCTGCAGAGGACCTTCCGCCTTCTCCACATAGAGATGTCCATCCAGGTGATCCAGTTCGTGGCAGATGGCTCTTGCCAATAATTCCGTACCCTCTACTTCGATGGGTTTCATATTGACATCCAAAGCTACCGCTTTCACATAATTGGGTCTGGTCACAATACCAAACTTCCCGGGAACACTTAAACACCCTTCCTGTCCTGTCTGCTCTCCGCTGCTCTCCACGATCCGGGGATTGATAAGAATATACGGATCCTCTCCGGTGGTGTCGATCACCACAATTCTCTTAAGTATGCCCACCTGGGGAGCAGCCAGTCCTACGCCGTTGGCGTCATACATAGTCTCTAACATATCCTCGATCAATTCCTTCGTCCGGGGAGTCATCTCCTTGACTTCCTTACAGGTCTTTTTCAGTACCTCATCTCCATATTCACGAATATTTCTGATTGCCACAGTTATTACCTCCTATAACACGTTTACCGGGTCAAAGTCGAATTGTATACTCAGCTGTCTTGGCTGCCACTGTCTCAAAGTCTCCTCCACACAGTCTTTTACCGCCACCAGCGTATCATACTCCGCATGCTTCGCATAGAACACATACCGGTAAATATCATTGATTTTGCTGATATTTGCCGGGGTCGGTCCCAATATCTGCAAAAAGTCCATATTAGACTTTACCACATCTGTCAGCCTCCGGGCAAGCTGTTTTACATTTTCTTCCTCTTTGCCATAGATCTGCACCGCCAGCATGTGTGCTGCGGGAGGATATCCCGACAGCTCTCTGTACAGGATTTCTTCCTCATAAAAGCTTTTATAATCCTGGGCTGCTGCGCAGGTAATGGCATAATGATCCGGCTGATAAGTCTGGATCACCGCTTCTCCCGGAAGCACCCCTCTGCCTGCTCTGCCCACCGCCTGGGTCAGCAGCTGAAATGTCCGCTCTCCGGCACGGTAATCCGATGCGTTTAAGGACAGATCTGCCGCCAGGATCCCTACCAATGTCACCTTCGGAAAATCATGTCCCTTCACGATCATCTGGGTGCCGATGAGCACATCGGCCTCTCCGTTTGAAAATGCTGACAGAATTTTCTCATAGCTATCCTTCGTCCGGGTAGTATCCGCATCCATCCGTAGTGTCCGCACCCCCGGATACAATTCTTTCAATTTATCTTCAATCTGCTGGGTACCTGCTTTGAATCCCAGAATATATTTCGATCCACACTTCGGGCATAGCTTTGGCAGGGGCTGTGTATAGCCGCAATAATGACAGATCAGCCTTCCCCCTTTATGTTCCGAGAGGGAGACATCACAGTGTGGGCATTTCATAACTTCACCGCAGGCACGACAGGATACGAATCCCGCATACCCTCTTCGATTTAAAAACAGGATGGTCTGCTGCCCCCTGCTTAGCCGGTCTGTCATCAGTTCCTGTAATTTCCTGCTGAAAATAGAACGGTTGCCCTCCTTAAGCTCCTGCCTGAGATCCACCGTGTGTACCGTGGGCAGTTCTCCGCCGGTCAGGCGTTTTGTCAGATGGAACAGCCTGTATTCTCCCTTTCCGGCGCGGTAATACGCCTCTAAGGAAGGGGTCGCCGAACCCAGCACTACACTGGCTCCGTACAGCTTCGCCACTTCCATTGCCGTCTCTCTGGCATGGTATTTGGGAGTACTCTCACTTTTGTAACTGTTCTCCTGTTCCTCGTCCATGACGATCAGGCCCAGATTGGGGAATGGGGTAAAAAGTGCGGATCTCGGACCTATGATCACATCGATCTCGCCTGCTTTTGCACGCTCGCACTGATCATATTTTTCTCCGGGAGACAATGTGGAATTCATCACACTGACCCGATCACCGAATCTCTGATAGAACCGTAACAGCGTCTGGTAGGTCAGAGCGATCTCCGGGATCAGCACGATCGCCTGGCGACCTCTTTTGATCATCTCGCCGATGAGTTGCATATACACTTCCGTTTTGCCGCTGCCGGTGATGCCATGGATCAGATATGTCTGTCTTCTGCCGGCATCAAAATCCGTAAGCACTTCCGTAACGATGGTCTGCTGTTCCGAGCTCAATGTATTATGCGTCGTCTCTCCCGCCTGTACCTTCACGGGGTTCCGGTAGCTCTCGGAGCTGACCAGTTTCGCCGCGCCCACTTTTACGATACTGTTTACCGTAGCGGCGCTGACGCCCAATTTCCCGGTGATCCACTCATAGGGAATCGTCTCCTGCTCCGACAGAGCTTTTAACAGTCTGGCCTTTGCCACCTGTTTTTTGCGCTCGCATTCTCCTAAGAGTGACAGAAGCTCCTCTCTATTCATCAGGCGCACCAGCTGTCTGTGCTCCAGTTTCTTCACGGTCTGCTTCGCCGGCAGGACCGTCTTCAGAGCCTGGATCATGGTACAACCGTAATTGCGTCGGATCCAGGCAGCCAGTGCGATCATTTTATCTTCTACACCGGTCTCTTTTTCCGGCAGTCCTGCGATCTCCTTGATCTTCTCCGGAGCGAACTGACACTGATCCCCTATACTGACCACATAACCTTTGATCAGACGGTTTCCATTGCCGAAAGGGATCATAACGCAGGCTCCCGGCTCCAATCTGTCCCGCAGTCTCTCCGGTACCCGGTACTGAAATGTCTTATCCAGTTTTTCATGAGAGATATCTACAATGATATCCGCATATAACGTACGCAATCTGTTTTCCTCTCTGTTCACCGGGATCCCGGAAAACTGTCTTATAGGCCCTGACCCGCTGCCGATCCGGGGATATGTCCCTCTGCCAGGATATCCCGGATCAGATCCCGTTCATCCATGGGATGCTTCACGCCTTTGATCTCCTGGTAGTCTTCGTGCCCTTTTCCCGCCAGTACGATAATATCGCCGGGTTCTCCGTGTTCAATGGCATAAGTAATGGCTTCCTTACGGTCGCAGATCTCTACATATTTTCCGTCCGTCTTCGCCATACCGGTCTTGATATCGTTGATAATATCCTGCGGTTCCTCGAACCGGGGATTGTCGGAAGTAATGATGGTCAGATCCGCCAGCCTGCCGCTGACCTCTCCCATCTCGAAACGACGCTGTCTGGAGCGGTTACCGCCGCAGCCAAACAGACTGACCAGTCTGTGGGGTTCATACTCCCGCAGGGTGGTTAACAGGCTTTCCAGTGCCATGGCGTTATGGGCATAGTCGATCAGCAGAGTAAATTGGTCAGAAACCTTGATCATCTCAATACGACCCTTTACTTTTGCCTGTAACAGTGCCTTTTTGATAGCTTCCTCATCCACCTTAAAATGACGGCAGATGGCAATAGCTGCCAGCGCATTGTACACACTGAATTTGCCGGGCATAGGTACTTCCACAGCAAAATTCATCAGACCGGTCACATGGAAGGTCACTCCCAGTTCTCCAGGTTTGTGCACCAACTGCCGGTTCTCGGCCCGCAGCATGCAGTGCTCTCCCATGCCGAAGCTCTCCAGTGCACAGGTATGTCCCTCCGTCACTGCCTGCCAGTGTTCATCGTCACCGTTAACGATTCCCACCTTGCACTGTTTGAACAACAACCCCTTGCAGTGTAGATATTCCTCAAAGCTTGCATGCTCATTGGGTCCGATATGATCCGGCTCCAGATTCGTAAAAATTCCGTAATCAAATACAAATCCCTGGGTGCGGTGCAACATCAGTGCCTGGGAAGATACTTCCATAACTACCGTATCCAGTCCGGCATCCACCATGCGGGCAAAATATTCCTGCAACAGGTAAGATTCCGGTGTGGTGTTATTTGCATGAATATGTTCGTCTCCGATGATCACCTCGATGGTTCCCACCAGTCCCACTTTATAGCCGGCATTCTCCAGAATGGATTTCACCAGGTAGGTGGTCGTGGTCTTGCCCTTGGTGCCCGTGATACCGATAACTTTCAGTTTCTCTGCCGGATGGCCGAACCAGGCTGCGGAGATAAATGCCATGGCATATCGGGTATCCGCTACTTTGATCACAGTCACATCCGCATCCGCAGGAAGCTCTATGTCCTTTTGTACCACCAGCACCCCGGCGCCCTGTGCAGCCACCTGTGCGGCAAAATCATGTCCGTCAAAATTGGCTCCGTTAATACAAATGAACAGGCATCCCGGAATGACTTTACGGGAGTCATAGACTACAGCTGTGATCTCCCGCTCCGTTTTTCCGCATACCTGTTCATATTCCAGTTTATCCAAAAGTTCTGTTAATTTTCTGTTCATACAGGTGTCCACCTTTCTATACCGATATCGGATATCCCATGGTTATTCCGAAAATCTTTGCATACTACGGTATATTTTACTCTATTTTCCGCAAATGTACCACCTATAATTTTTCGATCCCCATTTTCTCAGTTTTCCGTCACACAATCCGCACCGGTCTCCTGTGTGCGGTTAAAGTTCTGTACAAACCCGATCAGCTGTCCTGACAAAAGCACGGTGAACAGCGAATACCCGATGCGCCGTACCGGGATATAGCTCAAGGACATGACCAGCACGATCAGGTCCGACATCAGGTACACCCACTGGATCTTCCAGCCGGTGGCATGGGAAATACTCATGGCCAGGGCATCGTCTCCACTGGGAGCTCCGCCGACGCGCACGCACAGTCCGGCGCCCACACCAACAAACAGTGCACCCACCAGGGCTGCTACAAGGGGCATGTCCGCCAGTCCGGGCCACAGGTGCGGGAATTGTTCGCAGATCTTATATGTACCGGAGAATCCCACCGTAGCCAATGCGGAATAAGCGATGAATTCCTTGCCAAGCAGCCGCCAACCCAGTACATAGCACAAGACATTCATAATGCCACCGGTTAACGCCGGAGAAATGCCGGTCCAGTGCTCCAGTAACAGGGTTGCCCCCAGTACACCGCCTTCGGTAACACCGGAGATAGAGTGTACATGATATAATCCAAATGCCAGAATAAAACTTCCCAATAAGGTTATGGCACATTTTTTAAATGTGATATTTTTCAACGCTTCTTTCCATTCGTAAAGCTGTGATTTCATTTTGTTCATTTTGTAATTTCTGTTCTTTCTATAAATTTGTGTTCGTATCTTTATGATGTCCCGCCTTTGATGCCTACGAATTGTTCCGTGCTGCGCACTCTCACAATTCTACCCTCTATTCGCATATCGTGGGATTATCATTCTTACATTATAACCACGGATATCGGTCTGTCGTCAAGTCTTATCGAAGAATCGAAAAGCCCCAGGCTATTATACCTAGGGCTTTTCGATTTCTTATGAGGGGGGGAGATAGTGAGTTCATCAACTATCTGAAATACATATTACAGAAAAAATATGTACAGAATGTGTACGAATTCTAATTTAATTCTAAAATGAATCTTGAGGTTTTATAAACTCTGAAAAGTCCTACCGGACACCAAAAAGCCTCAGGCATCGTACCTGAGGCTTTCCGGTTTCTTATGAGGGGGGAGATAGTGAGTTCATCAACTATCTGAAATACATATTACAGAGAAAATGTGTCTATTTTGTGTTCAAAAAATAAAAAAATAGGAATGTGATTCTGAACAGTTACGAAACTATCAGCAATAGTTCTGCATGATATACTGCACTTCTGTCCTGCCCTTATAAGTATTCTGACCGACCTGATATACTACAGACAAAGGAAAATTCCCTCTTCCGGCATAAAGGGTTTCTTCACTTCCGATACCATATTTTTCATTCAAAAAAGCTCCCAGTCGTTCCAGGTCCCCGAAAAACACCAGCGTCTGTATTGCACCTTCCGGTGTCTTCACACGGAATCTGGCACAGGTTTTATTGGCACCCATTTTAAATCCCGCCTGGAAGATCAGATTCTTTTGTGCAAAAAGGGGCTTCGGATTCCCGGTTCCGAAAGGTTCTAATAACGCCAGTTCTCCTGCCAGGGCTTCGTCCGCATATCCCATGGGCATTGCCACATCGATATGTACCCGGGGAATAAAATCATCTTCTGTCAGCGTACAGTTTTTATTGAGAGCAATCCGCAGAGGTTCAATATCCTCCTCCCGCATGGACAGACCTGCTGCCAGTTTATGTCCACCGTACTTGGTAAAAAACTGTTTCACCTGCGTCATGGCATCATACATATGGTAAGCTTCGATAGAACGGCCGGATCCCTTCACACCGTCCTCTCCTTTGGTCAGGATGAATACCGGATGATGATATTTTTCCCTGACTTTCCCGGCAATGATTCCCGCAATACTTTCATGGACCTCCGGAAGATAGATCACCATGACCTTATCTTCTGTCATATGATGTTCCTGAATATATGTATCGGCCCGCTGGATCCCTTGTACTGTCAGGTTCTTGCGGCTTTCATTTAAGTCTTTCAGTTCTCTCGCCGCTGTCATAGCATCTGCTCTGGTAAAGCTCTGTAAAAGCTCCAGCGCCCTTTTCGCGGTATCCAGTCTGCCCGTAGCATTCAGGCAGGGACCAAGTACAAACCCCAGGTGATATGCACTCAGCCGGTCCGGAGCGATTTCATTGACTTCCATCAACGCTTTCAGTCCTTCGTTATATCCCTTTTGTATCCGCTTCAGTCCTTCTTTGACCAGAATGCGGTTCTCATCCTTTAACTCCATAACATCGCATACTGTGGAAAGTGCCGCGAATTCCAACAGTTCATCCTGAATATTTATAAGACCCGGATTTCCGGTCTTCTCCGTGATTGCCTGGATCACCTTCAGTGCCACAACGCCGCCGCAGATGCCGGGAAATGGGTAGGTGTCGTCCGACCTCTTAGGATCCACCACTGCCAGTGCCGGGGGCAGCTGTTCCTTACGCTCTCCGTTTTCTTCTATGTAAGGGACCTCATGATGATCCGTAACGATCACACGCATGCCCAGGGAATTTGCCAGCTCGATCTGTGGTGCTGCAGCAATTCCGTTATCACAGGTGACGATCATGCCAACGCCTTCCCGCTTCGCCTCTTCGATGAGATGCTCGTTCAATCCATAACCGTCATGAATCCTGTGTGGGATTGCCGTATCCACCTGTGCGCCCAGCATCTGAAACCCTTTGGTCAGGATATAAGACGAGCAGATTCCGTCCACATCATAATCCCCGATGACCCGGATATGCAGACCTTCCTTTACCGCTTTCAGAATCTCCTCCACTGCCCTGTCCATATCTTTTAGCAGCCAGGGAGAGTAGCAGTCCTCCAGTTTTCCATAGAGGAACTTCTGAATCTGGCTCTCTTCCGTCAGATCACGGTTTCTAAGGATCCTCGCTGTCACCGGACTGATATGAAATTCCTTCGCCCATTTATCAAAATCTGCCTTCTTTGCAGCCACATACCATTTTTCCATGCAGGTTCCCACTTTCGTAATTGTTTTTCCCTGAGACTCATTACATTGTACCATAAAAAAGCTTGTACATCTCCTCTTTTTATGCTATATTCAATGCAATTTCTACGTGAAATTTCTTACATCCGGCGTTTCGCCATTTTTTCAAACAACTATTAATTACATAAAGGAGGATTCTGCCTATGAAACACAAACAAGTATTTTCTATGAACCTTACCGGTCCTATTGACTACGGTTTCCGTAATGACTACATGTTCCGCGCTGCCCTGCAGCTAAGTCAAAAGGCTCTGATCGGTCTCATCAGTTCTCTGCTCCATCTGCCACCATCCGCAATTAAGTCCGTCACCATTACCAATCCAATCACTTTAGGTGCAACTATTGAAGACAAAGATTTTGTTCTCGATACCAATGTCTTGTTGAACAATAATACTCTCATAAATTTGGAAATGCAGGTGAATAACCTATACAACTGGCCGGAACGTTCCCTGAGTTATCTGTGCCGTAACTTTGATCAACTAAATAAAGGACAAAATTATTCTGAATTAAAACCTGTAATTCACATTGGTTTTTTAGACTACACCCTGTTTCCGGAACACCCTGAGTTCTATGCTACATATCGATTACTAAATCTTAATGATCATTTTGAATATAGTGACAAACTCACACTTTCTGTGGTAGACTTAAAGCATATAGAATTGGCTACCGAAGCTGACAAAGCATATGGCATTGATAAATGGGCTGCTTTGTTCCGGTCTATTTCATGGGAGGAAATTCTTATGACTGCAAAAAACGATGAATACCTTATGGAAGCGACAAAGACTTTATATAATCTGAATGCGGACGATATGGTCAGACAGCGTTGTCAAGCACGAATGGACGCAGAGCTTCAGGAACAGTATCTGTTGAAGAAAATTGATACTTTGACGACTGATAATGATAAGTTGACTGCCGATAACGATAAGTTGACTGCCGATAACGATAAGTTGACTGCCGATAATGCCGCCAAAGACGCTGAGATTGAAGCTCTGAAAAGGAAACTTGCAGAGTTACAGTAAACTACACAATCTCATTATAAAAGGAGCCTACGTGAGGCTCCTTTCAGACTGTAGACAAAGCTCCTTCCTGTGAGGGAGCTTTTCTTGTGTCATGACTGCAAAAATTATGTACTTACAAGCATATAAGAA
>OOAD01000468.1_pt1 | contig 29702 bp, 19 predicted proteins | sample 1671151 | NCBI WGS metagenome assembly OOAD01 (sample SAMN06348127, study PRJEB24527) | human gut metagenome | biome: human gut; feature: ankylosing spondylitis patient; material: feces | host: Homo sapiens | place: China | collected 2015-10
ATCTGTGCCCAGCCGGATTTATTTTTCTGATTACCGGTTTCCATCTCGAAACTTCCATCTTTCAAATTTCCGTTTGCATCAAAGGAAGCTGGTTTCATATAGTAGATTGCTGTATCTACCTTTTGCCATCCTGAAAGAAGTTCCCCTGTTTCCGCATCCACTAAGTACCAGTTAGAGCCAACCGTCAACCAGCTTACCGTACGATCTCCCTGCTGATACGCATTGTGATTTCCAAGAGATACAGTGCTGTCTTCTGCATTCAGATAATAGGTATGCGTTACATTGTTTTCATCAACAACAGTCTGGAAACCTGCCTCTTTTACGCGGGTTCCATCATTGCCAAACAGATATGTTACATCTCCTACTTTCTGAGTTGTGCTCCAGACTGCATAGCCTTCTTCATCGGCATAGTAATCATCCACACTGCCATCCTCAAATTTGATGGTAACAAGTTCATTTTTTTTCAGTTCCGGTGCAAATACTTTTCCTTCACAAATACCCTGCTGTCTCGAACCAAGTTCATCTTTTGCAGGATCTTCCCCTTCTGTCTCAAAGTAGTAGATTCCGGTTTTTCCATCTTCATCCGTCAGCTCTACTTCACCGGTCAGCATATAGCCATTTTCGTCAAACGCATAATCGACGCCGTCGATTTCTATTGGTCCGGTAGCAGCTACCACCTTATTATTCTCATCCAGAACTCCGTACTGAAACTGTTTCTTTCCATCTTTTTCAACGCTGTTCCAGCCTTCCTTCAGATTACTTACTTCCGGAGCCGGAGTTGCGCTCGGCGTCGGTGTCTCGGAAGGGGTCTCAGTTGGTGTTGCGGTCGGTGCTTCGGTTGGAGCCGGAGTCTCACTCGGTGTAACCTCTGGGGTCTCAGTTGGCGCCGGAGTCGGAGTCGTTTCTTCGTCTTCGGCCTGAGCTACAGTATCACTTTCCGAATTTACCGGTAATGGACTGGTTTCTGTAGAAGCTGCATATGCACCGGCTGGTGTAACACTTACCATGACGCCAAGTACGGCTGCGGCCAGAAACTTTCTTTTCATTCTTATTCATCCTCCCATTTTTTTACTCTTATACAATTTATAGCTTACTACATTTTTCCATCTATTTCAAGTTATCCGCCGGTAAAATACCTTACAAATTTCTTATGGTTTTTTCCTGTTTTTCGGGCAGAAAAAACCTCCTGACCCCGGTTTTCTGACCGGAAACAGAAGGCTTTTTACTGTTCTTTTATTCGTTTACCGTGGTAGATCCATAGATCTCTGTCTGAAGTCTCGAGATGGTTGCTGCGAAGTCCGGAACAAGCATCTCACCCTTGCTGGAGTACAAGTCGTCGTACGGTACACGGCTCTGTACAATCTCGTAGGACAGAATTGTCGGCAGCTCTCCGATCAATGTCATCAATGTAGACTGATCAATGTTATGGGTAACACTTGGAAGAATGGTATCCGCCAGTGCACTCAGTTCTGTTACGCTTGACGATTTCATTTTCTGCATCATCTTGCTTAAAACCTCTCGCTGACGCTCCGTTCTCTGATAATCAGAATTTCCAACGTAACGGATTCTTGCATATGCAACTGCCTGATAGCCATCCACATGCTGCTCTCCGCCTGCTGTATACTGGTGGGCGGAAGCATCCACATTACGGAGTCTGCACATTTCATCAACATATTGGTTCGCTACACGGATTTCATCATCGCTCGGCGAAAGCTCGATTCCGCCGATGGCATCGATAATGTCAATCATGGAATCGAAGTCAACACTTGCATAATTGTCAATCGGCAGTTTGTAGTTGTCCTCGATGGTTCGTACAACCAGCGGACCGCCGCCATATGCGCAGGCTGCATTCAGTTTTTTCACACCGACATCCGGGATATTTGCATACAGGTCACGCATAAAGGATGTCATGTGGATCTGTTTTGTATCTTTATTGATGGACATCAGAATCATGGAATCGGAGTTTCCATACCACGTTTTGTCACGACGGTCAACACCGATCAGCAGAATGTTGTACACGTTATTGTTGTTTGGAAGTTCAATGTCCTGTGTCTCATTTAAAATCTCAGACTGCAGGGCATCCGTCTCCTCATCAGTCAACCCGGTACTTTCGGTCTCAACCTCTGTGGATTTATTGATCGTGATTTTATCGTCGCTTACGTAGTTACTCTTGCTGTAATAGTGATTGATTACAGCATAGACACCGACGAGCACAACCAGTACAACTACGAGAAGGATGGTGAGCACATTAACCCAGCCGAATTTCTTCTTTTTCTTTCCTGAGGAATGGCGTCTTTCCGGGATTTCATCCTCGTCATCATATTCTTTTCTCATAACGACCTCTTTCATTTTCTTATTTTCCGGTATTTTCCAGCCGGATATCGTTTATAATATAGTCAAAAAACGGACTGCTGTCAAGTGTGCAGTCCGTTTTGATTGATTTCCGTTTGCAGTTCTTTTCCTACCGCTGCATTTTCTCCCACTGGTTCAGTGCAGCCTCAATGACTTTGTCCATATCGTAATACTTGTATTCTCCAAGTCTTCCGCCAAAGATAATCTTCTCTTCTTTTTCCGCAAGTGCGGCATATTTCTGATAAAGTTCCTGGTTTCTGGCATCATTCACCGGGTAGTACGGCTCCATCCCCTCTTTCCAGTCGGTGGAATACTCTCTGGAAATGACGGTCTTTTTCTGGGTTCCGAATTCGAAATGCTTGTGTTCGATCACACGCGTATACGGTGTCTCCCGATCGGTGTAGTTTACTACAGCCACGCCCTGATAATTGTCGGTATCCAGCACTTCTGTTTCAAAGCGCACCGTACGGTATTCCAGCTTGCCAAGTGCATAATCGTAAAACGCATCAATCGCTCCGGTGTAAATCACCGTCTCACCCATCGCCAGGTACTTTTCTTTATCTTCCAGAAAATCAACACCTGTCTGTACATCCGCTTTTTCAAAAAGCCGCTCTGTCAGAACGTTATAGCCGCCAATTGGAATTCCCTGATAAAGGTCATTGAAATAGTTGTTGTCATACGTAAAGCGCACCGGAAGCCGTTTGATGATAAAGCTCGGCAGCTCACTGCAGTCTCTTCCCCACTGCTTTTCTGTATAACCCTTAACCAGCTTTTCATAAATATCTTTTCCAACCAGTTTGATCGCCTGCTCTTCCAGATTTTTCGGCTCTCCCGGAACAGCTTTTCTCTGCTCTTCGATGATTGTTTTCGCCTCTTCCGGTGTGCGGATTCCCCACATTTTACTGAAGGTATTCATATTGAACGGCATATTATAAATTTCGCCTTTGTAGTTGGCAATCGGCGAGTTTGTATAACGGTTGAATTCTGCCAGCGAATTGACAAACTGCCACACCTCTTTATTCGAAGTATGGAAAATATGCGCTCCATACTTGTGTACATGAATTCCCTCGATTTCTTCGCAGTAAATATTTCCGCCTGTATGATCTCTTCGTTCCAGTACAAGACAGCTTTTCCCTGCCTGACCGGCAAGATAAGCAATCACTCCGGAATACAGACCGGCGCCAACCAGAACATAATCATATTTCTTCATTGTTCTTTCTCCTTACAGTTCTTCCCCAAGTCCCGTCCGGATGGAATTGACAAGGAACTGCAGAGCTTCCTCCTCGTCCTCTCCCTCGCAGAACAGCTCAATTTCGTCTCCGCATTTGACGCATGCGCCAAGGACGCTTAAGACGCTCTTTGCATTTGCTGTATTTCCATCTCCGTAGTGGAATGTAATAGATGATTTAAACTGCATTGCCTGTTTGCACAGGGTTCCGGCCGGGCGAAGATGAAGGCCGGTTGGATTTTTCACGGTCACTTTTCCGCTTACCATTGGTTTCCCTCCTAATTTGTTCCTGTCGTTTTATTTGCTACTGCTTTTTCTTTGATATGAATCGTTGTCTTGACACTGTCTACGAGCTCATAGCCATCCGGCAGTGTGATTTTTACCGGTACCTCGTAATCCCCGACACCCATTCCATTCAGATCTATGGATGCGTTGATCTGGGAAGTATCTAATTTGGCCAGATTTTTGTCCGATGCTTTAATGCGGATTGCAAGCTGTGTCTGATCATACAGAACGGTATAAGTGGACTGAAGATTGCCCGTCGCGATCTGATCGACATCAAGTTCAAATTCCCTGCTCTCATTCGGCATAACCGTTACGTGAACGGTAACGGATGCAGACGAACTGGAGGATACTTTCAGATCTGTCACATCGGCGAGAACATCGCTTAAGTCAACCGTCGTCTCCACATCGGAGCGCTGTCCTGCAACGGAGGTATAGTCTTCCGGAATTTCAATCGTATTGCCTTCATCCGCCAGCTTTGCAAGTGCCTCCTCGGATCCGGCAACGGTGATTTCCTCCGGTGTGGTATAGATATTTTTAATCTGATAGCCGTCTGCCGGAGTTCCGCTGTACAGTGCACTCAGCTTAATACCGGATACACGGCGCCACAGTTCAATATCCACATCCACCTGCGGGGAGCCGCTGTCGAAATTCAAAAATTCCATCTGGGATTCCGGCATCTCATCCTGGTTTTTATCAATAATCATCAGATCCGCCGTGACGGTTCCGGAATTCCGCATATTGGTTACATCTACTTTTGCCACCACACTGCTGATCTTATTGATCAGGGACGTCGGGCCGGAAATGGTGATGCTCTCCGGATCGGAAGTCATCGTTCCCACTTCGTAATCTTTTGCCGGTTTCGTATTTCCTGCGTCAATTGTGATCGGGAATTTTTCGCTGTCCACATCCTCGATTTCCACAGGGATCGTTGCTGTCACTGTGCTCAGTTTTTCCTGTTTTACCATGGAGCACGCTGCCTTGATCGGCACATAAACCGGGTTTGTATCCATCGTCACAATCTGGGTCAGATCGGCCGTGACAGTGATATCCGATGCTTTCAGCCGGCTGACAACCGAGTTGTTGTCCGTGACAGTAACCGTGACCGTCTGGTATTCCTCCGCAATCTGGTATGTTTTCTTTCCGGCTGCGATGTAGGCTTCATTGGTCACCTGCACGGGGACATCAAAGCGCTCTTTCACAATCGGGTCATTCACACTGACCACAACGTACCAGATTACAATGGCAATCAGGATAGAAAGAATTTTCAAAGGGAGATTGTTCAGAAGCTTTTTCAGAATTTTCTTTTTCATTTCTTCTCTCCCTCCACTTTCTGACGCATTCCACGGATATGCCATCCTTTCTTCTCTTCCGGTTTTTTCGCGAGCTTCTGGATTTTGTGAAGCTGCTCCCGAAGGTCGCTCGGTGTTACTGCCGTGTGGAGTTCTCCGCCGGAAGCATACGACACATTTCCGGTTTCCTCGGAGACAATAATCGTAAAGGAATCCGTCACCTCACTGATGCCGACACCTGCACGGTGGCGTGTTCCAAGATTCTTGTTCAGATCCATGTTGTCGGACAGCGGCAGGTAACATGTTGCTGCCGTGACACGGTTGTTCCGTACAATCACGGCTCCGTCGTGCAGCGGCGTATTGTGTTCGAAAATATTGATCAGCAGCTGGCTGGTCAGAACGCCGTCAATCGGGATTCCGGTCTTTTCATATTCCTCCAGGGTGATGGTCTTTTCGATGACGATCAGCGCTCCGGTCTTTACTTCTCCCATTTCAAAACTGGCCCTTACCAGTTCATTGATGGTTTTGTCACTGAACCGTTCATTTTCCTCCTGGCCGCTCGCAAAAGAAATGGCAGACAGCGGATTCTTTTCTCCAATCTGCTCGACCACTCTTCGAAGCTCCGGCTGAAAGATAATTACAACCGCTGTGATCGCCGCCCCGCCGATGTTTCCGAACAGCCACAGAATCGTCTGCATTTTCAGCACGTTTGCAATGATGACAAAGACACCAATCAGAAAAATACCTTTCATCAGCGTATAGGCCTTTGTATTCTGCAGCCAGCGGATCAGGTGATAGACGAAAAATGCAATGAGCAGAATCTGCACAATATCAATCAGTTCAATTTGTTTTGGCAGCCCGTAGTCTGCCGTTCTTGTGACAATCCAGTTCCACACGCCACGCACACTGTCACTTCCTTTCTTTTCCCCCGGCCGGTTTTCTTCTGATTTTCAAAATTCTTTTAAAGATCCTTTAAGGTGTCCTCCAGCATGCTCTTATAATCCACATCCTGATAATCGCCCTCGTCCAGCGGCGGAATTTCTTCTTCCTGAATTTCTTCTGTTTCGTTTATTTCTTCTGTTTCGTTTATTTCTTCTATTTCTTCTTTTTCCTCGATCTCATCAAGATCCCTGCTGTTCCCGGATTCTTCTGTATGTCCAAGATTTGCCAGAGCATCGAGTTCCTCGTCTGTCAGATCCGGTTCTTTTTTCTTTTCATTCCGAATATAAGTCACACAGCGCTGTGCCTTTGTCACATTGAATTTTGGAACGGCTTTTACGTAGTAATAATAATCGTCGTCATCATATTCCAGGTATTCTGTCCGGGTGTAGTCTGCACCGAACAGGAAAAACTCCAGAACAAATCCAACCAGACAGCCGGCCGCCGCCCCGATCAGAACCATCGGGAGTGCAATCTGTACATCCAGTGCCAGGCTTCCGGCAATCATAATAACCGCATAGGCAACCGAACCTGCCACAATGGAAATCTGCCATGCATAGTCCGCACTGCTGTGGCGGATTGCATTGACAAGAAGTACGGTCAGTGCGCAGGCGATCAGAACCAGCAGCATTTCCTCATTGCGGAAGAGGCCGTTGAAAAATTCCTGTACGACTGCCGTGATCTCCGGTGCTTCCGCCGCATGAAGCAGCGGCTCCATTTTTCCGTGAATCATGTCGCACATATAGTAGACAACGACACCGCAGGCTGCTGAAAATGCAGAGAGCGGCGTGCCGGCAAGACCATAGGCAACCGGAACGGCAGATGGCACGTGAAGCCAGAATGCGAGCGGTGTCAAAAGGAGTGCCGGCGCATCCTTCGGCACAAAGCGAAGATATAGAAACCAGAGCACCAGCAGAACCAGCGCCGCAAGACCCGCGACTACCATGTGAAGTGCAAAGCAGTGGCCGATGATCACCAGCATTGCAAGGAAAACCATTCCATTCAATGGCAGGATGGCGCAGATCAGTGACAGAATCAATACCACATACATGCTGTTCAGCATCTTCAGATAGCCGAGATTGGAATTAATACCACGAAATACAGCAAGAGCGAGCAGAAATTTCACAATCGGAAGTACGATTCCGCTGCAGGAGCCGTAAAACTCTTTTAATTTTTCTTTCAGTTCAATCAATACTGTCATGTTTCCTTCCTCCTGCGCCCGGATTTCTTCCCGCTTTTCTCCTGTTCCTCATACATGTTCTGCAGGTCATCCAGCTCTTTTCCATACCATTTCAGCTTTTTCTGTGCTCCCTGGTAACGGATCGTGCTGATCACATACACGGCAATGGAATAGACTGCCAGAAAACACAGATAGGACGCGATCAGACACCCTGCTGCAAACTGCAGGTCGATTGTGTCTATCTCGTCCACCAACCATTCAATATGATATAAGACTGCAACCGCAAGTACCAGAATGTATCCGATGGAAGCCAGAAAAAAATTTTTCAGAAGCTCTTTTCCGATGTAATCACTCCGAAAATAGCGGCCGATTCGTAAGGCATTTTTTTCTTCTTTTTTTTCGAAAAAAGCCAGTTTTGTCATCTGACGAATCCTTTTTTCGTCCAACATGCCTCTTGGTCTCCTCTTCCCGTTCTAAATTATGTTTATTTTACCATATGTTTCCGATATTGGAAAGCTATTCTCAAAATATTCACACACTATTTTACAATTGCCGCACAAACAAAATCCACCTGTTCTGCTCCATTCACTTTCAACAGTGACGCAATGGCATCAACCGTGCTTCCCGTTGTGTAAATGTCATCTACCAGAAGAATCCGGCAGTATTTCATCTGTCCCGGCTTTGCCAATGCAAAAGCTCCCTCCAGGTTTTTCCGCCGCTCGGCGGGACTAAGCTCTTTCTGGCGTTTTGTTTTTTTCACACGGCGGATCAGGCGGGCATTCATGGGAAGTTCCATTTCTTCTGCCAGCTTTTCTGCAAATACCTCCGCCTGATTGTAGCCGCGCTGCCGCTGTCTCGCCGGATGAAGCGGCACCGGAACGAGCACCTCCGGATTTCTTCTCTGGATCTGCTTTCCCACATAGAAAAACGCCGCGTGAGCATAAAATCCAGCGTATTCCTGCCGTTCATGATATTTGAACCGCATCAGGGAAGCCTCAAGTTCCCCGTGGTAACCGTACGGCGCAAAACCGCGGTCGAAGCTGTGTCTCGTTCTGCTGCAGTCCCGGCAGAACTCTTCCTCACTGCCCACGGGTTTCCCGCATTTTTTGCACCGCGCACCCAGAATCGGATGGATCTTTTCCACACAATTCCGGCATAGATACAGTTCCTCACGTGACAGCAGTCCGTCACAGATGGGACATCGTCTCGGATAAACTGCGTTTAAAAGCCAGTTTCCTGTTTTATTTTTTTCTTTCATGTAACCTGCGCTTTCCCTTATCCACTCTGCCGGATGCAGCCGCATCCATGCCCCGGAAAAACGTGTTTACGCGTTTTCTTCCTGCATTTCCCAGATTCTTCTGGCGAGCGTTGTATACCGGTTCGCCTCGATATGATTTCCGATCATTGCCTGGAATGTCACATCACTTCCAACGATGGTGACGCACTTTCTGGCTCTCGTCACGGCCGTATACAGAAGATTCCGCGTCATCAGCATGCGCGGGCCGCCGAGCAGCGGAATCACAACCGCCGGGTACTCGCTTCCCTGCGCTTTATGTATCGTTGTGGCGTAGGCGAGCTCCAGCTCGTCCGCCTGTTTGAACGTATAGTCTGCGAATTTTCCTTCCTCAAACTCCACGGTGATCACCTCGGTATACGGGTTGATACTCCGGATCATGCCGAGGTCTCCGTTGAATACACCCATACCGCGCTCCGCCACGATTCCGTTGATGCCGCGGATTTCCCACTCCATCTGGTAATTGTTGCGGATCTGCATGACCTTGTCGCCCTCGCGGAGGATATTACCTCCATTTTCCCGCTCGGCTTTGTCCGGTGCGGGCGGGTTCAGATATTTCTGCAGAATCTGATTCAGATTTTCCACGCCGAGTGCACCTTTCCGCATCGGAGTCAGAATCTGGATATCCTGCGGGCGGGCATCCACATAACGCGGCAGTTTCTGGGACACCAGCGTCACCAGCACTTTCCAGATCACGTTGACATCGTACCGTTTCAAAAAGAAGAAATCTTTGCTCTTATTGTCCAGTATAACCTCTTCCCCATTATGGATCTTATGTGCATTGACAACAATATCGCTCTGAGATGCCTGCCGGAAAATGTGCGTCAGGCAGACAATCGGAAAGCATTCCGAACGGATCAGATCCCGGAGGACACTGCCCGGGCCGACACTTGGAAGCTGGTTCTGGTCTCCCACCAGGATCAGCCTTGTTCCCGGCACAATCGCGGAAAGAAGGGCATGCATCAGGTGGATATCAACCATCGACATCTCATCAATGATGATGACATCCGCGTCGAGCGGATTATCTGCGTTCCGCTCAAAATGCACATTTGCCGAGGAGTCATCCACATTTCCCGTCAGTTCCAGAAGACGATGGATCGTGCATGCCTCACAGCCAGTTGCCTCTGTCATTCGTTTCGCCGCTCTTCCGGTCGGCGCTGCCAGGAAAATGTCGAGGCCTTCTGCCTCAAAATAATGGATCATCGCATTGATGGTCGTCGTTTTTCCGGTTCCGGGACCTCCGGTCAGGATCATAAGACCGCTGTATGCCGCCTCAACGACTGCCGTCTTCTGCATCTCATCCAGCTCGATCTGATATTTTTTCTCGATCTTTCCGATCCGCTTTTCGATTGCCTCACGGTCTTCCTCGCATGTAATATTCAGCTCATGCAGCATGCGCGCCGTACTCAGTTCCAGATAATAATACTGGCTGGCGTACACAATCCGCAGCGGCTCATCCCCTTCCCGTTCGGCCGGGAGCTCGCGGATGACCGCTTTTTTGTCGATTGCCATATCCTGCAGAGATTTCTGCATCCGCTCCGGTTCTACGCCGAGAAGTTCCTGCCCTCTCCGAAGCAGCACCGGTTCCGGCAGATAGACATGGCCTTCTGCCGTCGCCTGATTCAGCACATACGAAAGACCGCTCTTGATGCGGAATTCGCTGTCCACGGCAATCCCGATTTTTCCGGCAATCTCATCCGCCGTCCGAAATCCCACGCCTGCGATATCTTCCGCCATTTTATACGGGTTTTCCTTTAAAATTCGGTACACATTGTCCCCGTACTGCTGATAAATCTTTGCACCGAGATTCAGTGCAATGCCATATCCCGAGAGGAAAATCATCGCATTCTGCATTTCGGCTTTTTCTGCCACCTGCTGTGCAATTTCACGCGCTTTCCGCTCGCTGATTCCCTTTACCTCCGCGAGGCGCTCCGGCTCTTCCTCGATGATCCGAAGCGTATCGTCACCGAAGCGGCGCACAATTCTTGCCGCCAGCGCCGCACCGACTCCTTTGATCGCACCGGAACCGAGATACCGCTCCAATGCAACAGAATCCTGTGGAACTTTCGTCTCATAGGATTCAATGCGGAACTGCTTTCCATAGGCAGCATGTTCAATATAATCTCCGGAAGCCTCGATCAGCTCGCCCTCTCCGATCATCGGAAGCGTGCCGACGCATGTCAGCTCGCGCCCCTTCATGCTCAGATTCAGGACGGTATAGCCGTTCTCCTCATTTCGGAAAATAATGTGTTCTACGTAGCCTTCTACTTTTTCTTTTTCACTCATCTTTTATCAAAACTGGCTTTCAAATTCATTCATCACTTCGCGGTACTGGCCGGTTCCAAGCGCAACGACGCTCGCCGGATTTTCTGCTGTCACGGTATTGATGCCGGTCCGCTCCTGGATCAGCTCGTCCATTCCGGCAAGGAGACTGCCGCCTCCGGTCAGGATAATGCCGCGGTCGGAAACATCGGATGCCAGTTCCGGCGGCGTTTTTTCCAGCACGGCACAGATCGCGTCCGCAATCTGGTTTGTCGTCTGGACAAGGGCACCTCGGATTTCGTCGGAGGAAACCGTAATCGTCGCCGGAAGTCCGGTGATGACGTTTCTTCCCTTGATCTCCATCGTTTTCTCCTCGGCCCGCGGATAAGCGGAACCAATCCGGATTTTCACTGCCTCTGCGGTCTGTTCTCCGATAAATACGTTGTATGTTTTCCGTACATAGCGGATGATATCCTGGTCAAATGTCTCACTGGAAATCTTGACCGAATTAGAAACAACGGTTCCCGCAAGCGAGATCACAGCGATATCCGTCGTGCCTCCGCCGATGTCCACGATCATATTTCCGCATGGTTTCGTAATGTCAATTCCGGATCCGATTGCCGCTGCCACCGGCTCCGGCACGATCAGCACTTCCCGGGCTCCCGCCTGGTACGTTGCCTCCTCCACAGCCTTCCGCTCTACTTCCGTCACACCGGACGGCACACAGACGCTGATTCTCGGTTTCCGGAATGCTCTTCTTCCCATTGCCTTCTGGATAAAGTAGCGCAGCATGCGCTCGGTGATCAGAAAGTCCGTGATCACGCCCTGCCGCATGGGCCGGACCGCCATAATATTGCCCGGTGTCCGTCCAATCATCTGACGCGCTTCTTCTCCAATTGCCCGTACTTTATCTGCATCTTTATCATACGCAACTACGGACGGCTCCTTTAATACAATGCCTTTTCCCTTGGCATAGACCAGGATGCTGGACGTCCCCAGATCAATTCCGATATCGGTCGTTGCAGCCATAGTAATCCCCTTTCCTGTTCTCTTTTATTTTTCTTTATTTTAATCTGTCTGAAATTTGTATAGAATAAGTTCGGGTTCAAAACACCCGAAACACAAAAGGATCGAATGTGTTCTGAACCCAACCCGCTTCTTATTATATACAATCCCTTTTAAAATGGAAAGGATTTTTTAGAGATATTTTTCGACATATTTTCCGGTGTAGGATACCGGGCTCTTGGCCACTTTCTCCGGCGTTCCGCACGCAATCACGGTTCCGCCGCCGTCTCCGCCCTCCGGTCCGATATCAATAATATAGTCCGCCGTCTTGATGACATCCAGATTGTGTTCGATAACAACGACGGTATTTCCGCCCTCGGACAGGCGGTGCAGAATCTCCACCAGTTTGTGGACATCCGCAAAATGAAGTCCCGTCGTCGGCTCGTCGAGAATGTAGATCGTTTTTCCCGTGCCGCGGCGGCTCAGCTCTGCTGCGAGCTTGATACGCTGCGCTTCTCCACCGGACAGCGTGGTGGACGGCTGGCCGAGGCGGATGTAGGAAAGGCCGACATCGTACAGGGTCTGTAATTTCCGGAAAATCGACGGTACCGGCCTGAAGAATTCCAGTGCCTCCTCGACCGTCATATTCAGCACATCGTAGATGCTCTTTCCTTTGTATTTGACTTCCAGTGTCTCACGGTTGTACCGTTTTCCATGGCAGACCTCACACGGCACATAGACATCCGGCAGGAAGTGCATTTCGATCTTCAGGATACCGTCGCCGCCGCAGGCCTCGCATCGGCCGCCCTTCACATTAAAACTGAATCTTCCCTTCTTGTAGCCGCGCGCCTTGGCATCCTGCGTTGCCGCAAACAGGTCGCGGATCTGATCGAACAGACCTGTGTACGTTGCCGGATTGGAACGCGGTGTTCTTCCGATCGGGGACTGGTCGATGTCGATGACCTTATCGAGCTGTTCCATACCGATGATGTCTTTGTGTGCACCCGGAATCGTCCGCGCACGGTTCAGATCTCTTGCCAGCCGTTTGTACAGAATTTCATTGACAAGGGAACTCTTTCCCGATCCGGAGACTCCGGTCACGCAGGTCATGACACCAAGCGGGAAATTCACGTTGATATTTTTCAGATTGTGCTCTTTTGCTCCGACTACCTTCAGCCAGCCCGTCGGCTTTCTGCGCTCGGACGGAACCGGAATTTTCAGCTCTCCGCTTAAGTATTTTCCGGTGATGGAATTCGGATTTTTCATCAGATCTTCCGCTGTTCCGATCGCCACCAGCTCTCCGCCGTGCTCACCGGCTCCCGGGCCGATATCGACAACGCAGTCAGCGGCGCGCATCGTATCCTCGTCGTGCTCCACGACGATCAGGCTGTTTCCGAGGTCACGCAGATGTTTCAGCGTCGCGAGAAGTTTGTCGTTGTCTCTCTGGTGAAGACCGATGCTCGGCTCGTCGAGAATATAGGCGACACCGACAAGGCCGGAGCCGATCTGCGTTGCCAGACGGATTCTCTGCGCCTCACCGCCGGACAGCGATGCCGTTCCGCGCGCCAGGGTCAGATAGTTTAATCCGACATCCGCAAGGAAGCTCACACGCGCACGGATCTCTTTTAAAATCTGCTTTCCGATCAGCAGCTGCTGTTCGGAGAGTTCGAGGTTCTGCATAAACTTCTGCAGATTGTCGATGGAAAGGGATGTTACTTCAAAAATATTTTTATCTCCGACCGTCACACCAAGCGACGTCGGTTTCAGACGCTGGCCATGGCACGCCTGGCACGGGGTCACACGCATGAAGGTTTCGTATTCCTGTTTTGTAGAATCCGATCCGGTCTCACGGTAGCGGCGCTCTACATTTTTGATCAGCCCCTCAAAAGCCACATCGTACACACCGACGCCGCGCTGACCGCGGTAATGCACCTTGACGGATTTTCCGTTCGTTCCGTAAATCAGGATATCGTGGATTTTTTTCGGATATTCACAGAACGGAGTGGAAAGGGAAAAATCGTACTCCTCTGCGAGCGCATCGAGAACGGCTCTCGTATAGCTCGATTTGTCCGTGCAGGACTGCCAGCCGAGCACGGTGATGGCTCCGTCTGCGATGGATACGGTCTTGTCCGGAATCATCAGATCCTCGTCGAACTCCATCTTGTAGCCAAGGCCGGCACAGCTCGGGCAGGCGCCGAACGGGTTGTTGAAGGAAAAGCTTCTCGGCTCAATCTCCTCCATGCTGATGCCGCAGTCCGGGCAGGAAAAGCTCTGGCTGAAGTTGAGCTGATTTCCGTCCATCGTGTCGACCACCAGAAGGCCGTCCGCCAGATCCAGTACGTTCTCGACGGAATCCGTCAGACGTTTCTCAATGTCCGGTTTTACTACAAGACGGTCCACAATAATGGAAATGTTGTGTTTCAGGTTCTTATCCAGCGTGATCTCCTCGGACAGCTCATACTGGCTGCCGTCGATCATCACGCGGACATAGCCGCTGCGTTTTGCCTGTTCGAGCACCTTTTCGTGTCTTCCCTTGCGGCCGCGCACAACCGGCGCGAGAAGCTGGATTTTCGTCCGCTCCGGGAGTGCCATGATCTGATCGACCATCTGGTCCACCGACTGGCGGCTGATGACTTTTCCGCACTTCGGACAGTGCGGAATACCGATTCTCGCGTACAGAAGACGGAAGTAATCGTAAATCTCCGTCACGGTTCCGACGGTGGAACGCGGGTTCCGGTTCGTCGATTTCTGATCGATCGAAATAGCAGGCGGCAGGCCTTCGATGCTGTCCACATTCGGTTTTTCCATCTGTCCTAAGAACTGGCGCGCGTAGGAGGAAAGGCTCTCCATGTACCGCCGCTGGCCCTCCGCATAGATCGTGTCAAACGCAAGCGAACTCTTTCCTGAACCGCTGAGGCCCGTAAATACAACAAACTGGTTTCTGGGGATATCGACATTCAGTGCTTTCAGGTTGTTCTCCCTGGCTCCCCGTATTCTGATAAACTCTTTTTTCTCTGCCATAACTGTTCCTCTTATTAATTGGAATCCCTGTCCGGACAGGGACAGGAATCTTGTCTCGTTTTCTCCCATTATAGCACACCGCCGTGCGTTATGCAAACATTTGTTCTATTTCTTTATCATCTTTTTACAGCAGAAAATCTGCCAGAATCACATTGCTGACGGAAATCCCATCGCGTGTCAGAGCCAGACGCCCGCTGTGTTCCTGTAAAAGATGCATCGCTTCGTATTTCTTCAGAACCCCGCCGTATACGGCATGGATCTCCTTTCCAAACTGCTCCTCAAACTCCGCCGTCGAGATCCCTTGTGTCATTCGAAGGCCGAGAAACATAAATTCTTCCATGGCATCCTGCCGGGAAAGAATTTCCTCATCCTCACGGATCTTTTCCAGTGCTCCGCACGCTTTCAGATACAAAGATCGATCTGCCGTGTTCGTCCACCGGCGGTTTCCGAATAACGATGCCGCGGAAGGCCCGAACCCCAGATAATCCGTCCTTTTCCAGTAGCCGATATTGTGGCGGCATGCGAAGCCCGGCTTTGCATAATTGGAAATCTCATACTGGAAAAAGCCGTATTCTGCGAGGATTTCCGCCGTTCTGGCATACATTTCGCGTTCTGTGTCCTCATCCGGCAGATCCAGTTTCTGCTCCGCAAACGGGGTTCCCGGCTCCACGATCAGGCTGTAGGCGGAAATGTGCTCCGGAGAAAGCTCCGCGATCGTCCGAAGACTCTCTTCCCATTTCTTTTCACTCTGCTCCGGCAGACCTGACATCAGATCCACGTTGATATTCGCAAACCCGGCATCCCGTGCCAGTGCAAAACTCTCCTGAAATTCCGCAAACGTGTGGATTCTTCCCAGCCGTTTCAGCTCCTCATCGTGAACCGACTGACAGCCGATACTGATCCGGTTGAAGCCGCTCTTCCTGTAACATTTCAGTTTTTCCGCATCCAACGTTCCCGGATTGGCCTCCAGCGTAATCTCAGCATCCTCTGAAAAAATGTACTTGCTCCGCAGTTTTTCCATCACACGGGCGAGCATTCCGGCATCCACTGCGGATGGTGTTCCGCCGCCGAAAAAGGCGGAAATCACTTCACTTTCTGCCGTCTCTTCCGCTGCATCGATTTCTGCCAGCAGAGCCTCTTCATACTCCTTCTGCATTGCTTTCGTGCCCGGTCCCGAGACAAAATCACAGTAGGCGCATTTCCGGATGCAGAACGGGATATGCACATAGAGTTCCAGTGGTTTTCTTTTTTTATTCATTCTGCTTTTCCTCCGTACGATCGAAAGACCGGCCCCTGCGCTCCCGCAACAGCAGGCGGCGCCGACAGGCCGGTCTCATTTTTATTTCTTAATTTTCATCCAGTTTCAGCACGCTCATAAAGGCTTTCTGCGGAATCTCCACGTTTCCTACCTGGCGCATCCGCTTCTTACCTTCCTTCTGCTTCTCCAGCAGCTTCTTCTTTCGGGAAATATCGCCGCCGTAGCACTTGGCGAGGACGTCTTTGCGCATCGCGCGGACGGTTTCTCTGGCGATAATCTTCGATCCGACAGCCGCCTGGATCGGGATTTCGAAGAGCTGCCGCGGAATCTCTTCTTTGAGCTTCTCGCACATCTTTCTTCCGCGCTCGTAGGCAGATCCCTCGAATACGATGAAGGACAGCGCATCCACTTCTTCTTTATTGACGAGGATATCGAGTTTTACAAGCTCGCTTCTCTCATAGCCGAGCAGCTCGTAGTCAAATGACGCGTAACCTTTTGAGCGGGATTTTAAAGCATCAAAGAAATCGTAGATAATCTCATTCAGCGGGAGATGGTAATGAAGCATCGCACGCGTCGTCTCCATGTATTCCATTCCCTGATACTGGCCTCGTCTCTGCTGGCAGAGCTCCATGATCGGTCCGATGTAGTCGGTCGTCACCATAATCTCTGCTTTTACCAGCGGCTCTTCCATATAATCAATCTCGGACGGGTCCGGCAGATTCGACGGGTTGGTCAGGTCAATGACGGTTCCGTCGGTTTTGTGAACCTTATAGATAACGCTCGGTGCGGTCGTCACGAGATCCAGATTGTACTCACGCTCCAGGCGCTCCTGAATAATTTCCAGGTGAAGCAGTCCAAGGAAACCGCAGCGGAAGCCAAAGCCCAGTGCTGCCGATGTCTCCGGCTCGTAGAAGAGGGATGCATCGTTTAACTGCAGTTTTTCCAGCGCGTCGCGCAGATCGCCGTACTGTGCGCCGTCGGCCGGGTACATGCCGCAGTATACCATCGGGTTGACTTTTTTGTAGCCCGGCAGTGCTTCTGCACACGGACGGTCGGCATCGGTCACGGTATCACCCACGCGGGTGTCGCGCACGTTTTTGATGCTGGCGGTGATATAGCCTACCATTCCGGCGGAGAGCTCGTCGCACGGGATCAGACGGCCTGCGCCGAAGTAGCCGACCTCGACAACTTCCTCGACAGCGCCTGTCGCCATCATGCGGATTCTCGTTCCTTTTTTCACGCTTCCTTCCATTACACGGCAGGAAATGATGACGCCGCGGTATGCATCGTAGACGGAGTCGAAAATCAGTGCTTTTAACGGTTCCGTCGGATCACCTTCCGGTGCCGGAATTTTCCGTACGATCTGTTCGAGCACCTCGTCCACGTTCAGGCCGGTTTTTGCGGAAATCCGCGGAGCATCCTGCGCTTCCAGTCCGATGACATCCTCGATCTCTGCAATTACACGGTCCGGCTCGGCGCTTGGAAGGTCTACTTTGTTGATGACCGGGAACACATCCAGGTCATGGTCAAGGGCGAGGTAGACGTTGGCAAGGGTCTGCGCCTCGATACCCTGCGATGCATCGACAACGAGCAGCGCGCCGTCGCATGCGGCAAGGCTTCGGGAAACCTCATAGTTGAAGTCAACATGGCCCGGGGTGTCAATCATGTTTAAAATGTACTCCTCGCCGTCGGCCGCTTTGTATACGGTACGGACTGCCTGTGCCTTGATCGTGATGCCGCGCTCACGCTCCAGATCCATATTGTCCAGCACCTGATCCTGCATCTCACGCTCGGTCAAAAGGCCTGTTTTCTGAATAATACGGTCCGCAAGGGTTGATTTTCCATGGTCGATATGGGCAATAATACAAAAATTACGAATTTTACTCTGATCTATTCCTGACAAGTTTTTTCCTCCTGCTTTTTCACGGGTTAAATATCAATTTTATCTCATGTCTATTTTGTATGATACGAAATTCCACTCAAAAAAGCAAGATAAATTTATCCGCCTGATGCCGGACTTTTGCCCGACAGAACCTTATGCAGGATATCCGCAAACGGCCCCATTGCATTTTTCACCTCCTCGACCGTATTCGTCTGCGCACCAACCTCGAGAAGAACAGATCTCGGGCGGAGATGGAGGTTGTAGCGGTAGCCTTTTAAATAGATACAGCGCGAAAAGCCGGGATAATACTGTTTTGCCTCATACTCCATCTGAAAGGAAAATGCAAGGTTTTCCGCCTGATACGGATTGGGCAGGCTTGTCAGTTCGCCGCTTTCTTTCGTGCGGGAAAGGCCGTTGAAAAACATGATCTGCGCGGTCGGCTTTCCGTTGATTTCTGTCACAAGACGTTTTGAACCATTGACCCCGTCCCGGTGCAGGTCGATCACGACCTGAATGGACGGGTGTTCTTCCAGCGCCGCTGCGATGACCGGCTCCGCGTAGTTGTAGGCGCGGCTCCGCTCGAGACAGCCTTCTTTCATGTCAAATGCCTCTGTAATATGAAGCACTTCGTATCCGTACTGCTTTTCCAGAAGCTCCTGCAGATCATCACCGAGGCCGATTACCGTGTCCGCTCTTTCTCCCGGACGGGAATCGGCGAAGGTTTCCTGCGAATGGGTATGATAGATCAGAATCTGCGGGCCTTCGGCATTTTCCGGCAGGGTCAGGTCTTTTCCGAGCAGGGTGCTGCCGTCGATCTCGCCCGGCAGGACCGAAGTGTTGGGATCGACAACGAAGAAGCGGTTCAGGAGCGCCTGCGGGTCAGCAAGAAGGTCAGGGGAAATTGTCTCCTGAATCGTGTCGGCCTCCGGGTAGAGAATCTCACGCGGTGCGCCGCCGGTTTCGATGGTCTCCTCCGGGACAGACTGCGGTGCTTCGGGTTCTGCCGTTGATGCCGACTCTCCGGCTGCCGGTTCTGTGATTCCTGTTTCCGTCTGCTCCGGCTCCGTGATTTCCATTCCATCTTTTTGAGTTTCATCTTTTTGAGTTCCATCCTTTTGATCTTCCTCAGTTCCATGCTCCTTCGATTCTGTCTGCCCTCTTTCTGCTCCCGGTCCCGGAAACGAATCCTGCTTCGCCGTATCCGTTTCCGCTGCTTCTGTCCCGGCAGACAGCGTATTTTCTGCCGTGCTTCCCTCCCGAAGCGCCGGTATCTGATCCCGCACTGCCGCGAGGAGATTTTCCATCCATCCCCTTCCGTCCTCTTTTCCGTCATAAAAAAGAAGCGGCATCATCACATCCACGGATAACTGCTCCGCCTGTGCTGCCGCCCGGTGCAGCAGAACTTTCCCCTCTAAGAAATGATTTTTCCGGAGAACCGCTGCACTGCGGAACAGCAGTATACTGCAGGACAGGAAAAGACATCCCCATCCGAACCATCGTCCATTTCGCCTGGCATTCCACATATTATCACCATATTCATGATATGTTACAGTTCCCCGGAAAATGCCTGATTCATACCTGCCGCAAGAACCCCGGCCAGGCGGCGGACCATCTCGTCGATCTCTTTTGTCGTCACGTAAAGGCTTTCGAGCGCCGGTGAAATGACTTCTCCCAGAAATTCATCCATCTCGGACTCCTCCAGCGATTCCAGAACGCCTGCGACGGCATCGTGGACGATCGTTCCTGCCCCTACAACGGTCGGCACACCGATTCCGATGACCGGCACGCCGAGCGTCTCCTGATTTAAGGCATTGCGGTGGTTTCCGACGCCCGAGCCCGGCCAGATTCCGGTGTCGGCAAGCTGGATCGTACAGTTCAGCCGGTGAATACTGCATGCGGCAAGGGCATCCACGGCGAGAATCACATCTGGATGGGTCTGTTCTGCCGTTCCGCGCAGGATTTCCACTGCCTCCATGCCCGTCTGTGCCATAACGCCGGGAGCAAGGGCACTCACTTCCCGGCCCTTCTTTCCGTAGGTGCGCACCAGATGGCGCGTAACGTTAAGTTGCTCCACCGTCTCCGGCCCGAGCGCATCCGGCGTGATGCCGCGGTTGCCGAGGCCGGCCACAAGAACGGATCCGCACGCTTCCGGCACCATTTCCATCAGACAGTGGGAAAACTCCTCCGCCGCTTTCCGGCTCTCCTCCTCGTCTGCCGTCAAAAGCAGCGGCGCTTCGATCGTCACATACGTCCCTTTCGGCTTTCCCATCATTTTTGCACCCTGCTCCGATGTGATTTTCACAATGGTTGTCTGAATTTCCGCCTTTCTTTTCTTCTTCTCAATCTCGACCCCGGAGATCTCCACATGGTCCCTCTCAAATTTTTCCTGATTCTCCATCGCCAGGTCTGTCCGCATCCTATACTTTCCTATCATACTTTTCTCCTTCTCCTGTATTTTTGTTGTAGTTTTTGCAATTTTTTCAAAAATATGTATTGACAAAACATGCGAAATATTATAGGATAATAAAGCATGTTTCAGTGGAGCGCCCGTGTCTGTTCCATTGAATAACATCCCTTAAATCACATTAATTTTAAAAATATTGGAGGTGTACAGTTTGGCTAACATTAAATCCGCAAAGAAAAGAATCCTGGTAAATCAGACAAAGGCAGACCGCAACAAAGCAATCCGTTCTGCAGTTAAGACTTCTATGAAAAAAGTAGATGCTGCTGTTGCTGCAAACGATAAAGAGGCTGCTGCTGCTGCATTAGTAAATGCGATCTCTACCATCGACAAGGCTGCTTCTAAAGGCGTTTATCATAAAAACAACGCTGCCAGAAAAGTATCCAATCTGAGCAAAGCTGTAAACTCAATCGCATAATAAAGATATAAAACAAAGAGAACTTAGTCATACCGTCATGTGGCTGGGTTCTTTTTTTATGCTTACCAAAAGAGTGCGCCGCGACAGATCTTTTGATAAACACAGAACAAGGCGTACCGGTACAGGAAAACTGGCCGATACGCCTTGTTCTTTTTAGAAAACTCTGCTCTTACGCCGCCCTGCTGTATTTCGTAATCAGCAGCTCCACGCTCAGCAGATCGGAAATTTTTCCCGTCTTCACGTCCTCTTCCATCTGCACGCAGTCATTGACCGCCGCTTTTAATTCCTCCGCCGCATACTGGCGCGACATGGGAATATAGTTCCGCACAACGAAGCTCTGCAGTCCCGTCCGTTTTGCGATCGTCGCCTGATCGCAATGCTCTGCCAGCAGCTCTTTGACCTGCAGCAGCAGATTGAACTGGCGTGCCAGCAGAAAGAGAATCCGCATCGGCGGCTCCTTTAAAGCCAGCAGATCCTGATACAGATCGAGCGCTTTCCGCTGCTTCTTCTCCGTTACCGCGCGGATCATCTCGAAAATCCGGTTCGTAATCTGCGTTGTGCAGACTGCCTCGATATCCGCCCGCGTGATCACATCTCTTCCCATCGTATAGCTGAGCAGTTTTTCCAGCTCCTGCGAGATATTTCCCATATCCGTGCCCGTCTTTTCCAGAAAATCTTCCATATCCTGACGCGTGATCTTTTTTCCCTCTTTTTTCATCATGCCGAGTACCCAGGTCATCAGCGTCTTTTCGTCCTGACGAGCAAATTCCACTGCTCTTCCCTGCTTCTGCACCGCCTTGTACATACGGTTCCGCTTATCGACTTCCTCCTCCACGAAGATCAGCACCAGATAATCCGGCAGGGATCCCATGTAGTCTGCCAGCGCGTCGGCTTTGTTTTTGAAAAATCCTGTATTTTCCAGCAGAATCACACGGCGGTCCGCAAAAAACGGCATCGTCTCCGCAAGGTCAATCACTTTGGGAATCTCGGTTCCTCTTCCCTCAAAGCGGGAGAAATTCATCGTGTCGTCCTCCGGCAGCAGTGCGTTTTTCAGCTTGTTTTTATACTGATGCTTCAGATAGGCTTCTTCTCCGTAGAGCAGGTAGGCCTGCTTAAAATTCTGCGTTTTGATATCTTCTAAAATGCTTTTCATTCCATCCTCTTTCTTTTGTTCCGGCAGAAGCACGTTTGCGCAGTGCCGCAGCAGCCGGAGCTTTTGACCATTCAGGAGACGGGAAATTCCACATCCGACCGGTATCCGTGAACCGCCAGGCGGTCACGCTTCAGCTGTACTGTCACGGCTCCATCCACCGGTGTTCCGTAGATATGGCTTTTGCAGGCACGAAGCCGCTCCAGCAGCTCCCGGTGCGGATGGCCGTACCGTCCCGGCCACGCGCAGGAAATCAGGCTGATCTGCGGCTGTATGCGGTTCAGAAATGCCTCGCTCGTTGAATTTCTCGAGCCGTGGTGCGCCACCTTTAAAATCTGGCACCGCTCTGCCGCCCCCAGGACCTCTTCTTCTCCGCTTCCCTCCAGATCTCCCGTCAGAAGTGCGCGGCAGGCACCGCAGGAAAGCTGTAATACAACACTTCCGGCGTTTTCCTCTCCCGTATAGTCTTCGCCCGCTCCCGGATGAAGTACCGATACGGTGAGTTCTCCTGCACGGATCTCGTCTCCCTTTTTTAGATATTCTACCATAATTCCCGCTTTTTGTGCGGCTAAAATAAAAGGATTTTCTTTTTCGCTTCCTTTCATCCACACAGGCAGGAACAGATGGCGGATGCGAAGCGCCGTTTTCTGCTCCCCGATCAGCTCCAGCAGTTCGAGGATTCCGTTCGTGTGATCTGCGTCCGGGTGCGTGACAACAACGGCATCAAGAGCGGCAATGCCGCGCTGTTTCAGATATGGGAGAATCCTTTTTTCCCCGACCGCAGACGCACTGCTGCTCCCGCCGTCATTCAGCATCACAAAACGGCCGCTCTCCACCACCAGCGAATCGCCCTGGCCGACGTCCAGCGCTGTAATGGAAAACGTTTCCCGGGGACGGTAAAAAAGCAGAACACAGGCAAAAAACATGGTAATACCAAAGAGCATCCGCTCCCGCTTTCGTGCCTGCGCACCTTTTCGTTTTGCCCCATCCGGATTCATCTCCCGTTTTCGCTTTCGCACATACAGTATCACCAGCAGACCGGTCAGAATGATTCCATATCCTGCCATCTGCCATTTTTCCGGCTGACCGCAGATCCACACATTTCCCGGAATCTGTGCGACCGCCGCTGTCATCTGCCGCAGAAGTGTGAGCAGGAACCGCGTCGGAAGCAGAACAACACTTCCCGCTTTCACGCTTGCCAGTCCCGCCAGAAGCCCCGCAGCACCCGTCAGCAGCACCGCCGTCATGACAGCTCCTGCAAACAGATTCGGCAGAAACGCAAAGAGCGGAATCTCATAAAAATACCACGCCTGCAGCGGGATCATGACAAGCTGCAGGGAAAGGTACACCATCGCAGCCTCTTTTCCTTTCGCCGCAAGCTTTTCCAACCCCGTTTTTTCCCCGCGTCTCTTCCGTTCCGCCTTCTCCCCCGCCAGAACCGGATAAACCCCGGAAATGGCTGTTACTGCTCCAAACGAAAGCCAGAACCCGCTCTGCTCCAGATACGAGGGGTTTTCCGCCAGCATCAGAATTGCCGCAAGAGAGAGCGCACTTAAGGAATCATACGTCCTTCCCACTGCGACAGCTCCCATCCGCACCGCAAACATCACCACTGCACGCACGGTCGCCGTTCCGCTGCCGGTAAACATGCCATACAGCACCATACCGGCGGCCGCTGCCAGAGACGCGGAAGTTTTCGGCAGATGCAGCGCCATCAGCAGCCGTCGGAGTGCCATGCCGAGCAGCATCAGATGCATGCCGGAAACGGAAATCAGGTGCAGCAGACCGCTCTGCTGATACGCCAGATACGTCTCCTCCGTGAGTTCCGACCGTTCCCCGAGCAGCATCGCAGAAAGCACACCTGCCTCCTCCTCCGGCATCATTTCTTTTAAAACGGCACAGCACCGCTCCCGCTCCAGCCGGAGCGCTTCGCCGAGATTCCACCGCCCGACATCCACAACTTCCTCCCGTTCCGAAATCACGTAGAACGCACAGCCTTTTCCCTCATAATATGTTTTCTCATCAAACATCCCCGGATTGCGCGGGCTTTCCGGCTTTTTTACAGTTCCGTACACCCGCACAGCGGCTCCGACCGGCAGATCTCCCCGCTTTGCGAGCAGATAAATTTTCCCTTTGCTTCCCTCCCCACGCAGCACATACCCGTTGTTGCTGCTCTTTTTCTCATACGTTTCAATTGTCCCTGCAATCCACACCTTCCTGCCCTGCTGCGCTTTGTTTTCGTATTTGGGGTCAGAAAAAGGCGTGCCAAGAGGCACGCCCGCAATCCGCAGCAGCACAAGCACCAGCATGAATCCAAGACACGCCAGGCACATGGGCCGTTTTCTCATGTATCTTTTTCCTCCAGATAAGACAGGTCTTCCTCGTAGAACTGATTGAGTTTCATCGTTTCACGGAAGGTTACATCGCTCTCTCCGTTGATGGAAAACTGCACCTTATCCACCTTACAGTTCGCCGTGATGGAATCCACCACCGCGTAAATCGGAATCTGCTCCGCCACACTCGAAAGCGCAGAATCCTTAAAAGATTTGTCAAAATTCACATAGGCAATCCGATCGGATGTCGTGACACTTAAGACATTCATCGTATCCGGCAGCACTGCATAGTGGCCGTCTTCTTTCGGTCCCTTCATCAGCTGCTCCACCACGACCCGCTCCAGCGGAATGTTCGTGCTGTACGGAACCCGCCGTGTCTCCTTCACAAGATGATCGCCTGCTTCATTTGCAAAATACAGTGTCAGCGTCGCATACTGATACTGATAAATTTCCCTTCCGGAATTTTCCAGAAAGCTGTCCGCCGTCATCGTTCCGATCTCGCGTCCTTTGGAATCCTTTAACGGATCCCCGTCGATCAGAAGCGTCACGCGCTCCACCTCCGGAACCTGCACAAAGGTACGCACCAGTCCTGCACGCACCAAAACCTCCTGCGGCCGCGCAAGCTCTCCGTACTCTCCGCTTAAGTTCAGCGTAAGGAGCCCGTTCTCCAGCGTATACGTCTTGATGGAAATCCCATTGGAAAGAAGTGCCTGGTTTCCGTCCTTGGCAGGTTTCTCCTGCAGCGCGTCAACCAGCTCCTTGATCAGTTTCTGATCCGTTCCTTCTTTTGGTTCATACGGCTCCTGCACCAGTGTTGTGCCGGTTTTGTCCAGGCAGTACAGGTGATACGCCGACTCCTTCTGGCTCTTCTGCCACTGCCCGCAGCCGCTAAGAAGCAGCACGCCGGCCAGCAGTACGCCAAGTATCCGTTTCATGTGCGCCACCTCCTACATCACGTAATTCAGAGGAATCCGCACGGAAAATGTCGTTCCCTCGTTTTCTTTGCTGTATACACGGATCGCTCCCCGGTGCATGACAATCGCGCTCCGCGCAATCGCAAGGCCAAGGCCGGTTCCGCCGATTTCCCGCGAGTGGGACTTGTCCACGCGGTAGAAACGCTCGAAGATATGCGCAATCGACTCCTCCGGGATGCCGATGCCGGAGTCTGCCACCGTCACGTAGAAATATTTGTGATCCGCATTTAAGGATACACGCACCCATCCATTCTCGTTGTTGTACTTGATGCCGTTTTCGATCAGGTTCGAGAACGCCAGCGAGAGCTTCGTCGCATCCACCTCCGCATTGACCGGGCGGAAGCTGTCGAGAATGAGCTCCACATTTTTCTGTGCGGCAATCGGATGAAGCCGCTTCAGCAGCTGCTCTAACAGCTCGTTGATATTGACCTGGGTGATATTGAGGTCTGCCACCTTTTTATCCATCTTGACCAGCGACAAAAGGTCGGTAATAATCTGGTTTTCGCGGTCGATCTCCGAGGTAATATCCTGCATGAACTCCTGATAAAGTTCCACCGGAACGCCCTCCTGCCCGTTCAGCGAATCCGCCAGAACCTTCATGGACGCAAGCGGCGTCTTTAACTCATGCGAGACGTTCGAAACAAATTCCTGGCGGGAATCGTCGAGCGTGCGGACGCGGGTCAGCATCTTGTTGAATGCGTCCGTGATCAGCTCTGTCTCGAGGTAATCCGGAACAGAAATGCTTTCGTCGAGATAGCCGTCGGTGATGTCCTCGATGGAACGGGTGACCTTCTGGAACGGCTTCATCAGAATGCCCGCGAGCAGATAGCCAAAAACCAGCACGAGAAGCGCAATGATCGAAAGAATCGTCATTCCCTTCGTCTCCAGAATTTTCATATTCGCACGGATCTCATCCGTCGAAATGCTGACGAGCATAACGCCGAGCGTCTCCTTCGTCTCGGTATTCTGAATCCGCACCGTCATTTCCAGATAGCTGTTTTTCCGGTCGTACTGGCTCGTCTCCTTGCCCTGAAAGCTCTGGATGACCTCCTGCGAGATAATCGTCTTTCCGCGGTCCATATCGTACGTATCTTTGATGACGCGGAAATCCTGGTCGATAATCAGGATTCTGCCGCCGTAGATATTTGTCAGCATACTGAGCTGTCCGTTGATGACATCCGATCCAGGATCTTCCATGTAATTCTGCTGGATGAGCTGGTTGCAGATAATATCGCACTGATTTTTTACGGTAATGCTGCGCACCGATACCGCACGGTCCTCATAGCTGTTTACGATGCTCTTCTCAAGGATCACACACGGTACAATGCCGATGATCACAAGAATCACCGTGATGCGGAAGCGCAGACTCCGCAGAAACTTCCATTTTTCTTTGTTTTTAAGCCTGGAAATAGTAACCAACTCCCCACTTTGTGTGAACGTACTTCGGTTCACTTGGATTTTTCTCAATCTTTTCGCGCAGACGGCGGATATGTACATCTACGGTGCGCACGTCGCCCGGGTACTCATAGCCCCAGACAATATTCAGCAGGTTCTCTCTGCTGTACACCTTGTTCGGATTGAAGACGAGAAGCTCGAGCACATCGAACTCCTTCGCAGTCAGATTGATCTCGCGGTCTCCGATGAAGACTCTTCTGCTCTCGCAGTCGATCCGCAGGTCTTTCACCTGTACGACTTTTGCTTTCTCTTCTTTTGGCTCCTGGCGGGCCGCACGGCGCATGATGGCCTTGATGCGTGCTTTTACTTCCAGAATGTTGAACGGCTTTGTGATGTAATCATCTGCGCCGTATTCCAGTCCCAGGATTTTGTCCATGTCCTCGCCCTTTGCGGTCAGCATAACGATCGGAACGTTGGAAAATTCACGGATCTGCTGGCAGACGGACAATCCGTCCAGCTTTGGCAGCATCAGATCCAGAAGGATCATATCGTATTCTTTTTCTTTTGCCATGGAGAGTGCTTCCTCGCCGTCGTATGCGCAGTCAACCTCCATGCCGTCCTGCTCCAGGCTGAAGCGGATTCCTTTTACGATCAGTTTTTCATCATCAACTACAAGAACTTTCTTTGCCATTTCTTCTCCTTCTTGTTCTAAACCTCGATAGAACCCCTTATCTTTTCAAACATCTTTCCCTTGATGCCCTCAATGTTCATAATCTCCTCAATCGAACCAAACGGGCCGTTTGCTTCGCGGTAGGCGATGATGGCATCCGCACGGCTCTCTCCGATGCCGGAGAGTGTCATCAGTTCTTCTTTTCCGGCCGTGTTCAGGTTGACTTTGCCGGAACCGGAAGCCTGCTCCGTGCCGCCCGTATTCTGCTGCGGCGTTTCCGTGATTTCCATGTTTTCTGCCTCCTCGCGCGTCCAGACGGTGATCTGCTCTCCGTCTTCGATTTTCCGTGCAAGATTGAGGATTTTTTCTTCAGCATCCGGCAGAAATCCGCCTGCCGCTTCCACAGCCTGCACTACGCGGCTTCCGCCCGGCAGCGTGTAGACACCGGGGGAAGCGACCGCACCGCAGATATAAACCTGCACCGTTTCTTCCGGTGCTGCCTCCTGTGCCTCACGTTTTTCCGGAATGCCTGTGGTTTCTCCGGCGCTTTTTTCGGAAACCGTCTGCTCCTCATCCACTTCCTTCTGATTCCCGAAAACGGTTTCCGCCGTGCTCCCGCCTGTGCTATCTGACAGTTTGTATTCTGTATCCCTGTGGTTGCATCCGCAGAGCAAAAAAACCAGCATCGCCGCCAGTATTTTTGCATGTTTTCTGCCTCTGTCCTGCTGTTTTTTCAATTTCATGCTGTGTACTCCCTTCCGCTTCGCATCTGACGCGCAAGGGTCCCTTGTGTACGCATAACTACGTTTCTATTGTATCGAAGAAACCATAAAAATACAAGTAGAAATCTTAATCGTTATTCCCACTGAAACACTACAATTCCCACAACGGCGATCGCCATGCCGATCAGTTTTCGCACGGTGAAATCCGTTTTTTCCATACCGAAAAGGCCGAACAGTTCAATCAGCCACGCCGCTGCGAGCTGGGAAATGACGATCAGCATCGCCGCCTTCGCCGGGCCGAGCCCTGCCATACTCCAGATAACCGTGATCGTGATAAACGCGCCAATTGCCCCGCCGAGCAGCAGATACCACGGCTTTACGCGGAACAGATCCCCGATGGGCTCCCTCCCGGTGATGCACCATGCCGCAAGACAGACGGCAAACGCACTGATCTGCACCCAGCCGGCCGCCAGCCATGTACTCGTCTGTTTCGTCACCTCTGTGTTGAAAACGCCCTGAATACTCATCAGTGCGCCGGAAAGCAGCGCTGTTAAAATTCCCGCCATTGATTTTTCCTCCTGCTGTTTTTTTATGTACTCTCGGAGTCTTTCTGCGCTTGATTTTACGAGAAGATTTTTTGTCAGTTGTGCCCAAATTTCTGAGGCGTACGCGGTGCGTACGTTGATGAAATTCGGGTGCGACTGGCGGAAAATCAGCCACAAAAGCAAGTGCAAGAAAGACTCCGAGAGTACATATCCATTTTTCATTAAGTTCATTTCTCTTGCAAACTACACAGTAAGATTCACCCACAATATCTGCCAGCCAAAATTACTTCTTTACTCTTCTTCATCGTAAAACCCATATTCTTTGGTTTGTATGTGAATCACTCAGCAGCAATACTATTCTCCCTGTGTACAATTTTGCAGAGTTGCGTTAGTATTATATCAGTATCCACACCATTCAAGAATGCCCCGGCATTCTTGCCACGAGGTGTGTATACTGCAGGAATGATTCTTCAAACCTGCTCTAATGACTATGGTTCACAATATTATCTGGGAATAGGCTTCATCCGAAATCTGCTTTTAAAATTTATAATACCTGCCGATTACATAAAAAATGTAGTTATAGTATACCAATCCTCCTATGAATATTCATTATCAAAAATACTCGTATCTTACTGCCGCCTTATTATACTGTCTCTTCTTCGCCTGAAAATACTGGCTCAGATACACTATACCATTTTTGTTTTTATTTTACAATATTTTCCTCTAAAATTTTCTTTCCTTTTTCTTAAAGTGCAAGAATCCGCTGTCTGCGGCACATTTTAACACTTTACAGTTTAGGGAATAATGTTTATACTATACACACACAGATATCTGCCAGCACATAAACGGCTGTCTTATTACACAGCCCACATATAATCTACTATATAATTTGTAATCAGCTGCCATTTGTTTATACACGGCAATAGCTGTTCTAAAAACATTCTAAAAATGAAAGAAAAGTAGATTTGTGATTAAGATTCATTTATTTGTACCCGCTGACAGATTATTTTTTGAAAAAGGAAGTGATTTCATGAAGTTA
>OOAD01000480.1_pt1 | contig 29065 bp, 23 predicted proteins | sample 1671151 | NCBI WGS metagenome assembly OOAD01 (sample SAMN06348127, study PRJEB24527) | human gut metagenome | biome: human gut; feature: ankylosing spondylitis patient; material: feces | host: Homo sapiens | place: China | collected 2015-10
GCCCGCGAGAGTGGCGCGGGCCGCGATGACCTGGCCGAATCCGGCGGCGACATAGAGGGCGTCGCAAATGGACTCTTCGTCGGCCTCGCCGCTGCGGGCCAGCGGCAGCAGAACAGCAGGCAGGACGCCGCAGCTGCCCGCCGTGGGGGCAGCGACGATGCGCTTCATGCAGGCGTTGCACTCGGCGGTCTTGAGAGCTTCGGCAGTCACTGCGGCGAGGTAATCGCCGCCAAGGCTCTTTCCTTCTTTATGGGCCTGCTCCACCTTGGCTGCATCGCCGCCCGAAAGGCCGCTTCGGCTGCGCTGGGCCGGGTCATAGTCCCGGCTGGTGGCCTGCATCACCTGCCAGAGGTGGTGCATCATCTCCCGGCTGTGGGCCTCGGTGAGGCGGCTCTCGGCTAAATCGCTGCGGAGGATGGCCTCCGAAAGGGAAATATTCTGGCTGCGGGCAGCGGCCAGCATCTCTTCACAGGATAAAAACGACACTTCTCAGCCCTCCTCGCATTCTTCCGGCTCGTCGATGTTCAGGCAGGTGACTTTGCGGATGCCCGGCATCACGGCCATCTGCTGTTCCAGCACGTGGGGGATGTGGGAGTCGCATTCCAGCACCATAACGGCGTAGCCGCCCGTCGCGGCGCGGAACACCTGCATGGACGCGATGTTGATGCGGCGCTGGGCCAGCGACATAGTGACCTCGGCGATGCAGCCGGGGGTGTCCTCGTTATGGATGATAAGGGTGTTGCTGTCACCGCCAAAGTCGGCAGGCACACCGTCGATTTCAGTCACGCGGATGCGTCCGCCGCCCACAGAGGCCGCCTTCAGGACGAGGGTCCGGCCCGCCTTACTCTTTAAGGTAAGCACCGCCGTATTCGGGTGGGCGGCACGGAGCTCCACCGGATGGATGGTGAACTTCATGCCGGCCTCCTCGGCCAGCGCGAAGCTGTCGGGCAGGCGGGGGTCGTCCGGGCGGAGGCCCAGCAGGCCCGCCACCAGCGCACGGTCGGTGCCGTGGCCCCGGCCTGTGGTGGCAAAGCTGCCGTAGAGCCCAATATCCGCCTCGGCGGGGACGTCGCCCAGCAGCTTCTGAGCCGTATATCCAATGCGGGCGGCACCCGCCGTATGGCTGGAGGAGGGGCCGATCATCACCGGCCCGAGAACATCGAACAAACGCATGAGGTGTACACTTCCTTCCGTTTTGCAGCGCCCGGGAGCCCATTCGCTGACAAAAGAACAGATTTTCTTTCTTTTTATTATACCGCTTTTGAGCTTATTGTGCTATAATAACTTTATAATGCTTTGAATTTCGCCCTTTCAGGGGGCAGCACGGAGGGTAGAACCTATGAAACTGGTAAGCGTGGAAACTCCCGAAAAGAGTGTCTGCAAAATGACTTTCAGCGCTTCGGCTGAGGAGCTGGAAGCTGCGTCCAACGCCGTGTACGAGCGCACCCGCGCAACGTACACCATCAAGGGCTTTGCCAAGGGCGAGGCTGACCGCGCCCAGATCGAGGCCGACCGCGGCGAGCACACCTTCTGGTACGACGCCATCAACGATTTGATGGACAAGGATGTCCCGGCCCTGTACGACGCAGCGATGGCAGAACATGGCTTCCACGCTGTGGACGAGCCGGTCTACGACCTGGTCAGCGTGAAAAAGGACGAGGGCTTTGTGGCCACTGCCACCACCGCCCTGCAGCCTGAGCTGGACCTGACCCAGACCACCGGTTTCAAGACCGAGTGCGTCACCCCGGAAGTCACCGACAAGGAGATCGACGCTGTGCTGGAGCGCCGCCGCGCCATGGCCGCTGAGCTGGTGCCTCACAAGGGTCCGGCCGTCAAGGGCAACATCGTCCACATCGACTACGAGGGCCTGCTGGAAGGCAAGCCCTTCAACGGCGGCGCCGCCCAGAACCAGACCCTGCAGCTGGGCAGCGGCCGGATGATCCCCGGCTTCGAGGAAGGCATCCTCGGCCACAAGGGCGGCGAGGAGTTCGACATCTTCGTCACCTTCCCGGCCCGCTACCACGTCAAGGACCTGGCCGGCAAGCCCGTGGTCTTCAAAATCAAGCTGCACGACGTCTGTGTCCGCCAGCTGCCCGCACTGAACAGCGATTTTGCTAAGAAGGCTGCCAATGTGGACACCATGGACGAGTTCCGCGCCCAGATCCGTCAGCAGCTCCACGACAACAAACACGCCGCCGCGCTCAACCGCGCCAAGGACGCCATCCTCACCCAGCTGGCCGCAGCCGCTGAAGGCGAGTTGCCCAGCGTTCTCGTCGAGAGCGCCTATCAGCAGGAGATGGAGCAGGTCCAGCAGCAGCTGCAGATGCAGCGCCTGAGCCTCGACCGCTACCTGAGCCAGATCCATCAGACCCGCGAGAGCTTCACGGCCGCTGTCCGCACTTCTGCGGAGAAGAACACCCGTGCCCGGATGGCCCTGCTGCAGATCGCTCAGAACGAAAACCTCGTTCCCACTGAGGAGGACATCGACAAGACCCTGTCCGAGCGCGCTGAGCGCACCAAGAAGACCCTCGAGGAAGTCAAGGCTGCGTCCAACGTGGAGGCCATGCGCCGCAACGAGGGCATCCGCCGCGCTGCAGACTATGTCATCGAGCACTCCACCATAGAAGAAAAATAATTTATCCTGCTTTTGCGCCTGCGCCACTGTGCAGGCGTTTTTTATTGTTCATTTTTTCTCTCTTGACTTTTTTTCTCTGCTGCGGTATTTTTAGGGTGAGAAATTCTATCCGGCCGCAACTACGGCCCGGACGGATATAGTAAATCTTCTGCGGGGCATTCCGCTCATCTATTTTATTGCGACAGGAGGTTTTCCTTATGAAAAAGTTTCTTCTCGCTCTTCTGACAGCTGTCACGGCGGCTGCATTCTTCTGCGGCGCGGCGGCATCTGTGGCCACTTACAGCGCCGGCTATGACGCACCGGCCGGCATCAACGCCATCGTGGTGCAGGACAACAGCGCTGCGGTCGTTCTGCAGGCCGCCGACATCGACCACATCCGCGCCGATTACACCTACACCTCGAGCTACGCCTTTGAAAGCTCCAAGCTCTACGACTTCACGGTGGCGGGCAGCACCCTCACCGTGACCAAGACCCGGGAGCCCAACGCTTCCCTTATCATCCAGAGTCAGGACACCCGCAGCTGCACCCTGACGCTGCAGGTACCCCGCCAGACGCTGGCAAACATCACCGTCAGCACCACCAACGACAGCATCACGCTGAACGGTGTTTCAGCACAGACCGCCAGCCTCACCACTGACAATGGCCGCATCGAGGTATCGAACTTCAACGGTTCCACCCTGAGCGGCACCACCCGCAACGGCAAGATCACCATGAGCGGCGTCACCTCCCAGAATGTGGCCGCCACCATCCAGAACAGCGGCACCCTCAAGCTGGAAAACATCTCTGCCAACGTCTGCAACGCTAAGGTGCAGAACGGCAGCATCACCGGCTCTGTGATCGGCAGCGGCAGCTCTTACGGCTTTGAGCTGGCCGCAGGCGGCGGCAAGATCCGCGTCTCCGACGCCAACGACAAGAACTTCGTCTTCTTCGGCAAGGACACCCTGCAGCAGAATGCAGATGCCCCCAACAAGCTGAGCCTCGCCACCAAGAACGGCGACGTTGAGGTCGAGTTCGTCCGTTAAAAGAACATTAAAAATGCCTGTGCAGCATCTGCCGCACAGGCATTTCTTTTTGTCCGGATACGGTCAGCTGAGCCAGTTGAAGCCCATGACCACCACGCCGAGGATGACGAGGATGATGCCGGTGGCGCGGTTGAGGGTCTTGGCGTCGGCCTTATTGGCAAAGACCGCCGCGATGCGCGCCCACAGCAGGGTGAATACGACGCAGAGCACCCAGACGTGCCAGTCCGGTGCGCCGCCGATGGCAAAGTGGCTGACAGCTCCGGTCAGGGCCGTGAAGGTCATGATGAACACGCTGGTACCCACAGCCGTTTTCAGCTCGTAGCCGAGGACGCTGGTGAGGATGAGGAGCATCATCATGCCGCCGCCTGCGCCGATAAAGCCGCAGATGAAGCCGATGAGGATGCCGCAGACGATGGACTGGACGGCCCGCTTCTTTGCGCTGACGCCCTGCATGGCCTCTTTGGTGGTCATGACGGGCCGGACGATGAACTTGACGCCCAGCAGGAAGGTCATGAACACCGAGAAGCTGCCCATGGTGGCCGAGGGGAGCAGGCTGGCCACCCAGCTGCCCACCACCGTGAACACCAGCACGCTCACCATCATGATGAGGCCGTTTTTGATGTCGAGGTTCTTGTTTTTATGGTAGGTGTAGGCCGAGACGGCGCTGGCCAGCACATCCGACGAGAGGGCGATGCCCACGGCCATATAGGGGTCCATGTGCAGGAAAGTGATGAGCATGGGGCTGATGACAGCCGCCGCGCTCAGGCCTGCAAAGCCGGTGCCGAGGCCCGCGCCCATACCGGCGAAAAAGGTGACTAAGATCGTAAATAAAATGTTCATGCTTCTCCTTCCAGAATGGCATTCAGATTCTTATTTATGATGTCCATCGTCTCGAAGAACGCCTTTCGCTGTGCTTCGTTGGTGTGCTCCAGCAGACGTGCGCCAAATTCCTCCTGCAAGGCCCGGCCCTGCTCAATGATGGGGCAGGCTTTTTCGGTGCAGCGCAGCAAGGTGCGGCGGCGGTCGCCGGGGTCAGCCTCGCGGACGAGGTAGCCCTCCTGCACCAGACGGTCTACGTTCACCGAGACGAGGTTTGCTTTCAGTTTGCGCACCTCTACCACGTCGCTGGCGGTCTGGTAGCCAGGGTTGTTGGCGAGGAACATCAGGATGTCAAAAGCCGTCTGGGGCAGATGGAGCTTCTGGCACAGGGGCTTGCAGAGGGCGGCGTAAGCCGCCGAGGTCTTCCGCCCAAATTCGATGCCCGGGGTATTCATGGGACGCCTCCTTGTGATTCAAAATTGTATCATTCAAATTTGAAGTAATAATAGCACAAAAACGCAGCGATTGTCAAGAGAAAAGGAGCGGCCCGCATCTTGCAGGCCGCTCCCTGTTTCCGTTTTCTTTACAGCATCATGATGAGCCGCGTGCCGAAGGCCGCCAGCCATGCTACGATGCACTGATTTGCCACCATGATAAACGCCCACTTGCCGCCCAGCTCCCGCTTGACCGAGGCCACCGCCGCGATGCAGGGTGTATAGAGCAGGCAGAACACCAGCAGGGGTGCAGCCGCCGCCGGGGACAGCGCGGCGGCAAAGGCCGCAGAGGAGCCATAGAGGATGGTGAGGGTCGAAACGACGCTCTCCTTGGCCATAAAGCCGGTGATCAGGGCCGTAGACACCCGCCAGTCGGCAAAGCCCAGTGGCGCAAACAGCGGCGCGATACCGCTGGCCAGCCATGCAAGGATGCTCTGCTGCGGGTCAGCGGTGAGGCTGAGCCGCAGGTCGAAGCTCTGCAGGAACCAGATGATGATGGTCGCCACAAAGATGACCGTAAAGGCGCGCTGGAGGAAATCGCGGGCCTTTTCCCAGAGCAGCTGGACCACATTCTTGAGGCCGGGCAGGCGGTAGTTGGGCAGCTCCATCACAAAGGGGACGGCCTCGCCCTTAAAGACAGTGCTCTTCAGCAGGATGGCCATCAGAATGCCCACCGCAATGCCGAGGAAATAGAGGCTGACCATCACCAGAGCCGCGTGCTCCGGGAAGAAGGCCGCCGCAAACAGGCTGTAGATGGGCAGCTTGGCCGAGCAGCTCATAAAGGGGGTGAGCAGGATGGTCATTTTGCGGTCGCGCTCCGAGGGCAGGGTGCGGCTGGCCATGACGCCGGGGACGGTGCAGCCGAAGCCGATGAGCATTGGCACGATGCTGCGCCCCGAGAGGCCGATGCGGCGGAGAAGCTTATCCATCACGAATGCCACGCGGGCCATGTATCCGGTATCCTCCAGCAGAGAGAGGAAGAAGAACAGGGTCACGATGATGGGCAGGAAGCTCAACACACTGCCAACACCGGTGAAGATGCCGTCGATGACCAGCGAGTGGACGGCTGCGTTGACGTTCCACACCGTGAGGGTGGAGTCCACCGCGGCGGTCAGGGCATCAATGCCCACTTCCAGCAGGTTCTGGAGCGCCAGACCGATGACGCCGAAGGTGAGGTAGAACACCAGCGCCATGATGCCCACAAAGGCCGGGATGGCGGTATAGCGGCCCGTGAGGAACCGGTCGATCCGGGCCGAGCGGAGCTGCTCCTTGCTCTGGCGGGGCTTCACGACGGTCTGATCCACCAGCTGGTGGATGAAGTGGAACCGCATATCCGCGATGGCGGCGGCGCGGTCCAGACCCCGCTCCTGCTCCATCTGGACGATGATGTGCTCGATCATCTCTTTTTCGTTCTGGTCGAGCTTCAGGGCCGCCTCGATGCGCTGGTCGCCCTCCACGAGCTTTGTGGCCGCAAAGCGCACCGGGATGCCTGCGGCCTTGGCATGATCCTCGATCAGGTGGATGATGCCGTGGATGCAGCGGTGGACTGCGCCGCCGTGATCCTCCTCGCCGCAGAAATCCATCCGGCCCGGCCGTTCCTGATACTTTGCGACATGGAGAGCATGATCCACCAGCTCGTCCACGCCCTCGTTCTTTGCCGCAGAGATGGGCACGACCGGGATGCCCAGCATGGCCTCCATCTTATTGATGCGGACAGTGCCGCCGTTGCCGCGCATCTCGTCCATCATGTTCAGCGCCAGCACCATCGGCGTATCCAGCTCCATGAGCTGCATGGTGAGGTACAGATTCCTCTCGATGTTGGTGGCGTCCACGATATTGATGATGCCCGTGGGCTTCTCGCCGATGATGAACTGCCGGGTCACGATCTCCTCGCTGGTATAGGGCGACATGGAGTAGATGCCGGGCAGGTCTGTGACCTCCGTATTCGGGTTATTCCGGATCGCACCGCTCTTGCGGTCCACCGTCACACCCGGGAAATTGCCGACGTGCTGGTTGGAGCCGGTGAGCTGGTTGAAGAGGGTCGTCTTGCCGCAGTTCTGGTTGCCCGCCAGCGCAAAGGTAAGGGTCGTGCCGTCAGGCAGAGGGTTCTCGCCCTTTTTGGTGTGGTAGCGTCCGCCTTCGCCGAGGCCCGGGTGCTCCACCGGCTTTTCACTTTCTGCCGCCGCCTTTTTCGCCGCCGGGGCTTTGGCCAGAGTGACCCCGATGCGGGCGGCATCGTCCAGCCGGAGGGTCAGCTCGTAGCCGTGGATGCTCAGCTCCATCGGGTCGCCCATGGGGGCAAATTTGACCAGCGTGACCTCCTCACCGGGGATCAGCCCCATATCCAGAAAATGCTGCCGCAGAGCCCCTTCGCCGCCCACGGCGGTGATCACGGCGCTTTCGCCGATGTTCAGTTCCTTTAATGTCATGGCTTTTGTCCTTTTTCCTGCAGTGTGTTAGCTTGCATTAACAATGGTAATATAGGCTAACTTGCCGGCGTTGTCAAGAGCAACGAGGCTGTTCTGAACTGCTCTCTGAAAAAAAATCATGTCGCCTTCCTCGAATATCCGAAAAAGTGCAAAAAATAAGAGCCTGTACCCGGGAAGTACCCGCCGTACAGGCTCTTATCGTTTTTTATTCAGTTCGCGGTGTGGTAGCCGTCAGGGTTCTTCTTCTGCCAGTTCCAGCTGTCGGCGCACATTTCCTCGATGCCGTACTCAGCCACCCAGCCCAGCTCATTCTTGGCCTTGGTGGGGTCAGCATAGCACTCGGCGATATCGCCGGGGCGGCGGGCCTCGATGACGTAGGGGATGGGCTTGCCGCAGGCCTTCTCGAAGGCGTGGATGACATCCAGCACGCTGTAACCCTTGCCGGTGCCGAGGTTGCAGATGAAGAGGCCGCAGTTCGTTTCCAGCTTCTTGATGGCGCAGACATGGCCGCGGGCCAGATCCACGACATGGATGTAGTCGCGGACGCCGGTGCCGTCGGGAGTGGGGTAGTCATTGCCGAAGACATGGACCTTTTCCAGCTTGCCCACAGCCACCTTGGCGATATAGGGCATGAGGTTGTTGGGGATGCCGTTGGGGTCCTCGCCGATGAGGCCGGACTTGTGGGCGCCGATGGGGTTGAAGTAGCGCAGCAGAGCCACGTTCAGGGTGGGGTCAGCCTTGCAGACATCGGTGAGGATGCGCTCGGTCATGGCCTTGGTGGTGCCGTAGGGGTTGGTGGTGGCACCCACGGGGAAGTCCTCGGTGATAGGCACACTGGCGGGGTCACCGTAGACGGTGGCGGAGGAGCTGAACACAAAGTTGTGACAGTTGTGCTTGCGCATCACATCCAGGATGACCAGCGTGCAGTTGAGGTTATTGTAGTAGTATTCGATGGGCTTGGACACGCTCTCGCCAACGGCCTTATAGGCTGCGAACTGGATGACCGCCGTGATGTCGGGACACTCGGCGAAGATCTTCTCCACATCCTCGTGTTTGGTCATATCGGCCTGATAGAAGCGGAAGTCCTTGCCGGTGATCTGCTTGACGCGGTCGAGGACCACAGGGGATGCATTATAGTAATTGTCCGCCACGACGACGTCGTAGCCGGCATTCAGGAGCTCGATGCAGGTGTGGCTGCCGATGTAGCCTGCGCCGCCGGAAACCAAAATAGCCATGTCCAGTACCTCTCTTGTTCCAAATGTTGCTTCGCACAGAGCCCTTGTGCTCTGCCTGCCTAAAGGATACCTCTTTTTGCACAGAGAATCAAGTACCGGCTTTTTTATGAAAATGTATTTTTGTTGCATCTTTTTTGCCAGTCTGATGAATTGCAAAGATTTTTAGTCCGAAAGGCATGGAGAGGACACCCAAAAAACAGCAAAGGGCAGCTCCCGCAAGAGAGCTGCCCTTTGCTGCGGCTGATATTTGCTTAGAAAACGGATTTTCTTTTATAATCGGCCGCACTGACGGCCGGTGAAGAAGCGGAGCGTAGTGTTGGCTCGGAAGACTTTGCCTGCCCGCAGCACCGTCGTCGGGAACTCCGGGTGAGAGGGGCTGCAGGGGAAGTGCTGGGTCTCAAGGGCAAAGCCGCCGTACTTTTCCAGCGGGACGCCGCCCTTGCCGGGGGAGGGGCAGTCCTGCAGGAAGTTGCCGGTGTAGAGCTGGATGCCCGGCTGGGTGGTGTACATCTTCATGCTGATGCCGGTCTTGTCGCTGGACGCCCAGGCGCAGAGGCTCTGGCTGGCGCCCCGGGGCCGGTCGAGGACATAGCAGTGGTCGAAGCCGCCGCCCGCCATGGTGGTCTGGTAGAAGCCGGTGTCGAGGTCGCGTCCCAGAGGCTTTCCGGTGCGGAAGTCCATCGGCGTACCGTCCACAGGCAGGATCTTACCCGTGGGGCAGGTCTCGTTGTTGCCCTCGAGGTAGTTGGAAGCGTAAATGCGGAGCTTCTGGCCCAGCACATTGCCGCCGCCGTCGAGGTTGAAGTAGGTGTGGTTGGTCAGGTTGATGATGGTATCCTCGTCGGTGGACACACGGTAGTCCATCCGCAGGGTGTTGTCCGGCGTGAGGATATACCGCACACTGACCTTCAGATTTCCGGGGAAACCGTCTTCGCCCGCCGGGCTTTCGGTCTCCATCAAAAGGGTGTCGCCGAACATCTTCACATCGTAAATTTTGCGGGGGAAGGTGCCGTGCAGGTGATTTTTGCCATTGTTGGCTTCCAGCTTGTAGGTCTTTCCGCTGAGAGAAAATTCCGCATTTTCAATGCGGTTGGCGTACCGGCCCACGAACGCACCGCAGCAGGTGCTGCCGGATGAGTTGAAATCCGCCTCATAGTCGGCGAGGGTGTCGTGTCCGACGACCACATCCACCGGACCCGTTTTGGTGGGGACGAAGAGATTTTTGATCACACAGCCATAGTTCAGCACGCTGATCTCAAGTCCACCGGGATTGGAGATGATGTATTCATCCACCTTATCGCCGTTTTTGGTCACACCAAAGGGCTTGGAGCGGAACTGTGCCATAAGGCTCGCCTCCTTCTTCATTATTTTCGGTCAGGGCAGCGCAGCCCCGGCCTCGTCCATAATTATGATTATAGCACAATTTTCCAGACTTGTGTGAGAATGCTTTTAGATTTATCTTCCAAAATTTCGAGAGATTTTTTGGACATATTGCGAAACAAAAAAGGGAGCTGCTGCAAAATGCAACAGCTCCCTTTTGAATCCGTATAAAATTATGCTTCCGGCTAAGCCTGGGCGGCGTTCGACTGCGCGATATACTCGGCGGCGTCATCGGGGATGTCGTCCATCCCGTCGTCACCTACATCGACCACCAGCGGCGGCTTCTTGAAGAGGATGTCGTAGAGGATGGGGACGATGTACAGGGTCATCAGGGTGGCATAGCTCAGGCCGCAGATGATGACGATGGCCATGCCGCTCATGAGCTGGCTCGCCATATCGTTGCTGAACACCATCTGCAGCATGGCCAGAACGGTGGTCAGGGTGGTCATCAGGATAGGACGCATACGGGTCTTGCCGGTGGCGACAAGGGCCGCACGGCGCTCCAGACCGCCCAGACGCAGCTGATTGGCGTAGTCCACGAAGACGATACCGTTGTTGACGACGGTACCCATCAGGACGATGAATCCCATCAGGGAGATCATGGTCAGCTGCTGGCCGGTGACCAGCATACCCAGCAGGCCGCCGGTGAAGGCCAGCGGCACGGTAAACAGGACGATGAAGGGGGACAGCAGACTCTGGAACTGAGCCACCATGACCAGATAGACGAAGGGCAGGGCCAGAGCCATCCACTGCACCATCTCGTCGACCATCAGGTTGACGGTGGAGGACTCGCCGTCCAGCGAGAAGGAGCAGCCCTCGGGCATCTCATCGGAGAGAGCGAAGTCGTCCAGCGTCTTCTGCAGCACGCGGGACTGAACGGTGGTGTTGTAGCCGTCCAGCGTGTCGGCAGACACCGTGATGTAGCGGGTCTGGTTCTCGCTGGTGATAGAGTCGGGGGCGGTGCCGGTGGACCAGGTAGCGATGTCACCCAGCGTGCAGGTGCCGGTGGTGATGGCACCGGTGGCGTCCATAACGCTGGTGGTAAAGGTCATGTCCATCATGTTTTCCTTGGTCACAGGGTCAAGATTATCGCTGATTTGGACTTTCATGGTGGAGCCGTCCACGGTGACGGGGGTCTCCGCTGTGGTGGTGGTAGTGAGCTTTACAGCGATCTGCTGGTAGACCTGCGCGACGGTCAGACCGTAGGCGCGGACCTTGTCGCGGTCGATGTCCAGATTGATGGTCGCATCGCCCTGACCGAGGCCGGTGGCGGCATTGGCGAAGCCCTCGGTGTCGTTGACCATCTGGACGACCTTATCGCCCAGGGCGGTAATAGTATCGGCGTCGGGGCCGTAGATTTTGACAGAGAGGCCGCTGCTGAGCTGGCTGGTCAGGTCCTGCATACCGCTGATCTCTACGGTGCCAGTGCAGTTCTCGACGCTGGCCACCGCATCGTTCAGGGCCTGCTCCACAGCGGCGATCTTAGTGGAGGAGAGGGACTCGTCCAGCATGACGTTGAACCGGTAGCTGCCGTAGCTGTTGGCGGCGCTCAGCAGGTCGGTGATGGCGCTGGGCAGGCCCAGCTGACCGATGTCGATGCCGGCCACAGTGGTATCGGTGGTGACGCCCACCTCTTCCACGCCGTCCACAGCCATGACGGCCTCGACGACCTGTCCGGCCACACTGTAGGATTCCTCTTTGGTCAGGCCGTCGTCGGTGGAGAGGGCGATGGTAGCCTCATTGCTGGAAATTTCCGGCAGAAGGACGACGCCCATGGAGAAGACCTTCCAGCCGCAGAAGACCAGCAGCACGACTGCAGCCACCAGCGGCAGGGCGCGGTGCTTCAGGCACCACTCGAGGCTGTGGGCATACTTATCCTGAATTTTTTCGAACCAGACCAGACGCTTCGGCTCAGCCTTTTTCAGAACAGTGGAAGCAGCGGCAGGCACGACGGTGATGGCCACGATGAGAGAGGCCATCAGGCAGTAGCCGATGCACATGGACATGGGCTGCAGCAGGCTGCGCACCGTGCCGGAGGCGAACACCACAGGCAGAAAGACGCAGACCGAGGTAAGGGTAGAGGCCACCACCGACATGCTCACCTGACGAGCGCCCTGCACGGCGGCGCGGGCCGCCGGCACGCCCCGGCTGCGCAGACGGTAGATGTTCTCGATGACGACGACCGAGTTATCCACCAGCATACCGACGCCCAGCGACAGGCCTGCCAGCGTCATGATGTTCATGTCGAGGCCGGTGAAGTACATCAGAACGACGGCGAACAGGACGGACAGCGGGATGCTGACGCCGACCACGAGGGTGGGCTTGATGTCCTTCAGGAAGATGGCCAGCACGATGATGGCCAGCGCAGCGCCCACCAGCATACTGCTGATGATGCTGTTGACGATGATGGTGATGTAGTTGCCCTGATTGGACAGGACGACGACGTGAAGGTCAGAATACTGAGCCTGCAGCTCCTTGAAGGCATTCAGGCAGCCGTCCGAGACGCTGCTGGCGCTGGAATTGGCGTTGCGGAAAATTTTCAGCACCACGGCCCGCTCCCCATTCAGGCGGGTGTAGCTGGCCTCGGCGTTGTCGATGACGGCCACATCAGCCACATCGGAGAGGCGGACATCGCCGAAGCCATCGACGTGGAGCAGAAGTGCGCCCTCGATGTCCGAAACGCTGTCGTACTCTTCGCCGACCTTCAGCAGCCAGGACTCGCCGCTCTTATCGGCGACATAGCCGGCAGGCATCGAGAAGTTCTGGGCGTAGATGAGCTGGGCGAGGGTCTTGATGTCCAGCTGCTTGGCCACATCGGCGCTGGCAAGGGCCTTTTCCTTGGTCTCCTCGTAGAGCCGCTTGGCGTCTTCCAGCTGGTTTTCGTAGTCCTTCAGCTTCTCCCGGGCCTCGGTGAACTGCATATAGGCGCTGAGCTGCTGGCTGGAATAGTTGCCCAGAGCGACGGAGAACTGGTTCATCAGGCCGGGGACATTATCCATGGCTTTGATGACCTCGTCCAGAGTCTTATAAATGGTGCTCAGGCTGTTGGAGACTTCCAGCTCGTCGGCAAGGTCGGAGACGGTGCCGTCGCTGGTTCCCAGACGGCCCTGCAGCTCCTGCAGAGCATTGGTGAGCTTATCGGTGATGTCGCGCAGCTCGCCGACGATCTCGATGAGGGAGTCGATGTCCCGCATACCGGTCTGGTTGAACTGGTCCACGACGCGCTGCAGGCCGTCGCGGACGTCGATGAGGGCCTGCTGGATCTCCGGCTCATTGACCACGCCGATGAGCTGGTTGATGCTGCTCAGCAAAGCCTGCGCCTGGTCGCGCACGACGGTGACGGCGTCGGCCACCTCCGTACCCATCTGGGCCATGACGGTGTCAGAGACCGTGTCGCCAAAGTTTTTCAGCTGTTTTTCGTACTCGGCACGACCTGCGGCGATCTGGGCCTCGGCGTCATCGAGCTGGGCGCGGGCATCGGCCAGCTGGGTGTCGATGAGCTCCAGCAGGCGGCCATTCACTTCGTCTATCTTATCCTGATTCAGCTGCACCTGCACCATCTTTTCGATGAGGCCGTTGGCCGACACGCTGGAAACGCCGCTGGTGCGGCCCACATAAGGCACGAGGGTGCTCTCCACAAAATCCGACAGGTCGTAGACATCGCTGCCCTCCCGGCTGACAGCCACCGTCATAAAGGCGTTCATGTTCAGGCTGTACTCGATGATGGAGGGGGTCAGACAGGTGCCGGGCAGGCTGGACGCGGTCTGGTCCACCTTGTTGGAGGTCTTGACCATCGCGCTGTTCATGTCGGTGCCTTCGGCGAATTTCATGAGCAGAAGGCTATAGTTTTCTGCCGAGGTCGCTGTGATGTTCTCGACGCCGGACACTGTACCCAGCGCGTTCTCCATCACATCGGAGACTTCTGACTCCACACGCTCCGGGCTGGCACCGGGGTAGACAGTGACCACCATGAGGTATGGCGTGCTGATGTCGGGCAGAAGGTTCGTCTGCAGGTTCGTGATGGACACGAAGCCCAGCAGCAAGACCATGATGACCGCAACAAGGATGGTGAACGGCTTTTTGACACTGAATTTTTCCATGATTTCCTATCCATTTCTTTTTTATGCCGCCGCGCGGCAAAAGGTACGCCGCAACCACGGCAGCACCCTCTGAACGCTTCTTATCATTCCTATTATACACAAGGGAATCCCCCTTGCAATAGTCCTGAAGTCAATCTTTAACAAAACTTTCCTTAAATCGCCTTCGTTTAGGAAGTCAATGGGAAGATCCCGGCTACTTTCTTGCCATATTTCGTGGAAATACGGGCCGGATTATGCTATACTAGAATGCAGAATGGAATTTTATCGCAATTTCAGGCACAGCGCCTATCCAGACTGCTCAAGGCCCATGTTCCGGGCTTATATACGTTCGATACGACCCCAAAGAGGAATGCTATGAAGAAAGTTATATCCGTCCGTTTCAAGGACAACGGCAAGACCTATTATTTTGACCCCGCAGACACCCCCATCAAGACCGGCGACTATGTTATCGTCGAGACGGCCCGGGGCGTGGAGTGCGGCGAAGTGGTGCAGGGCGTGAAGGAGATCGCCGACTCCGCTGTTCCCAAGGCCCTCAAGCCCATCACCCGGATGGCCGACAGCGTGGATGTGCGCCGGATGCGCCAAAACCGCGAGGACGAAAAGCGCGCCTACCACACCTGCCAGGAGTGCATCGCCCGCCACGGGCTGGAAATGAAGCTGGTGGAGGCCGAATACACCCTCGACCGCTCCAAGATCATGTTCTATTTCACCGCCGATGGCCGCGTGGACTTCCGTGAGCTGGTCAAGGACCTGGCCGGTATCTTCCACACCCGCATCGAGCTGCGCCAGATCGGCGTGCGCGACGAGAGCAAGATGATCGGCGGCCTGGGCATCTGCGGCCAGCCCTTCTGCTGCAGCCGCTTTCTCAAGGATTTCCAGCCCGTTTCCATCAAGATGGCCAAGGAGCAGGGCCTTTCCCTGAATCCCACCAAGATCAGCGGTGCCTGCGGCCGGTTGATGTGCTGCCTTTCCTACGAGGAAAACGCCTACGAATACCTGAACAGCATCATGCCCATGGTGGGCAGCACCGTGCGCACCCCGGATGGTCTGGGCACCGTGCTGGAAGTGAACCCCATCTCCGGCTACCTGCGGGTGCGCTGCGGCACCGAAGCCCTGACCCCGCGCTACTATAAGGTGGGCGTGTGTGAGTATATCAGCGGCGGCAAACGGGCACCCCGCCGCCCCGACCCGGACGACGATTATTCCGGTGTGCGCAACCCCGCCCCGGTGGTGGCAGCCGCCGATGAAAAGGGCAATGTGGGCTGCGGCAAATGCCCCAAAAAAGAGAAATAATTCCCAGAAAAATAGTGGGATATCACGGCGGTTAGTATCATAAAACTAACCTTTCTTCGTGATTTTCGCCAAAAAACTCTCTTAATTTTCCCGCAAAGTTAGGCCTTGCTTTTGTGCAACCCCACAAAAATAAAACTTTGGGCTTTTATGGCACACGGTTAGTCTTGCCTTTTCTTTTCCACTTTGCTAGAATGCAGACAAGGATGAATTCCGGGGAAGCCTGCTGGCACCGTGCGAGGGCAGACTTCTTCTTAAAGCTAGTGCACGGGTGATAAAAGGAGAGTTTTATTATGGCACACAAGGTTTCTGACGCATGTGTTGGCTGCGGCGCTTGCGAGGGCGCTTGCCCCGTTGGTGCTGTCACCATTGAGAATGGTGTTGCAGTTGTGAATGCAGACGCTTGCATCGATTGCGGCGCTTGCGAGGGTGCTTGCCCCACCGGTGCTATCGCTGCTGAATAATTTCACGGCGAACACTGAAAAAACGCATCAAAAGCAGCAGACCTGTCAAAAGCAGGTCTGCTGCTTTTCTTTCATGCACAATTTTCCCCGATTTTTCCGCCCGATATTTTGGCAGTGGATTTTAGGTGCTGTATATGGAACATTCCACCGAGATTTTGTATAATAGAACAAGAGTCTATTGTTCAGCCGTGCACCGCTTTGGCTCAGACGCGCTGCTGCTGGCCCGGTTTTCGGAGCCAAAGCGGGCCTGGCGCGCCGCCGACCTGTGCTCCGGCTGCGGCATCGTGAGCCTGGAATGGCACGACCGGGGCCACCGCGGCCCCTGCCTGGGGCTGGAGCTGCAGCCCGAAGCCAGCGCGCTGCTGGCCGCCGCCTGCACCGAACAGGGCATTGAGCACATCACGCCCGTCTGCGCCGACCTGCGCTCCTTCCGGGAGGGCGAGGGCAGCTACGACCTGTGCGCCTGCAACCCGCCCTATTTCACGGCAGGGGAACAGGCCGCCGACAGGGCCCGGGCCACTGCCCGCCACGAGACGGACTGCACGCTGGACGATGTCTGCAAATGCGCGTTCCGGCTGCTGAAGGATGGCGGGCGGCTCTCGCTCTGCCACCGGCCCGAGCGGCTGGCCGAGGTGCTGGCTGTGCTGCGGGCGAACCGGCTGGAGCCCAAGCGGCTGGCCTTTGTGAAGAACCGGCCGGATGCCGCCCCCTGGCTGTTTCTGGTGGAAGCACAGAAGAACCGAAAAACAGGGCTGCGGGTCGAGCCGGATGTGCTCATCTCGGCAGGCGCGGCAATGTATGGACGCTGAACCTCTCAGGCGCTGCGCGCCAAGTACGGGCTGCGCCTCCTAGTAGGGGAGCCAAGTGTGCTTGCCTCTCCTATTAGGAGAGGCGGCATCCCGTAGGGATGACGGAGAGGTTTTGTACAAATCAAATGGGAGGATACTATGGCAGGTACTCTTTATATCGTTGCCACACCCATCGGCAACCTGGATGACATGCCGCCCCGTGTGGCAGCCACCTTTGGCGCGGCAGATTTTATTGCTGCAGAGGATACCCGCGTGACCATGAAGCTGCTCAACTTTCTGGGGCTGAAAAAGCCGATGGTGAGCTACTACGAGCACGCCCTGCAGAAGGGCGAGGGGATCCTGCGCCGCATTGAGGCAGGCGAGAACTGTGCCCTGTGCAGCGATGCCGGTATGCCCTGTGTGTCGGACCCGGGTGAAGTGATCGTGCGGGACGCGCTGGCCCGGGGCATCAAGGTGGTGCCCGTTCCGGCAGCCTCCGCCTGTGTGACGGCGCTGGCCGTCTCCGGTCAGGACACCTCCCGCTGGGTGTTTGAGGGTTTTCTGCCTGTGAACAAAAAGCAGAAGCGGGAGCGGCTGGCCGAGCTGCAGGGGGAAAAGCGGACAGTCATCTTCTACGAAGCGCCCCACAAGCTGCGCACCACGCTGGACGACCTGACCGCCGCCTTCGGCCCCGAGCGGAGCATCACCCTCTGCCGGGAGCTGACCAAGCTCCACGAGGAGATCTGGAAAACGACGCTGGGCGAGGCCCAGACCCATTATGCCGGGAATGACCCCCGCGGCGAGTATGTTCTGGTGATGGCCGGTGCGCCCGCCGCCGAAGCCGAAGAAGAACTGACCCTGGAGCAGGCCGCCCAGCGGGCGCTGGAACTGACCCGGAACGGCTGCGCAGCCTCTGCCGCCGCCAAGGCCGCCGCGCAGGGCACGCCGTATTCCAAGAGTGAAGTGTACAAGCAGCTGCTTGCTTTGCAGGCAGACTGACCTCTCTGTCCATGCTTCCCATTGCCCCCTCTCCTGACAGGGGAGCTGTCGCCGAAGGCGACTGAGAGGTTTAATACGTATAAATAAGGAGGACGTAGTCCCGTGACGAAACTTTTGATCCTGAGCGACAGCCACAACAGCGCCAGTGCAGTGGAGCGCATCCTGCACGCAGAAAGCGATGCAAATGCCGTTGTCTTTTTGGGAGATGGCCTGCGCGACCTGGAAGATGCACTGACCCTGCACCCCAAGATGAAGGTCTACGCCGTAGCCGGTAACTGCGATTTTGGCGCGTTGGAGCCGCTGGACGGGCTGGCCGCCTTCGATCAGGTGGTTGTTTTCTATACTCATGGTCACATGTATGGTGTAAAATACGATCTGGACACGCTGGCAGATGCCGCCGCCGCCCGCGGCGCTGAGGTGGCATTGTTCGGTCACACCCACAAACCCATCGCCCTCCAGAAAAACGGCGTGTTCCTGTTCAACCCGGGTTCCTGCGGCCGCTGCTACACCGGCCCCAACACCTACGGCGTGATGCTGTTGGACAAGGGCAGGATCACCAGCTTTGCACACAAAGAGGTACCGCAGCAATGAGCATCAATGAGGTGCGTTATCTGCCCGAATGCGGCAGCACCAACGCGTATATGAAAGAGCATTTTGAAGAGTTCGGCCCGGTGGGCGCGGTATACACCACCAATCAGACCGCCGGGCGGGGCCGCCTTGGCCGCACCTGGGTCAACGCCGAGGGCAAGGCGCTGTACTACACGGTCGCCATCCGGGAGCCGCTGGCGCAGCCCGCCACCCTGCCCCTGCTGGCCAGCCTTGCCGTGCGCAGACAGCTGGCCCTGCGCTACGGCGTGGACTGCCAGATCAAGTGGCCCAATGACCTGCTGCTGAACGGCAAAAAGATCGTGGGCATCCTGTGCGAAAGCGTCTGCTACGGCTACCAGCAGCAGGGCCGGGGCATCCTGTGCGGCATTGGCATCAACCTGGCCCAGCCGCAGAGTTATTTTGATGCCGCTGACCTGCCCCATGGCACCTCGCTGGCCCTGCAGGGTGCCACAATCGATCTGGAGCAGGATCCCGGCTGGCTGGCCGAGGCCCTGACGGATTTCGGCTTTGATCGGCCCCTGTACACCTTTGCGCGGGATGGCTTTGCACCTTTCCGGGAGGAGTACAAGGCCGCCTGTGTCAACATCGGACGGCGGGTGACCTTTGACCTGCCGGACGGCGGGCAGGGAGCAGGCGAGGCCGTGGACGTGGACGAAGAAGGCCGTCTTGTTGTCCGCACCGACAGCGGTGAGGAGCATGTGTTCACCGGCGAGGTCTCCGTGCGCGGCATCTACGGTTCCCTCTGAAACTTGATATAACACAGCGCCCCCGGCAGAGGATCGCTCTGCCGGGGGCGCTGTTTCAGACAAACAAAAGTCCCCTCCGGCGCTTGCGGTACACCGGAGGGGACTTTTGTTTTGGGGTATTGCTTTGGTGTGAGGAGGAATCATGTGCAAGGGAGACGGTTGCGGCCCCGCTCCCTTGTGCTCATAGTATACCCGATTTCGGCGCAAAAGTCATTACTTTCTTGTGAAATCTTGTGAAAATTCTGTTAAGCTTCGCACGAAATTATTTCGCTCATTCAGTTTCACCTTTTTCCTCTTTCCGCAGGGCTGCGGCGTGACGGCGGCCCTCCCCCACATAGTGGGCGGCATTGGCAAGGCTGGCGGCCGCCTGCTCGGGGCTGACCTGCTTGATGATCTTCCCCGGCACCCCCACCACAAGGGAATCGTCCGGGATGATCTTGCCTTCGGGCACCAGCGCACCGGCCCCGATGATGCAGTTTTTGCCCACAACACAGTGGTTGAGCAGGGTGGCGTGCATCCCGATCAGGGAACCGTCTCCCACGGTGCACCCGTGGACAAGGGCACAATGGCCCACGGTCACGTTCTTGCCCAGCGTGACCGCCCCGCCCGGGTCACAGTGGAGCACGGCATTATCCTGCACATTGGTGTTCTCGCCCAGGGTCAGGGTGCCGTCGTCCCCGCGCAGAACCGCACCATACCAGACCGAGGAGCCCGGCCCCAGCACCACATCGCCCAGCACCGTGGCGTTGGGTGCCACGAACACCGCACCCTCGTCCCGGGGAACTTTTCCACCAAAAGGCAACAACATTGTGAAAAACCACCTTTCTCTTTTCCGTCATTTATGGTATTCTTTTATATAGTGTTTTAGTTTTTGATTCAGGGAAGCCGGGAGCTTCCGTTGGAGGATACGCTTATGCAGAACTCTACTCTCTTCCGCCGGGCGGCGGCCCTGCTGCTGACCGCAGCGCTGGCCCTGACCCTTGTCCTGCCCGGTCTGGCCGCATACGAAATGCCCATCCAGACCGTGAACGAGGGCGAGTCGGTCTACCTGTTCAACGCGGACATCGACAAACCCATTCTGGAGCAGAACGCGGACCAGCAGCGCTACATTGCCAGCCTGACCAAGATGATGACAGCCCTGCTGTTTCTGGAAAGCGGCAAGGACATGAACGCGGAGATCACCATCCCCGCCAGTCTGACCCAGGAGTTCAAGGACATCCAGAACGCCAACGGCAGCACCATCAACCTGCGCATCGGTGAAACGGTGCGCCGCATCGACCTGCTGTACGGCCTGCTGGTGGCCAGCGCCAACGACGCGGCCAGCGTGATCGCCAGCGATGTTTCGGACGGCGACCTGACCGCCTTTGTGGCCCGGATGAACCAGCGTGCCAAAGAGCTGGGCTGCACCAGCACCAGCTTTACCTGCGTGCACGGCCTGTATGATTATGGCAACGTCTCTTCGGCCCACGACCTTGCCCTGATCGCCAAGGCCTGCGCCGAGAACGAGACCTATATGCAGGTGGCAAACACCCTGAGCTATACCCTGCCTGCCACCAATCTGCACCAGAACGAGCGCACCATCACCTCCACCAACCTGATGCTCAACCCGGAGTACCCCTACTACCGGGATTACATCCGGGGCATGAAGACCGGTTTTACCACCCTGGCGGGCCGGTGCTATGTGACCTTTGCTCAGAAGGACGGCCACACCTACGGGCTGGTGGTGCTGGGTTCTGACCTCGACAACATTTACAGGGAGGCCTCCGAGATCCTGGACTGGGCCTTTGCAAGCTTTTCTGACCGGGAGCTGGTGGACACCGAGACCCCGCTGACCACCGCTCCCCTGAAGAAGTGCCGCTCCCATGAGGAAGTGGAGCTTTACGCTGCCGCGCCGGTCAGCGGCTACGGCCATGCGGACGACAAGGTGACCTTCACCTATGACCTTCAGGAGAATATCTCCGCCACCGTCAAGGATGGGGCTGTCCTTGGCACGGCCACCGTTTATCTGGACGGCTATGAAGTGGGCACGGTAGACCTTGTGACCCATCAGGAGTATGTCTCCGACTTTCGCACCGACCTTCAGTCCACGTTTCTCCTGATGGCGGCTCTCATCGTTCTTCTGGCTGTTCTCAGCTTCTTCACCCTTGTTGCCGGGGGCGGCTCACTGAATCTGGGCCGGCGCAGAAAAGCACGGAGACGCTGACTCCAATAAGACTCTTTCCGACAAAGCTCCCCCGAAAGGGGGAGCTTTGTGTTTTGGGCAAAACCCAGCTAAACCTCTCAGCCGTCGCTAACGCTCGGCAGCTCCCCCGAAGGGGGAGCTTTTTGTTTTGGGCAAAACCCGGCTAAACCTCTCAGCCGTCGCTAACACTCGGCAGCTCCCCTAATAGGGGAGCCCTTGGCAGAAGATTCATTTTTCGCTAAAATCGCCTACGGCTCTAAAACATTCTTCTACCGCAGGATAACTTTATGCCAGCAGGACAGGTAGTAGCGAAGCGCCTGAGAGGTTACAGCCCACGGAATCTTGCAGCCAGCACACTCAAGGTGATCTTGGGGTTCACCTGTGCGCCCAGCCGCTGGATTGCCGCATCGGCGGCTGCAAGGGCCTTGCGGGCGGCATCGCCCTGCACCGGGGCACGGGGGCTGCCGCGTAGCCCTGCGGCCGCTACGGCCCGGAAATCGGCCAGCAGAGCGGCGGCCCCCACCTTATCCTTTTCGTAGGCCGCCAGCAGAACGGCGGCGGCATAGCTGTCCTGCGCGGCCGCTGCTTTGGCGAGGGCAAGCGCCTTGTCCACCTGCGCCCGGCGGGCCTCATCCCGGGCCGCATCCAGCACTGTGCCGATGTGGCCATCGAACAGCTCACTGTACAGGGCGGCATCCTTGCTGTCCACCCCCTGTGCGGTGCAGTAGCGGGCGCAATCGGCGGGGGAGACCGGAGCCACTGCAAAGCTGATGCAGCGGCTCCGGATGGTGGGCAGAACGCCCGCCAGCGAATCCGCCGTCAACAGAAAAAGCACGCCCTCGGGCGGCTCCTCCATGACCTTCAGCAGGGCGTTGGCCGATTCCTCGTTCATCCGCTCCACATGGTAGAGCAGCACAGCGCGCCCCTCTGCCGAAAGGCTGGTGTTGAAGATCTCGCTGCGCATGGCCGTGACCTGACCGACCAGATACCGCCCGCCGCTGCCCATACCGGTCACGGAGATGGCTTCCCGGACGATGCCGGTCTCGATCTGGCCGCTGTCGCGCTTACCGGCCTTTGCCACGGCACGGCAGCACTCGCCCCGGAGCAGGGCTTCGGCGGGCGCGCCGCCGTTGGGGTAAAGGTAATCCGCCGCCACGCAGCGGGCCGCAAACCCGGTTCCCAGCCCCTCTTCGCCCACCAGCAGAACACTGTGGGTCATGCGGCGGCCCCCCAGCATCAGCCGGACGCTGGTCTTTAATTCCGAATTGCCTTCCAGACGATCAATCATCATCTCCGATTTTTCCTCTTCCACTGCTCCCGGCGCACCCAGGCGCGGATGTTATGCCAGGCCTGCGGCCCGAAGAACAGAAGGAAGCCCAGCATACAGAGCAGATAGTTCAGCTTGCCCAGCATCCCCATGCTCAGGAAGCTGAACACCCACAGGGCGGCGGCAAAGATGCCGAAATATTTCACCTTGAGGGGGATGACGAAGAAGAGCAGCACCTGCAGCTCCGGGTAAAGCATGGCAAAGGCCAGCAGGAGGGAGAGGGACAGACAGTAGGTATCGGCAGAGCCTGTCAGCAGGCAGGCCAGCCACGCGCCTGCCATCCCCAGCAGGACATAAAGGTTGAAGCGGAAATCGCCCCACTCCCGTTCCAGCGCACTGCCGACGAACCAGGTAAAATAGATGCCCAGCACCACGCTGAGCGGCCCGCCGCCCGAAAAAGGCACCAGCACAAAGGTGAACAGCCGCCAGATCTGCCCGGCGAACAGGGCACTGCGGCTCAGGGAGAGATAAAAGGAAATATACTGGTTGACGAACAGTTCAATGGCGTAGACCAGGATCTGGCCGCCGATGAGGATGTTGATGAGGTTGGGAATGCAGAACCGGCCGTATTTCCGTTCCAGCTTGGTGATCCAGTTCATAGGCAGAAGCCTCCGTTATTCGTAAAATTTGCGCCCCGTTGGCCGGGAACGCTTTCTTTTTTCATTGTACCATGATTGGCAGGGCCATTCAAGGCGAAGGGTGTGAACAAAGGGATCTGGCTGTCTGTTCATCCGAGTGCTAAAACAGCAGGTTGTATCCACTTTTGGTGTGTTCAGATGGACTTATCCACTCTTTCCACTGGGTTTTCCACCGGAATTGTGAAAAAAGGCCCGGTTTTCCCACGATATTTTCCACTTTTTCCACTGAGTTTTCCACATTTTCCTGTGATGTGGTTTATACATGGTGTATTGTACTGCGCGGATCTTTGCGAAAATCAGGGGAATTATGGGCCTTTGCACCTTTTTTCTGAAAGAAAGTCAAACCCGAAAATTTACTTTTTACAGCAGGCAGAAAATCCGCTCCTTGATTTTCTCCCCGTTGGAATGAAGGAGACGGTAGTTTTCCACACCCGCTTTCTACAAAAATCGACCTGTGGAAAACAGCGGGAAAACCTGAGTTTTCAACAAAAAGAAACAGCCCTCTCAGTCAAAGCCGTCAGGCTTTGACTGAGAGGGTTGCTCCTATAAAATCAAACGTTACATCATATTCCGGAACACGACCTGCGCGATCTGGAAGTACAGGATCAAGCTGCAGGCATCCACGATGGTGGTGATGAAGGGGGTCGCCATGATGGCCGGGTCCGCACCCAGCTTCTTGGCGGCAAGGGGCAGCATACCGCCCACCAGCTTTGCAAGGATGACGCTGAAGAACAGCGACACGCTGACGACGATGGCGTAGCCCATCACATTGTCATACTGACCGGCAAAGATGAAGGTGTACATCAAGTAGATGCGCAGACCGTTCACCACGCCCAGCACCGCACCCACGATCGCGGAAACGCGGAGTTCCTTGGCCAACACCTTGAGGAAATCGGCGGGTTCCACCTCGCCCAGCGCCAGACCGCGCACCATCAGGGTGCTGATCTGGTTGCCGCAGTTGCCGGCGGTATCCATCAGCATGGGCATGAAGGAGACCAGCAGGGGCAGGCTCACAAAGGCTTCCTCGTAATGGGTGGTGACCATGCCGGTGAAGGTGGCCGACAGCATCAGGATCAGCAGCCAGGGGATGCGCTGCTTGGCGTGGGTCCAGACACTGGTGCCAAAATAAGTCGTGGCCTCATCCGCGGGCAGAATGGCGGCCATCTTCTGCATATCCTCGGTGCTCTCATCGGTCAGAACATCGATTGCATCGTCGATGGTGATAATGCCCACAAACATACCCTCGTTGTCCACAACGGGCATTGCGGTAAAGTCGTAGCGCTGCATCTCACGGGCCACGAACTCCTGGTCATCGGTGACCTTCACGGTGACCACGTTGTCGTCCATGATATCGACCAGCGGGGTATCAGGGTCTGCCAGCAGCAGGTCACGGGCAGAGACAACACCCTTCAGGCGGTTGCGCTCCACAACATAGTTGATATAGACGGTCTCGGCGTTCTCGCCCTGCCGCCGGATGGCATCCAGCGCCTGCCGGACATTCATCTCTTTTTTCAGCCGGACATATTCAGGGGTCATCAAGCTGCCGGCCGAGCTCTCGGGGTAATTCAGCAGCTTGTTCAGGCTCTCGCGGGTCTGCTTGGAGGATTTCTCCAGCACCCGCTTGACCACGCCTGCGGGCATATCCTCCAGCAGGTCGGCAGCATCGTCCAGGCTCATCTCCTCAATGGCGCTGACCAGCTCCACGTCGGAGAAGGCGTTGACCAGGTCATCCCGGGCTTCATCGGACATATAGGCGAAGGCCTCGGTGGCCACTTCCTTTTTCAGCAGGCGGAACACCACCAGACGGTTGTTCTCGTCCAGCTCCTCCAGCAGCTCTGCCAGGTCGGCGGGCTGCTCCTCCTCGGTGACCTCACGCAGCTTGACGTACTGCTTTTTTACCAGCATCTTGAGCAGGCGGCTCTTAGTCAGCATCTCGGGGTCAGCCTTGACCTCCTCGTCCCGGGCTTCCTCTTTCTCGGCCTCCCGGATGTCCTGCTTCAGGTCCTCTGTGGCTTCCTCGTTCAGATCTCTGACCAGCTTCTGGCGCACCTCGTCCGGGATATCAGCAGGCAGCTCCTGCACAGGCAGGGCGGCCTCGGTCAGTTCGTTTTTCTTTTCTTCCATTTCCATTTTGCGTACCTCCTACCGTATTCCGGCGGTTGGTACAGGGCAAAACAAAAAGCGCCGCCAACGGCCCGCATCCACCCCTTGCCAAGGCTTCCACGCGCACAAAGCCGCGCCCTTTCTCCCCGCTGAGAAGTGCCCGAACAGCACCTCTTACCGGGCAAAAAAGGCGAACGCAGCCTGCTCCATGTCCCGTCCTATCGCACCAAAACCGCATCTTCGACTATGATCCGGGTCCATTGTCCTGCGTTCACCTCCTAAGGATCTTTTCCACTTTTTATTATAGCGCCGGCCAAAAGGTCGGTCAACCCTAAATGCACCGAATCAGGCGGGAATTTCCGCCAAAACACGCAGAAAGCCCCTTCCAGTGCTTGCGGACCACTGAAAGGGGCTTTCTGTTTGGATATTGCCTTGGTGTGAGGAGGAATCATGTACAAGGAATCGGTTGCGGCCCCGGTTCCTTATGTCAGTAGTATAGCACCAAAAGCACGGGTTTGCATGAAAATCCTATGAAGAAATTGTAAAATAGCGAGAAGATATTTTTATCGCACCCTTGACAAAATGGGATATATCATATATTATAGAAATAGGATATATCCCATAGAGGAGGGCTGCCGCTTGGAATGTTACGATGTAGACTTCTATCATAAGGAGAATGGCGACTGTCCGGTAGATGATTTTCTGGAATCCCTTGACACCAAAATGCGTGCAAAGGTATTGGGTGCTGTCGCACTGCTGGAAGCCAACGGACCACAGCTGCGGGAGCCCTACTCCAAATTTATTGGGGACGGGATTTTTGAGATTCGTGCTAAGCAGAGCAGCAATATCACACGTGTTCTGTATTTCTTTTACATTGGAAAGCGCATTGTTCTGACCAACGGCTTTATCAAGAAAACGCAAAAAACACCACCAGAGGAAATTGCCCTGGCCAAGAAATATCGTGCAGACTATCTTGAACGAAAGGAGAAGATATCGTGAGTGACTTTCGGAATTTTCTCAACAAACAACTGGAAGACCCTGAATTCAAAGCGGAGTGGGAGGCACTTCAGCCAGAGCTTTCGCTGGTACAGGCAATGATCGATGCCCGGAAGGTAAGCGGCCTGACCCAGAAGGAGCTCTCGGAGCGTACCGGCATTGCTCAGGCAGACATCAGCAAGCTGGAAAACGGCAACGCAAATCCTTCTCTGCGGACGCTGCAACGCCTTGCCGCCGGTATGGGAATGCAGGTCAAAATTGAATTCATTCCTGCTCCCGCAAAATAGTATATGGATGAGAGAACCGCTGTATGGAACATTCCGTACAGCGGTTTCTGTTTCCTTACACAAAAATACGCCCCGTTCACTATAAAGTGAGCGGGGCGCTAAAAACGGATTCGTTTTTGACTGCGGCAAGATCCCTGCAGGGCAGGTCTTATGCAGCAGGCGGAGCAAGGTATCTGTTGCCAGACCTTATGCTCCTGACACACGCGGGGTGTGCTTTCAAGGACCCTCGCGGGCGCTTTGGTATCTCATATCCCGCTGCGGTGCTCCGCACGGAACAAAGCACCGCCCGGGAAGTGAAATCAGATAGAACTCGTATGGCGAATGCTGTACTTCAGCACATCACCTGCATGGATGGATGCGTTTCTCCGCTTCGTACCGCTGCATTGCGCAGTAACCGCCGGTACGGGGCAGCCGCCCTCTTGCATTGTGGGGCTAAGGTGCCGCAAATATCTGCATCCAAAGCGCAGAAGAATGCTTACTTGTACAGGTCGACCAGACGGGTCAGGTGCTCGTAGCGGTCGTTTGCAACTTCCTGGTTGCGTGCGAACAGCTCCTTAGCACGGTCGGGGAATGCACGAGTCAGGCGGCTGTAACGGGTCTCGTTAGCCAGCAGTGCCTGATACTTCTCGTTATCCACAGCCTTGGAGGTCAGGGTGAACGGATTCTTGCCCTGAGCCTTGTTTGCCGGGTTGAAGGTGAACAGGTTCCAGTAACCGGCCTCAACTGCCTTCTTCATCTCGTTCTGGCAGTTGGTCATGCCGCCCTTGACACCGTGCAGCTCGCAGGGAGCGTAGCCGATGATCAGAGACGGGCCGGGGTAAGCCTCAGCCTCAGCGATGGCCTTGACAGCCTGAGCCGGGTTAGCACCCAGTGCGATCTGAGCAACATAGATGTAACCGTAGGTCATAGCGATCTCGGACAGGCTCTTCTTGCTGATTTCCTTACCAGCAGCAGCGAACTGGCAGACTTCACCAATGTTGGAAGCCTTGGATGCCTGTCCACCGGTGTTGGAGTACATCTCAGTATCGAAGACCATGACGTTGACATCCTCGCCGGAAGCCAGGACGTGGTCCAGACCGCCGAAGCCGATGTCGTATGCCCAGCCGTCACCACCGAAGATCCAGACGGACTTCTTGGCGATGAACTCCTTGCTCTTCAGGATCTCAGCGGACTCGGCGCAGCCAGCGGCAGCAGCCTTCTCCAGCTCAGCGATCAGAGCCTTAGCGGGGGCATCGTTAGCCTTGGTGTTGTTCTTGGTTGCCATGAACTCGTCAAAGGCAGCCTTCAGCTCAGCAGAAGCCTTGTCAGAACCAGCGACCTCAGCGATGCGCTTGATCAGGTTCTCACGGACGGTCTTCTGGCCCAGATACAGGCCCAGGCCGTGCTCTGCGTTATCCTCGAACAGGGAGTTGCACCATGCAGGACCGTGGCCGCTGTCCTTGTTGACAGTGTACGGAGAGATGGAAGCAGTACCGCCCCAGATAGAGGAGCAGCCGGTGGCGTTGGAGATGTACATCTTCTCGCCGAACAGCTGGGTGATCAGACGTGCGTAAGAGGTCTCAGCACAGCCTGCGCAGGAGCCAGAGAACTCCAGCAGCGGCTGGTTGAACTGAGAGCCGATGACGGTGTCGTCTGCGAACTTAGAGGGCTTCTTGGAGATGTTGGCGACGCAGTAGTCGAAGACTGCCTGCTGATCGGCCTGAGACTCCTGAGGAACCATCTGGATAGCCTTGGTGGGGCAGACGGTGACACACTCGCCGCAGCCCATGCAGTCCAGAGGAGACACAGCCATAACGAACTTGTACTCGTTAGCGGGCTTGTTGTCGCGGCTCTTGGTCTGTGCGGGAGCTGCTGCCAGCTCGTCAGCGGTCAGCTGGAAGGGACGGATGGTTGCGTGAGAGCACACGAATGCGCACTGGTTGCAGCCAACACACTTGGAAGCATCCCACTCGGGGACGTTCACAGCGGTGCCGCGCTTCTCGTAAGCGGAAGCACCCTGCTCCCACTCGCCGTTTGCGTTAGCAACGAAAGCAGAGACAGGCAGGCTGTCGCCGTCCATACGAGCGATGGGCTCCATGACGTCGCGGATCTGCTTGACCAGCTCGGGACGGCCAGCCAGCTCCTTCGGAGCGGGATCGGCCTCGGGGTTGGACCAGGAAGCGGGGACGTCCACCTTGTGGATAGCGTCAACACCGGCATCGATGGCCTTCCAGTTCATCTCAACGACGTCCTGACCCTTCTTGCCGTAGCTCTTCTGAGCTGCCTGCTTCATGAAGTTGACGGCGTCCTCGATGGGCATAACGTCAGCCAGCTTGAAGAAAGCGGACTGCAGGATGGTATTGGTGCGCTTGCCCATACCGATCTCGATAGCCTTGTCGATAGCGTTGATGGTGTACAGCTGGATGTTGTTGTCAGCGATGTACTTCTTGGCCTCAGCGTTCAGGTGATGGCCCAGCTCCTCATCGTTCCACTGGCAGTTGATCATGAACACGCCGCCGGGCTTGACATCCTGGACCATCTTC
>OOAD01000481.1_pt1 | contig 28941 bp, 38 predicted proteins | sample 1671151 | NCBI WGS metagenome assembly OOAD01 (sample SAMN06348127, study PRJEB24527) | human gut metagenome | biome: human gut; feature: ankylosing spondylitis patient; material: feces | host: Homo sapiens | place: China | collected 2015-10
TCAAATGTATAAATTAGTCGCTTGATGAATGAATATTCACTTGCGAAAGTTCAGTGTTTTTATTTGTTTATCTCATTTCATTTAATTCATCATAGAAATCAAGATGGAACTGATGCCAGGAAAATTCTTTCAAAGTTTCATCTTTTTCTCTAAACCTCATGCTTGGCTCATCCACATAGAAGAAGACGCGGCTTCTGAAAAAATAGAGTTTAAACGGCCAAATCGGTCTATTCACTGGCTCCGTGAGGTTTAAACCTATTCTTATATCATTGAAACCTGCTACAGGGGTATACGAGTCGAGCACCTGCTGAACAGCCCTACCCTGCTCTGTCTTTTGGTTGGGAATCAAGTAATGATAAACGCCGCTCGGAAAACGATGAGTAAGAATTTTCACCCAGGCTTTCTTATCTAATTTAGCCCGTTGCTCTGGCGTTACCAGTATCTTCTCGATTCTAAATCGGCGAGTGAGAAACCAATTTTCCTCAACGTGTATATCTTTATCGAAATCAGAACCGATAGCTTCCACTATTCGCTTCTTGTAGTTTACACGTTCTTGCAATTCAGCTTCGACAATACCCTTAATGTATTCGTAAGTCTTTGTTCCTTGTTTTGCTTCGTACAACATATCTTCTTCGTTTTTTAGTTCTTACTCTTAATCTGCGACGGAATAGCAGAGGATGAGGGCGAGATGGAGGCGGCGGTGGCGGGATATTCGGCGGCTTTATAGGCTCATGCCCACCTTCAAATATTCCGGAAACCAACACCAGGAAGAATATCGCAAATACCCAAAGCATGGTTACGATGATCTTTTCCTCCGTCGATAACTCTAACGTCATTTCTTTCTTCTCCTATTACGTTTATTCTGTAAATACTGCCCAAAGTCTTTCGGAGTAAGAATCATCATTTCCATAGGCTCCGGATGCTTATAGACGCTCTGAGGGTAATAATCTCTATAATTTATTTCCATACGCTATCTAAAATTTATGATCTTTACAGACATCAAAACATGAAGTCTTACATTTTCGTTTCATACACCAGGCACTAGCACGGTGATCATCATCGACATCATACCAATAGCAGTTGCCGCAGAATTGATATACGTTATCGGGCATACGCTTATTTATTTAAATGATTACTGCAAATACTGCCACAGGACGTTTCACCTTGCGAATCAATGCACCAGCCTTGGCCGTAGGAATCTTCGTTGTCGAACCAAAAGCAGTTACCGCAACATTTCTTTTCTTTCTTTGCCATAAGCTATTTGAATCTGATTACGAACATATTCTTTTTTAGCCACGCATCGGGGCACATGCCCTTTTTGGGCTTATCTACCGTTATCTCGTCGATTTCCTTTTCAATATACGGTTGGTTATCTTTCGGATAGCCGAGGAGGAAACGAACGTGTGTGAAAGGCTCTAATACCTCCTTGCGGTAAGTTCTATCTTCCGGACTGTCCGAAGTGTGCTTGAGCCCTCCGGTGAGATAACCTTGCACGAAAAGGCCTCTATCGAAAACACGATGATATTTGGCTACACCAGCTATAAAGTCTGGCCTATTCGGTATATCCTTTCTAAATAAACGAATCGTCCAGTATAAAGAGCATTCCCGATACTCCTCTGTCTTCTCTCCGCTAGCTATCTTCTGGTACCACTCATCAGTAAGATGAATGGTTAATATTTTCTTTTCTGCCATATTATTTACTTTTTATCAGTGATGGAAACCACTTGGGATTCCGAATAGGATAAGATAAACGATTGGCCAATTCCCTGTAGAAGAAATTGATAGGGTTGCGATATAACTTCGTATTAAAGTCCCGCATCTGGAATGGCATGTGAGGCAGGGGGACGGAAAGCATAGACTTGCTGAATACCGGCAATACCGTTCTTGTCAACATCTGAGCTTCGTAGTACGCTTCCTTATCATCTACTATCGTAAAAGTGCCAGTGAAACTGCGGGGTGCTTCCTTGCTCTTTTGCTTACCTGCGGCAAAAGGGTTGCCGGATGGGGAGATGTCGCTATCGTTCACAAGAGAAATCTCATGCCATATATCGGGCAGCATTAGCTCTTCTCTATGTTCCCACTCCATCTTATTTTCACCATGGCCTGCGAATGTTACCAGATTGCCTTCCTCTTTAATATAAGGCTGACCTGGCTGCCTTTCAAAATCTTCTTTCTTGCAGACGAAGACTCTTTTGCCTATACCAGCATATTCTTCTGTCAGCTCTTCCTCGCTTACATTCTAGCCAAATGGCTCATAGGGTTCTTCTTTCTTTGCCATAAGCTATTTCTTTTTATAATTTATACCTTCCCTTTCCAGATACTCTTCGGCTGCCTCTTGACTGTCAAACTTCATGGGGTGGCCGAACATATCTTTCATGTATTTGTATCTCTGCCACCAATGCTTTTTATACATAATGAAAAACTTCATTTTATCTGCAAAAACAGAGAGCCTATCCCCGTTAAAGAAACTGGGAAAATATAACGAAACAATTTTTATCTTCATACGACTATCTTTTTTAAAGTAAATATACTCACCTATCTGCTCCATCAATACGATAAGAAATATTACGAATATCGCAAGGAGTATAAGCTGCAGACCTGAGCATTGTTCAATTGCCATAACTATATTATTACTTCTTGCTATAATCTACCCGCTCATCTTTGAAACCGGTGAGGCGCTTGGCATCCTCCTCGGTTATCAATTCCAAATCATCGTTATTGTCATTATCCTTGATAACCAAATCATCGGTAAGAACGAAATAATACTTACCCTCATGGGTGGTAAGATTGGTAGGACGGAAAGGTATGCCGGCAATGAGGGCACACAGCCCTAACTTCTTCAGAATATCATCGTGAGTAGTAACTGGAGGATATGAAGACATCACTTCCTTTATAGCCCTACCCTCTTCATTATTCAGGTTAGGAGCTACCCAGAACTGATTATCATCACTATAAGTCCTGTTCCAGACTTCCTTATCCAATGTTTCGTACTCCTCGGGAGTAACAACAAACTCGTAGATTTCCAACTTTCGGGAAAAGGTGGAGTTTACATAAGAGGCAATGACTCGGGTTAACTGGAAGGGTATCGCCTTGCGGATACGATCGCAATACTCTGCGTTTTGCTTTCGCTCCTTATCTATCACGTCCTTCACCCACTCGAAAGACTTAGAACCTTCTTTTAATTTAAATATGTGCATAGTGCTATTAACTTTTAATGATTTTTCTTGAGACCAGCGATAGAATCGCTGGGAACGGGGGCGCGATTTTGCTTCTTGACTTGGCAGGGACAGGAGGCTGAGTGAATACAGCAGGTGTAGCCTCTGTCGGTTTCAAAGATGATATACTCGTGACCTTTTGAAGTGACGGTGATACTACTACCTTTTATGCGGTCGCCTTCTCTGTAATCGGTAATGAGAGCATGAAACAGCAGATAGAGCATGCCGTACATAAAGAGTGTAAATATCACATCTGAGGTCGTTGCTTTCATCTCATAAAGGAGTTTCTTTAACTTTGCCTTATCCATACGCCTTAACAATTATAGAGCTTGATACCATAGCGGTCCTTCATCAGGGTTACTGCCCAGTCGGGATAACCGCCTTTATGCTGCTCCTGATAGATTTCTATCTCCCGGATATAGCGCTGCAGAAGGAGAACAAATCTAGGGTCGGGCGTTTCGCCACCTTTGATGTGATACTTCTCCTGAGCGAACTGCATTTCTACCTTCAGTTTGTAGCTGTAGGTAAACTGCTCGTTGCCTCCTTCATGGAGAATGATAGCCATGACGCGCGCCAGGTCATCTTTATTCACTACCGCCATGCCTACTGCATCGGCTGTGCGGAGAGTAACGAGATAGAAATCATAATCAAAATCTGTTTTATCCATATCGTTTTGTTTTTATCTATTACGCTTTTTTTCTCAATTTTTCGCTGCACATTTCTAGCTTAATTAAGACATCATCCGGAACATCTTCGACACGAAAATCATGCTCTGACGCATACAGACTAATAATTTCCTGATAGAAGTCTTTTATCTCGTCACGCTTAAACGCTTCGTAAGGAACGAAATCTATTGCTTCTACGGAAAGCATAACCCCATCTTTATAAACACAATTTGAGATATAAATGCCGCCAGGATATACAAAAAAAGCTTTATCCTTACAAATTCTCTTCAGACATCGAAATGAAGGAACTTCAGCTAAATCTTGTGCTATCTGCAATTCGGGAACCTTTCTGTAGCCATATATCGAATGAATATAGGCACTTACGAAATCGGAGCGAAAACGAACCTTAGAACGATGAAACAGCCAACCACCGTTTTTCCTTCTGGTTAACATATCCGAGTCTATTCCACCTTCGGGATAGTGATAAACTACAGCATAAATGCTGCCAGCCTCGTTGCGGGTAATAAATTCTACATCTGTTTCTGTCTGTTCTACCTCCCGCGGCTCACCCATACGCTTAATAGCGTTATTGAATTTCATATACGCCTGGTTATTGGTATACTCATCGCCATAAAAGGTAGATACTACCTCGATAAGCTCATTGCTGTCTTCCTTCGAGAAATTCAGTAGGTTTGGGTTCATAACTACTTGTTGCATACGCTACGCCTCCTACTTGTTGTAATCTACCACGATGTTGTATTTGGCGAGGACGGGTACCAGACCGGTCATTACGCCTTTGCCCAAGAGAGGAACGGCATCGAGCACGCTGTATGGGATAACCTTCTTCTTAGGGAGCTGTTCACGATGGGCTTCCTCTTCTAGGATTTTCTTGTAGGTTTCCAACTCCTTATCGGCATCATCGCGCTCATCGAGAGCCTTCTTGTATTTGGCATTCAGTTCGTCGTATTGCTTCTGAGCCTCCTTAGCCTCCTGTTTCTGCTTGGCGATATAATCACTGGCCTTGAGCATGGTGTCATTGGCTTCATCAGCTTCTTTTCGCAAGGCTGTTATTTCATCCTGATGCTGGGCTTTCATATCCTCTAGCTGATGTTGCAGATCAGAGAGCTTCTGGCGAAGGGCATCCGTATCGGTGGCGGTATTAATGAAATCGAACAGGCGCTCTATGTTCTGCTTTAACTGGGTGCAGCTTTCGGAAGTGGTATCGATAAGGGTTACGGCTTCTTCGGCGGTGAGAGTATAGCCGGGAGATACTTCATTCTGACCAGCGATGGAATCGCTGGGAACGGGGACAAGAGAGGGACGTGACGAGGCAGAGGGTTGCTGCTGGGCGGCTTCTTTCTTTGCGGCGGCTTCCTCTGCAGCTTTCTTTTCTTCTGCCTTCTTTTCCTCAGCTTGCTGTTCCTGCACAAATTCGATAGCGGAAGGCATATCTCCCAACTTATCGTAGTAATTATCTTCCTGTGCGTCGAGTGCAAGGCGACCTTCGTATACTTCCCATAGGCCGTTGTCGATGAGATAGTAGATAGCGGAAAGCACGATGCGCTCGCCGTATTCTTCGATGTAGGCATTGAGCGGTTTCACCCAGGCCTTTTCTACTACGTCTTTGAGCCATTCCTTATAGACGATGCCCATCAGCTTCTCTTTATCCCCTTCCACAGCATAGCAGGAAGCGATGCGAGGGATGATATAGAGAGGTTCCGTTTTCTGCAGGAAGTTCTCGAAGTTGATTCCGAGCGCCTGACGAACCATGTTGCTTACGCTCTTGAACTTGTATTTCTTCAGTAATGAGCGAAGAATATTCTGTTGTTTCGTGTTCATGTTTTATAATTGTTTATTTTGTATTTCTGAAACTCATTATACAGCCTCCGGTTCTGGGTCTTCCGGCCAACCATCTTCCTGGTAACCTGCCTTGTGTTCCTCAGCTGACTTCTCACGGTGCTTGTCGTAATATATAGGCTGCTCACCTGCGGCTACTCGCTCTTTGTTATACTCAGCAAAGGCGATGGCTAGCTTATCCATATACTCTTCGTTAGCACTGCGTTTAGCTATCTTGTAGTCGTGGCTGGCTTTCTGGTATTTTGCGTGAGCATCAGCACGATCAGCATCTTGCTGAACGAAGAAAGATTTCTTTTCCAAGGTTTGCTTGCCGAGAAATTCTTTCAGGCTAGATTTCTGACATTTCTTAAACTCAACTTCCTTATCCAGGAGTTCCTTCTTACGTTTCGCAAAGGCCTCGCCGCCATCGGTCTTGATTTTCAAAGCAACTTCGTGCTTTTTGTCTCTTTCCTTACGCAAAGGCGCAAGGACTTCTTTCTGAAATTCTTCTAATGTTCTCATTTTCTCAAAATCTTTAATGTATTATAAAACTTTTCTTAGTCGAAGAGGGAAGGATTTTGTCTCTTCTCTCTTTCTTTTCTTGCTGCCTTCTCAGCTTCCTCACCCTTCTTCTTTACTTCGACTTGCTCGGTGAGGATTGCCTTCAGCTCCTTGCGAGAAGCTAAAGGGTTTGCATTAACGATGCCGATAAATAAAATTCTGCCCAACTTTTTATAGAGCGGAATAAATTCCTTATCTATCAGGTCGGCTGGCTCGCTGGCAGGAATACTAACCTGGTTCAGGTCTTTTCCTTCTTTGTTAACGATGAGGAAGATTCTATTCTTGCCATCTTCGTCTGCGATTTGTGCGCCCCCGGAATATTTGGCTACACTCAGTTGACTGCGCAGCCAGTTTTCCTTTGTGAATAATATTGTTTTCATATACGAGGGGTTGCTTATTTTTCTTCTTTCAAATCGTTCTTGATTTCATCCCACATCGCCATCTCTACCTTCTTGCCATCGAAATGGGCAACGGCTACCAGTTCGCCACCTTCTTGGGTGGCATCCGCTGATGAGATGGCGCTGCTGCGGATAATCATAATATCGAACTCGTGGATAGCATCGAGGATGCTCTTCATATCGATGTGCTGCATTTTATCTCTAGCATTCAGACGGATGCGCTGAATATCAGCATCGGTCAGCTTGCTGGACGTTTTCTCCTGCGCCTCCCTCACAGCCTGTGTCTCGATAGTAATACGCTGCTGCTCATAAGCATCAGCGAGCAGTTCCGAGTTTTGTATCTGGGCGGCGATGTTCAGAAACTTCTCGAACAATTTACTTCCACCCGCCAGCAGCGTAGTAGCTAAACTCCGCTCAATGAGAAGAGTCTTGCCCTTTACTTGCCAGTAAATCAAACCAGCCTTCTCCCACTTCTTGATCGTGGCGATTACGCTAGTCAGACTATCCAATATTTTGAGAGCTTTCTTTGCTCTATGTCTTTTAAACGGATTCCACATAATCTATATATTATTTAAAAATGAATATTCCAGTGAAAAAAGCGCCCTATGCTCACGCACCGGGGAGGTGTAGGGAAATGTGAATAGACAACCCTACATTGCTTTTGCTTGTAGTTATATCACAGAACTTACCTTTCGCCAAAGGCTCATGCTATGAAGCATTTACATTTACTAATTAAGCAATTAGAGCTTTAAAAATCTTCGATAAACTATATTAACCTTAAAACATGAATTGCCATTAATGAGTAATGAACCTGGTACCGTCTACTTCGAGCACCAGAATGTCATTCACCACCCGGATTTCTCCGCTGTTTACGAACTGCACTTTTCGCTGGTGCCTCAGAACGTCTACCTTTAGACAAACGCATTCACCTTCATCTACATGCCCAGTCTTGGTGAGGAACTTAATGTAGAACGATTTGCGCTTTACGTTTCTCGCTGTCTGCGGATGTATGTAACCAGTTACCTGCTGTCCGCTTCGTGGGTCTATCCACTGCCACTTTTCGCAGAACTGACGGAGGTTCTGATAAGACTGATGATATTTTGCCATAACTATTATTGTTTATACGAAACCACCGAAGTCGTAATGATCGCGAGGACCTTCCTGCTCCTTATCCTCTTCGTAAGGAGGAAGCTTTGCTTGCAGAAAACGGTTTAGGATGATACTGTCTACCTTCCGTTTCTCCTTGGCTACCCTTTGCCGATGCCGCAATATATCAGGAAACAGGATGTTCTTGAGCGGGTTCGACCAATCGGCTGCGTCATTGCATGCCGAATAATCGGGGTAAAGAACCATGGAGTAATGCGATAACTTACCGTTAGGGGTATCGAGCATCGGACCAGCCAACGTAAAGGCTTTCTCCTCATTGTAAAGAACCATGTGCGAGGTCTGTAGGGTCACATCCTGATGGTTCTGATAAAGGATTCTGTCTCTGTATTCCATCAAATGAATATCTATCCAGTCTTCTACACTCTTATCGGTTGAGAGCACCAGGTGGGTTATCCAACCCCTCTCAAAGCAAGTATAAAGGTAGTTGATGATATATCCGGTAGCAGATGTTCTGCTTACGGTCATCGCCAACACCATTACGCAGAAATGATTTTTCTGTGCCCGGTTAGGATTTACATCTGCCAAGTATCCGATAGCGTGGAAGAATTTATCTATCAGCACATCGCCGTGAGTATAGAAGCTCAATGCCCGCCGTGGCGCTTGTATAATTGCCTTGGGCAGCTTTTTATCCACACAGCAGGGAGGAATAAAGAGCAAAGTATCATTCATAATCTTATCTTATTCGTTCGATGTAAGTTTATTATTCAAGAATCATCGGCATGATCAGGGTCAATGCTCTAGGCGATGATTCGTTGGCGGTAATTACACCTGCACGGCTAGGATCGCCAAGATGCAGACAGACGGTATCAGACTGGATAGGTGCCAGGGCATTCAGCAGACTGCTTGCCTTGAAACCCATGCGATGACCATCTACGCAATTACTGTCGATGATAAGTACCTGGTCGTTTGCCGACATATTGAAGTCCAAATCCTGCGCTGCCACATCGAGGAACATACCTTCTTTCTTCAGAACAATCATGTTGCTACTTTCTGAAGAGAAGAGTGCTACACGCTTTACTACACTTGCCAATTCCCGCTTGTCTACCACAACATTATAAGGGTTGTTGCGAGGAATTACCGAATTATAATTAGGGTACTGACCTACCATCTTTTTGCAGACGAAGGTAATATCATTACCCGAAGTGAAGCGCACCATACTCTCGTTTGCTTCTATATCAATATCTGCGCAGTCATCAAAAACCGCCAAGCTCTTGAAGAAGGTTCTTTCTACGAGAATAATGCCAGGGGTACCGCTACGGAAGAAATTGCTGCCTCCCGTTTCAGGGTTGTTGGTATGAATGAGCTTGATGAGAGAGTGACCATCAGAGGCTACAAAAGTAACCTCACTTCTGTCCTCGGCTACATCGATGCAGAGACAGTTCATGATTGGTCGAAGTTCTGAATTGCCTACAAAGTTACCGGCATGAGAGAGCACATTACCAAAGGTTGCCATCGGCAGGGAGATATGAAGACTGGCATTATCAGGCTGCGCTGCACGAGGAAATTCCTCGGCACTGAAATAAACCAGGCTGACGTTACCCTTCTTTACATTTTCGCCGTTCTGTGTGCAGTACTCGATATTCATTGAGCGGTTCTTATCCTGCGACAGATCCATGGTGACTACGCAGTCAGCAGGGAGCGTAGAGAGGAGCGATAGCAGAGAACTGATAGGCAGAACGACATCTTCCTTAAAGCTGCCTTCTACGATACTGAGGGGGGCAGGGATAGACAACTCCGAGTCAGTGGTAGCTGATACGAAGAAAAACTGACCATCTTCCTTACGCTGGGTAAGGAGCACATTGCTCAAGATGGCGATGGTTGACTTGCTGTCGATACACTTCGCAGCTTTCTGCAAAGCTTGACGAAGCAAGAGGGATGATTGCGCTTGTATTTTCATTTTGCTTTATTTTTTTTGTAAATTCTATTTTCTTGTTTATGGACCAGCGATAGAATCGCTGGGAACGGAGGCGCAAAGGGGGTAAGGTTCTTTTTACCTTTTTACCCTTTTACCTTTTTACCTTTAAAAAGGCAGGTCGCTCTTATCTATTTCCTCTACGGTAGCTGCGGCATTGTTGCCATCGCTAGCGTTCGGTATAGCTTGCCTTCTGCCCTGCTTGCGGGAGGTGAATGTCTTCCATCGCTCTTCCTCTTCTGGGGTGAGAATAACAATGTTGCCATCGTCATCACGGTATGGTAATGGGTCGGGACCTTCAACGTATTCCTTCGCTATCCGCTTTAACTCGTCGTAGCTTTCCGGAATATGATCCTTTCCGCTACGGAAGAAGAAATAGACGTGCTTGCTGGTCTTTACTCTGCGGATATGCTTCGGCTCCACACTATCATCGTTCTCCCATTCACGCCCTACGAAGTATTCTTCCGTTATCCAGGCTCGAAGCTTGAAACAGCCATGGCGCTTATTGTCCTCACCTATCAGGAGATGATCAGGATTGCAGATGATATTCATATTCTTGCAATACTTCTTGATTTTCTTCTTGAAGGTGGCTCGGCTATATTCCTTACTTTTACCCTCGCTGGCATCAGCCCAATCACGCATGAACTCATTAAACATTTCGTCTGCACAGATAGGTGCTGAATAGACTTCATTACGACTGAAGAACCACTCGAAGTAGTTCACCGTGTTCTCGGTCAGCTCTCTTACCATCAGTCTTCGCTGAACGTTTTTCTGAGGAGCAATCACAAAGGTATGATAGCGCATGATAAACTGAACGGCTAAGGCACAGATGTATATCGCCTGATTGCGGTCTCGCTCATTCAGATTCTCCGGTTCCTTAACGAGGTTCTTCATCACTTCCTTTGGGGAACGTGCCAGCTTATGCTGCATCGGATTTTCTCGACAGAACCTATCCGAGAAAGATACCAAAGGAAAACGGCCGATGGTAGACTCATCATCATCACTCAACTGCGAGTTGCTGGAAATTACGTTCGTTGGCGATTCTTCCAACTTGAAGACGATAGGGTCACCAAACTTTCGTTCTACCTTGGCTCCCGCCGTTACCTTATTATAAAAGTACTTCATGGGGAAACCCGAAGGTTTATCTTCCCAATGTACTACCCTATATTTACCCGGAGAAATCAGCAGGTCGGAAAGACTGAACTTTGCATCGGCAATCGTCAGGAAATCTTTCATATCGACGCGCAGTACATTGACTGCTGAACCTACCACAAGTTCTATCATCAGTGATTTACCCGAACCGCCACTTGCCTGCTTCTCGTCCTCCACCTCATCTTCGAGAAGATAAGGACAGATACTCTGCATATCAGCCCATGAGCGATAACAAATTCTTCCTAAACAGGAAATCATGTTGGCAAAATGGGAGTCGATGTCGGCGATAGCTTCGGCAGGCATTGGCTCTTTGTTACGGATGCAATCCTGCTCCAGTCGCCACTGCATATTGCAGCAGCCTCGAATCACTCTCAGGATAGGCCAAAGCTCTTTCTCCTGCTTACCTTTCCAATCCACCTGCCAGCGGAAGGTTTGCGCCCAATCTTTAAGCTCGGATTTTTTTTGGTCGATTTCGGCTCTTGTGAAGACTGGCGAACCGTCTTCGTTGGTCTGAGCTTCCTGCTGGGCGATGACTGCCACCCTATCCTTGTATTCCTGGCTCTCGCTGATAACAAACGGAGGATTGAACACCCTCATCGTAAAATCATACGGTCTTTTAGCCAGGGCAGGCATAAAGAAATTCAGGCGGTCATAGCTGACTGGCATGATGGTTTCGGGCGTAATCTTCAACGCTACATTGCGGAAAAAGAAATATTCCGTATGCGCATCGAAACTTTCTGTGAAGTCTATCACCATGCCCTGCAAGCCGCCAGCCGATTTCTCGCTGAAATTTTTATCTATCAGGTTGGCACAATCTGACATCATCTTGCGCTCCTGATCATTGTGCCGCCAACTCTGCTCCGTAAACTGCAGAAGTTGGGTCTTCGTTGCCTGGATGATACTCTTCTGGTCGATGTATTCTACGAAACATCTATCCAGGTGGATATACTGACCTACGAGGTCGGTACTCTCAGGGTCTATCATTCTGTAATAGCCGTGGCAAGTCATAAAGAGCCACACCTTGGTAGGCGATACCTTGCAGGTAGGCGGTTTAGGTTTGCCGCTTCTCGGATCACGGGGATATTCTATCTCGAATGGATCGGTGTTGTTGGCACCCCGCAATCTCGAATATAGCGGCAACCTTATATCGTGGTCGAACTTGAAGTTATCGGTATCATCCATGTGGTAGCTCATCAGATAATCTCTCACTGAGCGAGGAGAGCAACCGTACAACCAGTTCCACCTTTGATTATATCTACTTCTGAAGCCATCGGGCAGCGTGGCATAACAAATATCGCAATACTTGGTTGCGATGGCTCCGCAATCCCTTTGGCTGGCGATGTCGTTAGGGTAAATCATGATAACCCTTTCGGCAAATCGCTTCATCTTCTGATACTGAACAGCATTGAAATCGAGTTTTTCCTGTCTCCACTGCCCACGCTCGATATACCAGAAGTTTCTTCTGCCTAGCGAGAAGGCTACGTGGTACCAGCAGTATTTCTGAAAATGCTTATCCTGCGCCTTATCCTGACGCAGGGAACGCATGGCGTAATAAATACTCAGTGCATCTTCCGGGGTCCGGCAGAAAACGATGTTCTGAGCTTTGATGTCGCCTACTTCTATAGGTTCCTCCTCAACATGGAAGGTGCCTTTCGGTTCACCATCCTTGGTTTCGTTCTCTACCCATATTTCTTTCGTCTCGGTGTAAGCCTCTCCCGGTTGCAACTTTTCTATTGCCGAGTGAACGGCCGTAGAGTTGTTACTCCGATGGTCCATCGCATAGGTGAAAACCTTGTCACCCATCAGCCACTTGCTCACCTTCCTAACGCTATGTTCCTCACAGGTAGAGAAGACGATAGGGTCTTGCTGCATGGCTGGACGGAAGAAGCATCCGCAACTGCCTTGAGGTGCTATTACGTCCGTTGCGAAGCAGACGAATAGCGGGTTCCAGGGTGTGCCGTAAATGATTTCACTCACCAGTTGTCCGTTTCTCACTACGTGGGGCAGCGTTACCTGGTCCACGGCATAGATGCGGAAATCTTCATTCAGCATCTTGGTGTTAAAGTCCTTGCCGAAGCCGTATTGCGGGATTCCCTTAACCGATGTGACTTCGCACCCCAGGGCTGCGAGCTCCTGGGGGTTGAAGTCAGTTTTTGGCATAAATGAGAAAGTTTCTATCGTTTGTGGAGCGATTGTGCGATAGTCCATTTTTGCAAAGAGCATCGGCCATTTGGCTCTCGTCTTCTCGTTGTCGCCATACACCCTCACGATGAGGTCATGGCACAGACGCAGCAGACTGGCTCCGTGCATCGGCAGTTTGCGCATGGCAGCATAAAGCTCTAAGGCTCCATAGCCATACTTGCCGGTCTTGGTACACATCCAGCGCATGGCACCATGCTCTGCCTTGGAATTGTCTTCCACCCCTACACCGTTATACATACCGCCACGCTCATTATTGTAGATAATGAGGTGAGGTGTCTGCTTTGCCTTGCCCTGCTCGCCATCGTCTGCCTCTTCCTTCTGGCAGAGGGGGCAGAAACAGGCTGTCTGTCCCTCGATGCGCTGCTCATCGGCAGGTTTTACGAGGAATGCCATGTCAAGGTTGGCAATCTGGTTCAATATCGGGTGGAATAACATATCTTACAGTAAGAGTATTATAGTTAAAAGAGAAGGGAAGGCACCACTCTTGACCATTGACCAGCGATGGAATCGCTGGGAACGGAGGCGAAGGGTAGGCCAAACTTCAAGTGTTTACATCTTGCCGAGTTATATTCCAGAGCGAGCGGTCGGAGCATTTGAAAATCTGTGGTACTCGCCCGCTGCAAAGATGCAGTGAATCGTAGTCGTAGGGCATTACTGACTCCTACTACCCTTTCATAAGAGTGTTCCGAGGTTGCCTCCCCTATTCTCTTTATATCATATTGTCAAAGAAAGAAGACCTTTCGGGCGACTGGCAAAAAACTGAGGATACCGCAGATACCGTCCGATGGGGTTCCCAGGCTTTTTAATCAGACTATCCCCCTTCTTCTTGAAGCTGCGGGTGTGAGATATGCGATGAATGTTTCCAAGTCCACCTATCGCCCGTCCGGTCTTCCTGCCATTTTAACCGATGGCTCGGTTGTCTAACAAAATAAAAATCGGAAACGAAGTGTATCGTACCGAAGTTGCATGATGTCATGCAGAATATCTTTTATTTCTTCATATCTTTATGTTTTATAAATTCAGAAATGTTTCCAGGCGATAATGCCTTATCTTACAGTTGCAGATGGTTTCCATGCGGTGTACTATCATCTGCGAGAGACTTTCCATCGTGAGGAAGTCGGTATCTAGACCGATAATCTGCACTTCCTGCCTCCAGTATATCTTCCCGTTCTTTCGGCGGCAACTGTGCGAAGGCGTAATAATCATATCTTCCACGCTGCCCGTCATCATCCTGCAAAGATACTCACAGGTATCTTTCAGCAGGGCGAAGGGCGCATAGAAAAGGAGGGTTGGAATATCATCCTTCAGTCCGCTCATCGTCTCGGTATAGGCGAAGCGATGCAGCATTCTGTATTTAGATAAGTTCCTATGCCTCTGCTGTATGCCCTTCCGGTTAGGGATATATGGCAAATCAAACAGTCTTGGCATAGCCTTCTCTTATCTTTTTCATCATCTGCCAGGTACTATAGATACTTCGCTTGCAGTCGAAGATAGGGTCATGTGCCGCACCTTCATCGGCGATGTCTTTATAGTCCATAGTCAGGGCATAAGCCTTGTCGAGGTCGAAAGGTTCCTCGTTTGGCTCGGCTGCATCCCAGATGATTCTCGCACATTCCAGATAGAACGTGCGATGATCTCTCAACTGGGTATGCTTTATCTCGAACTTGATACCCATCTCCCAGCAGATATATCTCAAGATAGCTACATCGAAATCAGTACCCTGCGCCCAAAGGCAAAGTTCATCATCACCGAGCTTCTTCTTGATATAGGCTATCCAGCCGAACAGGTCGTTCACGATTACATCAATCGGCTGACAAGGTGCCTCGTCGCTGTCATTGCCGAGCAAGGCAGCTTTTGCCTCGTCACTCTGTTTTGACCACCATTCTGCCGTACTCTTGTCAAATGCGAACCCGTTGATGAACATGCTTCGCAGGTCAACGTGAGCAGAAAAAGTGGAATTTCTTAACACACCATCACCTTCATCAAAGAAAGGTGATTCGTCCCCATATCGCTTCCACGCCACCGCACCGAGACTCATCACGGCTGCGGTGGGCGAGAGCGAACAGGATTCCCAATCAAAGGTTACATCTATCATTATATATGGTTACGAATTTTACCTTTTTACTTTTTTACCTTTAAAAGCAAGAGTGCTTTAATTCCTTCCTGCTCCCATGGCTTCCAGTCATCAGCGGTAAAACGCTTGATGATGGTCGTGCGGCTCATGCCTCGCTCCTCCATAAAGGCAAAGAACTTCATGCAGAGACCGTTGTTGGCCTTCTTCAGACAGGTGTAGAACACACCCGACTCATCGCTCATGGCAGCCTCAAGCAAATATCCCTTCTTACTAATCTCGTTGCCCAGGGCATCGGTCTCTACATACCCAGATAATAGGTTAGCTACTTCCGGTATAGCTAAGAACTGCTTTTTGCAGTTTTTAATGCCTTGGATTTCCCAAGCGTCGAAACCTTTCTGAAAGAAACGGAGATAGAAAGTTGAGATTGTGAAGCCCTTATCCGATAAAAACTCAGCTAAGTTCTTCTTTTCCTCCACAGAAATATCATTTACCTCTAATGGAGAGTTCTTTCTGCAGATTTTTTCTATAATTTCCTTTGTCATTTCGATTTTATTTCTTAATTTTGGTGCAAATTTAAAGATTAAAATCGAAACAACCAAATGTTACCTATATTTTCTTTCAGAAATTAGGGGAATCTAACATATGTTACATATATTAATTGGTTTCGAGATGAACAGATTAGAGTTATTCACCTTATAAATGTAGTTGAGATATGAAGTACTTTTACAATTACAGCTTCCTAGACAAATGGATGGAAGCAAACAGCAAAATCACCAATAAAGAAATTATGAAGGCTATGGGTACTACGAGTAATGCGTGCCTGGATAGCTGGATAAGAATGAAGTCGCCGCTGCCTACCATCGCCATGCTGCGATTCTGCAATGCGTTTCACGTTCCGCTCTCGGCATTTATCGTAGATGCGGACCAGCAAGGAAGGGAAGGCTGCTGCGAGGAGGGGTATGTATGCCCTGGTATAGATGACCAGTTTGAACCCGATGGGGGCTATCTGGATAATGAAGAGAAGCGCAAACAGGGTACGAGGGCGCTGCGCAATCCGCTCGATGTGGAGAGGATGAAATCGGTAGTGCCTGGGTGGACCAGCGTTGGAAACGCTGGGAACGGAGGCGCAAAGGGGTTAAGGCTCGGACGCAAGGAAGAGCACAAGGAAGAGACTGCCGCTGCGCCTATGGATGCCGCTGCGCCTATGAATGCCGCTGCCCCTACTCCGATTACGGAACCGGTTACAGCAGCAGAAACGGACATCAGCTTGAAGACCCTTAACCGCATGCTCGATATTATTGCTGAACAGCAGAAGCAGATAGGCGACCAGCAGAAGCTCATCAATGAACTCACTCACCGTCTGGAATCTCAGCAAACTGGCTACGGCATGGTGGCAGAAGAGATACATCTCGAGACGGAATAAAATAAAAACAGCCAGCTATCCATCACGGACGGCTGGCTGAGAATGTTTCAGCTTAAACTACGTTTTAGAAACAACTCATATAAAACATATAAAATAAATATATATAAAATATAAAGAACGAAATATGATTAATGCTCATTTACTGCTGCCATCTTGCGACGAAGGAACTCCTTCTCCGTGATAACCTGGCAGTCCTCGCTTGTGCTCACGTAAGGCACATCGGTATAGAAGAAGCCATGATGCAGAAAGAGGATAGGCGTTGTATTGCCAAAGGAGAACGGAAGCTGCACCTCCTTGCCTTCCTTACCCTTCGCCATCTTAGGCTTGAACTGCAGGATAGCGATAAGAGCCGTTTCATTTACGATAGGCAGTGCCATCATCTCCTTCTCCAGTTCGCTGTTTTCTTCTGGAATAAAGAGCGATGTGCTCTGCATTCCGTCCTTGGTAGGAGTCTGAATGTTCGTCCAGCCTTCCTTGCTGATCGTGTTTTTGAACTCTACCATCGCCACACCACCTGCAAAGCCTTCGGGCGATTCGTAGTAGGTATCGGCTCCCTGCTTCTCTGCCCAGGCTCTCGCCTTCTCGCTTGCTTCACTACACTCAGCAAGAAATGCCTTCAGCTTCTTGCCTGTCTCACTCTCCTCAGCTATCTTCAGATAGTTGTGAGGTCTGTTTTCTTTTTCCATAAATCCTTATTTTTTTAATCTATTATATAATTTTCGAGAAAAATTGTATTTTTGAGTATATATTTTCAGCGAAATATTGTATTTTTGAGAGTTAAACCAGCGATAGAATCGCTGGGAACGGGGGCGCAAAGGGGTTAAGGCTTTTTTACCTTTTTACCTTTCCTAAATCACCCTGCAATAGATAACCGGCTCGCCACTCTCATCATTCTGCATGATAAAGCCCCAGTAGCCTAGCTCCTGCAGATAAAGCGAAAGCGGGTCGCCAAGCGGACAGACTATCGCCTTGAAGTATTCACGAAGTCGGGCATCGTTAAACACTTCGCAACCGTCTACCCAATGATCCAACGGCTTATACTGATTATTGAAGGCTTCTATCTTTGCCGGGATAACGAAATCCTGCAGCGTAACTTCTGCCTGTTCATCATTATCCACGATGTCGTAACCGTACTGCACGTGTTTCTTACTTTTTCCCTTCCCCATGGTCGGTATATTTATTAATTGCTGTAAGTACCAAAACTATCACGATAAGCAGAAAAAGGGCGAGGGCGTTCTTTCTGGCTTTCTGAATCCAGTTAGCCTTTCTTGTCTCTGCTGTATTCTTTTCCTGCGTATCTGATAAGCTGTCGGTGGCCTCCCAGTGGGTGCCCACATCATTACTGCTACTGACGGCAAGGCTATCGATGGTCTTCTGCATCGTATTGATTTTCTGCTGCTGCATCTGCAATCGCTCCTCATAAGAAGACTGGTTGTTATAACTGCCCTTGCGATGTGTAGTGCGGTTGGTGGTAGTCTGCTTATTGCCGGAGGAATCAGTGGTCTCGGTAATCTGCTCCTGGATAGTCTCCTCATATTCGCCCGTTTCCGTAGACGAAGAAGAAGTATGCTTATCCTCGCTCACCTTAATGGCTACGCTGTCATTCACCATTACCTGCTGATGCACGCTATCCTGCTGAATAGCCGATACGCTATCCTTCACTTCCTGGTGGTTATCGCTAACCGCCCGTCGAGAGGCAGCACATGCCGTAAACATCATCGTCACTACTGCTATCAAGAGTAGTTGAATAATCTCTTTCCTTTTCATACGTTTTCATTTCTTTTAATGTTTCTGATGCAAAGGTAAGAAAAAGGGGAAGAATAGATGGGACAAACAAATAAAGGTAAAAAAGTAAAAAGAGCATTTAAAAGTAAAAAGGTAAAAAAGTAAAAGAACAGCAGGGCGATATATCCCGCTAGGCTCTTTTTACCTTTTTACCTTTTTACCTTTAACCTCGGTAGAATACCGGAGCAAAGGAACCTTTGCAGTCGAAGAACTCCTTTGCTTTATCCTCGATACCCAACTTCCGTATCATATCAAAGTCATCATCGCTGCACTCTACGCAGAACCTTCCGTTCTTCATGCCAACGAAGGAAATGCGGGAAACCAGTGATTTCTCAGCGTCGCCTATAACGAGCTTGCAGAATGCCTTCCACTTATCGGCACCCTCGCCTACCTTCGTTTCTATCTTGGCAGATGTAGGCTGCACGTTCTTCTTAACATCGTAAGCCTTCGCATCGAACAGCTCACCTTCAGAATATTTTCCTGCCTTATGCAGTTTGCCGAGCGGCGTATAGAAAACCTCAAAGGTGATATAATCAGGGTTTCCTCGTTTCTTACCTTTAGGATAATGTTCCGTATAATCAAAGGTAATATCTATATCATTCTTCTTTGCCTGTGCCACCAGGTCAGCCTTTGCCTTATCCAAAACGTCCTTCTTAAACTTAGAGTACTTAGCATACTGATAAACCTTTTCCTTCGTTTCCGGGTCTATCTCATAGCACCCCAGGAAGTCCTTCAGTTTCTCTACCGTAACCGATAAGGGGTCGCTCTGCCCCTTCTTGCGTGGGCGGTCCTTATTCTCCATCAGCCAGAGATAAACCCTCGGTGTTACTCTTCGCTTACTGGTCTTCGCTACACGCGCCATGTGCGGCACATATCCCTTGCTCAAGTCAAAGGCATAGTCGGCCACAAAATGATTGATGTTTAACTCGACAACACCCGAATAAACATCCTTGATGGTACCATCCTTGCCTACCCACGTTTTCTTAGGCAGCGAAATGCGGTCGAATACAGGATAAAAGTCTGAAATTTTGTCTTTCTTTACGAACACCCTCAAAGCACCAATTTCTTCTACGATAGGAACCTTACCATCGGCAAACTCCTGAAACATTTCCTTGTAGTTACTATGATTATCTACAAGTTCTGACATATCTATACGGATATGAAGGGCTTCCCTCTTCTGTTCCTCAGACAGGAACGGAGATTTAGGATAAGTCTTCTCCTTATATCGCATCTGGTCGTAGTACTGATTGATATACTCCTGCAGCTTTGCGCTTACCTGCAACATAATATCCTGTTGCAGGAGTGAGAAGGTACTGCCCAGCGAAGCATAAGAGCATGGAGTCTTGATCCACCGCAAATTACAAAGCTGCTGTTCCGTGGGCTGGTTCTCCAAGTCACGGAAAGTAACCTGATTTTCATTTATTCGCTTGTCTTCTTTTGCGCCCATAACTGTTACTTATATATTTTCTTTCATTTTTATATATACAGATATAATAAATAGTATCAGTATCAGTATAGAGACTTGAAAATCTCTCGAAATACCGATAAACACTAAGGTTTCCGAAAAATCGAGGTTCCAAGAACTATACCTTTTGGTACCGAAAACTATACCCTTTTGTACCGAAAACTATACCCTTCTGGATTTTAGAACTTCGTACCAAGAACTATACCCTTTGGTACCGAAAACTATACCCTTACGTACCGAAAACTATACCCTTCGGTAAAAGACTTTAGTAAGAAGGTAAAAGAGTTTAGTAAAATTTTACCTCAAAGTTAGCCACAAATGTAGTGACTTGTTGGGTGCCAAGAACTATAACCCTTTTGTACTGTTTAATAGGAAAGTCGCTACATGTATGGCTAACTTTTTGCCATAACCATCTAGAAATCAACCATTTAACCATTTGGTTCAATGAAGATTGCATTGGTGCAACGTATTTCTAAGAGCATAAATGCTTATAAATCAGCGTTTTATGATATAAACTTAGCCACAAATGTAGTGAGTTGGTACCAAGAACTATACCCCTCGGTACTATTTCGGCACCTCAGAAGGTAAAAGACTTTAGTAAGATTTTACCTAAAACCAATTTTCAGTTTACCTTCAAATCTGACTTTTCGTTTACCTGCATTATCCGTTCTTATGTCTATCCAGATACTCGATGACTGCCTGCAGAGCGATGTCCTTGATAGGCGTACCCGTCTCCATCTTCATCTGCAATATCTGCATGTAGTAGTCCATCGGCACATAGATGGTGATACCGTTCTGCGTCTTCTTGCCAGTTTTTCTCATAGGTGCAGGGTCGGGAGCAGAAATAGGAGCGGCTGATGCGGGAGGAACAGGAGACTGCGACGGTGCTTCAGCCTGTGGTGCAGGTTCCGACTCTGCGGCACCCTGGCCGTTCTGCTGTTTCTCCAATGCCTCGGCAGCGCGTTTCTGGCGAGCTTCCTCATTTGCCTCATAAATCTTTTCTATACCTTTGATGGCTGGAGAGTCTTCCAAACCTTCAAACTTATGTATACCACTTTTTGTTTTTCTTGCCATAATCGTAAATCTCTAAACGTTAAACATGAATCATTATTCCGGCATGCTGGCCAAAATCTCCTTCGTAAAATTCTCATAGTCCTGCCCTACTCTGCTGTAAGGCGAATAAGAGAATATATCCTGATTGATAGCCTGCGCCTCTACCATCTTCGTATCTCGACGGGTGTACGAATCGAACATGTAATCATCAAACTTATTGCCCAGATACTCCTTAAACTGCTTGGTGGCTCTCGTCTGATCATTACTCATCACCATAAACAAGCCTCGAATATCAATATCAGGATTCAAGTCTTCACGCGTTTCCTGCACCGCATTCAGAATTTCGGCAATACCTTTCGTTGCCAGCATTTCGAGCTGGATAGGTATTACTACACCCGTTGCCACAGACAGGGCATTATGCGTAAGCAGAGATAGCGCTGGTGGGCAGTCTATTAGAACATAATCGAAAGCCTCCAGGATAGATGAAACTCCTTCTGTAGCCAATTCGTCGCCTCGTACTTCCGTCAGCGGCTTGCCGAATAACTTATACAAAGCCTTGCGTGGTACCGGCATCTGGTTTAGAAAAGGTTCGATGTTGATAAGCCGGTAAGATGCTGGGGAAAGATAGATGCCCTCTCTTACCTGATAGACGGGCAAAGGAGACTGCTGTATCAGCGCATCGTATACGGTAGGCTTCCCGATATTCTCTGCTTCACTCCATCCGAAGAGGAAAGAGAGACTAGACTGAGGATCAAGGTCAATGAGCAAGATACGAGGCTTGCGCTCCTTGCCATCTTCACCCTTACCGAAGTAACCTTTGCCATAACGGCGAAGACCAGTTGCTAAACTCTGGACGGTTGTTGTCTTACCAACTCCTCCCTTGTGGTTTACGAAGGCGAGGATTTCTTTTAATCTTGTTTCTGCCATAATCTTAAAAGTATTAATTCGTTTATATATTTATTAATGTATTCGTTTCTTTAAATCCACTAACGCATCCACACATAAATGCACGTTTGTGCGTTTCTGCTTTTGTGGAAATATGTAGATACAGAATCATGCTTTTATGCGATCCTTTTGCGTTATTTCTTGAACACGCTACAAAATTAAGAATTTAAATTGATACTACCAAATTTTTTTATAACTTTCTGCGTTTATGAGTGCATTTATTTGTTTATTCGTACATTCATGGGTGTATTGGTTGCTTTATTCCTTGATACCTGCATTGATTTATTTATTCATTTATTCGTGCATTTATTTACTCATTTATTTGTTCATTTGTTTGTAGATTTCTTTATTGATGTGTGCGTTTATGTATTTATGCGTTTGTGTATTTGTGTATGCGTTTCTGCTTTTGTGGAAATGTGGAAACGTGAAAATGTGGAAATAAAGAATAAAGGTGCAACATACCAAAGTACGAATGCACCTTTTTACCTTACTGTCCCCCCCCTAACCGTCGTAATCTTGTTGCGCTCGAAATTCACATTTGGAACCGTGAAGGTGGAGTAGGTCTTTTCGCTGTCTTTCTTACCCATGGTAATGGTGATATTGGTAGAGTAACGTAGGAAAACCTATTCCATCAGGTTCGGGTCCTTGTCATATCTGCTGGCGGCTTCCTGCTGCCACTCGTCACGCTCTTTCTTATATAGTTCCCTCTCATTCTCTTTGCCCAGAACATCGTTCCAATCCTTTTCAAATTCCTCCTTCACAAATTTCCTTATCGGTCCGAGATACTTCTTTTCTTCCTGGCAGATGAAACGGTTTTGCCTTTTGCGGTAGTCAGCTTTCCGTGCAGTTGATTTCCGGAAGAATATTCCAAATTCAACCCTGAACCCTATTTGCTTGCTGTATTCTATCAGAAAAGAAACCAGGTAGTCTCTCAACGTCCCTAGTATATTCTCTTTCTCATCCTTTAAACCGAGTTCTGTAAAGTACAGAAACTTAGATAAAGACATAACTAATACGCCATTATCGGTTTCTACAGTCAGTTTATAGGACGAGTATTTTTGTTTGTCACCGTCACGGTATAGAAATACCTTCAAGGAACCGGTCATGTTCGATTTATCTATATGAACGTCGTAACTCTTCAGGTCAGGAATAACCGATGGAATATATTGGGTATATCCAAAGACGTAACATAGATCTTCAAAAGGTATCGTTTCTCCACGATGAGCGACGATAGAAGTTCCAGTATATTCATCCACACCTTCAGGAATCTGCCAGGAACCCTCTCTGTCAATGTAATAAGACTCTTTAGAACCTTCTAAACTGTCCTTGTCTTTCTTCCATGCAAGACCAATGCGCTCATACAATATGCCATAATGATCAAGAAAGATGGCATGATCGCTGCAGGGGATAGTAACTACTACTTCATTATCTTTCATAATTTTAGTTTTAAAATTGTTCTATAATTGATAACGCAAAGGCCTCCGGAATTATTATATACCCTTACGTTTTTTTATTAAATTTCCTCAAGTAGCACGCCCTGAAGGGGCAGAAGCTCCTAGCCCAGGGCAACACCATGGGTAATCATAGGCGCGCCCCTCTCGCCCTGTAAGGGCAAAAGCTTTCTTGCGTTCCCAGGTGGTGGCATAGGCTGCGCAGCCACGCCTACCAGATAGTGGGTTTTCCTTGCGCCTACGTCCTTATCACGTCCAAATGGTACAATGATAGGCGACGATACAAGATAGCCGCATACAGGCTTAAAATCTTTGGTGTACGATGGTGATGCAAGCAACTCGGCAATATTCATCTTTATGATAGCCGCAGGAACGGAAAGGTGTTTTGTTTCTTTCTCGTCTTCCTCCTTATCCTGTGCCAAATCTGCATGCTCCTTAGCCTTCAGCGCCTCCTTGAACATCTTATCCAGCTTCACACCCTTGTAGGCGAAGAAAGCGCAGCCACGATAGCTGTTAGCCTTATTCCGTCTATCATCAGGCATAAACTCCTTACAGAAGCCGGAAAGAGTGTAAACCTTGCCCTGGTATACCACCTTGTTATTGTCTATCGTGATAACCCTCTGCCCACCATGGATAAAAGTAATGATGTCGCCAGGCTCGATGCCGATCTTATCAAAAGTAAACTTGCGGCTATCATCCACAGACTTCTTTTTCTTCTCAGAAGATGACGCAGCCTTTTCAGAAGATGATACCACAGGAGTAGTGATTTCGCAGCTCTGCTGTAAAATGTCGATAAGATTACCTGCCTTACCAGCATCGTAAACACCATCGGCCACCAGTTCGCCCACATAGGCATCGCCCATCGTGTAAGGACAGATTAAATAGATATATCCGTTTCCGCATACTGCAGGCTTTGGTGTATTAGCCTCCATGTCCAGATAGAGCACATCTAACTGTGAGATGGAAAGCAGTTTTTCGCCCATAAAACAGAGATTAAAGCTATGAGCAAACACCTCATCCGTAGCAAAGGTAGCCCAATTTTCGCCCATCTTTACCGTGATAACTTTCTCGCCCTGCTTACCGGAAAGATAAACCAATTCTTCGTTTACAGAGCGGATCATCTGCTTGATAGCCTCCCAACTGCTGCCCAGATGCACAGAATGCTCTGCCGATAACTTGCTAAAGCAGTATGCCCAGTTCACAAAACGACAAGTAGAAGGCTCATAGGAAGTCATGCCATCAAACTCTATCACGGTAGCCTCTTCGCGATTATCCAGTTTCACGGCTACCAGGTCATACGCTTCGCCGGGCTTCATCTTTGCGCACATCTTCTTCCAGGTCTTCGCATTGATAAGCATTTCGCGGGTATCTCCCGATTTCTGAGTGATGGTAACAGGCATAGCCAGCAGCTTATGGCTATCAGTAGCCACCAGACGGTTTTTCTCTGCATCTATAAAGATACTGGTTATTGCCGCCATATCATGCTTTTTGTTGACGAAATCGCAGAGTTCTGCCATCTCCTTGGTAGCCTGGAAACATACACAGCCACGTTCCTTCCCGTCCTCCTCCTGATAAGTAAACATGTGCGCATTCTTGCCGATACCGGCAAGCCCCTCGAACTTGGTAACAAGACGAAAGATATACGCAGCAGCAAACTCGCAGCGGAAACTATCCACCTCTACCTGAAAAAGCTCATCTTTATCTGCATCACCCCAATAGAAAATCTTATCCAGGTTCTTTGCTATCTCGCTGGCACGAAAACAACCGTGGTCGTTTCTTACCATCTTCTGCCAAATCATTTCAGCTATTTCATACAGTTTGCTGAGGATAGCCATGTTCAGTTCCTTATTAGTCATAATCTTATAATCTTTAAAAAAACGAAAGTATTAAAATTGATATATTTTATTTGAATGCTCCAGCCAGAAGTGGCAGGAAGAACACTGCTATACCGATGGTAGAGAAGAGCAGCACAGCTACGCCTACCAGGGCGATGGCTGCAACGGAATATGTGATTGCTTTTTTCATAATGCTATAATCTTTAAATGTATTAAAATTGAAGTTTATAATTTTGTCGCAGCATCGGTGAAGTTTCACCGATGTTATAACGAGGAGTGACTAGCTGCCGAAGGTAACAGTAGCTACCCGAGTATCTTTGCAAATCTCTATGCCTTCTATAACGTAATCTTCAAATCTGTGAGGAGTTCCTGAGCAAAGACCGTTTTCATAGTCATTCTCCAAACACTGGCGAATTATTTCGACAAGTTTATGAAGGGTAGTTGCGTCTACATCTTCATCTATCCTCCATGATCCACCACCAGAATCAGAATTTAAAGGATAGCCATATCTGATACGTTTCACATTGCAAATCAGCTTGCGATCCTGCTCCTCGATAGGTTCGTCTGTCACAGGTATACAAATATGCTCGATTACCTGTTTGAAGTTAGAAGCCTGTACCGAAGGGCTGCTGTCGTGACTATCCTCTTTCTTCTCCTTGCTTTTCTGCTGCCGTTCCTGCGCCTTTAAGGTCGCAGCCTCGATAGCGCGTACAATATCCGTGATATATCTACTGCCTCCATGCTTTCTGATCCAGTCGTGCACGTCATCAGGCACCACATATTTGTGGACGCTGCCCTCTGCTGCTGGTCTGCCTTTCTTATTTGATGTTTTATTGATCTCCATATCTTTTCCGCTTATCCGTGATGCGTAGGGCTTTAAAAACTTAAAATTCTATAATAATTCGGGTAAAATGATACACCGTATTATTTTATTTCTTAAATTTGCACTCGTCTTCGGAAGGCTTTTAATCGTACCTTTATGGATATTGATTTAATCGAACCTTTATGGAATAGAAAGAAATATAAAACTTCCGTTGACGGTCAGACTCTTCAAAGTCTGTGGATTCAAACGCTCTTAAAGAGCCAAATTTCTACTATAGTAGATTCGAGCCAGAAGGCTCGCAGTGCCCCGGCTTAGGTCGGGGCTTTTTTATTCCTCTTCGTCATCGCTTAACTCTTTTAATTTCTGGTCTATAGCGGTGGTATCTATATCATCTGAGTAATTGTCTCTAATATATTTTAATACTTCAGAAACAGATGTCTCGAAAAAGATATATGAATTATCAGGTAACTCTGCTGCAATAATATCAGCGTCTTCATCTACTGCGCTAATACCGTAAGGAAAATCGAAAACAAAATCATACTTCAAATCAGCAGTATTCTCCATATCGATAAAATAATCAAATTCATTCCAGAACTCATCAGGGGACTGAATGCAGAAATTTTCATATTCGTCATAAGTCATCTTCTTCATATCTTATGACTTAACCGTGCTGTCGGGGGCTAAATGATTATTACTTGAAATCTACACCTTTGAGCGGATCATTATCGCCGCCGTCTTCAATCTCGATACCTTCCTGCTTTTCCAGAAGGAGCTTTCTCGTAGCTTCCAGCATCATAATGGTGTGGATGGTGGCCTGTCTTGCGTGATAGTCTGAGCCAGCATCGTCCACATACTGCTTATTCATGCGGACCAGCGTGTTCAGGAAATCGGCGCACTCCTCACGGCTCGGATTGTTTACGTGAACCTCGCAGGTAACAGCCTTCATAAAGTACTCCATACCTTTCTTCAATAAGGTTCTGATTCTGCCCGTATCAGGGTGCTGACCTATCATCTGATGAATCTTGATTCTCAAGCTGCAACCACGGCGAGGAAGACCGATGCGGTAGTCATCGCCTACCTCCTCCTTTTCCTCGTCGATGTAATCTACCTTTGCGATGAAACCGCAATCCTTATCAGTACAGACGAGGAAGTCACACTCACCACGTTTGTGATTTCGCAGCGTGTCTATAATAAACAGGGGAATTTCTCTTTTTGCCATATCTCCAAGTATTTTATGATTCTTTATAGAGCTGACAATACAGCTCCGATCTCATGCGCTTGATATAAAAGACTACTTCGCCCGGTGCAGGCTGATAGTCTGACTTTACAAACATCGCATTCTCGCCATCTGTGGCTACATACTTTTCCATCCCGTAAGTGTTCTTAGGGATGCTACCCTCATAGTAGCTTTTGGCTACAGAGGACAGCTGCAAGGGTGATAATATCATTTTTTCCATATTCTATAAATAATATATATGATTCTACAATTTGTTCATAACGTAGCGGATAACGCGCTCGGTATATTCCTCAAGACCGAACTTCTTGCCATACTTGCGAAGGTCGGCAAGTGAAATCTCGGTGGCCTCGTGACCGATGGCAGCCTCGTAGCGGTTTTTGAAACCCTGGGTACCTGGTCGGCAGTTACCGGAAGCCAAAGACTCCTCAAAGGTAAACATGTGATTTCCCAACTTCTGATAAACGAGCTGATCCTTGCTTCTGGCATTCAGCAGACTAAGAGCCTGCTTATTGCGCTTCTCGGCGCTGATACGCTGTGCCTCCTTTAATGACTTAGCAACTATGTGCTCACCCCTTACCAGGAAGCCCTTCACGGTCTCAATATCAGCGATGGCCTTGCCCTGCTCAATCCACTCACAAGCCACGCCATGGCGCTTGATTTCGCCACGCACGAAGGTAATCAGACCGCCTACATAATATACATAATACCCCTTCTTCAAGTACAATGTGAAAGATCGACGAATCATAGGGTATCTGCAACTTTTGCTGTAGCCGTCGAAATCCTTAGACTCAAAACAAGTAATACCGTTGCATGGAGAAATATAACCAGTATTGCCGTAAGTATGGGTACCAGTGTTCAGGAAGCGATATGCTATATCGCTGATTTCTAACTTTTTCTTATTCTTGCCGGCTCCATCAAAAATACAAATATGATCCTTGATATAAGCCAGTTCCTTAGCTCTCGCCTTTTCTGCCTTCTTCTCAGCCTTTTCAGCCTCCTTCTTCTCAGCTTCCTTTCTAGCCAGCATCTTCATGTACTCAGTCTCGTTGGCAATCCCGTTCTTATCCAGATACTTCTGAAATGCCTTTTCAGCGAATCCGATATACTTGCGAACCTTCGCCGTCAACTTGGCTTCATCCTGCTCGCACTCACCGATGACGATTGCACCATCCAGAAATTCCACCTCGTTCTTGCCCTTGAGGTAGTTGGTAAGGCGCATCCAGGTAGCGCAGGCTACAGAAACAAAAGAAATAACGTGGTTATTGATGCAGCAGTGCTTATAATCATTCTTGCGCTTATAGGCCTTCTCGATGTCTGCAAAGAAATTAGGGACGTTGACAAAGAACGTATCAGCATTGAAATCTACAGGAGCATCCTCTTTTACGAAGTTGCTACCAAAAGAACTCTCATACTCTGTGTATACGTCCATCTTATAACTATCCGCAAGCGGAAGATTAAAGAAAAAGGAAGCATCGCCGTAGCAATACTGCTCGTTCTTACCGAAACGACGGAGAGAAACCTCACGACCCTTGCGCTCGTCTGCCTCTTCAAATCTGAATGATCCGAAACATACTGTAGCGTTGTTACGTACTTTGTTCTTAAACTCCTTGAAAGTGATAATCATATTTCTCTGCTCATGCCCTTGAGACTTATTTGGCTATCTGGCACAGCCTGTTATTAATAGTTCTCCTAAAATCCGCAAGCAATCTCAATGGCAATCTCAATTGCAGTAAAGAGCTTGA
>OOAD01000486.1_pt1 | contig 28785 bp, 19 predicted proteins | sample 1671151 | NCBI WGS metagenome assembly OOAD01 (sample SAMN06348127, study PRJEB24527) | human gut metagenome | biome: human gut; feature: ankylosing spondylitis patient; material: feces | host: Homo sapiens | place: China | collected 2015-10
GCATACGAGATATCAGTGTGACTGGAGTTCAGACGTGTGCTCTTCCGATCTCGTTGATGCGATAACAGATGTAACTATGGGACAGATTGTTGATAGAAGCAGACCTGGTAAGAAAGGTAAGTTTGCTCCTTGGATAAGACGTATGTGTGGACCAGTTGCAGTTGCTTCATTTCTGATGTATGCAACATATTTTAAGGGAATGCCAATGGGCTTTAAGATATTCTGGATGTTCTTTACATATCTTCTCTGGGGAAGCGTATGTTACACAGGAGTTAATATTCCTTATGGTTCAATGGCATCTGCAATTTCAGATAACCCAACAGACAGAACATCACTTTCTAACTGGAGAACAATTGGTGCAACACTTGCACAGACAGCTATTGGTGTTATATTACCACTTGTAGTATATTATACAGATGCAGCTGGTAATTCAGTATTATCTGGTGAAAAGATGATGATTGGAGCATTAATCTGCTCAATAGGTGCAGTTATATGTTATATGCTCTGCTATCATATGACAACAGAAAGAGTTAAGGTAGAACAGAATACACAGAAGTTCTCATTTAAGGAACTTATTAAGCAGCTTGTTCATAACAAGTCATTAATAGGAATTATTGTATGTGCGTTAGTATTCTTACTTGCACAGTTATCATTAAGCAATATGAATGCTTATGTATATCCTAATTACTTTGGTAATATAAAGGCTATGTCAATAGCAAGTCTTGCAGGAACAGTTGTTATACTTGCACTTTCAACATTTATAGTAAAGATTGCTTCAAAGATAGGTAAAAAAGAATTATCAATTATAGGATGCTTTATAAGTGCAGCTTCCTTCATACTATTATTCATAATTCATACACACAATGTATGGGTATGGGTAGGCTTGATAATCGTAGCTACAATAGGAACTTCAATGTTCAACATGGTAATATGGGCTATGATCACAGATGTAATTGACGAGTCAGAGGTTCAGACAGGAGTCCGTCAGGATGGAACAATTTATTCAGTATATTCCTTTGCAAGAAAGCTTGGACAGGCTTGTTCATCAGGTTTATCAGGAATACTTCTTTCAATAATAGGATATAGTTCAGTAACAGCCTTTGATCCAAAGGTAGTAGACGGAATATATAATATTACCTGCCTTGTACCAGCGGGAGGAATGATATTACTTTTGCTTGCTTTATGGTTCTTATATCCTCTTAACAAGAAGAGAGTTGAAGAGAATGCAGAGAAGCTTAGAATTAAGAGAAATGAAAATGCGTAGCGCAAAACAATCCGTAGGTATTAAAGTCGGGGCGTTTGACCCCGACATCATTTGAAAAATAAAATTATTAAAATCACAGGAGGAAATTAATTATGTTATATCCAATTTTAACAGAATCAAGATTATTAAGTGACTTAAGTGGTGTATGGGATTTTAAGTTAGACAACGGCAAAGGCTTTGATGAGAAATGGTATGAGGCTCCATTAAAGGATGCAGACACTATGCCGGTTCCAGCTTCATATAATGATTTAAAAGAAGGAGCTGATTTCAGGGACCATTATGGATGGGTATTTTATCAGAGAAATATCTCTGTTCCATCATATGTTAAGAGCCAGAGAATTGTATTAAGATGCGCAGCGGTAACACATTATGCAAAGATTTACCTTAATGGTAACTTAATATGTGAGCATAAGGGCGGCTTTCTTCCATTTGAAGTTGAATTAAATGATGTATTAGAGGATGGCGATAATCTTCTTACAATCGCAGTTAATAATGTTATTGATTATACAACTCTTCCAGTTGGCGGTAAGGCTAATATGATGAGTGGCATGATGGGAGGCATGGGTTCAGGTGCATCTGAAAAGCCACAGAATAATCCTAACTTCGATTTCTTTAACTATTGTGGTATCACAAGACCAGTTAAGATATATACAACACCTAAGACCTATATCAATGATATTACAGTAACATCAGATATTGACTTTGGAAAGGAAGCACCATCAGCAGTACTTAACTATGATGTTGATATTGAGGGTGTTGATAAGGACAGCACAGCTTGCAAGATTGAGGTAATTGATGCTGAAGGCAATAAAGTTGCAGAGGCAGCAGGAACACAGGGAAAGATTGAACTTGAGAATGTAAAGCTTTGGCAGCCATTAAATTCTTATCTTTACCAGATAAAGGTTACAGCAGGAGAAGATGTTTATACACTTCCTTATGGTGTAAGAAGTGTAAGAGTAGATGGAGTTAAGTTCCTTATCAATGAAAAGCCATTCTACTTTAAGGGTTATGGAAAGCATGAAGATACATTCCCTAACGGACGAGGAATTAATCTTCCTATGAACACAAAGGATATATCTATTATGAAGTGGCAGCATGCTAACAGCTTCAGAACAAGCCATTATCCATACAGTGAAGAGATGATGAGATTATGTGACGAGGAAGGTATCGTTGTTATTGATGAAACAACAGCTGTAGGTGTTAATCTTCAGTTTGGTGGCGGTGCTAACTTCGGCGGAGAAAGAATCGGTACATTTGATAAAGAACACGGAGTTCAGACACAGGAGCATCATAAGGATGTTATAAGAGACCTTATTTCAAGAGATAAGAACCATGCCTGTGTTGTTATGTGGAGTATTGCGAATGAGCCTGACTCAGCAGCAGAGGGCGCATATGATTACTTTAAACCATTGTTTGACCTTGCAAAAGAAATCGATCCACAGAAACGTCCTTGCACATTAGTAAGTGTTCAGGGAACAACTGCTGATACTGATTGTTCTTCTAAATTAAGCGATGTTATATGTCTTAACCGTTATTATGGATGGTATTTTGGTGGACCAGACCTTGAAATCTCTGAAAAAGGACTTCGCAAGGAACTTTCAGACTGGGGCAAGCTTGGAAAACCAGTAATGTTTACAGAATATGGTGCAGATACTGTCAGTGGACTTCACGATACAACATCTGTTATGTATACAGAGGAATATCAGGTAGAGTATTATGAGATGAACAATAAGGTATTTGATGAATTCGAATTCGTAGTTGGTGAGCAGGCATGGAACTTTGCAGATTTTGCTACGAGCCAGAGCTTACTCAGAGTACAGGGTAACAAGAAGGGCTTATTCACAAGGGATAGAAAGCCTAAGATGGTAGCACACTACTTCCGTAACAGATGGAGTGAAATTCCAGAATTTGGTTACAAGAAATAAGCTTATGCTGGCAGAATACATTTGTGCCTGTATAATATGATGTAAGTGCGATACTCACATCATAAAATAAAACAAATATACTAAGTGATTAGTATAAAACTTTCCAATATTATAGTAACAACAAACAGGAGATATGCGGGATGACTGCATATCTCCTGTTTATGTATACAATGAATATATACGATATATATAATGAGCACGTAAATAATGAGCAATAGTAATAATTGTAATTAAAGCAATTATTATGTTAAAATGATGTAAGGGTCAGGATACATGCTGATTCGTTTATAATAAATAGTATTTTGATTAGAATATAGTGAGAGGGTAACAGAGTATGCAGTATAAAATTTATAATGACGATTTTGATGTAATAATTGATTCTAAAGGATGCGAGATAATATCTGTAGTAAGAAAGCAGGATTCAAAGCAGTATATATGGAATGGCAATCCGGATGCATGGAAAAGACATACACCAGTTCTTTTTCCACTTGTAGGAAGATATAAGAATGATACTTCTGTATATAAAGGAAAAGAATATCATATGACACAGCATGGCTTTGCAAGAGATTCTGAATTCACATTGGTACATAAGGAAGATAATGTGATAATAATGAAGCTTATATCAAGTGAAGAAACAAAGCAAAAGTATCCTTTTGATTTTGAACTGATGATAACTCATAGACTTAGTGGAAATAATATAAGCACAATATGGGAAGTAAAGAATACTGGTGATGATGTTATGTATTTTAGTATAGGTGGACATCCTGCATTTGTGTGCGGCGATAATGCCATCGGCGCGCAGATAAGATTTGATACTGAGGATGATAAGGTGGCTTATAAGCTGTTATCAGAGGATGGTCTTCTTATGCCAGAGGAACATTATCTCACTCTCTCAAATAATAATGTTACAATCACAAAGGAGTTTTTTGATAAAGATGCTCTAATTGTTGAAAACAGTGGGATTAAGAGCGTGAGCTTAAGTAAGGATTGTGAACCAGTTGTAGAAGTTATGTTTAAGGCTCCTGTTTTCGGACTATGGTCAGCAGCAGGAAAAGGAGTACCTTTCGTGTGTATAGAACCATGGTACGGAAGGACAGATGCCATAGACTCAGACGGCAGTCTTACTGCCAGAGAATGGGGCAATGAGCTGGCAGGAGGTGAAACATTTACAGGGGGATACAGATGTAAGTTTCTATAATGTTTATTTAACGCATTAAGAAAATGCGATTAAATCAATCCTCAATCTGCCGTCCGGTTCCATCCATATGGAAGTTCTCGCGGATGATAAGCTGGGATATTGGAACAATCTCATATCCTTGTTCTTCAAGGCTTGTGAGTACTGTATCAAGGGCTTCGGCAGTGAACTTCGCACCATTATGCATAAGAATTATAGAACCGTTACCAAGAGCTTTATGTCTGGTGACGGTTTTTATTATGCTGTCAACGCCGTAGTCTTTCCAGTCAAGGGAGTCTACATCCCACTGCACAGGATAGTGGTTACAGCCATATACGGTGTTGATAAGCAGTGAATTATAGTCACCATAAGGTGGTCTGAATAGAAAGCAGTCATATCCTGTAAGTTCTTTGATTTTATTATCAACTGCGGTTATTTCTTCTTTCTGTTCAGAGGCACTCAGTTTGCTCATTTCCTTATGATTCTCGCTATGATTGCCGAGGTCGTGACCTCTGTTATATATTTCTTTAACCATATCAGGATATGTAGAAACCCAGCCACCTGTCATAAAAAATGTTGTCTTGACATTGTGCTTATCAAGAATATCAAGCAGCTTTATCGTATCATCAGCACCCCAGGCGGCATCGAATGATATGGATATCTTTTTTTCATCAGTCTGTATACAGTATATAGGAAGTGCTTTCTTGCCAGCGACACAGTTTCCTTTGATAGAACCGCCATTTATACCATCCGAACCAGAACCAGAGTTATAACTAGAATCAGAGCCAGAATTGGAATCGGAATCCGAACCCAAATTAGAACCAGAATTGGAACCAGAATCAGAGTAAACAGGTTTTTTAGAACTGGCAGCAGTGTCCTTAGGGTTAAAGCTTGCGTAGATAAAAAAAGCAAAGGCAAGCATGAGAAGTATGGAGGATAAGAGTACAGACAGCTTAAGGTGGGTTATATTTTTAATATTGCTGACAGCATTGCTGCTGTTTTTGCTATTGATTCTATTCATAAGGTTTCTCCGTTATATAAAATGACATATATAATTGGTATAATATATGCACATATAATGGGTAATAATTACTTAATAATATTAGTTTTTTAAGAAAGTATGTATACAAGTAAATGTATTCTGTAGTATATTAATTCTAGTATGCGTGCGTACAGCAGGAAAGGATGGTTACTATATGAAATATACTAAGCAGGATATATTTAGAATGGTAGAGGAAGAGGATGTTGAGTTTATCAGACTTCAGTTCACAGATATGTTTGGAGTGCTAAAGAATGTGGCTATTACTTCAAGCCAGCTTGGCAAAGCACTGGATAACAAATGTATGTTTGATGGTTCTTCAGTAGAGGGCTTCGTAAGGATAGAAGAGTCTGATATGTATCTGTACCCTGATTATGATACATTTGAAATATTTCCATGGAGACCACAGCAGGGAAAGGTTGCAAGACTTATATGCGATGTATATACACCAAATGGTAAGCCATTCGAGGGTGATCCAAGATGGATACTTAAGAAAGTGATTAATGAAGCTAAGGATATGGGATATATATTCGAGGTTGGACCAGAATGTGAGTTTTTCCTTTTCCATACAGATGATAATGGACTTCCAACAACACTTTCCCATGAAAAGGCAGGTTATTTTGATTTAGGACCTACAGACCTTGGAGAGAATGTAAGACGTGATATGGTGCTTACTCTTGAAGATATGGGCTTTGAGATAGAGGCTTCCCATCATGAAGTTGCACCAGCGCAGCATGAGATTGATTTCAGATATGATGAAGCTTTAAAGACAGCAGATAATATTATGACATTCAAGCTTACAGTAAAGACTATAGCTAAAAGACATGGATTGTATGCAACATTTATGCCTAAGCCAAAGTATGGTATTAACGGCTCTGGAATGCATGTTAATATGTCTCTTGCTACAGAGGATGGAAAGAATATATTTGCAGATGATAATGATAAGCTTGGATTATCAGAGGATGCATATCATTTCATAGCGGGTGTCATGAAGCATGCAAAGGGTATGACAGCTATTACTAATCCACTTGTTAACTCATATAAAAGACTTGTGCCAGGTTATGAAGCACCTGTATATATAGCATGGTCAGCAACTAACAGAAGTCCACTTATAAGAATACCAGCATCAAGAGGAAATGGAACAAGGGTGGAGCTTAGAAATCCTGATCCTTCGGCTAATCCATACCTTGTACTTGCTACATGTCTTGCGGCAGGTCTTGATGGTATTAAGAATAAGCTGGAGGTTCCAGCCAGTGTTGACTGCAATATATTTGAGATGACAGAAGAGGAAAGAAAAGATTCAGGAATAGAAATACTGCCAGATAACCTTTATGATGCGATAAAGTATCTTAATGAGGATAAGTTTATATGTGGTGTTCTTGGAGAGCATATTACAACAAAGTATACAGAAGCCAAGCTAAAGGAATGGGATGATTACAAGACTCAGGTTACACAGTGGGAGCTTGATGAATATCTTTATAAGTTTTAATATATGAGGTTAGAATATGTCTACATTGATTGTTGCATTTCCGAAGATAGAGGAGGCAAGGTCTGTAAGAAGTCTCCTGGTTCGTAAGGGATATGATGTGGCAGTTCCTTGTACAAGTGGGGCACAGGTTATCAATCAGGCAGATGCACTGTCTGACGGTATCATTATAAGTGGTTATAAGCTTTCAGATAATATGATTTATTCAGAATTATGCGAATATAAGCCTAAAAGCTTTGAACTGCTGCTTGTTGCATCACAGAATCTGTGGGAGGACTGTCAGGATAGCAATGTTGTATGTGTAGCTATGCCTATCAAGGTAAATGATCTGTTATCTACCATAGAGATTATGCTGCAGTCTCAGATAAGAAAAAGAAGAAAGGCCCGTACAACACCAAGGCAGAGAAGTCCCAAAGAACAGAAAATAATAGATAACGCAAAGCATCTGCTTATGGAAAGAAATAATATGACAGAACAGGATGCGTTCAGGTATATCCAGAAGTGTAGTATGGATAGCGGTAACACTATGGTTGAGTCAGCAACGATGGTGTTAAGTATATATGCAGATGTGTAGGTACAGAAGTGTAGTTAAGGTATACATCAGTAAGGCTTTGAATACCTTCTAAGACCGACATTACAGCATAATATGATACCAGGGGTCCCAAGGTCTTTCACCCACCTATGAGCAAGCTCATGTGGGTTTAGACCTTTTGACTCTGGTATCATAATATAGAATATTAAGTGTGAGAATAATTATATTCAATAGAATAATCATTTTCACATAAAGAAATGGAGATTGATATGAAGTTTACAAAGATGCAGGGTGCAGGCAATGATTATGTATATGTGGATTGCACTAAGTTACCTCTGGCAAACCCATCAGAGGTGGCTGTAAGGGTGAGTGACAGACATTTTGGGATAGGTTCTGATGGACTTATACTTATAAAGCCATCTGATAAGGCAGACTTTTTCATGGAGATGTATAACGCAGATGGTTCACAGGGACAGATGTGTGGAAATGGAATAAGATGTGTAGGAAAATATGTATATGACAATGGTCTTACAGATAAGACAACAGTCAATGTAGAGACATTGGCAGGTATTAAGATACTTAAGTTAAATGTTGGAGATGATGGCAAGGTAGCTTCTGTAGTAGTTAATATGGGAAAACCGGAACTTGAGGCTTCAAAGGTACCTGTAGATGTTAATGCTTTAGTAGAATATAAGGCAGCTTACAGGAATACATATAAGAATGATGCCACACTGTGTCCGCTTGCTGTTAAAGCACTTGATAATGTGGAAAATGCAGTTATTAATGAAGCAATACTGGTGGATGGAAAATCATATGATATAACAGGTGTATCTATGGGCAACCCACATGATATTGTATATCTTGATAACGATATAGATATAACAAAATTCGATATAGAAAAGGTTGGACCATATTTTGAGAATCATAAGGCATTTCCAGAAAGAATCAATACAGAGTTCGTACAGGTATTAGACAGAAAAACTCTTAACATGAGAGTGTGGGAGAGAGGTTCTGGTGAGACATTCGCATGTGGAACAGGAACATGTGCGACAGTTGTTGCTACAGTTCTTAATGGCATGTGTGACAGTAAGGATGTAACAGTTCACCTTCTAGGAGGAGATCTTAAGATAACATGGGATGAAGAAAGCGGGGATGTATATATGGAAGGTCCTGCAGCTACCGTGTTTACAGGAGAGATTGAATTATAGTTAAATAAAATACAGCATTTCAGATACTGGCAGAATAATGGTATGTAAAGGAGAAAGAGATATGATGACAGATATGAATATGAACGAATTCCTTAATGTGCTTTCATCAAAGGAACCAGTTCCAGGTGGAGGTGGTGCATGTGGATATGTTGCAGCAGTTGGCATGTCACTTGGTAACATGGTTCTTGCACTTACAACAGGAAAGAAAAAATATGCCGAATATCAGGATGAAATTGAAAAGCTTATAGTACGTGCAAATGACCTGACTAAAGAACTGGCAGAATGTATGGATAAGGATGCCAAAGCTTTCAAGCCTTTATCGGAGGCGTATGGTCTTCCTAAAGATACTGATGAGCAGTTAAAGCATCGTGAAGAGGTTATGGAAAAAGCGCTTATAGCAGCAAGTGAAGCACCACTTTCCATGATGGAGGTTATAGTTGAAGCTATTGGACTTATAGACAGGATATCTGTTATTGGCAGCAGATTAGCTATAAGTGATGCGGGAGTAGGTGTACAGATGTGTAAGGCAGCACTCAACGGAGCTTCACTTAATGTATACATAAATACAAAGCTTATGAAGGACACTGATGTGGCAGATGATATGAATACCAGGACAGATGAGCTTATCATCAGAGGTAATCAGATGGCAGATGAGGTGTATGACAGAGTTATGGATTGTGTGAGATAGCCAGACATATATGTGTAGTTGTAATTATGATAAAATCACAACAAAATAAAATATATTTAAATAACAAATATGGAGATATATAGATAATGGAGATATTAAAAGGACTTCCAGTAGCTAATGCCATTAATGAAAAGCTTATGGAACAAGTTAAAAGTATAGAAGGTCCACTTCCACACCTTGCTATTATCAGGGTTGGTGAAAGACCAGATGACTGCTCATATGAAAGAGGAGCTGTTAAAAAGATGGATAAGGTAGGAGTCAGATGTACAACATATACATTTGATGCTGATATAGATAATGATACCTTTCAGGCTGAGTTCGATAAGATTAACGAGAATCCTGACATAGATGGTATTCTTATGTTAAGACCACTTCCAAAGCAGCTTGATGAAAAGCAGATTGAAAACAAAATAGATCCAAGAAAGGATCTTGATGGTATATCACCTCTTAACTTAGCTAAGGTATATGCCGGTGATGAGAGTGGATATGCACCATGTACAGCAGAGGCAGTGATTGAGATGTTAGATTATGCTGGTATTGATATAAAGGGTAAAAGGGTAACAGTTGTAGGAAGAAGTCTTGTTATAGGAAAACCTGTTTCTATGCTTCTTATGAAGCGCAATGCAACAGTTACAGTATGTCATACAAAGACAGTTGATATGGCAGGTACATGTAAGAACGCTGAGATACTTGTTGCGGCTGCAGGTTCTGCACGTATGATTAAGAAGGAATATGTAGCAGATGGAGCAGTTGTCATTGATGTAGGTATTAATGTAGATGACGAGGGCAATTTATGTGGTGATGTTGATTTTGATGCTATAAGCGATATCGCAGCAGCAGCAACTCCTGTTCCTGGTGGAGTTGGTTCAGTTACTACATCTGTGCTTGCAAAGCATCTTGTTAAGGCGGCTATGGCACGTTAGCTGTATGCAATTAGTTATGCAGAATATTGTAAAAATATACAACAGTGAAATATTGGAGGTTGAGTTTTGAAAGAAAGAGAAAAGTTTGGCTCGCGTTTAGGGTTTATCCTTGTGTCAGCCGGATGTGCAGTAGGGCTTGGCAATGTATGGAAGTTTCCATACATATGTGGAATTAACGGAGGAGCAGCATTTGTACTGATATATCTTGTGTTCCTTGCTATTCTTGGTTTTCCTATTGTGTGTGCTGAGTTTACGATAGGACGAGGAAGCGGAAAGGGTGCAGCCAGAGCGTTTGAGGTACTAGAGAAAAAGGGAAGTAAGTGGCATTACTTTAAGTGGGTATCAGTAGTTGGAAGTTATATTCTTATGGCTTTCTATACTATGGTAGCAGGATGGATGCTTTATTATGCTTTCAAGGAAGCAAGCGGCTCACTTACAGGTGTCAGTTCAGAGCAGATAACCGCAGAGTTTGGCAATATGTTAGGTAATCCTGGAGTCATGATTGTATGGATGCTGATAGCGATATTGTTGTCCTTTGGGGTATGTGCACTTGGACTGGAAAAGGGTATTGAAAAGATAACAAAGGTAATGATGTCATGTCTTATAGTGCTGATTGTTGTGCTTGCGATACATTCGCTTGTTTTACCAGGCGCATCTGAGGGTGTTAAGTTTTATCTTGTTCCTAATCTTGATACTATTAAGACAAGAGGTATAGGCCCTGTTATATTCGATGCCATGACACATGCATTTTTTACACTTAGTGTAGGTATTGGTGCTATGGAAATCTTCGGAAGCTACATGAAGAAGGATAGAACCATAGGTGGCGAAGCTGTTAACATAGTAGTACTTGATACATTCGTTGCACTTATGGCTGGGTTTATTATTATACCAGCATGTTTTTCATTTGGAGTACAGCCTGATGCAGGTCCTTCGCTGCTTTTTAAGACACTTCCGAATGTGTTTAACAGCATGGCTGGTGGAAGAGTATGGGGAACAGCATTCTTTATATTTATGTCGTTTGCAGCGCTTTCAACGGTTATAGCTGTATTCGAGAATATAATTTCGTTTTACATAGACCTTAAGGGTTATTCAAGAAAAAAGGTAGTGCTGTGGAATATTATATTTATGTCGCTGCTTTCAGTTCCAGCAGTATTAGGTTTTAATGTGCTTTCAGGTTTTGAACCACTTGGTCCAGGAACTGGTATTATGGATCTTGAAGACTTTCTTGTATCATATAATCTTCTTCCACTTGGAAGTATGATATTCGTGTTATTCTGTACAAAGAAGAATGGCTGGGGCTGGGAAGGCTTCAGACAGGAAGCTAATACAGGTAAGGGCATAAAGTTCCCTGAATGTTTCAGGTTCTATATGAGTTATATACTTCCGGCGATTATTGTAATTGTATATCTTAAGGGATATTATGATACATTTGCAAAGCTTGGAACATCATATCTTGTTGGATGGATGATATTCGCAGTGGTGATGCTGTGTGCAATATTCGGAATTGCGAATTATAAGAAAAAGGATTAGTTAGGATTTAATACAAATAATACTTTACAGGTAAGGTTATTAAACCCCAGTCACAGATGCTTAGTTCATATGTGGCTGGGGTGTTTTTATATACAATTAATCGTGTATTAGTAATGCAGTATACAATTAACCAGCTATAAATCTCATAACAAGTTCAACTATGAATACAGCAGCACAGCTAAACATAGCAACCTGAAAAAGGCTTTTTCCCATCCAGGCAAGTACAACAGCTATCACAAATGCAATAGCGGCGGATATAACACTGTTTGTAGATTCAAGTATGGCAGGAAACGTCATAACTGCAAGTGTTACATAAGGTACATAATACAGGAAAGACTTGATAGTTGTATTCTTGATTTCTTTTCTGATAAGTGTAAGTGGCAGTGTTCGGATAAGGTATGTTACAGCTGCCATTATAAGTATGTATATATAAGTATTATGCAAAAGCATTTATTTTAGCTCCTTTAGTTTGATAATTTATTCAGTATCATGGCTTGTATCAGCGGAATTGTCGTTTTCTTTAACAGGAAACAATACAGCAGCCGCAAGTGAAATAACTACTGTAAGGATAATAATACGTGTTCCAGATGATATCGAACTGACAACAGGTGCATAAGAGAATATGCAGCTTATAATCATAGATATAGCAACAACGCAAGCTACAATTTTGTTCTTTCTTGCTGGTGGAATGATGATAGCAATAAACATTCCATATAGTCCGACACTTAGCGCACTTACGATGCTTGCTGGAAGTATGTTTCCAAAAAGTACACCAAAGTAGGTTCCAAGAACCCAGGCAGGGGATGCAACAAGCACCATGCCATACATATATGCAGGATTGAGCTTTTCAGGAACAGATACACATAATCCAAATATTTCATCAGTAACAAAAAGTCCCATGATCAGTCTGTGAAAAAAAGGCATTTTGTTGTCAAGCTTCTGGCTTAACGCACAGGACATAAGAAAGTATCGTGCGTTGATGATAAGTTCCATGACAGCTATTTCTGCATATGTGGCGAGTGCGGCTATAAGCGTGAATCCGGCGAATTCTCCGGCAGAGGCGTGGCAGGTGATGCTGGCAAGTGCAGCCTGAAGTGCGGTAAGACCAGCGTTTTTAGCAGCTATTCCAAGAGTAAAGGACACAGCAAGATATCCAAGAGCTATTGGCATACCATTATGTATACCCTTTTTCAGCCAGTATGATGTAGAAGTGTTCATAAATATTATATCTCCATTTTTGTAAAATTAAATATATTTAATCCAGACGTTATGTTACATGACTTAAAAATAAAAGCAATATCATATATTACACCATATAAAATAAAGTGTCAAAAGTGTAAATTTTTAAATTCAGTTATTCTATTCCTGTGATTCTTTTCTTTTGTTCTATGTAGGACATTATGATATAACATTGATATTTATTTATCAAACTTATATAAAAATCCAAGCAACCATTTATATAAAGTATCTTTAAAACGACATTGAGTTGTTTAAAATGCATAAAAAATGCCCAATAAATTTATAAAAAAATGATAATTGATTATATACCGGTATACTGGTATACTGCAAGTGTCGAAAGGAAAGACAAAAAGTTAACAAACATTTTAAAACACAATCAATAACAAAGTTTAAGGAGGAAACATATTATGAATACAACATTTGATTTAGGAAACGGATTAAAGGTAATCGATCTTACAAAGCCATTAGACCCAAAGACAGAGTCTAGAAGATGCCATCTTATCAGATATAATACAGGTGGACCAATCCCTGATTTCCATACAGCTATGGATCTTACAAGCCATCTTGGAACACATTGTGAGTGTCCTTATCATCATGATGATAACTGGCCATCAGTTGCAGAGCTTCCACTTACAACATTTATGGGAAGAGCAATATATGTAGATTTCAAGGATACACTTCCTCATAGAAAGCACATCAGTGCAGCAGACCTTGATAAGGCAACAGAGGGCTGGGTTAAGGAAGGAGATATTCTTATCATAGATTCTTCTTATAAGATTGATCCATTCACACCTGATACTAATACAGATAAGGATCAGAGATTATTAGTTAATGGTGAAACAGCACAGTGGTGTGTAGACCACAAGATTAAGTGTGTAGGCTTTGGTGATGGAGTTTCAATTGAGAACTGCAACGAAGATGTTAAGCCTTTCCACGATATCTGTATGGCAGAAAACATAGTATTCCTTGAGGTATTAAAGAATCTTGATAAGCTTTCACAGGATACATTCTTTATGTCATATTCACCACTTCCAATCTATGGATTAGATTCATGCCCTATCAGAGCATATGCAATCGAAGGACTTGCTGAATTTACGAGATAATATAGAAAAGCATTACGGTTGATAATCAGCCGGTAAGTCTGTAAAAGCTGATGACTATGATTATTATAGAGGCTTTTAAACAGATGATAATATTACCGGCTGGATTTTAAAGTATGCTATATATAAAGTATATTGTATGATAAGAAATATTACGGTTCAGAAATGGAGGATTACTATGAAGATAGCAGTACTTGGAGCTGGTGCTATGGGTTCTATATATGGTGGACATCTTTCTATGAATAATGATGTTTACATGATAGATAAGAAGGAAGACCTTGTTGAGAAGATTAGTGCAGACGGATTAAAGTTATATGAAAATGATAAAGATGTTGTATACCATCCAAAGGCATTACTTAGCAGCGAAGGAATAGGCGAGGTTGATCTTGTTATTATATTTGTCAAGGCATTATACTCAAGAGCTGCGCTTATGGAAAATAAGGCTATAATCGGTGATAATACTTATGTTTTAACTCTTCAGAATGGTGCCGGACACGAAGATATTATTGAAGAGTTCGTTCCTAAGGAAAGAATTATTATAGGAACAACAGAAGATAATGGAGCTATTCTAGATAACGGATATGTTAGAAGAGGCGGCAAGGGAAAGACTAATATAGGTATGCTTGTAGAAGACAAGAATAATATGCTTGAGAAAGTAAAGGTCTGTCTTGATGGATGTGGCTTTGATACACACATTTACGATAATATACAGCAGCTTATATGGGATAAGCTCTTTACGAATGTCTCACTTAGTGCATTAACAGGAGTACTTCAGGTACCTATCGGGTTCATCGCAGAGGATGAATATGCATGGAATATGACAGTTACACTTATAAAAGAAGCAATGCAGGTAGCAAAGGCTATGGGACTTGAGTTTGATGAGGATGAAATGATTGAGAGAGTAAGAAATACTTCAATCAATTCACCAGAAGGAAGAACATCTATTTACGCAGACTTAAAGGCAGGCAGACTTACAGAAGTTAATACAATAAGTGGTGCAGTTGTGAAGGCAGGAGACAGACTTGGTGTGCCAGTTCCTTCACATAAGATGATAGTTAATATGGTTCACGCCATGGAAGATAAGAGTAAGAATAACGTCCAGTAAAAGATATAGAATTATTGAATAGATTGCTGGTAAATAAAAATATTAGCATGTATTAATATAATATCAGCGAGAACAGACAGAAACTAAATATAGAGAATAATAAAAATAATTAAAATTAAGGAATGTCTGCTAACGGAATACAGACGAAAAGGAGCAACAAAATGATATTTTCATCAATTCACACAAAGGATGATTATTCTAATTATCCAAAGGCAGTACAAAGAGCAATCGAATACTTAAAGAGCAATGATTTCACAAAGATGGAGCCAGGCGTATACGAAATAGAAGGAAAGCAGTTATATGCACAGGTATTTGATGCTATGACAGAACCACTTGCAGACAGAAAGCCAGAGGTTCATGAGAAGTACTTAGATGTACAGTTCCTTGTAACAGGAAGAGAAAAGTTAGGTTTTACACCAGATACAGGCAACTATGAAGTGGCTGAAAGATTTGACGAGAGAGACCTTATATTCTATAAGGAAGTTGAAAATGAAGGTTTCATCACATCTACACCAGGATGCTTCTGTGTATTCTTCCCAACAGATGTGCACAGACCACAGGTTGCAGATGGAGAACCTATTAAAGTAAGAAAAGTTGTAGTAAAGGTAAGCGTAGACCTTTTAAAGTAATCACGTAGATACATACAGGCTGCTGGCAGACATTTATCAGGGTTATGGCTGTCAGCGGGGATGTATCGGATATGGAGGAATTTATGGGCAAGAAACTAATAGCATTGATATTATGCGTAACAATGCTGGCCAGTCTTACACTTACAGGATGTTCAACTAACAGTGCGGACGGTCAGGAAGTAAAAATCATAAGAGTAGCATTCAACCAGAATGAAAATCATCCACAGTACAAGGCTATGAAGGAACTTGGTGAAAAGTTCGAGCAGGCAACTAATGGAAGATACAAGATGAATATATATGCCAATGGTGTGCTTGGTGAGCAGGGTTCTATGGCAGAGTTCATAAGAACAGGTGCTCTTGATATGGCTATCGTTCCATGTTCAGTGCCAGAAGGATATGATTCAGACTTTGCTATCGTAGGTGCCCCTTATCTTTACAAGGATATGGACCACTTAAGAAGAGCAACAGAAACTGGTGTATTCACAGACCTTTTTAAGTCAACAAGGAAATATAATTTTGAGGTTCTTACAATATATACAGCCGGCGAGAGAAACATATATGCAGCTAAGCCTATTAACTCAGCAGATGACCTTAAGGGTATGATTGTCAGAGTTAATGACAGTACTACATATCTTAACATGGTTAAGTATATGGGTGGTACAGGTACAGCAATGTCTCAGTCAGAGGTATATACAGCACTCCAGCAGGGTGTTATTGATGCAGGTGAAAACAGTGAGCTTGTATACTCAGACTTCAAGCATTATGAAGTAGCAAAGTATTATTCATATACAAGACATATCGTACATCCAGACGTAGTAGTAGCAAGTACTAACTTTCTTGACAGTATGTCAGCAGAAGACAGAGCAATATTTAACGAGCTTGTAATGGAGTCAACAGAATACGAATTTGACACATTTAAGGAAGCTGTTGAAAAAGGTAAGGAAGAAGCAGAAGCACACGGAGCAATATTTGTATATCCAGATACTAACGAATTCAGAGAGAAATGCCAGCCATTACTTGACAGTATCGCTAATCAGTCAGATATGACAAAGGATATATATAATAAGGTAGAAGCTTTACGTGACGAGAACTAATGAGGAGGTGTACTTAATATGAAGACAGTTAAAAATATATTGGATAAGATAACTTCGTATGCAAGCGTATTCATATTTATAATGATGGTGCTTATGGTAACTTATCAGGTAATTGCAAGATATATCTTCTCTGCGCCAAGCAGCGTGACAGAAATTCTTACAAGATATGCATTTGTATGGTTAATAATCATATCAGCAACATATATGTTCGGACAGAGAGAACATATCAACATAGGTGTTGTAAAGGATAAGCTTCCAGGAAAAGCAAAGACAGTAGTCAATATTATAATCGAGTGTGTAACAATAGCATTTTCAGGACTTGTAATGGTATTTGGTGGTTTCAGGATAACACATATGAACTTTGTACAGTTCGATTCAATATTACACATTCCAACAGGTATTATATATTCAATCATCCCAATATGCGGCGAGATTATTATATTCTACAGCGTATATAATATCACTCTTGAGCTTAAGAAAGAGGCAGAATAGGAGGTAAATATGAGTATAGCATTACAGGTAGCCTTAGTAATGGTTACAATACTGGTAGTACTGCTTGTTATCGGTGCTCCAATCGGTGTAGCCATAGGTATGTCATCAGCAGTTTCAATGATATGTATGATTCCAGCAGATGTTTCTTTCGCAACTTCTGCACAGAGAATATTTGCGGGTTCTAACTCGTTTTCACTTATAGCTATTCCATTTTTCATTCTTGCAGGTAACATAATGAATAATGGTGGTATCGCACAGAGACTTGTAAACTGTGCCAAGGTAATCAGCGGACGTATGCCGGGTGCTCTTGCACAGTCAAATGTAGTAGCAAATATGTTATTCGGAGCAATCTCAGGCTCAGGTGCAGCAGCAGCCGCTGCCATGGGTGGTACAATCGGACCACTTGAGGAAAAGGAAGGTTATGATAAGAACTACAGTACAGCAGTTAATGTAGCATCTGCTCCAGTAGGTATGCTTATCCCACCAAGTAACACAATGATCGTTTATTCAAGCGTTGCAGGCAGTGTTTCTATAGCAGCACTTTTTATGGCAGGTTATATTCCAGGTATTCTCTGGGGTGGTGCAGTTATGGTGCTTGCAGGTATCATGGCTAAGAAGCGTGGATATCAGGCAGAATCAAGAGTTCCTCTTAAGGTTGCTCTTAAGACATTCTGGCAGGCAATCCCAAGCCTTTTACTTATCGTAATCGTAATCGGAGGTATCCTTGGAGGTATCTTCACAGCAACAGAAGGTTCTGCTATCGCAGTAGTATATGCAACAGTATTATCACTTATATACAGAGCATTTAAGATTAAAGACATTCCTAGAATTGTCCTTGAGGCAGCTAAGACAACAGGTATTATCACATTCATGATCGGTCTTTCATCTATTATGTCATGGGCTATGGCATTTACAGGAATTCCAGATATGATAGCTAAGGCAATACTTGGTCTTACAACTAATAAGTTCCTTATATTACTTCTTATAAATGTATTATTACTTGTAGTTGGTACATTTATGGATGTAACACCAGCGATACTTATATTTACACCAATCCTTTTACCAATCTGTAAGTCACTTGGTATGGATGCTATCCACTTTGGTATCTTACTCTGCTTCAACTTATCAATTGGTACAATAACACCTCCTGTAGGAACAATCTTTTTCACAGGATGCCGTGTTGGTGGAACAACAATCGAGAGCGTTATAAAGACACTGCTTCCTTACTTCGGAGTAATCCTTATAGCATTGTTACTTGTAACATATATTCCTCAGATATCAATGTTCCTTCCACATATACTTGGACTGGTATAATTAATATCTCATAAATAAATTGATTGTTTTTGATAAACTTGATAAATAAATAATGCCGCAGGTCAGATATAAAAGCTGATTTATGTGGATTAAATAATTACATAATGATACAAATGTGGAATACCCTTCACATTTATATAAAACTTTTTTCCTAATATTATACAAAGAGACACCGTGGTGGCTGAAAGGCTGACGCGGTGTTTCTTTGTATTTTTTTATTAATTATTCGAGTTATGAATTTTGTTGTGGATAACGCCTGGATATATAGTACTAATGTACTAAAAAAAGACGAATAAAAGCTAAAAAATTCAGTGGTTGATATATAAACTGAAAAAATATTAGTTGTATAAAATTAGTGCAGGTTGTATTCTTTAGTTAAAACAGGTGGACAAATTTTGTCCAAAGTCAACAAAAAAGACAGTGCATATAAAAACAATTAATGATAGTAATTATAGGTTTCTTATGCATGGAAAGGGAGAAAAGATGAAGAAATCAGTAAGGAAGAAAGGATGGTTTAAGAGAATATCGGCTGTGATTATGGCTGTGGCTTTAATTCTGTCGGGGCTCTATATACCGGATGGGCTGTTTGCGGTTAAGGCGAAGGCGGCGGAGAGTATGTCTGCTACATGGACATATGAAGATACGAACGATAAAATGTATGATAGCAATGGTAATAACGTTACAAAGTTGCAAAAAAATAGTGGAAAATTACTTAATTCAAAAGGTGATGAATTAGTAATTGATGCTACATCAGGCAAGTTTTCAAGCAATGGAAGCAATGCATATCAGACTAATAATGGTACTGTACTTACATTTCCTGTAGTTGCAGGTGCAGGTAATTGTACAATTACTCTGAAGTCAGAAAGTGCATTAACTGTTTCTGATATCGAGTTAGATGGTATGGAAGATGTTACTGTACAATCTAAAGGAAGCAAAATATATGAGATAACAGGATATGTAAAGAAAAATGCAGAGAATGTGGCTCTTACAATAGGTATTAATACATATCTGTATTCTATGCAGATAGACTCTTCCACAAGCGCTGCAACAACATCAGCAGCATTTTCTGCTGATAAGCTTAGCGAGTTTGAAACAGGGAAGACAATTTCAGCAGAGTGGAGCTATGATAATACAATTTCAGATAATAAGACAACTATCCAATCAGGCAATGGAACATATACTAATTCAGATGGTGATGTGTTATATGTAGATGCATCTAGTGGAAAGTTTGCGCCTAGTTCATCAAATAAAAGAATTCAGGTTAATCTTAAAACTCAATTAACAATGCCTGCAATGGGTGATAAAGCGGTAATCAGGCTTACGGCATATAAGAATACTTGTGATGATAAGGACGAAAATGAAGAAAAAGTAAAAGATATATCGAATATATTAGGTAAATATCTTGATTTATCAGGTCGAGTATTAGAAAAGGCAGAGTGTGTTTCATGTGCTGCTAATTCAGAAGATAAGAATTATCTTGATTTGGAATTTGTTTGTTATCTCACAGGTGATGAGGGAGAACTTACATTAAACTTTTTAAATACAACTGACGGAAAAAATAATTATATCAAGTCCCTCTCAATACAATGTGAAGAACTTGAAAAGACAGCAATCAAAGGAACTGTCACATCTTCATCAACTATCCCAGATGGAACTTGTGTAGTTGCAACTAATAAGACTACAGGATTACAGTATTCTGGTGAAATATCAGATAAGATGTATTTTATTGAAGTTCCAGTTGAAGATACAGAAATGGAATATGAGTTATCTATAAGCAATCCTGCTTATATTATAACTGATGGCATAACTTCAGCAAAGATTAGCAAGGAAGCTTCAAGTGAGGTAACAGCGGATATTACAATCATGAAGCTTTCAACTAAGACAGTAAGTGGTGCTATAACAGGCTTTGCAGATGACTATGATGTATCAGAGCTTGGAATAATATTTTCAACAGATGAAGATACAGAGTATGTACCAGAGGTTACTATAGCAGATGATAAGAAGTCATATTCTGCAAAGGTTGAAGAGGAAGTAACATATAGCGTTGCACTCACAGGCGTAGATGATTATGAGATAACATCTGCACACAGTGGAATAAGCTATACAGAAGACGGAACATTAGATATAACAGCAGGTCTTAAGCCGACATATGCTGTTACACTTAATCTTCCTGACGAACCAGACCTTACAGATAAAAATGTAACTTATACATATACAGATAAGAATAATGAAAAGTATGTATATAATTTTAGCTCACAGGACAGCATTAAGTTAAGAGAGGGTTCTTATACACTTACTCTTAGCGGCGACTTTATGGCACAGCCATATAAGATTAAGTCAGGAGCTGATATAACAGTTAAGTCAGAGGCAGTGACACAGAAGATTACATTTGAACAGATAACAAGCTGGTCTTTCGCATCTGAATTCAAGGATACAATACAGAATGAAGTTGCATATTACGATGGTCTTACATTAGACACTACTAATGGAAGGATAAGGGCTAATGGTAATTCAGCCCAGTTAAATGAAGGAACTAAGATTATCATACCAGTAAGTGGAAAATGTACTATATCAGTAGAGGCATATCAGGCAGCTTATGCTTTGTATACAATAGGTGGCAAAGCAGCAAGTACAACAACAGCAGTTACAACTTACAGATATGACTCAAAAGAGGCAGGTACAGTAGAGGTAGTATCTATAAGTAATAATGCCTATATCAAGTCAATATCAGTAGTATACGATGCCAAGGAAGTTGAATATGTCAAGCAGCCAAAGATGCCAGTGATAACAGGCAATACAGGTAATCTTGTGGTACAGCCGGAAGGACAGAGACTTAAGCTGACACAGACAGGCGGTACACTTTCAGCAGATGCCAGTGACAAAACAGCTATAAGTTCAACAGTAAGTTACTATGGCTTTGAAGAAACAGCAGATATTAATAAATTATCAGCAGATATAATTATTAATTCATGTGGAAATAGCTCAAGCAACGGTTTATTCTTTGGTGCTTATGACAGCAGCAAGATAGCTACAGTCGGTATAAGAAAGTCAACAGAATTAAAGCAGATATATTACAAAGGAACAAGTGAACCAGTTGGTGCAGGAAGTTCAGTAACAGGAACAGTTGATGTTGGTACAATGGTACATTTCGAGATGGTAAAGACAGACGAGGGTCTGGTTATATCTGTTACACCGAAAGGACAGAAAGAACAGCAGTTAGTGTACAAGTATACAAGTACAGAGTTGTTTAAGGCAGATAAAGTTGATACAGCAGTATCTTATGGTTTTGTATTAGCCGGAGTTGAGGCGACTATTAAGAATATGAAGTATGAAGCCACTGATGGGAAAGTTCTTTATGACCAGAATAAATGTTACAAGGCAGAAGGAACAGCACCTGAAATAGATACAGTCACAGCGGCAGGTTCAGACACAAGAGAATACATAGATGTAAGCTGGACTAATAAGGTAGAGGCAGACGGAGATGGCTTATATGTACTCGAAGTATCACAGGATAATGGAAGTACATGGAGTAAGGTTGAGTCTGCACTCACAGATACTTCATACAGATATGTATTAAAAGAAGCTGGCAATTACAAGTTCAGGGTAAGCGGAAAGCTTGGTGTTGACGGTGAGATTAATTCATACGTTGAATCAGATGATGTATATATATTGCCCGCACTTGATAAGCCAGTACTTAGTATATCATCAACAAGTGAGAAGATTAACCTTGCATGGGATAAGGTTGATGGAGCAGATACATATGAGGTGTATCGTTATTCATATGATGAAACAAGTGATAATGCTAAGCTTATAGCAACAGTAAGCGATTGTGCTTATGAAGATAGTGATGTTGAAGCTGAGATGCCATACTATTACTACGCTATAGCATATTCACATAAAGATGGCAAAGTTGATAATAATAGTAATCCATCTGAGGCAGTATGGGCAGTACCAAGTGCCGGACATACTGGTGAGTATGTATACGAAGACTCATCAGCAGGACTTACTATAACTAAAAGGTCATATAACACAGTATATGATGGAAAGCTTACACTTGAAGGTGTTGTTGAGAAGCAGTCAACAGTTACATTAAAGATTAATGGAAATGTTGCTGATGAACAGGCAGTAGGCGTTAAGGGAACATTTACATTTACAGATGAAGAGCTTTCAGCGGGAAGAAATGATGTTGAATTACTTATAACAGATAAAGATGGCAATGTAACAAGAGAAACATTTAATTATGTATATCTTACTAACTATAATAAGGTAGTTGATGCCTCATATAAAGGAACAGATGGCGATAAAGTTAATGGTATTCCTACATATAAGACAGTTCAGGCAGCAGTAAATTCAGTTGACAAGTCTAATGAAACAAGAGTAGTTATTCTTGTTAAGGAAGGCGATTATAATGAACATCTTGTTGTATCATCACCTTATATATCTCTTATAGGTGAAGACAGTGAAAAGACAAGGATATATTATGATGTAGCTGAGCTTGCCGGAGGTGACATGGGTGTGCGTTGTGCAGTACGTATTGTAAACACAGCACACAACTTTACGGCAGAGAATCTTACATTCGAGAATACATATAAATATCTTGGAGATGGCAGTAAGAGTAATGAGTCAGCAGATGCATTAAGCAATGATGCTGATAACGCTTCATATATTAATGTAAGAATACTTGGTTATCAGGATACATTATGTGCTAACAAGGGTACACAGTATTATTACAAGTGTTACATAGCAGGTAATGTAGACTTTATATATGGTAATGAGCCAAGGGCATTATTCAACGACTGTAAGCTTGTATTCCGTTATAATGCTAACAAGAATTCAGGTTATGTATGTGCACCTAAGACTTCTGCGGATGCAGCATATGGACTTACATTTTATAAGTGCCAGATTCTTTCAGAGGATGGATGCTCAGGTAATAAGTATTATCTTGCAAGACCTTGGGGAGCAGATGCTTATATAACATGGATAGACTGCTATATGGGTAAGATTATACGTGCAAATGCAGCTAATCCATATACAGATATGAGTGGTAATTCAGCCGCCGCAGCAAGATTTTATGAGTATGGAAGCTTTGGACCAGGATATGTTATTAATGCTAACAGAAGACAGATATCTAAGAATAAGGCAGATGAGATGATTAAGATTAATTATCTTGGATGGGACCCTTATACAGTATTTAGTGCTGTTGGTATTAATTATGCAGGAAATGTAACAACCAAAGCAGAACAGAAGTATGTAACAAAAGAATATGTATCAGATACCTACAATGAAAATGATGGTGATGATACAGGACTTTACAAGTATAATGTTGAAGGTTATGCAGCAAGTGCCGGTGTAACTGGTGGTGGCAATCTTCTTGAAGAGTCAAAGAATTATTATAAGGCAGGAAGTGCCGAAGAATTCTTAGATGCAATAAAGAGCGTTAAAGCCAGCGGACGTGCATCAGTTATAGAACTTACAGCGGATATAGCACTTGGCGATAAGGAAGTTGAAGGCTATTCAGAATATAAGTCATTTATAACTGCACATAAGAACTACCCACTTACACACCCAGACCTTATTGAGTCAGGTATATCAATGTTAAAGCTTGCAGGTATGAGCAATCTTACAATCTATTCTAAGAATGGTGCTAAGATTACACATACATGTATAGATATAACAGGTTCTGACAACATAATTATAAGAAACATTAAGTTTGATGAACTCTGGGAATGGGATGATGAAACAGAAGGTGGATATGACCGTAACGACTGGGATTATATGACTATAGAAAAGGGCAGTTCTAATATATGGATTGACCACTGTACTTTTTATAAGGCATATGATGGTGTTATAGATATTAAGACACCAACAGATAAGAGCAACATAACAATATCATGGTGTGAATTCCTTCCAGCAAGTGATGGTGGAACATTCTTTGATAATATGATGAATGCTATGAAGGCTAATCCGGATGGATATGCATATTATAAGCATTTGCTTGAATCTGGAATGACACATGAACAGATATGTAATTATGCATATGGACAGAAGAAAACACATCTTCTTGGACAGAGCGATGAGGATACATCATCTAAGAATATAACAGTAACATTTGCTAATAACTACTATAAGGATTCTATGGACAGAATGCCTAGATTAAGATTCGGTACAGCACATGTGTATAATTGTATTATGGATGCACAGAATCTTAGGAATTATCGTCTGGATATAGAAAAAACAGCAGGTTCAGAGTATGCAAAGAAGATAGTAAGTAATGGTGCTTCATCTAACTGTGGAGCACATATGCTGCTTGAGAACTGTTATATGTCAGGTATGACTAATGTACTTATAAGTGGTAATGGAAGCAGTGCAGCCGGATATATCAATGCATTTAATTCTATATATATGCTTGATGGCAAGCAGGCAGAGTTAAAGGTAGCACTTAACACAGATAAGGCAGGTGAGGTAGCACTTGTTCAGGATAGAGAAGAATTCAAGAATGCACTGCCATATAGTGATTATGTATTATATGCAGCAGACAGTCTGAGTACAGAGGTTCAGCCATATACAGGTGCTGGAAAGCTTAAAGACCTTACAACATTACAGTGGGAAAGAACATCTTATAATGATTCGCCAATTGTGCATAAAGAACATGTATGGAATGATGGAGAAATATCAAAAGATTCTACATGTACTGAAGCAGGTGAAAAGGTATATACATGTAAGGTGTGTGGAGAAACTAAGAAAGAAACTATAAATGTTCTTGAACATACATGGGATGAAGGAAAGGTAACAAAAGAAGCAACTTGTGATACTGATGGTGAGATATTATACACATGTAAAGAGTGTAATACTACAAAGACAGAAGTAATCAAGGCACATGGACACAGCTACAGCGAGGAATGGACAGTAGATAAAAAAGCAACCTGTGAAGAAGCCGGAAGCAAGTCACATCACTGTACAGCAGAAGGCTGTAACAGTAAGACTGATGTAACAGAAATAGCTGCATTAGGACATAGCTGGGATGAAGGAAAGATAACAAAAGCCCCAACATGTACAGAAGCTGGTGAGAAGACATATACATGTACAAGATGTAATGTTACAAAGACAGAAGCAGTAGAAGCCCTTGGACATCACTATAGTGTAGAATGGACTATAGATAAGGAAGCTACAACCACAGAAACAGGAAGCAAGTCACATCATTGTACAGTATGTGGAGATAGGGCAGACATTACAATAATTCCTATGATTAAGGAAGAAGTTAAGGTAGATATTAAGGTCGAGGTTGTAAAGAAAGAAGACACACCAGATACAAGCATTGAAGGTTCAAAAGATGAAGTGATTAACAGTGTTCTTACAGAAGATGAAATTAAAGCTGTTAATGATGGTGCTAAAGTAGAAGTTTCATTTGATATAAGCAATATCGAAAAGACAGTAACCGACAGTGATAAGAGGCTGATTGACGATAAGCTTAAAGCTGGTGAAAAGATTGGTACAATACTTGACATCGCACTTAATAAAACTGTAGGTGGTAATACAAATAGTGTTCATGAATTAAATTCAGCTATAACTCTTAAGGTTGCAGTTCCAGATAGTATTGTCAATAAGGATGCAGCAATACAAAGAGAGTATGGTGTAATAAGAATTCATGACGGAGTATCAGAAAATATAGATGCTACATACAATGCAGAAGATAATACTATCACATTTGCAACAGACAGATTTTCAACATATGCTATTGTATACAGTGATACAGTAAAGAGCACGGAAGATAATAACAAGCCAACAACAGATGACAATAAGCCAACAACGGGTGATAATAAGCCAACAACAGGCGATAACAAACCAACAACAGATAATAATGAAGCCGCAACAAAGGATAATTCATCAACAGGTATTACAGATAATGGAAGTACAGCCTCTAGTAATTCTGATAAAACAAATGCTATATCAGAAGGTTCATCAGAGACAGTTGATAATGATGTTGCTACAGCAGATACAATGTATCCGGTAGTGTTAGTATGGTTAATGTTTGTTATAGGTTCAGGCGTAACAGGTGTTTTATTACAAAGAAGAAAAAAGAATATGTAATAAAATAAATACAGATTAATTAAAAATTCAAAGATGACAGTTCATTCACATAAGTGTGGTGGGCTGTCATTTTTTGATTTTAATCAAAGCTGATAAATTTTATTATTTGATTATTGTTAAGAGTAATTATTAGATTTTAGTTCTGATTTTACATTGATTTTAGTTGACATAATAAATTACAGATTATAAAATAAAACCGCCGTAAGAGTATTATATACGGCTGCTGATATTATGCAGTATATAAAAATAAAAGTGAGGTGACGGTAATGGACGGGCATGATAGTCCTCAAATAGGGAACAATGACATAGATTATAAGCCGACAAAGCTATTGTCTGCGTTTCTTAAAAGGGCGTGTGCAATAGTCTGTTAAAGTCACATTTTTTCTAATCTTAGTCATTGTTCTTGTCAGAATGAAAGGAGAATAATGATGAATAAGATTCTATCCAATGTAGTTATGCATAAGGATTATAGCAAGGATATTGTTAGAATTCTTAAAAGCAGCAAATCTGATGAAGTAATCCGCAAGAAGTTATCAAAGTATCATGAGAATGATATAGCAGAGGCAATCAAGCTTCTGGACAAAGATACAAGAATAAAGCTTTATAAAATTCTTGGTATTGACTGGACAGCAGAGATTTTTTCATATCTGGAAGATACACCAGAGTATATAGAGGAATTATCTGTAGATGAGGCAGCAGATGTCCTTGAAAATATGGATGCAGATGATGCGGTTGATATTCTTGATAATGTGTCAGAAGAAGAAAGACAGGCACTTATATCACATATGGAAAAGGATGCAAAGGAAGATGTATGCCTGATTTATTCATATGATGATAATGAGATTGGTAGTAAGATGACTACTAATTTCATATGTATACACAACGGACTTACAATAAAAGAAGCCATGAAAGAGCTTGTTTCGCAGGCGGAGGAAAATGATAATGTCAACACAATATATGTTGTTGATGATAATAATAAATATTATGGTGCGATAGACTTGAAAGACCTCATTGTTGCAAGAGAGTACCAGAAGCTTGAGGATATAATAAGTACATCATATCCATATGTATATGCTCACGAAAAGATGAGCGAATGTATCGAAGACTTAAAGGATTACAGCGAAGATTCAATTCCAGTATTAAATAAAGACAAAGAAATAATAGGTGTTATCACATCTTCTGATATCGTAGAAGCGGTAGATGAAGAGATGAGCGATGATTATGCAAAGCTTGCCGGTTTAACAGAAGAGAATGACCTTACAGAGGGTCTTTTTGCAAGTATGAAGAAAAGACTTCCCTGGCTTATTCTGTTACTGTTCCTTGGCATGGGCGTATCATCAGTAGTAGGTATATTTGAGAATGTAGTGTCACAGCTTGCAATTATTGTGTGTTTTCAGTCACTCATCCTTGATATGGCAGGAAATGTAGGAACGCAGTCACTTGCTGTTACAATCAGAGTTCTTATGGATGAAGATATATCAGCTAAGCAGAAGTTTGAATTCGTATTAAAAGAGATGCGCATAGGCTTTGCGAATGGCTTACTGCTTGGTTCTATGGCATTCTTACTGCTTGGAATATATATTATGGTGGTTAAGGGCAAGCCATGGCACTATGCATTTGCAATATCAGGATGTGTAGGTGCATCTTTACTGCTTGCAATGCTTATATCAAGCCTTATTGGTGTGCTTACACCAATGTTCTTCCATAAGATAAAGATAGACCCTGCTGTAGCCTCAGGCCCACTTATAACAACAATCAATGATCTCGTTGCTGTTGTCACATACTATGGACTGGCTGCTGTTGTGCTTATTGGGATGCTGCATATAACTGGGTAATTGTTATGTATATAGTGAATATGTATTAATACCTTTTGATATGAAAGCGGTAAAAGTGCAGACAAAAGAACAAAAATATATAATAAATGATTATGAAGAACATTAAAAGAATATTTGTAA